>VFQR01000347.1_pt1 | contig 73641 bp, 68 predicted proteins | sample 3512321 | NCBI WGS metagenome assembly VFQR01 (sample SAMN10412374, study PRJNA504923) | tailings metagenome | isolation source: Relicate 3 Philex TSF1 revegetated site | place: Philippines: Tuba, Benguet | collected 2017-08-29 | reverse complement strand
TTTTGGCGTGATCGCGATCCACAACATGCCGATCCTGGACGCGATCGCGCGGCAGGGGCGCATCCGCTTCACGCCGGCGCGCGGCGAGGCGGGCGCCATGAACATGGCCGATGCCTATGCCCGCGTGACGCGCTCGCTCGGCGTGTGCATCACGAGCACGGGGACGGCGGCGGGCAATGCGGCGGGTGCGCAGGTGGAGGCGCTGACGGCGGGCAGCCCGGTGCTGCATATCACCTCGCAGATTGATCGCCCCTTCATGGACCGCGATCGCGCCGCGATCCATGACGTGCCGCGCCAGCCGGACATGCTGAAGGCGATCAGCAAGGCGGTGTTCCGGGCCTGGGAGCCGCACAACGCCGTGGATGCGCTGTGCGCGGCGGTGCAGGCGGCGCTGAGCGCACCGACGGGGCCGGTCTCGCTCGAACTGCCGATTGACGTGCAGCGGCTCCCGGCGAGGCGGCGGCCGGTGCGTGTCACGCCGCAGACGGTGGTGCCGGATGCGGCGGCGCTGGACGAGCTCGCGGGGCTGCTCATGCGCAGCCGGCGGCCGATGCTCTGGCTCGGCGGCGGCGCGCGCGGCGCGGCGGAGGCGGCGACGGCGCTCGTCGCGCGCGGCATCGGCGCGGTGACCAGCACGAATGGCCGCGCCGTGGTGCCGGAGGGCCACGCCTGGAGCCTCGGCGCCTTCAACATGACGCCGGCGGCGCAGGCGATCTACGACGCGGCGGACATGATGGTGGTGGTCGGCTCGCGGCTGCGCGGCAACGAGACACGCAACAACGCCATGCGCCTGCCGCCGCTGGTGCAGGTGGACGCGGATGCGAGCCAGGCGGGGCGCAACTATCCCATCGAGATGTTCATCGCCGGCGATGCCTGGCTCGTGCTGGACGGGCTGCTCGCGCGGCTGCCCGAGACGCTCGGGACCGATCGCGACTTCCTCGATTCCATCGGCGCGGCGCGCGAGGCCGGCGAGGCCGCGCTGCGCGGCATGCTCGGGCCCTATGCGGCGATTGCCGAGGCGATCGATGCGCGTGTCGAGGCGCAGCGGCTGCCCTGGGTGCGCGATGTCACCATCTCCAACTCCACCTTCGGGAACCGCTTCGTGCGGCTCGCCGCGCCCAATCTTGGCGTGCATGCGCTGGGCGGCGGGATCGGCCAGGGCATCGCGATGGGCATCGGCGCGGGGCTCGCCGGGCTCGGCAAGGCGGTGACGCTGGTGGGCGATGGCGCGGCGCAACTGTCGCTCGGCGAGCTGGCGAGCGCGGTGGAGAGCCAGGCGGAGACGGTGTTCGTGCTGATGAACGACCGCGGCTATGGCGTGATCCGCAACATCCAGGATGCGCAGTATGGCGGGCGACAGCACTACGCCTCCATCCTGACGCCGGACTTCTCGTTGATCTGCCGCGCGATGGGGCTGCCGCATCAGCGCGTGGAGGCGGCTGGGGACTTTTCGGCGGCGCTGGATGCGGCGCTGGCGGTCGAAGGCCCGAGCCTGATCGAGGTGGACATGGTCGCGATCGGACCCTTCGCGGAAAGCTTCGCGGGTCCGCCGGCGGGCGCTGCCGGCAGCGTGCGTTGAGAGGAGGTTGAGATGCCGACCTACCAATTCCCCTACCTCTCGCCGCACCAGTCCCGAAGGCGCGAACCGACGGATTGGGAAGTCTCGCTCGCCGGCGCGATCGAGCAGGCCTTCGGCCAGGGGCATCACGAGTTGCCCGCGCTGATCGCCGCGCTGAACGCCAGCCGCGTGCGGCCGCGCGAGGGCGGCCTCTGGACCGAGGCCGGGTTCACGGCGCTGATGCGGGAGCTGGATGCATGAGCGAGACGCCCGATCTCACGCTGGGCCTGCGCAACCGCTGGTATCCGGTGCTGCCATGTCGCTTCGTCGAGACGGGCGGCAGGCCGCTCGGCATCACGCGGCTCGGCGAGAAGCTGGTGCTGTGGCGCGATGCGAAGGGCGTGCTGCATGCGCAGGCGGATCGCTGCCCGCATCGCGCCGTGCCGCTCTCGCGCGGGACGAACGAAGGCGACCGCATCCGCTGCGCCTATCACGGCGTGGATGTCGGGCCGGATGGCACCGTGCTCTCCGTGCCGGGGCAGCCGGGCTGCGCGCTGGAAGGCAAGAAACTGGTGAAGACCTATCCGGCGGAGGAATGCGCGGACGCGATCTGGCTGTGGTTCGGCGATGCCGCGCCCCTGCCCTTCGCGCCGCCCGAGCAGCTCGCCGCCGAGGACTGGTCGCGCTTCTGCTGCTACGCCGACTGGAACGCGAATTGGCGCTACATCTACGACAACCTGATGGACCCGATGCACGGGACCTATCTGCACGCGAATTCCCACACGATGTACCAGGGCGACACGGAAGCGCGCTTCGTGACGCGCGACACCGAGAAGGGCTTCGTGTTCGAGAAGGCCGGGCAGCGCGACGTGAATTTCGACTGGTCGGAGTTCCTCGATGACGGCGCGCTCTTCGTGCGGCTGGAGATTCCCTATCCGCGCACCGGCGGACCCGGCGGCAATTTCGCGATCGTCTCCGTCATCACGCCGATCGACGCGACCAACTCCGCCTGCTTCTTCTTCCGCTGCCGCCGGGTGCAGGGCTGGCAGCGCGATGTGTGGCGCTTCCTCTACCGCACCACGCTGGAGCCGCGGCACTGGCATGTGCTGGAGCAGGACCGCACGATGCTCGATGGCTGCGGGCTCGGGCTTGAGCAGCATGAGAATCTCTACCAGCACGATGCCGGGCTGATGCGCCTCAGGCGGCATCTCGCGCGGCAGGCGCGCAAGCAGGTGGAGGCCGGCGCGTGATCACCATCCTCGGCGGTGGCATCGGCGGGATGGCGGCGGCAATCGCGCTGCATCGCGCCGGGCGCGCGGTGACGGTCTTCGAGCAGACGGCGCGCTTCGCGCGCGTCGGCGCGGACATCAACCTGACGCCCAATGCGGTGCGGGCGCTGGATGGGCTCGGCGTGGGCGAAGCGATCCGCCGCACTGCGGCGCGGCCGCGCTTCCGGATCAGCCGGATGTGGGATACCGGCGCCGAGACCTCGCGGCTGCCGATGGCGGAGGAGGCGGAGCGCGTCTATGGCGCGCCGCAGCTCACCCTGCATCGCGCGGACCTGCTGGCGGCGCTGGAGGAGGCGTTGCCCGAGGGCACGCTGCAGCTCGGCCGGCGCGCGGTGGCTGTGGAGCGCGACGGCGAGGGCGCCGTCATCCGGTTTGCCGATGGCCGCGCCACGCGCTGCGATGCGCTGGTTGGCGCGGATGGCATCCATTCGCTGGTGCGCAGCGCGCTGCACGGCGCGGAGCACCCGCGCTTCACCGGCGTGGTCGCCTTCCGCGCGGTGGTGCCGGCGACGAAGCTGGCGGGGCTGCCGAACCTCGACAGCTTCACGAAGTGGTGGGGGCCGCGGCCCGAGAGCCAGATCGTCACCTTCCCGCTCAATCGCGGCGAGGACATCTTCGTCTTCGCGACGATCGGGCAGGAGAGCTGGCGGCACGAGAGCTGGACGCAGCCGGGCAGCGTGGATGAGCTGCGCGACCTCTACGCCGATTTCCACCCCGAGGCGCGGGCCCTGCTGGATGCCTGCGACGCGGTGCTGAAGACGGCGCTCTATGAACGCGACCCGCTGCATTTCTGGTCGCGCGATCGCGTCACGCTGCTGGGTGATGCGGCGCATCCGATGATGCCCTTCATGGCGCAGGGCGCCTGCCAGGCGGTGGAGGATGCGGTGGTGCTGGCGCGCTGCGTGGCCGGGGCCAATGACCTCGGCACGGCGTTCCAGCGCTACGAAGCCGCGCGCATCGATCGCACGTCGCGGATCCAGATCGGCTCGCGCCAGAACACCTGGCTGCGCGAGGGCGGCAATGCCGACTGGGTCTATGGCTATGATTGCTGGATGATTCCCCTTTCGGAGGCTGCATGAGCATCACCATCGGGCGACGCGCCCTTCTGGCCGCGGGCGCGGCCGGCTTCGCGCTGCCGGCGCGGGCTCAGCTGCCGCAGGGATTTCCGAATCGCGCGATCACGCTCGTCGCACCCTTCACGCCGGGCGGGCCGATCGACGTGCTGGCGCGCGTGCTGGCCGCGGGCTTCGTGCAGCGCGGCGCGACGGCGGCGGTGGACAACCGCACCGGCGGCGCGGGGACGATCGGCATCGACCTGGTGCGGCGCTCGGTGCCGGACGGCACGACGATGCTGGTGATCCCGGCGGGCAACCTCACCATCAGCCCGACCATCACGCGCAACCTGCCCTATGACGTGGAGCGGGATTTCGCGCCGGTCTCGATGATGGCGACGACGCCGAACGTCATCGTGGCACCGGCGAACAGCCCGATCCGCACGGTGCAGCAGATGCTGGACATGGCGCGCGCCCGGCCGGACGCGATCTCCTACGCGTCGTCCGGCGTCGGCAGCCAGCTGCATCTGCAGATGGAGCTGCTGCGCGCCAAGGCCGGCGTGGAGATGCAGCACGTGCCCTATCGCGGCACGACCCAGGCGCTGACCGACCTGCTCGGCGGGCGCGTGCAGCTGCTGTCCTCCAACCTGCCGGTGGCGCTGACTGGCGTGCGGGAGGGGCGGCTGCATCCGATCGCGGTCACCACGGCCCGCCGCGTCGCCGAGCTGCCGGATGTGCCGACGCTGGCGGAGAGCGGCTTTCCGGACATCGACATCGCCTCCTGGTACGGGCTGCTGGTGCCGAGGGCGACGCCGGCGGCGACGGTTGCCGCGATCAACGCGGTGGTCGAGGAGATCCTGCGCGCGCCGGACAATGCGCGGACGCTCGCCAACCAGGGGCTCGATATCGTCGCCGAGAAGCCGGATGTCTTCGCGGCGCGCATCCGGCGGGAGACCGTGCTCTGGGCGCAGGTGATCCGCGACGCGAACATCACCACGGATTGAGGAGAGGCACGATGGCCTTCACCGGCGTGGATGGGGTGGTGTTCGGCGTCGCCGACATGGCGGAGGCGCGGCGCTTCCTGACCGATTGGGGGCTGCGCGAAACCCTCGCGCAGCCGGATCGTCTGGTGTTCGAGACGCAGGATGGCGGCGAGGTGATCGTGCGGCCGCAGGATGCGCCGGACCTGCCGCCGGCGATCGAGAAGGGCAACACGCTGCGCGAGGTGATCTGGGGCGTGGATGACGCCGCGACGGCGGATCGGCTCGGCACGCAGGTGGACCCGAACGGTCTGCACATGCGCTTCCGCGTGAGCCGGCGGCGCGCGGTGGTGGCGACGCCGACGCCGCAGAACGCGCCCGGTTCACCGGGGCGGGTGGATCGGCGCTCGCCGGTGCATGACCGGGCGGAGCCGATCAAGCTCGGGCATGTGGTGCTGTTCGCGGCGGATTTCGCGGCGATGCGGGCCTTCTACACGGAGACGATCGGCTTCACCGTCAGCGACGAGTATCCGGGGCATGGCGTGTTCCTGCGCTGCCGGACACCAGGGGAGCACCACAACCTCTTCATCCTGAACCGGCCGGGCAAGCCGGGCGTGAACCACGTGGCCTTCACGCTGCGCGACGTGCATGAGGTGATCGGCGGCGGGATCGCGATGGCCGGGAAGGGCTGGAAGACGGAGATCGGGCCGGGGCGGCATCCGATCTCGTCGGCCTATTTCTGGTATTTCCACAATCCGCTCGGGCCGCCGCTGGAATACTACGCGGATGACGATTGGTGCACGGAAGCCTGGGTGCCGCAGCAGTTCACGCGCAAGCCGGAGCTGTTTGCCGAATGGGCGATCGCGGGTGGGATTGATCCGGTGACGCGGCGGCAGAAGCAGGCGGTGGATGAGAGCGGGAGGGGGAAGGCGTAGGCCGGGAAGCCCTCTCCGCCGCAGATAGGGCGCTTCAGCGCTTGCGGAGCAGCGCCCGCACGACTTCGGCGGGGCCCTGGTGGCGGGGGCCTTCATCGAGGCTGACCGTGCCTTCGAGCAGTTCCAGCACCTCCAGCTCGGCGAACAGATCCTCCACGATCGTGCGCGACCAGAGCAGTTCCACCGCCTTCGGACCGCCGCTGCGGCGGCCCTGCTGGGCTGGCGTGAAGCATTCGAGCGCGAGCAGGCCGCCGGGCGCCAGCGCGCGCACCGCGCCGCGCGCGGCGGCGGTGCGGTCGGCGGGCGGCAGGTGGAGGTAGATCCAGGCGACCAGGTCGAAGCGCGCCGCCGGGTAGTCCCAGGCGGCGGCGTCGGCGACGACCGTTTCCATCGCCACGCCGCGGCGCTCGGCGAGTTGCGCGGCCTTCGCCATGCCGACCGGCGACCAGTCGAGCGAGGTCACCAGCAGCCCCTGCTGCGCGAGCCAGACGCCGTTGCGGCCCTCCCCATCGCCGAGCGCCAGCGCCCGCATCCCCGGCGCCATCCAGCAGCGGAGTTCCTCCAGGTAGCGGTTCGGCGCCTCGCCGAACTCGAACCGGCCGGCGGAGTAGCGCTCATCCCAGCCGGTGGAGGTGTTGAGCGACATCAGGTCGGCACCGTCCGCGCCAGTGGCGGCAGCGTCGACGCGGCCGCGAACCAGGCGGCGAGCCTGGGATGCGCCTCGCGCCAGGGTTCGTCGGCGAAGCGGAAATCGAGATAGCCGAGCGCGCAGCCCACCGCGATCGCGCCGATATCACCGAGGCCTTCGGGCGGCGCGGCCTCCAGCGCGGCGAGGCCGCGCGCGATGGCGGCCTTCTGGCGGTCGAGGAAGGCGGCGCGCGTCTCGTCGAGCGGCTTGCCGGCGCGCATCCGCCGCGCCACGGCGGCGTCCATGATGCCGTCGGCCAGCGCCTGCATGACCTGCACGCGGATCCAGGCGCGCGTGCCGGAGGTGGGGATCAGCGTCGCGGCCTCGCCCAGCGTGTTGAGGTACTCGCAGATCACGGGACTGTCGAAGACCGCCATGCCGTCATCGGTGACGAGGGCGGGGATCTTCGACAGCGGGTTGTCCTTCAGCAGCTCGGCCGGGGAGACGTGGGGGTTGGTGCCGACCAGCTCGATGCGTCCCTCGATCCCGCGGGCGATGGCGGCGGCGAGGCATTTGCGCGCGAAGGGGCTCGCGGGGCTGTAGTGGAGCTTCATCATCTGGTGGTCCTCAACCCCGGAAATGGTTCTTGGCTTCGCGCCGCGCGGTGAACTCGGCGAGGTCCCTGGCGCGGAGATAGGGATTCGCGGCGAGTTCCTGCGCGACCGTGGTCGGCACGGTCGGGCGGCCCGCGGCGCGCAGCGCGCCGGCGGCCTCGGCCTCGGCCTTCAGCGCCTGGTTGTCGGGGTCCACGGTCAGCGCGAAGCGGGCATTCGCCTCGGTGTATTCATGGCCGCAGCAGAGCCTCGTGTTGGCCGGCAGGCGGGCGATGCGGCGGAGCGACTGCCACAGCGCCTCCATGCCCCCCTGCTCCAGCGGGCGGCCGCAGCCGAGGGCGAAGATCACGTCGCCGCAGAGCAGCACGTGGTCCGCCACGAAATGGAAGGCGATATGGCCGGTGGTGTGGCCGGGCAGGTGCAGCACCTCGGCCCGCGCGGCGCCGAGCGGCACCTGGTCGCCTTCCTTCACCACGAGATCGAGCTTCGGCAGGCGGTGCGCGTCGAGCGCCGCACCGACGACCTTGGCCTCGGGGTATTTCGCCTTGAGCACGGCGACGCCATCCACATGGTCGCCGTGGTGATGGGTGAGGAGGATCGCGTCGAGCCGGCCGCCGGCCGCCTCGACGGCCTCGATGGCCGGCCCGGCCTCGCCGGGATCGCAGATGGCCACGGCGCCGGTCGGCCCATCCTTCAGCAGCCAGAGATAGTTGTCGGAGAGGCACGGAACCGCCTCGACCTTCAGCGCCATGCGATGCTCTCCCCTGTCCGGCCGTGCCAAGGATGGCCTCGACCCCCTATATCACCCGCATGACGAGCGAGGTCCACGGCCTGGCCGCCTTCTATGCCTCCCGCCGGGGGGAGACGGTGACGCGCCTCGTGGGCGCGCGGCTGGCGGCGCTGTGGCCGCAGCTGCCGGGGCTCTCGGTGCTCGGCCTGGGCTGGGCGGCGCCCTATTTCGGCCTGTGGCCGGAGGCGCAGCGCCGCATCGCGGTCACGCACGGGCCGCCGCCCGAGCGCCTGGCACCGGCCGATGGCGGCGCGCTGCTGGTGGCGGAGGAGGAGACGCTGCCCTTCGCGGACCACAGCTTCGACCGGGTGCTGCTGGTGCACGGGCTGGAGGCGGCGGAGAACGCGCGGCGCCTGCTGCGCGAGGTGTGGCGCGTGCTGCGCGATGACGGCCGCGTGATGCTGGTGGTGCCGAACCGGGTGGGGATGTGGGCGCATCTGGAGCGGACCCCCTTCGGCCATGGCCAGCCCTATTCGCGGGGCCAGATCGAGCGGCTGCTGGCGCGCCACCTGTTCCGCGCGGAGCGGCGCGACGCCGCGCTCTTCGTGCCGCCCTATGGGCTGCGCTGGCTGGGCTCCGTGGCGCCGCCGCTGGAGCGCGCGGGGCGGCTGGTGTGCCCGCGCATCGCCGGCGTGCTGCTGGTGGAGGCGGAGAAGGACCTGTTCGCGGGCGTGCCCGCCGGGGCGGTCGCGGTGCGGCGGCGCGTGGTGGTGCCGGCGGCGGGGTGATCAACCGCCGATTCATCACGGCCATGCGAGGCTCGGGCGATGGACCACGCGACCCTGCCCCACCCCGAATTGCTGCGCAGCGCGCTGCGCGCCGAGCTGGACCCGCGGCTCGCGGAGCTGCGTGGCTTCCTCGACCGGCGGATCGCGGAGCTGAGCGCGGAGTTGAGCGCCAGCGTGGAGCTGGCCGACATGAGCGAGACCAAGCTTTCAGGGGAGATCGCCCGGGTCCAGGCACAGATCGCGCAGATGGTCGCGATGCCCGCCGCGGCGACGCGCAATTCCGGGCTGGAGCTGGAGGCGGTCGTCCAGGTCACGGAGGCGGCGGCCAACACCATCCTGGAAGCCGCTGAGGCGATCGGCGACTGGATGGCCGCGGGGCGCGATGCCGCGACCGCACCGGTGATCGTCGAGCGGGTGAACGCGATCTTCGAGGCCTGTGCCTTCCAGGACCTGACCGGCCAGCGCATCCGCCGCGCCATCCAGCATCTGCAGCAGGTCGAGGGCGTGCTGAAGGGCATGGCGGCGGCGCCCGCCGAGCCGCGCGAGCGGGTGAAGGTCTCGACGCTGGCCTGCACGGTGCCGGCGGCGGCGGGCTCGGCCGATCTGGGCCAGGACGCGATTGACGCGCTGATGGGGTAGCGCGCGACACGGGGCGACGCCATCTGCGCGGCGTCGCAACGCAGCGGATGGCCGATGAGCAGCACGACCGACTACACCCCGCCCCAGGTCTGGACCTGGAACAAGGCCAATGGCGGCCGCTTCGCCAACATCAATCGACCCATCGCGGGGCCGACGCATGAGAAGGAGCTGCCGGTCGGGCGGCATCCCTTCCAGCTCTATTCGCTCGCCACGCCGAACGGCGTGAAGGTGACGGTGATGTTCGAGGAGCTGCTGGAGGCGGGGCACAAGGACGCGGAATACGATGCCTGGCTGATCCGCATCGGCGAGGGCGAGCAATTCGGCAGCGGCTTCGTCGCGATCAACCCGAACTCGAAGATCCCGGCGCTGCTGGATCGCAGCGGGCCGCAGCCGGTGCGGGTGTTCGAATCCGGCGCGATCCTGCTGCATCTCGCGGAGAAGTTTGGCGCCTTCCTGCCGACGGGCGCGGCGCGGGCGGAATGCCTTTCCTGGCTGTTCTGGCAGATGGGCAGCGCGCCCTATCTCGGCGGTGGCTTCGGGCATTTCTACGCCTATGCACCGGCGAAATGGGAATACCCGATCGACCGCTTCACGATGGAAGTGAAGCGCCAGCTCGACGTGCTGGACCGGCGGCTGGCGGAGAGCGAGTTCATCGCGGGGCCGGACTACACCATCGCCGACATGGCGATCTGGCCCTGGTATGGCGGGCTCGTGAAGGGCTGGCTCTACGGCGCGGCGGAGTTCCTGGATGTCGGGTCTTACAGGCACGTGAACCGCTGGGCGGATGCGATCCATGCGCGGCCGGCGGTGCAGCGCGGGCGGATGGTCAACCGCATGCAGGGCGAGCTGTCGAGCCAGCTGCGCGAGCGGCACGATGCGAGCGACTTCGCCACGCGGACGCAGGACAAGCTGGAAGGGTAGCGCTTCCTCTCCCGCCTTTCCTCTCCCTATCCCGCTCTTCTTCTCCCTCCCCCGCAATGCGGGGGAGGGAAGCCCGAAGCGGTGGGGGCGCGCGCTCAGCAGAAATGCGCACCCCTTGTCTCGACCGCCACGGCGTAGAGCGACTGGCTGGCGGTCATGAACAGGGTGTTCCGCCGCGATCCGCCGAAGCAGACATTGGAACAGATCTCCGGCAGCCTGATCTGCCCGATGCGATCGCCGTTCGGCGCGAAGACATGCACGCAGTCATAGCCGTCGCCGACCCAGCCGGCGGACGACCAGAGATTGCCGCGCTCATCGGTCCGGATGCCGTCTGCCATGCCCGCCTTTCCTTCGAGGTTCATGCTGGCGAAGGTGCGCGGGTTGCGCAGCCGGGGGCCATCCACGTCGAAGGCCCAGATGATTTTCTGGGCCTCGGGATAGTGGCTCGCGCCGGTGTCGGCGACGTAGAGCGTGCGGTAGTCGGGCGAGAAGCAGAGCCCGTTCGGCTTGAACGGCTCGTCGGCGACCTTCGTCACCGCGCCCGATTGCGCGTCGATCCGATAGACCGCTTCCTTGATGAAGGGGCGCGGCGAATTGGCGGATTCCGGCACGCGCTCGCCCTCATAGTTCATCAGCGCGCCATAGCCGGGATCGGTGAACCAGAGGCTGCCATCCTCGGGATGCACCACGCCGTCATTCGGCGCGTTGAACGGCCCGTCCGGCCCGCGCGCGGCGAGCACCGTCATCCGGCCATTCGGCTCGTAGCGCACCACGTCGCGGTTGAAGTGGCGGAAGGCGATGTGGCGGCCCTCCCGGTCGAAGGTGTTGCCATTGGAGAAGCCCGAGGGGCTGCGGAAGCGCCGGCTGACCTTCATGTCCTCCTCGGTCAGGCGGAGCGCCTCGTCATTCGGGATGTCCGACCAGACCAGGAAGCGGCCGGTGGCGTGCCAGGCCGGGCCCTCGGCCCATTGCATCCCGGTGTGCAGCCGCCGGATCGCGGCGTTGCCGAGCGTCATGGTGAAGCGGCGCGGATCCAGCGCGACGATGTCGGGATCGGGGTAGCGCTGCGGCGGGGCGTTCGGGCCATAGCTGCGTTGCGCGGCGGCCGGCGCCGCGACAGCCAGCGCCGCCCCGGCCAGCAGGCCGCGACGGCCCATGCGAGCATCGGTCATGGTCATCGTCCTCCCTGAGCCCCTCGGGGCTCAGGGAGAAGTTTGGCACACGTGACGGTTGTGGCGGGTAGTCACGCCTCGGTGTTGAATATTACGGCCGCTCCACGCACATCGCGCCGTCAGGCGCGTTCGACGCACATCGCCACACCCATCCCGCCGCCGATGCAGAGCGTGGCGAGACCCTTCTTCGCGCCGCGGCGCTGCATCTCGTAGAGCAGCGTCGTCAGCACGCGGGCGCCGGAGGCGCCGATGGGATGGCCGAGCGCGATCGCGCCGCCATTCACGTTCACCTTGGCGGGGTCCCAGCCGAGATCCTTGTTCACCGCGCAGGCCTGGGCGGCGAAGGCCTCGTTGGCCTCGATCAGGTCGAGATCGGCGATGCTCCAGCCGGCCTTGGCCAGCGCCTTGCGGCTCGCGGGGATCGGGCCCGTCCCCATGATCGCGGGGTCCACGCCGGCGGTCGCCCAGCTCACGATGCGCGCCAGCGGCGTGATGCCGCGCTTCTTCGCTTCGGCGGCCGACATCACCACCGTCGCCGCGGCGCCGTCATTGATGCCGGAGGCGTTGCCCGCGGTCACCGTGCCGTCCTTGGCGAAGGCGGGGCGCAGCTTGGCGAGGATCTCCAGGGTGGTCTCGGGCTTCGGATACTCGTCCTCGGTCACCACCACGTCGCCCTTGCGGCCCTTGACCGTGACGGGCGCGATCTCGTCCTTGAAGCGCCCGGCCTTCATCGCCTCGCCGGCCTTGCGCTGGGAGGCGGCGGCGAACTCGTCCTGCTCCTGGCGGGTGAGCTGGTACTTCTGCGCGACGTTCTCGGCGGTGTTGCCCATGTGGTAGCCGTGGAAGGCATCCCACAGCCCGTCCTTCAGCATGGTGTCCACCAGCTCGAGCCCGCCCATCTTCTGGCCGGCGCGGAGATTCGCGGCGTGCGGGGATTGCGTCATGCTCTCCTGGCCGCCGGCCACGACGATGGCGGCATCGCCCGTCGCGATCTGCTGCGCGGCGAGCGCCACGGCGCGCAGGCCCGAGCCGCAGAGCTGGTTGATGCCGAAGGCGGTGCGCTCGTTCGGGATGCCGGCGGCGATGGCGGCCTGGCGGGCCGGGTTCTGGCCGGCGCCGGCCGTCAGGATCTGGCCGAGGATCACCTCGTCCACCTCCTCCGCCTTCACGCCGGCGCGGTCCAGCGCGGCCTTGATGGCGATGGTGCCGAGCGTGTGGGCCGGCACGGAGGCGAAGGCCCCGCTGAAGGACCCGACCGGCGTGCGCGCGGCGGAGGCGATGACGATCTCGGTCATGGGATCTGTCCCTTTGGACTGGCGTTCTCGCCAGTTTGGTGCGGCGCAGCGCCGGCTACAAGCTTTGAAGCCATGCGAGCAGCGGGCGCCAGAGCGCCGTCTCCGCCGTGCTGCCGGCGGCCATGCCGATATGGCCGGCCTCCGCCTGGTGCAGCGTGGCGCCGGGCAGCCGGGCGGCCAGCGCCAGCGCCGAGGCGGGCGGGACGATGCGGTCGCGATGGGGGATGGCGAGGAAGGCCGGCTGCTTCGCCGCGGCAGGGTCCACCACCGCGCCGGCAATCCGCCAGGCGAGCCGCGCCGGGGTGTTGGCGCCGTACCAGCCGCCGAGCGTCTCGCGCGCCACCGGGGCGGCGAGCGGCACGCCATCATTCAGCCAATCCTCCAGCGCGACGAATTGTTGCGCGCGCGAGGAGGTCTGATCCAGGCGGGCGAAGGCCCGAAACTTGCGGGGGATTCCCCAGGGGTCGAGATTGGCGAAGAGGGTCTGGATCACATCCACGGGCAGCGTGCCGGTGGCGTTCATCAGCGGCTCCAGCCCCGGCAGCAGGGCGGCGGCGGTGGCGGCGCGGCCGGCGTCCTCGGGGGTCGCATGGAAATCCCATGGGGTGGCGAGCAGGCCGACCGCGCTCACCAGATCCGGCCGGCGCTGCGCGGCGCCGAGCGCCAGCAGCCCGCCCATGCAGTAGCCGACCAGCACCACCGGGCGGCCGAGCGCCATCAGCGCGCGCTCCAGCCGGCCGGCGACGTAGTCCGTGAGGGTGAAGGCGCGTTCCGTCTCGCCGGGAAAGCCCCAGTCGAGCAGCAGCGGCCGCACCCCCTGCCCCGCCAGGAAGCTCAGCATGGAGGCGCCAGGGGCGAGATCCAGCACATAGGCGCGGTTGACCAGGGAGGGGACGAAGATCACCGGCGGGCCCTCGGCGCCCGGCGCGGCGTAGTCCAGCAGGCGGGAGCCGCCCTCGGACCAGGGGCTCGGCGGGTCCGGCAGGTCGCGCTGCCAGGGGTGGCGGCGATAGGCGGCGATGCCGGCCAGCAGGGCGCGGTCCTCGCGCAGCAGGCGCCGCAGCACGGCGCCCCGGAAGGCCTCAGGCGCGTGGCTTCCTTCGGCGAGGCGGGCGCGGATCCGCTCCAGCTCCGCCCTTCCCGCCTTCGAGATCGGCCAGGCGTCGCTCCAGCTCGGCCAGCCGGTCGCGGAGGCCGTCATCTGGGCGAGCATCCCGCGGCTGGCGCCCAGCATCAGGTGCAGCGGGAGCGGGCGGGGGCCGCGCCGGCGAAACGGCCCCGTCATGAGGCCGGGCTTTCGGCGGGCGGCCGAAGGGCGGCGCGGCGGCGGCGCGCAGCCAGGCCGCGCCGAGCGCCGCCCAGGCGGAGGTCGCGGCCGCCCAGGCCTCGGCCGCCTCGCGATCGGCGGCGAGTGCCGCGATCTCGCTCTGCCAGAGGGTGATCCAGTCCTCGGCGAGCTGTTCGAGCTCGGCCGGATCGGGATCGGGTGGCCCGGTCATGGCTGGGAGATAGACCGGCCATGGCGCGCGCGCGAGCGTGATGGAGGAAAGAGACGCATCGAGTATTTCGCACCGCAGCGCGAGCCATGTTAGCATTGTCCCACAAGGCGGGACGTGGAGGCGGGAAGGCAAGGCATGTCACAGGACGGTGTAACCCCCGCTGGAAACCCCGCTGGCACGGCCGAGGCGCCGGCCGGCCCACCCGTGGTGGTCAAGAAATACGCGAACCGCCGGCTCTACAACACGGAATCCTCGTCCTACGTGACGCTGGAGGACCTGGCCGCCATGGTGCGGCAGGGGCGGCACTTCGTGGTCTATGACGCGAAATCGGGCGAGGACATCACCCGCGGCGTGCTGACCCAGATCATCGTCGAGGAGGAGGCCAAGGGCCGCAGCCTGCTGCCGACGAGCTTCCTCCGCCAGATCATCGGCTTCTACGGGGACAGCATGCAGTCCCTGGTGCCGCGCTACCTGGAGAACGTGATGGGCGCCTTCGCCCGGCAGCAGGACCAGATGCGCCGCGCCGTCGAGCAGAGCATGGGGGGGTTCAATCCCTTCGGCGGGCTCGAGGAGATGGGCAAGCAGAACATGGCGATGATGGAGCGCGCGATGACCCTCTTCGCGCCGTTCCGGCCGGGCGGGGCGGAGCCGCCGGAAGGCGGCGATGCGGCCCGCGTGGCGGCGCTGCAGGCGGAGGTGGACGCGCTGAAGAGGCAATTGGAGGCGTTGAAGGGGAAGGGGTGATCGGGCCCCTCCCCTGCGTTGCGGGCGCGGTGGTCGCTACTCCACCTTGATCCCCGCATCCCGGATCAGCGCGGTCATCTCCGCGATCTCGGCGGTGAACAGCGCGCGAAGCTCGGCCGGCGTGCTGCCGATCGGCACGAGGCCCATGCCGGCCAGGCGCTCCCGCACCGATGGCTGGGCCAGGACGCGGCGGACCGTGCCGGACAGGCCCTCGACGTAGTCGGCCGGCAGGCCGGCGGGGCCGACCAGGGCCAGGTTCACCCGCAGCGAGACGGCCGGCAGGCCGGCCTCTGCCATGCTCGGGACCTCCGGCAGCAGCGCGGCGCGCTCGGCGCCCGAGGCGGCGAGCACGCGGATACGGCCGGCGCGGGCCTGGGCAACGGCGGTGGGCACGGTGGCGAAGGCGGCCTGGACCGTGCCGGCGACGAGGTCCGTCATCATCGGCCCGGCGCCGCGATAGGGCGTGTGCGTCCAGGCGATGCCGGTGGCGCGGCGGAAGAGCTCGCCGGCGATGTGCACGGGCGTGCCGTTGCCGGCCGAGCCGAAGGCGAGCCGGTCGCCGCGCTGCCGCGCGAGCGCGATGAAGGCCTGGATGTCGTTCACCTCCAGCGCGGGATGCACCGCGAGCACCATCGGCGCGGCCGCGACATGGCTGATGAAGGTGAAGTCACGCAGCGGGTCGTAGGGGAGGCTCGCGCCCATCAGGCCGGGATTGGTGGTGAAGGCGTTGTCCACCAGGCCAATGGTGGTGCCGTCCGGCGCGGCATCGCGGATCGCGCGGGTGCCGGGGACGGTCGCGCCGCCGCCGCGGTTGTCCACGACGATGCCGAGGGTCGGCACCGCGTCGGTCAGCGCCTGGCTGATCAGGCGCGCGGTGAGGTCGCCGACGCCGCCCGGCGGATAGGGGACGATGAGCCGGAGGTTTCGGGGCGGCCAGGTGTCGGCGCGGGCCGGCAGGGCGAGGGCGGCGAAGGCGGCGAGGGAACGGCGAGAGAGGCGCATCACGCGGCTCCCGGCAGGTAGCGCGGATGCTCGTAGCCCTGGGTCGCGAAGAGTGCGTCGAGCTCGTCGCGATCCGCGGCGCTGAGCGGCTGTTGCGGCGCGCGGCAGAGCGCGGTGGGGAACAGGCCCTGGCGCAGCAGGATGTGCTTGATGCGCACGCGGTAATCAATCAGCGGTGCCTTCCAGCAGGCCTGCGCGAGCGGCTGCAGCCGGCGCCAGATCTCGAAGGCCTGGGCGACGCGGTTGGCCTTGGCGTGCTCGTGCATGCGCAGGAGCTCGGTGGTCGCGGTGCCGGCGAAGCCGATCAGCCCGCCATCGCAGCCCATCAGCATGGCTTCGAGGATGAAGGTGTCGCTGCCGGTGAGCACGGCGAGCCGATCGCCGCCCGCCCGGGCTTCCTGGATGGATTGCCAGGTGCCCTCCACGCTGAAGCCGGCATCCTTGATGCCGACCATGCCATCGAGCCGCGACAGCGCTTCCGTGGTGCCGGCGGGATAGGGCGAGGTCGGTGTCTGGAAAGCGAAGACCGGGACATCCACCGCGCGCGTCACCGCGCCGTGGTAGTCCACCACCATCTGCCGCGAGACCGGCTTGTAGAGCGTGATCGGCAGCGGCGGGAACACCACGAGCCCATCGGCGCCGGCCTCCACCATCGCGAGCGCGGCGCGGCGCGCGGCCTCGTTCCAGGTGGTGGTGATGCCGGAGAGGATCGGGCAGGCGTTCTGGGCCGCGCGCTTGCAGAGTCGGATGACCTCGGCGTGTTCCTCCGGGTCCATCGAATAGGCTTCGCTCGCCGACATGTTCATCGCGATGGCGCGCGGGCCGGAGGCGGCGATCGCGGCGATGTAGCGCTCAAGCGTGCGCCAATCGATCGCGAGGTTGGTGTCGAAGGGCAGGAAGGGCGCGGCGATCACGCCGGACCAGGGCTTTCCCACCGGCGGTCTCGAGGGTGCCATCGGGACGTCCTCCGTTCGTTGGGAGGGAGCCTCGCCGCGATGGGCGGGGCGCGTCAACCGTTCGGTTGGGTCCAGGCGATGCCGGCCTCGCGCAGCGTCGCCTCCAGGACGGCGCGATCCAGCCGCGCATAGCGCGCGAGCAGATGGACATAGGCGCCGACGAAATCGGGGCCGTGGTTCAGGCCGTTGCCGTCCACGTCGCAGGTCAGCGCATGGGCGATCTCGTGCAGAAGCACCCAGCTTGGCAGTTCGGGCGGACATTCGATGGCGGTGCGGGTGGCGCGCGCGACGGTGCGGCGGGCCTGCTTCGGCAAGGGGCGGATGCGCGGTGGAAAATGGCGGCCTTCCTCGGACCAGACGTGGTCCACCAGCGCCTGGAGCTGCGCATAGGGCACGAGGGAGCGGTCACGCGGGGCGACGACCGAATCCTCCCAGGCGTAGAGCTTTCGTGCCGCGGGGTCCCGCCGGCTCATCCATTTGCCCTCAGGCGCCGGGCGGCCGCGCCGCGGCCTTGGCTCGCCGGACTACCGGCGGGCCGCATTCGCGGCCTCGGCCCGCTTCGCGGGCCGCATCATTTAATTCTGCCGGTCCGGCCGGCGCCCACCGGGCGATCCAGGCCCACGCGCCCGCCGGCTTCCCGGCCGCGCCCATAGGCGCCCTTGTCGCGCACCACCGTGCTGCGCGTCACGGTGCGCAGACGCACGCCGAGGGCGCGGAAACCATCCTCGATCTTGCGTTCCTTGATCACCATCAGCGAGGTGCCGCCGCTGCGCGGCTGTGCCTGCTGCTGCGCCTGTTCCGTGGCGCGGCGATGGGCGCCGAGTTCCTCCAGCCGCGCCGCGACGCGGTCGGCGAAGCCGATCCGGAAGCTGCGCAGCACCGCCTGCGGCGCGGCCCGGGCGCGCAGGTAGTCGGGCGTGCGGCGGAACCGCGATTCCTCGTAGTGCAGCGCGGTGGCGATGACGTGCATCAGGTACTCCGCCATCTGCACATCCGGCTCCAGGCCGAAGATCACGTAGTCGGCACGGCCGACCGTCCAGCCGCGGCATTCCGTCAGGCGCAGAAGCGCGGGGAACAGCCAGGACATCGCCTGGCGGCGCGGGTCGTCGAAGACGATCACGCGCTGCACGCAGGTTTCCTCGCGCAGCTCCACCTCGGACATCGAGAGGCCGTAGACTTCGAGCAGCTCGCCCACCTTGGCGGCGGCCGCCAGCGCCTCGGCTTCCGAGCAGCCGCGCTCCACCGTGCGCGCGGCAAGGGCGCGAATCCGCGCCTTCACCTTGGCCAGTTCCGTCTGCTGATCCATGGCCGCCGATATAGCGAAGGGCGCCGCGATTGACAGTATCGGGGGCTCGGCGATGCTGACGCCGTCCAGGGAGGATCGACGGATGCGACGGAGGAGCCTGCTGGCCGCAGCCTCGACGCTGGCGGTGCCGGCACGGGCGCAGGGGCGTGTGGTGCGCCTGGTCGTGCCGGCGCCGCCCGGCGGCGCGATCGACCTGATCGCGCGACTCTACGCGCCGCGCCTCGCGGCGCGGGGCGGCACCTGGGTGGTGGAGAACCGCGCCGGCGGCAACAACACGATCGGCGCGGCGGAGGTGGCGCGGGCGGCGCCGGATGGGTCCGCCTTCCTGGTCAACGCCGATATCCACCTGATGGGCAAGCGCGTGGTGCGGGGGCTGACCTACGACCCGATGGCGGATTTCGTGGGGATCGGGCGCACCGCGACCTCGCCGCTGCTGATCGTAGGCCATCCCGAGGTTTCCCGCGCACGGAACCTCGCCGAACTGGCCGAGCAGATGCGGCGGGACCCGCGGCACTACACCTTCGCGAGCTCCGGCGCGGGCAGCATGGCGCATCTGGCCTCCGAGGGCATGAAGCGCCGCGTCGGCGCGGCGGAGGCAGTGGTCGCGCATTACCGGGGGACGGGGCCGGCCATCAACGATGTGGTGGCCGGCAACGTGCCGCTGATGGTGGCGCCCGTGCTCGCGGCGCGGCCGCTGGTGCAGGGCGGAAGGCTGCGCGCCTTCGCGGTGACCTCGGCGACGCGGACGGCGGCGGCGCCCGATGTGCCGACGGTGGACGAGGCGGGGCTGCCGGGGCTGCATTTCACGCTGTGGTACGCGGTGTGGGGGCCGCGCGGGCTGCCGGCGGCGCTGGCCGAGGAGACCGCGGCGCGGCTGCGCGAGATCGGCGCGGAGCCGGAGATCGCGCAGCGGCTCGGCCAGGCCGGCGCGGAAGCTTTCGTGAGTGACACGCCCGCTTCCTTCGCCGCGTTCCTGGCGGCGGAGAACGAGAAGAACGGGCGGATCGCGGAGGAGGCGGGGATCGAGCCGGAATGACCAGCATCCGATCGGCTGAGGGCGGACGAGCGCGGCGAGGAGCACCGAAGCCGTGAATCGGATGCTGCCGATTCTGATCGCGGGCGGCGGCATCGGCGGGCTGACGGCCGCGCTGGCGCTGGCACGCGCCGGGTTCGACGTGACCGTGCTGGAGAAGGCGGCGCAACTCGGCGAGGTCGGTGCGGGCATCCAGCTCGGGCCGAACGCCTTCCGCGCCTTCGACGCGCTCGGCGTCGGCGACACGATGCGCGGCATGGCGATCCAGGTGGACAGCCTGCGGCTGATGGATGCGCTGAGCGCGGAGGAGATCTGCCACATCGATCTTGGCGAGGATTTCCGAGCGCGCTTCCGAAATCCCTATGCGGTGATCCATCGCGGCGACCTGCATGCGGTGTTCCTGCGCGCCTGCGAAGCGCATGAGAGGGTCACGCTGCGCACCAGCGCGGAGGTCCTTCGATATGGGCAGGATGATTCCGGCGTGACCGCGATCCTGTCGGATGGCGAGCGACTCGCCGGAGCCGCGCTGATCGGGGCGGACGGGTTGTGGTCGAATGTCCGGAAGCAGGTCGTCGCGGACGGACCGCCGCGCGTCTCGGGCCACACCACCTATCGCAGCGTGATCCCGACGGACCACATGCCCGAAAACCTCCGGTGGAACGCGGCGACGCTGTGGGCGGGGCCGAAATGCCACATCGTCCACTACCCGCTGCAGGGCTGGAAGACCTTCAACCTGGTCGTCACCTACCACAATGACGCGCCGGAGCCGGTCGCCGGCAAGCCCGTGACCGAGGCCGAGGTCTTCGCCGGCTTCGAGCATGTGCATCCCATCGCGCAATCCATCATCCGGCATGGGCGCGACTGGCGGCTCTGGGTGTTGTGCGACCGCGATCCGGTCGAGACCTGGGTGGATGGGCGCGTGGCGCTGCTGGGCGATGCCGCGCATCCGATGCTGCAATACATGGCCCAGGGCGCCTGCATGGCGATGGAGGATTCCGTCTGCCTCGCCGAGTGCCTGGAGGGCAGGACGATCGAGGCGGGGCTCGCGGCCTACAACGCGCGGCGCGCGCTGCGCACGGCGCGGGTGCAGCTGACCTCGCGCGCGGTGGGCGAGCACATCTACCACCCCGCCGGCGCGCATGCCGCGCTGCGCAACGCCATCATGCGCGCGAAATCACAGGCCGAGTGGCGGGAGACGCTGGCCTGGCTCTATGGGGATGCGTCGTAGCGCGGCTTCACGCCCGCGGGCGCGGCCGCGCTATCGCGGCACGTAGGCCGGCACGATCTGGTCGAGCACCTTGGCGGAGCTGATCACGCCCGGCACGCCGGCGCCGGGATGCGTGCCGGCGCCGACGAGGTAGAGATTCTCGACCTCCTCGCTGCGGTTGTGCGGGCGGAACCAGGCGCTCTGGAACAGCCGCGGCTCCAGCGAGAAGGCGGCGCCGTGGAGCGACAGAAGCCGGTCCTGGAAATCCTGCGGCGTCATCACGCGGGAGGTGGCGAGGCAATCGCCGAGGCCGGGCAGCACGGTGGATTCGAGGCGCTGCTGGATCGCCGCGCGATAGGGCTCGGCCTGCGCGGCCCAGTCGGTGCCGCTGCCGAGATGCGGCACGGGCGAGAGGACATAGAAGGCATCGCAGCCCGGCGGCGCGAGCGAGGGATCGGTGGCCGTCGGGCGGTGCAGGTAGAGCGACATGTCCGCCGACAGGTGCTTGCGGCCGAAGATGTCGCGCAGGAGGCCCTCGTAGCGCGGGCCGAGGATCATGCTGTGGTGGTCCACATCCTCGTAGCGGCGCGTGGTGCCGAAATACCAGACGAAGAGCGACATGGACCAGCGCGAACGGGCGAGCTTGCGGTCGGTCCAGCGGCGGCGCTTGTGGCGGCCGAGCAGCTTCGCATAGGTCCAGCCCGCATCGGCGTTGGAGACGACGATGTCGGCGGCGATGCGCTTGCCGTCCGCGAGGCGGACGCCGGTGGCGCGATCGTTCTCCACGATGATCTCGGCGACTTCCGTGTTGCAGCGGATGCGCCCGCCCTGCCCTTCGATCAGCCGGGCGATACCCTGCACCAGCGCGCCCATGCCGCCCATGGCGTAATGCACGCCGTGGATGCGCTCGAGATGCGCGATCAGGCAGTAATAGGCCGTCGTGCTCAGCGGGTTGCCGCCGATCAGCAGCGGATGGAAGCTGAAGGCGACGCGCAGGCGCGGATCGCGGAAATAGTCGCCGACCTTGCCGAAGACGGTGCGGTAGCCCTGCAGGCGGATCATCGCCGGCGCCGCGGCGAGCAGCGTCGCGAAGCGGTGGAAAGGCCTGTCGGCGAGCTCGCCGAAGGCGACGCGGTAGATCGCCTCGGAATCGCGCAGGAAGCGGTCGAAGCCGTCGAGGTCGCCGGGGGCGAGGCGCGCGATCTGCTCGCGCGTGCGCGCGGGGTCGGCATGCGCGGCGAACCAGGTGCCGTCGTCGAAGCGGATGCGGTAGAACGGGTCCATCGCGCGCAGCGTGACGTCATCGGCCATGCGCTTGCCGCAGAGTGTCCAGAGCTCTTCCAGCAGATAGGGCGCGGTGATGATGGTGGGTCCGGCGTCGAAGCTGTAGCCGTCCTGCCGGAAGACATAGGCGCGGCCGCCGGGCGCATCGAGCTTCTCGAGGATCGTCACGCGCCAGCCTCGCGCGCCGAGGCGCACCGCGGCGGCCAGCCCGCCGAAGCCGGCGCCGATCACCACGGCATGCGGGCGCGGGTCGCTCAGGGCGTCAAGCATGGGATCAGACCAGGTTGAGCGTGATCGCCGCCAGCACCAGGTAGCGGCCGGTCTTGGCGATCGCGACGAGCAGCAGGAAGCGCCAGAAGGGCTCGCGCAGCACGCCGGCGACGACGGTCAGCGGATCGCCGATGAAGGGCGCCCAGCTCAGCAGCAGCGACCAGTGGCCCCAGCGGCGATACCAGCCCTCGGCGCGGGCCAGCATCGCGGGCGGCACGGGGAACCAGCGCCGGTCGCGGTAATGCTCGACCCAGCGGCCGAGCAGCCAGTTCAGGCAGGCGCCGAGCGTGTTGCCGAGGCTCGCGACGAGGATCAGCGCCCAGGGGGACTGGTCGCCCAGCAGGAGCAGCGCGACCAGCAGCGGCTCCGACTGCATCGGCAGCAGGGAGGCTGCGCCGAAGGCCGCGGCGAAGAGCCCGGCATAGGTGGTGAGGGCGGTCAGCAAGGCGCGCCGCATCTGCCCTGGCGGCGGATGCGGCGCAAGGGCGCATGGTCAGCGCGCCACCTCGCTGGTCCGCAGCGGGCCGCGGCCGACCATGCCGAGTTCCGGATAGTCGCGGAGCATCGGCTGGCCGAGCAGTGGCCGGTTCACGCCCTGGTGGCAGGTGGCGCAGTTGATCTTGAGCGCGTCGCCATGCGCGCCCACGCGGCGCGGGCCGTTCTGGTACTCGGCCGGGCCCCACGGGTTGGCGGCCCAGACGGGCGTCAGCGGCTCGACATACTCGCGGTTGAGGACCCGCACCATGCGGATGCCGTGCCAGGCGGAGAGCCGGGGCGGCGGGCTTTCCGCCCAGCTCGCGAAGTTGCGGCTGTTGTGGCAGAAGGTGCAGTTGACGCCGAGGCCCTGCGACATGTGGATCATCAGCGAGTAGGTCCACTCCGCGATCCGGATGTCATCCGCGTTGGCGCCGGGATGCCAGGTCGTGGACTGGTTGCGGATGTCCTGGTCGTTCAGCAGGAAGGGCGTGTAGGGATCGAAGGGCAGCGAGCTGGAGTTGATCGCCGGCGCGACACGGTTCTGGCCTGTCGGCCCGACCATCCCGGCGCGCAGGTCCGGCTGCGTCGTCCAGACATTCTGCGGGATGGCCTGGCCACGATGGCAGGTGTAGCAGGTCACGCCGGTCTGCTGGACGTGCTGGCTCCAATCCGCGTTGATCGTGCGCGTCATCTGGAGCATGCGGCGGGTGACGCCCTTGGTGTAGACCTCGTCGGAGGCCATGTTCTCGGGGTTGTGGCAGTAGTTGCAGCCATTCCCGGCCTCGCGGATCTCGGCGGGCACCACCCATTCGGTGATGCTGACCATCAGCCGGAGGAACTGCGCGTTGCTGAGATCGCCCAGCACCTGCACGTTCTGGTAGGCGGCCGAGGCCTTGTCGTTGTCGTCGGCCGGGGGATCGGCCGCCGGCTGCGCCTCGGGCAGCTGGTTGCGGGCGACGATCTGGCGCACGGTGCGCGGATTGACCACCTGCTCCATCGCCGTGCCGCGAAAGCCGATCTGCGTGGTGGCGACCGGCGGCCGTTCGAAAGCGTAGGTCGCGACGTAGATCCCGAGCAGGCCGGCGATGACGAGCAGGGCCTGCGCGGTCCAGCTGAGCTTGAGGCCCTTCATCGCGTCGCTCCCGGTGCCAGGGCCGGGTCGAGGACCGGCGCCCAGAGTTGCGGATATTCGGGGGCGAAGCCGCGCTCGACCGCCCAGAGGTACCAGTTGTCCACCACGGTGCCGGTCAGCAGGATGCCGATGCCGCCGGTGAGCGGGCAGAGCACCGCGAACCACCAGGCCCAGCGATGGATGCTCTCGAAGCTCGCGTTGAAGCCCATGCACCAGCGCCAGTAGAGCATGCCGCGCTCGGCCGCCGTGCCGCGATCCGCGATCAGCTCCAGCTCACGCTCACCGCCGTAGCGGCCGAGGGCGAGGATCGTCGCGCCATGCATCGCGAACAGCAGCGTCGAGCCGTAGAGGAAGACGATCGAGAGCGCGTGGAACGGGTTGTAGAAGAGGTTGCCGTAGCGCAGCGAGAAGGCGGCCGTCCAATCGAGGTGCGGGAAGATGCCGAAGGGCACCGCCTCGGACCAGGAGCCCATCGCGACCGGGCGGATGAAGCCGAGCACGAGGTAGAGCCAGATCGCGGCGGCGAAGGCCCAGGCGACATGCGTGCCCATGCCAAGCTGCCGCGCGCGGCGATAGGTGCGCGCCCACCACAGCAGGATGGACACAGTGAGGAAGAAGCCCGCCACGATCCACCAGCCGCCATCGCGCAGCGGCGGGATCTTGAGACCCCAATGCGCCGCCGGCGGCTCGAGCCCCAGCCAGAAGAGCTGGCGGACGAACTCGAAGATGTTCCAGTTCACCTGGGCCAGCATGTTCAGCCCGATGATCAGGAAGGCGATCGTGCCGAAGACCAGGGAGGTCAGGCCGAGGATGCCGAGATAGATCGGCCCGACCTGCGCATCGCCGAAGCGGCCGAACAGGTGCACGAAGCGGGGCTTGCCGTCCCGCGCCACGTCGTCCGAGGGCAGCGCCACGCCCGGATAGGGTGTGGGCGGGCGCACCTGGATGCGGGTGAAGATGTTCTGGTAGATGACCATGTCGCGTCTCCCCCTCGCCTAGAGCCCAGGCACCGTTGGCCAGATGCGCATGTTGAGCCACCAGCCCCACCATTCAGGCCAGCCGCGCGTCCAGAAGGGCCCGCTGATCACGATGCAGACGGCGCTCCAGAAGCCGGCGGAGAGCGCGAGGAACAGGCCCAGCCGGTGGATGCCGAGCGTGCCGATCGAGTAGCCGATCAGGTCGCGGAAATAGGTGTTCTCGTGCTCGGCGGTCTTCATCACCTGGCCCTTCGGCGGATTGGCCGCGGAGAGCACGAGGCCGCCATGCAGCCCGAGCGCGAGCACCGTGGTGAAGAAGAAGGTGATCGCCAGCATGTGCGCCGGGTTGTAGTGGAAATGCAGGTGCTGGTAGCCGACGTTGGACACCCAATCGAGGTGGCTCCAGATGCCGTAGGGGAAGCCGTGCCCCCAGGCGCCCATCAGCACCGGCCGGATCACCACCAGCGTGACATAGGCAAAGACCGCGACCGAGTAGGCGACGGGGATGTGATACCCCATGCCGAGCTTGCGCGAGATCTCCACCTGGCGCAGCGCCCAGGAGACGAAGGCGCCGATCGCGCAGATGGTGATCCATTGCCACAGGCCGCCTTCGCGCAGCGGCGCGGGGCGCAGCCCATAGGAGAGATCGGGCGGCGGGATGTTGATCAGCCAGACATTGAAGGTGCCCTGCCAGGCCGCGCCCATCCCGATCAGCGCCACGCCGATCGCGGTGAAGAACGCGCAGGTGACTCCGAAGAAGCCGATCCAGAACGGCCCGATCCAGAAGTCGAAGAGGTCACCCCCGACCAGCGTGCCGCCGCGCACGCGGTATTTTTGTTCGAAGGTCAGCATCGCCATGGACCGAGGCTCCCATCCAGGTCGTTCGAGAGGCGCGGCCGGTCCGCGCCGGTGAAGGCGCGGGCCGTACCGCCGTGGGCGACTTCGCTACCTTGGCCCGGGCTGGCCGACGGGCTGGCCCGGCGTGAAGGTCGGCGAGGTCGCGCACCAGCCCCAATGGTCGCAGTAGCGGGGCGAGCTCATGACGACGAAGTGCAGGATGACCGCCACCGCGATCACACCGATCATCGCCAGGAACAGCGAGCGGCGGGGATCAACCACCATCCAGATCTTGTGCATGGATGCGTTCCCTTCCGCTCAGAAGAAGCGCCAATCCGGCGGCACCGTCTGACCCGCGTAGACGAGCGGGCGCCAGAGCCAGACCAGGATATGCGCAGCCATCGAGGCGAAGACGCCGAACGCCCAACCCTGCATCAGCAGGCGGTGGACTTCCCTTGCTTCGCCCTCGGTCAGGCCGGTTCTCGAACCATCGGCCATCCAGTGGACCTCCTATTGGCCTTGCGGCCGTTACCGCGCATCGCCCGCGCGGCCAGGCGCCAGGGCGAAGCCTCGCCATGGCCGGTGGGCCCTTCGGTCCGCGCGGCGAAGCCCGCCGCGCGACATCGAGGGGCCGGACCGTTTCCGGAGGTATGCCGGCGCCTCATGCGACCGGCTCCAACAGGGTCTGCGCCACGCGCTCGGCGCTGACGCTCGTCTCGCCCGCAGCGCGTGCCGCGCGCTCCACGCGCTCGCGCAGGCGTTTCGCCGCGGAGATGCGCAGCAGGAAGGGCTCGGATTCCACCTGCCGGTCGAGCAGGTCCACCGCGTCGGCGTCCCAGCTTTCGGCCGGGCGAACCGGGGTGGGATCCACGCGATCGAGATCGGTGGCGAGGGGGAGGATGTGGAACAGCGCGTCGAACAGCGCGTTGCAGTATTCCTGGACGATGTAGGTGGCACCCGCATAGCCCATGAAGGGCGTGCCGGTGGCGCGGCGGATGATCGCGCCGGGGAAGCTCGCGGGGATGTACATCGCGCGGCTCTTCAGCTCCGCCGCGTACATGCGCTCGTTGTAGGAGCCGAAGAGCACCAGCGGCGGGCTCGCCTTCATCGCGGCGCGCACCGCCTCGTTGTCGGGCTTCTCGCCCGGCTTGCGGGCGAAGCCGAAGGCGCAGGGCACGCCCATCTCCTCGCCGAGGAAGCGCTGCAGGCCGCGCGCATAGGTCTCGGTCGCGACGACGGCGAAGGAGGCGCTGGCGAAGAAATCCTGCGTGACGCTGCGCCAGAGGTCCCAGAGCGGCTTGATGGTGGTGTGCTTCTCGCGCTCGATGAAGGGCTCGGGGTCGAGCCCGGTCAGCTCGCCGAGCTTGCGCAGGAAGTTGGTGGTGGCGAAGAGGCCGATCGGCGCGCGCAGCCAGGGGCGTTCCAGCGCCTCGCACAGCTTGCTGCCGAATTCGCGGTAGAGGCAGATGTTGACGTCGGCATTGGTGAGCTTCGGGATGTCCTCGACATGGCTGCCGAGGGGAAAGACCAGGTTCACCTCGCAGCCGATGCCCTCCACCAGCCGGCGGATCTCCGCGAGGTCCGAGGGCATGTTGAAGGTGCCGTAGATCGGCCCGATGAGGTTGACGCGGGGCTTCTCGCCTTCCTTGCGGAGGCGCGGCTTGATGCTTCGCGTGCGGGAGAACTCGTTCCACAGCCACATGATGGCGCGGTCCGCGGCCTGCCACTGGTCCTCGTCGATGGTGCGGCAGATGAAGCGCTGGAGGTTGCTGCCCTGCGGCGTCACGCCGCCGCCGATCATCTCGGCGATGGAGCCGGTGACGACCACGGCCGGCAGGTCCGCATCCTGCGTCGCCGCGGCGCGCTTCAGATTCGGCTCGGTGCCGTTCTGGCTGAGGCTGTCCTCGTCGAGGCCGGTGACGACGATCGGCAGCTCATGCGGCGGCAGCGCATCGGTGTAGTGCAGCACGGCGGTGACGGGCAGGTTCTCGCAGCCCACCGGGCCGTCGATCACCACGCGCAGGCCGCGGATCGCCGAGAAGGCGTAGATCGCGCCCCAATAGCCCCCTGCCCTGTCATGATCGAGGACGAGCATCGCGTCAGGTTCCCACCGCTTCTTCGGCCTTGGCCTTGGCCGCGCGCAGCTTGCGCTGCCGGTCGCGGAAGCCAGGCGGATCCTCGGGCTTCGCGGTGAAGCCGTAGCCGGCGCGATCGGGCGTGCCGACACCGTCGAAGAAGCTGACCATGCGCGCGAAGCGCTCGCGCCCGTTGGTCTGCGCGGCGACGATGCCGGCCATGGAGGCGGCGCCGGCCGGCCCGAAGAGCGGCCGGGCGCTCACCATGTTGGTGAAGTAGAGCGCAGGCGTGCCGAGTTCCTTCGCCTTCTGCACCAGCGGCGTTGTGCCGAGCGCGAGATCGGGCTTCGCGTCCAGCATCGCGTGGACGTCCTGCTCCAGGCTCGCGCGGTACTGCACATGGGTGCCGCGCGCTTCCAGCCACTCGCGATCCGGGTCGGACCATTCGGTGCGCGGCAGCGCGGTCCCGACATAGGGCACCTCGGCGCCCGCCTCGCTGAGCAGCCGCGCGACCAGCAGCTCGGAGCCCTCGTAGCCGGAGACGGTGATGCGCGCCTTGATCGGCGCGCCGCCGAGCGCGCCCTTGATCGCCGGCAGCAGCCGCGCCTTCGCCGCGTCCAGCATCGCGGCGGGGACGTCCGCGGCCTTCGCGATCGCGTCCATCCACGCCGCCGTGCCCTCGAGCCCGACGGGGCCGGAGCCGACCACGGGCCGGCCGGCGGCGCGGAACTCGCGGATGCTCGCCGTGTAGAAGGGATGCACCGCGCCGACCGCGACGCAATCGAGCGCGGCGTAGAGATCGCGCCATTCCCGCGCCGGCACCTGCGGCGCGAGCGAGAGGCCCATCGGCGCCAGCAGCGCGCCGATGCCCATGGGGTCGGCGGGGAAGAGCTCGCCGATCAGGGCGATGGTGCGCGCGCCTTCGACCAGGTTGCGCGGACGCGCGACGGGGCCCACCTCGGCCTCCGTGCGGGCGTAGCGCAGCATGGCGCCCGACAGCACGTCCTTGGCTTCCGCATGCGTCGGCACGCCGAAGCCGGGCACGTCTATGCCGATGATCCGCACGCCGTTGATCACCTTCGGCAGCAGTTCGAGCGGCACGCCGGAGGCGGTGGGCACGCAGAGATTGGTGATGACGACCGCGTCGTACTCCTCCGGGCGCGCCGTGGCATGCACGGCATCGCGGATGTCCTCGAAGAGCTTGCCGGTGACGAGCGTCTCGGAGTTGAAGGGCACGTAGCCGACGCTGCGGCGCGCGCCGTAGAAGTGGCTGGTGAAGGTCAGGCCATACACGCAGCAGGCGCTGCCCGAGAGGATCGTCGCGACGCGGCGCATGCGCAGGCCGATGCGCAAGCTGCCGAAGGCCGGGCACATGCTCTGCGGCTGGTCATGCGGGCCGCGCGGATAATCCTTCGCGAGCTGGTCGAGCGCCGCGCTCTTGCCCGCGGCGCGCGCGGCGGTCTCCATCGTCGCCTTGCCGGCGTGGCAGCCGGGATCGGCGGCGCTCGGCGGCGCGGCAGTGGGAGGGAGCGCATCCATCGCTCAGGCGCCCTCGTAGACCACTTCGAGGGAGGGCTTCGTCACCACGCCGGCGGCGCGCATGTCCTCCTGGCTGGCCGGCTGGAGCACCACGCCACGGCCGACGACATCGCCCTTGAACAGGCCGAGCAGCCCTTCCTGGTTCAGCGGCGTCGGGCGCAGCGGCGGCGCCTCGGACACCTGGAGGCCGAGTTCCTCGAACAGCGGCGCCCATTCGCCGCCCGGGCGGCCGACGATCTCGTAATTCGCGGATTTGCGGCGGATGTCCTCGTTCGCGGGGATCGCGGCGAGCACGGGGATGCCGACCGCCTGGGCGAAGGCCTGCGCCTCCCCGGTGCCGTCATCCTTGTTGATGACGAGGCCGGCGACGCCGACATTGCCGCCGAGCTTGCGGAAGTACTCCACCGCCGAGCAGACGTTGTTGGCGACGTAGAGCGACTGCAGGTCGTTCGAGCCGACGATGATGACCTTCTGGCACATGTCGCGCGCGATCGGCAGGCCGAAGCCGCCGCAGACGACGTCGCCCAGGAAGTCGAGCAGGACGAAGTCGAAATCCCACTCGTGGAAGCCGAGCTTCTCCAGCAGTTCGAAGCCGTGGATGATGCCGCGCCCGCCGCATCCGCGGCCGACCTCGGGGCCACCGAGCTCCATCGCGAAGACGCCGTCGCGCTTGAAGCAGACATCGCCGATCACGACCGCCTCGCCGGCGGCCTTCTTGCGCGAGGAGGTCTCGATGATGGTGGGGCAGGCCTTGCCGCCGAAGAGCAGCGATGTCGTGTCGCTCTTCGGGTCGCAGCCGATCAGCAGCACGCGCTTGCCCTGCTGCGCCATCATGTAGCTGAGATTGGCGAGGGTGAAGGATTTGCCGATGCCGCCCTTGCCGTAGATCGCGATGATCTGCGTCTGCTTCTTCGCGGGCTCGGTGTGCACGGGGTCGGGCTCCTGCGCGGCCTCGGCGCGGAGCGCCTCGGTCATCGCAGCGTGGTCGGGCGTGAAGCCGGTCGGCGCGTTCATCGGCAGCGTCTCCAATCGAGGACCATCTTCAGGCATCCGGGATCCTCGAAGGCGGTCCGGTAGGCCTCGGGCGCGGCGTCGTAGTCACGGCGATGCGTCACCAGACCGTCGAGGGCGAGCGAGCCATCGGCGATCATCGAGCGCACGGCTTCCAGATCCGGCGCGCGCCATTCGGCGGCGACGCGGAGCCGCGCCTCGCGCATGAAGGCGGGCGGGAAGGCGAAGCTGAGGGGCGCGCTGTAGAAGCCGGCGAGGATGATCTCCCCGGCGGGCGCGAGCCGCGCGATCAGCGTGTCGAGCAGCGTGGCATCGCCGCTGACGTCGCAGATGCAGCGATAGTCGCGGCGGTCATCGGTGGCGGGATCGAGCACGCGATAGCCGCGCGCATCGCCGGCGCGGAGCGGGTTGGTCTCCCACACGACGGGCGGGGGATGGCCGGCGGCGATGACGAGCCGCGCCATCAGCCGGCCGAGCACGCCATGGCCCACGATCAGCTCCGGCACCGCGGAGCCGGGCAGCGCGATGGCGTGGCGCGCGGTGGCGGCAAGCGCGAGCAGCACGCCATCCTCGCCGAGCTGCTCGCCGATCGGCACGACCTTGTCGGCGGCGACGACCAGGCGCCGCGCGGCGCCGCCGAACAGGCCGCGCACCGCACCGAAGCAGCGCGCGCCGGGGACGAAGACATGCTGGCCGAGAAGATGCGCGGCGCCGGGCCCGGCGGCCTGCACGCGGCCCACGGATTCGTAGCCGGGCACCAGCGGATAGCCCATGCCCGGGAAGGGCGGCATGCGGCCGGTGAAGAGAAGGCGCTCCGTGCCGGTGGAGATGCCGCTGAAGGCAACATCCACCACGATGTCGGCCTCGCCGGGCGCGGCGAGTTCCAGCCTGCTGAGCGCGAGGCGTTCGGGCGCTTCCAGGACGACGGCGAGGGTGTCCACAGGGTTTCCGGACGTTCTTTGGACCGTCAGCCTAGACTGACAGGCGAAAGTGTCAAGACAAACTGACATACGTTGCGTCAGGCCGTCGCGACATCAGCAAGGATCACACGCGCCAACAACGGCGTGCGCGTCGGCACCAGGCGCGCATTCGCGAAGCCCGCCTCGGCCAGCATCGCCAGGTATTCCGACGGCGGCCGCGGCCGGCCGCTGCCCATCGCGAGCAGGTAGAAGCCGAAATACGCATCGCCGGCAGGCTCGGCGCCGCGCGTGCCGGCCATCGGCTCGGCGATCAGCAGCGACCCGCCCGGCGGCAGCGCGGCGCGGGCGCGGCGCAGCAGCGCGCGCACCACGGCGTCGTCATGGTCGTGCAGCACGCGGATGAAGGTGATCAGGTCGTGGCCGGCCGGCAGCGGATCGGCGCGGAAATCGCCGCCCACGGCGCCGGCGCGGCCCGCAAGGCCGAGGCGCGCGAATCGCGCGCGCGCCTGCTCGGCGACCGCGGGCAGGTCGAAGACGGTGAGGCGCGAATCCGGCGCGACCTCCGCGACGGCGGCGAGGAAGGCGCCGCTGCCGCCGCCGACATCGAGGATGGCGCGATGCCGCGCGAATCGGTGCGCGCCGGTGACCTCCGCCGCCACCATCGGCTGCGAGGCCGCCATCAGCGCGGTGTAGTCGCCGATCTGCGCGCCCGGCAGCGCGGAGGGCGTCGCGACCCCCGCATAGGCCCAGTAGTCGGAGAGACTGTTGCCGCCGCGCTCGCGCCGCAGCAGCGCGACCGGATCGGCGAGATCGGCGTAGAGCAGCGCGTGATGCTCGACCATCGCGGCGATGCCGGGATTGCCGATCATCGCCGCACCCAGCTTGCCGAGCGCCCAGCGCCCGTCGTCGCGCTGCAGGACGAGATCGAGGGAGGCGGCCGCGCGCAGCAGGCGCTGCGCGCCCTCGGGCGGCAGGTCGAGCCTGGCGGCGATGGCCGCCTCATCCAGCGGGCCGTGCTCCAGCAGCGCGAAGAGACGCAGTTTCACGCAGGCGGCGAGCACCTGCGAATAGACGAAGCCGGCGCAGAGATCGAAGAGCGCGCGCGCACGGCGCCGCGCGAAGGGGCGCGTGAGCGGGAAGCGCGCGGCCCACAGCCGGAAGCGCGGCGATGCGGTCAGCCGCTCGCGCACCGCCCGCAGGCGGTCGCGCAGCGAGGGATGCGGCGCGACGGCCGTTGCGCTCATGCCGCCGCCGCGAGTTTTCGCGGGATCAGGCGCTGCGATTCCTGGAGCATCAGCGCGCGCAGCATCGCCTGGCCGGGGCAGGGCGGGATGGCGGCAACCGCGGCCTCGCTGAGCGCGCGCAGGCGGCGCACCGCGCCCTCCAGGCCGAACTCGGCCACCGCGCTGGGACGGCCGAGCGCGGCGTCCCGGCCGACCGGCTTGCCGAGCGTGGTCTCATCCTCGACCGCATCCCGAAGATCGTCTGCGACCTGGTAGGCCTCGCCGAGCCGGTCGCCGAGCAGGCGCCACGCATCGGGCTCCGGATGGGCGGCGGCGGCGGCGCCGGCGACGCAGGCGGCGGCGAACAGCGCGCCGGTCTTCTGCCGCTGGTATTCCGAGAGATCCACCGCCGGCTCGCATTCCCAGGCCTGGCCCGCGACGATGCCGAAGGGCACGCCGACGCCATCGCCGACCGCGGCGAGCACGGGCCCGAGGCGCTCCGGCGCGCAGGGTGCGGAGCGCGACAGCGTCTGGAAGGCGAGGATGATCAGCGCGTCGCCGGCCAGCACGGCAAGCGGCACGCCGAAGGCGCGATGCACGCTCGGCTTGCCGCGCCGCGTCGCCGCATCGTCGAAGCAGGGCATGTCGTCATGCACGAGGCTCGCGCAATGCAGCAGCTCGATCGCGGCGGCGGCGGCGGAGGCAAGCGCGGGACGGTCGTCGCCGCAGGCGCCGGCGACGGCCAGCGTCAGCCGCGGACGGATCCGCGCGCCCTTGGGGAAGACAGCATGCCGCATCGCGGCGGCGAGGCGCGGCGGCGCGCCGGAGGCCTCCGCGAGGAGGACCGAATCTGCGAGGCTGGCCTCGATGCGCGTGGCGACATCCATCCGCGTCTCCCCGGAATGCGTCAGTTCAGCCTGTCAGATCAAACTGTCAGCCTTTCTTGACACCAGGTCAACCGGATTAAATCGGGTCAACCGGAGGCCAACCGGATTTCCGTGTCGCGCGGATGTGAAGCCACGTTGACAGGGGCTCGCCCAACATCCGTCGGAGGCGGGCAGACCGCCCGCCTTCGCAGGGAGGAGGCGTGCATGGCGGAGGTTTGGACCACGGTGGCGCCGGATGCGGCGGGGCCAGGGGTGCGGCGCATCGGCGTGTCGGATCTGGGCGCGGCGCTGCGCGCGGGATGGCAGGATTTCCTCGCGGCGCCGACTCAGATCGCGTTCCTCTGCGTGATCTATCCGGTGATCGGACTGCTCGCCGCGACGATGGCGGCGGGGCAGGACGTGATGCACCTGCTCTACCCGATGGCGGCGGGCTTCGCGCTGGTGGGGCCGATCGCGGGGCTTGGCCTCTATGAGATCAGCCGGCGGCGGGAACGCGGTCAGCACGCGGATTGGCGCACCGTGTTCGCGGTGCTGCGCTCACCCGCGCTCGGCTCGATCGTCGCGCTCGGCATTGCGCTGGTCGCGGTCTTCGTGGCCTGGCTCTGGGCGGCGCATGCGATCTTCGCGGCGACGATCGGCCAGGTGCCGGCGGAGCTTGGCCTGTGGGGCGCGGTGACCGGCACGGCGGAAGGCGCGCGGCTGATCCTGTGGGGCAATCTCGTCGGCTTCCTGTTCGCCGGCGCGGTGCTGGTGCTGACGGCGATCTCCTTCCCGATGCTGCTCGACCGCGGGGGCGGCGTCGCGGCGGCGGTGGCGACCTCGCTGCGCGCCTTCCTTGCCAATCCCGTGCCGATGGCGGCCTGGGGGCTCATCGTCGCGGCGCTGCTGCTGCTCGGCTCGCTGCCGCTCTTCGTCGGGCTCGCGGTGGTGCTGCCGGTGCTCGGGCATGCGACCTGGCATCTGTATCGGCGGGTCGTCGCCTGATACCGAACGCAGGACGTTACGCCCTGCGGCCCTAAGGGCCGAGGCCGCGAACGCGGCGCGCCGGTCGTCCGGCGAAGCCAAGGGCCGCGGATGCGGCCCGCGTCACGCCGGAGGCGTGCCTTTGGCACGACGCGTCTGAGGGGGGACGAAGGGGAAGCCTTCGTCCGCGCCGTATGATCACCAGCGCAGCGCGAAGAGGCAGGCGGGCGCGCCCATCGCCTCGCAGGCGATCTCCTCGACGCGGGCGCGCGGGCTGACGAGCGCGGCGCAGAGCGTCTCGAAGGTGGCGGCGTAGTAGCCGCAGACAGGATGTGGGGCGGCGCCCGCACGTGCGATCGGGCCGTGCTCGATCGCGAAGCGAGGCGGCGTGCCGGGCAGGATGCGGAAGCGGCCGCTGCCGGCGAAGGTCCAGGCATGCCGCCCGATCGCGCGCAGCAGCAGATGCGCGGCGAGCGTGGGCGGCAGCAGGCGCAGCAGCGCCTGCATGGCGCGGGGGATGCGATGCGCGAGCAGGTATTGCGCGGTGCGGCGACCGGCCTCGCGCGCCACGCGGTCCGCCTGGTCCGGGGCGAGGCCCGCGCGCAGCGCGCGATGCAGCGCGATGACGTCCGCCTCCGGCACCATCGAATCGGGCGGCGAAGCGAGGCGGTGCGGGAGGCCGGCGGCGTCGAAGATGGCGGGCGCCGCGGCGCCGAGCGCCTCCGCGAGCCGCGTCACCGCGTTGGGGCCGATCCGCCCGACGGCTTCGGACACGGGGTCAGCCCTCGGCATCCTCGAGCTGCTCCGTACCGCCGCCGCAGGCCTTCGCCGCGGCCGGCGGCAGCTTCGCCTTCGGGCGATGCATGGTCTTCCACATCGCATTGTGCGGGACGCGTCCCGGCGCGGCATCCAGGCGGCGGGATTCGTCGAAGTGGAAATCCACGCTCTTCTTCGATTGCGGGCCCCAGTAGCCGACCTTGCCGAGGTCGTAGAAGGTGCGCTGGAAGCCGCTTTTCGCGAAGGCCCAGAGGCAGCCCAGCATGTAGCGGCGCTTCACCTTGTCGCGGATCCAGGGATAGCCGAGGAAGGTCTTGCGCAGGTAGAAGCGGCGGTAGTTGTGCATGGTGCGGTCGAGCAGCGTCGCGCGGTCCATCGCCTCCGGCTTCATGATCGGCGTGACGAAGTTGTATTTCGAGAAGTCGAAGACCTCGACCTTGTCGCCCAGCTCCTGGAACAGGTCGTTGAACGGCCAGGGCGTGTACATGGCCCAGTTCGCCATGTCCGGATCCCAGTCGAGCGCCATGCGGTAGGTTTCTTCGAGCGTCTCCGGCGTCTCGTTGTCGAGGCCGACGATGAACTGCGCCTCGGCCACGATGCCATTCTGGCGCAGCAGCTGGATGGCCTTCTTGTTCTGCGCGACCGTCGTCTCCTTGTTGAAGCGGTCGAGCTTCAGTTGCGCCGCCGCCTCGGTGCCGAGCGAGACGTGGACGAGGCCGGCCTTGCGATAGAGCGGCAGCAGCGCCTCATCACGCAGGATGTCGGTGACGCGGGTGTTGATGCCCCAGAGCACTGGCAGGTCGCGCTCGATCAGCGCCTCGCAGAACTGCACGAACTTCTTCTTGTGGATGGTCGGCTCCTCATCGGCCAGGATGAAGAAGCCGATGCCGTGGTTGCGCACGAGATCCTCGATCTCATCCACCACCTTGCGCGGGTCGCGCACGCGGTAGTCGCGCCAGAACTTCCATTGCGAGCAGAAGGAGCAGGTGAAGGGGCAGCCGCGCGCCAGGTTCGGGATGGCGACGCGGGTGTTGAGCGGGATGTAGATGTAGCGGCTCCAGTCCAGCACGCTCCAATCCGCCACGATCCGGTCCACATCGGCGATCGGCGGCATCGCGGCATTGGCCACGATCTCCTCGCCAACGCGATAGGCGATGCCCTTCACCGAAGCGCGGTCGGCGGGCCAGCGGCCTTCGGCGATGCAGCGCACGAGATCGGTGAGCACCTGCTCGCCCTCGCCGCGCACCACCGCGTCGATCCAGGGCGCCTCGGTCAGCACCTGCGGATACATGAAGGTGCCGTGGATGCCGCCGAGCACGGTGACGGCCTGCGGGCAGGTCTCCTTCGCCAGCTTGAGCAGCGCCTCCGCCTCGTAGATCGCCGGCGTGATGGCGGTGGCGCCGATCAGGTCGGGCTGCAGCTCGACAAGCCGCGCGCGGACCTGGTCCGGTGTCAGGTGGTTGGTCATCGCGTCGATGAAGGTGATGTCGTCGAAGCCTTCGCGGCGGAGGAAGCCGGTCAGGTAGGCGGCCCAGGCCGGCGGCCAGTTGCCGGCGATCTCGGCGCCGCCGGAATGGTAGTTCGGATGGATCAGCACGATGCGCATCGGACGCTCCCTCCCGGAGCGAGCCGGGCGGGATCAGCCTTGCGCGACGGAGCGGCGCCTCGCCTTGATGTGTGTCAACTTTACCTGACAGGTCCCGCGAGGGCGGGGCGATCCAACCTGTCGAACAGCTCGACCGCCCAGACCAAGCGGTCGCGGAAGCCGAGCGGCTGCGGCGCGGCGCCGGCCGTGGCGGAGACCGCCTCGACGAGGAAGCGCGTTGCCTCCAGCGGCGGCGCCGCCAGGTCGGGGGGGCGATGCGCAACCACGCCCATGGCCCGCGCGAGGAGGCGCAGCTTCCGAAAACGCGGGACGACCGCGCGGCGCGAGACGGAATCGAGGCCCTGGCGTTCCACCTGGCGGCCGATCTCGGCGTAGATGAAGCGGGCCGCGGCGATGCCGGCGCGGCAATCGCGCGGCAGCGCGGCGATGCCGGCCTCGGAGCGCGCGTAGAGACGATCGGCCGCCGCCAGCAGCCGCGCGACGACTCGCCCCAGCGCCGGCGAGAAAACAGGCGCGGCCAGGAAGGCATCAGGCTCCAGCCCCTCCTCCCGCATCCAGTCGCGCGGCAGGTAGAGCCGGCCGTTGCGCGCATCCTCCCCCACATCGCGGGCAATGTTGGTCAGTTGCATCGCGACGCCGAGGTCGCAGGCCCGCGCAAGGGCGGCGGGCGCGCGGACGCCCATCAGCAGCGTCATCATCGCGCCGACGGCGGCGGCGACGCGGGCGGCATAGGCTTCGAGCTCGGCCAGGCTGTCGTAGCGGCGCCCGGCCTCGTCCCAGGCGAGGCCTTCGAGCAGCGCCTCGGGCAGGGCGCGGGGGATGGCGTGGCGCGCGGCGGTGCGCGCGAAGGCGCGGTCGGCGGGATGCGGGAAGGGCGCGCCGCCATAGGCGGCATCGAGCCGCCGGCGCAGCTCCGCCATCGCCTCCTCGCCGCCCTGGATGTCGATCAGGTCGTCGGCGACGCGGCAGAAGGCGTAGAGCGCGGTGGCCGGCGCCGCGACACGGCGCGGCAGCAGCCGGGAGGCGGCGGCGAAGGATTTGGAGCCGCCGGCCAGCATGCCCCGGCACGCCGCGAGATCGGCCTGGATCGTGCCGGGCGCGTCGAAGGGCATCGGTTCCTCCGTCTCAACTCGCTTGACTGTAAGGCAAGGTTGACACCGGTGGCGAGAGGAAATCGGCGGCCTCCCGGATCAGCCGCGCCGCCTCGGCCGGCTGCTCCTCATGCGCGAGATGGCCGAGGCCGGGCATGGTGACGAGCCGCGCGGCGGGCAGGCGCTGGCGGATGCGCTCGGCCTGGGCGGGCGGCACGGCGCGATCCTGGCTGCCGACCACCAGCGTGAGGCGCGCGGCGAGGCGCGGCAGGTCGCTCAGCAGCGGCACCAGATCCCACCGCGCCATCATCCCGAGCGCCGCGGCGAGATGGCCGGAATGGCGGAACAGGCGGGCGTAGAAATCCACGCCGCGCGGCTCGATGCGGCTGCCGGTGTCGGCGAGCAGGCGTTCCGCGACGCCGCGGTTGGAGGCCCGCCAGGCCATCAGGCCGGGCACGAAGGGCAGGCCGACGAGCAGCTTCGCGGCGCGGGTGAAGAAGGCGGCATGGCGCTCGCCGAGCGGCAGCAGCGCGCCATTGAAGGAGAGGATGTCGCTGGGCGCGATGCGCTGGTCGAGCGCGAGGCGCAGCGCGATGGCCGCGCCGGCGGAATGGCCGACGACGATCCGCGGCGCGGCATCGAGCGCGCGCAGCAGGTCGCCGACGGCCCCGGCCATGCCGGGCAGCGAAAGCCGCGCGGGCGGCGGCGCCTGGGTGAAGCCGTGGCCGGGCAGGTCGGGCGCGATCACCCGGAAGTCGCGCGCCAGCAGGGGCAGGACATCGCGCCAGGAATGGGTGGCAGCGGCGGTGCCGTGCAGCAGCAGCAGGTCCGGCCCGGCGCCGGCGACCTGGACATGCCAGCGCAGGCCGCCGGCGGTGACGAAGCGGCTTGCATCCCGGTTCGGCCAGTCGCGGCCGTCATGCTGCCAGGACGGATGCTCCGGCATGGCTCACGCGGCCCTGGCGCCGGCGACGGCGTCGGACAGGCGCGCGGCATCGGCGGCGGGAAGCGGCAGGTAGCGTGCGCCCATCGCCTCGGCGAGCTTGCGGGCGAAGGGATGCGGGCGCGGGGCGGTGTCCACGAGCAGGGCGGGCACGGAAGCGCGGCGGATCGGCATGGCGGCGGCGAGCGAATCCGCCTCGGCCTGGGGGCGGCCGGGCTTGCCGTCGCGGGCGATGTTCGCGCGGCCATCGGTGAGCAGCACGAGCAGCGGCGTGCGGCCGCGGCGCCGCGCTTCCTCGGCGAGTGCGGTGGCTGCATCGAGCCCGGCGGCGAGCGGCGTAGGGCCGCCACCGGGCAGGCCGGCGAGGCTGCGCTTCGCGCGGACGAGAGAGGGCGTGGCGGGCAGCAGCAGTTGCGCGCCCTGGCCGCGGAAGGCGACGACCGCGACCTGGTCGCGCCGGACGTAGCATTCGGCCAGGAGCTTCTCGACGGCGCCCTTGGCCTCGGCGAGGCGGTGCAGCGCGGCGGAGCCGGAGGCGTCCACGACGAAGATCGCGGTGGTGCCGGCCTGGTGACGGAAGCGGCGGAGGCGGATGTCCTCGGCGCGGATGCGGATGCGCGGGCCGTGGGGCGATTCGCGCCGGCGCAGGGGCTGCCAGGGGGCGGCGGCGCGCAGCGTCTCCACCAGCGCGAGGCGCGCGCCATCGCGCAGCTTGCCCGCGCGGGTGCCGATCGGGCGGCCGCGCTGCGCGGCGCGGCGGGCGCCGGATTCGCCCTCCGCCGCGCGACGCCGCGCGGCGTCGCGCATCTGCAGGGCTTCGAGCAGGCCTGGGGGGAGTGCAGCCTGCGCGGCGGCGATGAGCAGATCCTGCAGGTCGCGCGGATCGGGGCTGCTCTCCGGCGGCGACTCCTGGTCGTCGGGCGGCGGGGGCGGCGGCTCGTCGGGTGGCGATTCGTCCTGCGCCGGGAGCGCGGTGGCGCGGGGGGCGAGGACCAGGCGCGCGGCCAGCGCGGCATCCTCCGGCGAGACCGTCTCGCGGCCGGCGAGCGCGGCGGCGGCGCGCGCGGCGCGCAGCGCGAAGAGCGGGGCGCGGAGGTCGTGGATGCCGAGCGCGGCGGCGGTGGCGCAGAGGGCGTCGGGCAGGGAGGGGTCGGCCGTGACGCGCGGGAGAAGGCGGCGGGCGGCGGTAAGGTCCGAGCTGCGCTGATCCTCGAACCCCCACCCTCGCCCTCCCCCGCTTGCGGGGGAGGGAAGCGCCTGGGCGGCGGAGGGAGGCTGCAGATGGAAGGCGAGGCGCGCGGCGAGGGTGGCGGGCACGGCCTCCTCGGGCGTGACGCCCTCGTCGAGCGCCACCAGCGCCAGGCGCGCGGGCTGCACGGAGGAGAGCCCATCGCGCTCGACCGTGACCTCGCCGGCGTCGAGCGCGGCGGCGAGGCGCGCGGCGGTGCCGGGCTCGATGCGTTCGGCCATGGCGGCAACGACCACGCCGCCATCGGCTTCGGCCAGCAGGCCGCGCTCGGCCACCGGCCTGCCGGCGCTCAGCGTGGCGGCGAGGTCGAGGCCGCCCAGCAGGCGCGAATCGGGAATGCCGAGCGGCAGGCGGCGCCAGGGCGCGCGGTCCGGCAGGGCGGCGCGCAGCCGCGCGAGCCAGGCATCGCGCGCGGGCCCGGGCGGGGCGCGCAGGACAACGCCACCGAGGCCCACGGGATCCACGGCCAGCAGCAGCGCCGCCCGGGCCGTGTCTTCCGTCATTCCCGGAACACCTCCGCGACGGCGCGCTCGACGCGCGTGCCGGCCACGGCCTCGTCCAGCGGGTCGCGCCGGAGGCGATGGCGCAGCGCCGGCGCGGCGACGCGGCGGATGTGGTCCCGCGCGACCACGCGCGTGCCCTCCAGCGCGGCGAGCGCGCGGGCGGCGCGGAGCAGCGTCAGCTCACCGCGCAGGCCGTCGGTGCCGAGCGCGAGGCAGAGCCGCGCCGCGTCCTCCAGCACCGCTTCGGGCACCGTGACCTTGGGCAGCAGGCGCCGCGCGGCGAGCAGGCTGCGGCGCGTGGCGGCTTCCTCCTTCGACCAGTCGGCAAGGAAACGGCGCGGCGCGCGCTCGAACGCGTCGCGGCGCTTCACCACCTCGATGCGGGTCGGCAGGTCGCCGGGCGTGCGGACCTCGACGGCGAGGCCGAATCGGTCGGTGAGCTGCGGGCGCAGCTCGCCTTCCTCGGGATTGCCGCTGCCGATCAGCACGAAGCGCGCGGGATGGCGCATCGAGATGCCCTCGCGCTCCACCACATTCTCGCCGGAGGCCGCGACATCGAGGAGGAGGTCCACCAGGTGGTCCTCGAGCAGGTTGATCTCGTCGATGTAGAGGAAGCCGCGATGAGCGCGGGCGAGCAGGCCGGGCTCGAAGGCCTTCACGCCCTCGGCCAGCGCCTTCTCGATGTCGAGGGCGCCGGTCACGCGATCCTCCGTGGCGCCGAGCGGCAGGTCCACCACGGGGACGGGCACGGTGACGGCGACGCGGCGCGGCGCGGCGCGACAGGAATCGCAGAGCTGGGCGGGTGCCGCGGGATCGCAGGCGAAGCGGCAGCCGGCCACGGCGCGCATCGGCGGAAGCAGCGCCGCGAGCGCGCGCACGGTGGTGGATTTGCCGGTGCCGCGATCACCGAAGACGAGCACGCCGCCGACGGCCGGGTCCACCGCCGCGATCAGCAGGGCGAGCTTCATCTCCTCCTGCCCGACGATCGCGGTGAAGGGAAAGACAGGGCGGCCCGCGCGCGCGGGCGGCCTGGGTTTGCGTTGAAGTTCCGCCGCGACCGTCGCCATGTCGTCGGCGGTCCCTCCCCGAGGACCGCCGGCGTCCATCAGGCGGCGCGCCTCAGGCTGAATTGCGACCACACCGCTTCGAGACTGGCCACGAGATGATCCATGTCGGCATCGCTGTGCACGGGGCCGGGCGTGATGCGGAGCCGTTCCGTGCCGCGCGGCACGGTCGGGTAGTTGATCGGCTGGACATAGATGCCGTAGCGGTCCAGCAGCAGGTCGCTGATCGCCTTGCACTGCACCGGGTCGTAGACCATCACCGGCACGATGTGGCTGGGGTTGTCGAGATGCGGCACCTGGATCGCATCCAGCCGGCGGCGCAGGGTGCGGGCGCGTTCGTGCAGCGCGGCGCGTTCCACCTGGCTTTCGCGCAGATGGGCGATGGCGGCGCGTGCGCCCGCGGCAACGGCGGGCGGCAGGGCGGTGGAGAAGATGAAGCCGGAGGCGAAGCTGCGCACGAAGTCGCACATCGCCGCGGAACCGGCGATGTAGCCGCCGATCACGCCGAACGCCTTGGCGAGCGTGCCCTCGATGACGGTCACGCGGTGGGCGACGCCGTCGCGCTGCGTGATGCCGCCGCCCTGCTCGCCATAGAGGCCGGTGGCGTGCACCTCGTCGCAATAGGTCATCGCGCCGAACTCGTCCGCCAGGTCGCAGATCGCGGCGATCGGCGCGATGTCGCCATCCATGGAATAGACGCTCTCGAAGGCGATGAGCTTCGGCGTGCCGGGCGGCAGTTCCGTGAGCACACGGCGGAGGTCGGCCATGTCGTTGTGGCGGAACAGGCGGCGCTCGGCGCGGCTGTGGCGCATGCCCTCGATCATCGAGGCGTGGTTCATCTCGTCGCTGATGATGACGCAGCCGGGCATGCGGCCGGCGAGGGTGGAAAGGCTCGCCCAGTTCGACATGTAGCCGGAGTTGAACAGCAGCGCCGAGTCCGTGCCGTGCAGCGCGGCGATGTCGCGTTCCAGCAGCACATGCTCATGGTTGGTGCCGGAGATGTTGCGCGTGCCGCCGGCGCCGGCGCCGTAGCGATCGAGCGCGGCATGCATCGCCGCGAGCACCTTCGGGTGCTGGCCCATGCCGAGATAGTCGTTGGAGCACCAGACCGTCACCTCCCGCGCGCGGCCGCCATCGTGGCGGATGGCGCGCGGGAAGGCGCCGCGCTGGCGCTCGATATCGGCGAAGACGCGGTAGCGGCCTTCGCGCCGGAGGCCATCAAGCTGTGCCCGGAAGAAGCTTTCGTAGTTCATGGGGCCCCCCGTTGGAACGCACTGCGCCGGCCCGCGACGCGGACCGTGGTTGGTGACGCGGCGCGGGAGGCGAGCCCCCAGCGCCACAGGATATCGGCCGGAACCGGCAGGACCATGAAGATGTGCTCGAGCAGGCCGAGCGCCACCAGGGTCGCGAGCAGGCCGAAGCCCACGGCCTCGTGCCGCGTCGCATCCGGCGCCGTCGCGGCGAGCAGCAGCAGCGCCACCGCGACGAGGCCGGCAAGGACGGAGAACGGAAACAGCCGGTTCATCCGCTTGTGCGGAAAGAAGCTTTCAAGATATCGCAGGTGATCCGGCAGGAATGATTCGGACCGGTTGCGGACGCCGAGATAGAGGTTGAGCTTCGCGCTGACGCGCATCGCCCAGAAGGCGAGGAAGGTCCAGGTGCCGATCCGGTTCGGCGCGTCCCAGGTGATCGCCAGCATCACCGCGGCCAGCCCGAGGATCGCCAGCTCATGCCACAGCACCGTCCCGATCGCGGCGCGCAGCCGCGCGAGGCCGGTGAGCGTCGGCGGGCAGGCGGTGCGGCGGGGCCCGGTGATCAGGCCGGTGAGGAACCCGATCTCGATCCAGGCCCAGCACATGACCCCGCAGAGGAAGCCGAGCCAGGCGCCGGCCACGCCGGCCTCGCGCGAGAGGGCATGCAGGCCGAACAGCGCGACCAGCAGCAGCACGGTCGCGCCGGACATCGTCCAGCCAAAGGTCTCGCGGCGCAGCCCATCCAGATAGATGATCAGCCCCGTGCTGAACCACCACAGGAAGAGCGTGAACAGGGCTGCGAGCGCGATCTCGGCCATGCCGGCTCCTACCAGGCCGGCGCCAGCCGGGCATCGTCGGGCAGGCGATGGCGGCGGGGACGCAGCAGGAAGAGCCGCGCGAAGGTGAGCGCGGCGCCGGCGGAGAGGCCAAGCTGCTTCACGCGCCCGCCGATCCCGCCCTGCGCCTTGGCGCGGCCGAGGCCTTCCGCGATGCGGTTGAGGCGTTGCAGGCCGCGCAGGAAGGCGGGGTTGTCCACGTCCAGCGTGTCGGGGAAGACCTGCCGGCAGATCTCCTCGGTGATGCGGAAGACGCGCATGTCGTATTCGGTCGCGTCCATCCCGAGCGCCTTGTGGAACTCCGGCCGCGCATGGTCGCGCACATACATCGTGGCGAAGACGGCGAGTTGGAAGAAGCGCGCCCAGTAGCGGTTCACGCCCTTCACCAGGTCCGGGTTCGCGCGCATCAGCAGCGCGAAGGCCTCGCCATGGCGGAACTCGTCGTTGCACCACTTCTCGAACCACTTGAAGATCGGATGGATGCGCAGCTCCGGATGCCGCTCGAACTGGCGGAAGATGGTGATGTATCGGGCGTAGCCGATCTTCTCGGACAGGTAGGTCGCGTAGAAGATGAACTTCGGCTGGAAGTAGTGGTACTTCTTCGCGCGGGTCAGGAAGCCGAGGTCCACGCCGACATTCATGTCCTTCAGCGTGTCGTTGATGAAGCCGGCATGGCGGGATTCGTCGCGCGCCATGACGCCGAACAGATCCTTCATGTCGGGGTTCTTCACCCGCTTCTTGATCTCGGCATAGAGCACGCAGCCGGAGAATTCCGCGGTCACGCTGCTGACGAGGAACTCCAGGAACTCCTTCTGGAGCGGCTCCGGCAGGGTGTTGATGTCGAAGGCGTCGAATTCGGGCGTGCGGATGAAATGGCCCCGGTTGGGATCGGCGTGGAACTCCGCCATCAGGCGGTCCCACTGCTCGCGCACGGACTCCACGCTGATCGCGTCCATCGCGGCGAAATCGGTGGTGTAGAAGCGCGGCGAGAGGACGGTCTCGGTCATCGCCATCTTCGTCGATTCGCTCGACGAGGACGGACGGCCGCCGGGCGTGCCAGGCGCGGTCATCGCGTTCATGGCGTGACCTCCTTCGGCTCGAAGCCGCAATGGTAGAGCTCCGTCACCTCGAACAGGGCGGACCATTGCGTCCACCAGCGGGTGAGCGGTCCGGCGCGATGCACCGTCGCCGTCGTCTCGAAGCGCAGGGTCTCGCCGAAGGCGATGTGGTCGGGCGCGCCGTGCACGACCACGCGGTCGCCGGGACGCAGCTCGATCCCTTCCGGTATGGCGTTGGCGAAGAAGAACTCCGCCGTCCGCTCGATTTCCACTGTGCAGGGCACCTCGACGGTTCGTCCGCCGCCCAGGATCGCCCGGCCCACTCCCCAGTGGTCCGTCATGGCGTTCTACTCCTCCTCTGTTGTCAGCAGTCGCAGGAAGGCCGCGGCATTGCCGTGGCCGAAGGCATGCAGCTCGACGACATGGCCGGTGGCCGAATCCTCGAGCGTGAGGCGGCCGTCGGCCCAGGCGCTGAGCCGGAAGGGCAGGTCCGGCGTGCCGCCGGCGCGCAGCCGGTCGCGCGCCAGGCCGCGCATCGCGCCGCGCAGGAAGCCCTCGCCGCCGGGCGGCAGCGCCTCGATCACGCGGCTGCTGCGCAGATCGGTCACGCTGATGCCGCCATCCGCGCGGTCGGCGAAGCGCAGCTCGCGCTCGATCACCGGGCGCGCGCCGGTTGCCGCCGGATCCAGCGGGGCGCGATGGCCGGCGAAGGCGAGCAGCAGCGTGCCGGCGATCACCACCGCCGCGGCGATCGGCAGGCCGAGCGGCTGGCGCGCCGGGCGGAGCGCCGCGCCGCTCATGCGTGCGCGCCTTCGATGTGGGTGTCGTCGCTGGCCGTGCCGGGCGCGGCGATGGCCTGCACCGGCATGGCGGCGGAGGCCGCCAGCGCGCGCGCCAGCAGCCTTGCCACCGCCTCCGGCTCGGCGAGGCCGCGCAGCGCCGGCTGCGGCCGCGTGATGCGCCAGGAGCGCGTATGCGGCCAGAGCGCGATCCAGGAGACGCGGTGCGGCGGCATGATATCGAGCGCGATGTCGCCGGTGCCGTCCGAGGCTTGCGCCAGCGCGGCGCCGCCGATCACCGCGAAGGGGATGTTCACCGTCATCGGCAGGGCGACGCCGGTGCGCACCACGATTCGGCGCGAGGTGATGCTGTAGATCGTGCTGCGCGCCGAGGCCCAGGCGTAGAGCGCCAGCAGCCCGATCGGCACTGCGCCGAGCAGCACCATCCAGGCGATGCCCAGCACGAAATCCGGCCAGGGGGCGCGCTCGGCCGTCAGCACGGCGGCGCGCCACACCGCGAGGGCGGCGAAGTAGAGCGCGAGGCCGCGCAGATGCATCGCGCGCCGGGCAAGCGCCGCGAAGCGCGGGCTGCCCTGCCACAGCAGCGTCTCGCCCGGCGGCAGGTCGCCGGGCAGGCCGGGCACCGGCTCGCTGTCATGCTCGCTGAAGGTCGGGCGCGTGCTCATGCGAAGGGCTCGAGCTTGCCGGGCAGGGCGTAGCGTTCGCCGCCGCCGAAATAGCCGCTGATCCGGTCCTCCTCGCGCAGCGTGATGCGGTCGGGGTGGGCGGTGGTCGGTGCCGCGGCGATCTGGGCGGAGGTCGCCGTGTCGCAGCGGACGCCGCCGGCGCCCGACCAGTGCAGCACGCCGAGCGGGATCACCACGCGCTTGCCGCCGGGCAGCTCGGCCTCGGCGTAGCGCAGCAGGATGTCGGACTTGTCCACCCAGAGATCCACGATGGTGCCGGCGATGCGGCCATCCAGCCCGAAGAGCGGCCGGCCGCGGATCTCCGGATCCTCCTCGGGCACGTACCAGCCGGGCGCGGCGCGCAGCGGCACGATCTTCGGCGCGCCGTCATCCCAATCGATGTCCGGCGTGTCGGCGCGCAGCGCGTAGGAGGCCATGCCGACGCCGGTCTGCATCGCATCGCCGGTCGGCACCTGCGGCGCGCCGGGGAAGGGATCCTGCGGCACGACCAGGGCGCTGACATCGCGCTCCGCGCGGGGCCCGGGCGCCGAGACGGTGCCATGGCCATGCGCGAGCAGGAAGGATTTCGGATCCGGCACGCCGGGGAAGCCCTCGATGGGCGCGCGGAGCGGGCGGTGCGGGCGATCCGAGATCAGCGGGTAGCCCTCCCGCTTGCCTTCGCGGTGCAGCCAGAGCACCAGCGCCACGAAGAAGGCGAAGAAGAGATAGAGGGAGAGCGCGGCGAGATCCTGGAAGACCGAGGTCGGGGCTGTGGGCATGGTGACCTCCTTGGGGCGTCAGATGGCGGCGGAGCCGGCGAGGCCGGATCGCGGTTGGGAGCGGGACACCGTGCCCCGCACGAGCGGGCCGACCACGGCGATCGCGATGAAGAGCAGCAGGATTTCGGCGGCGTAGACCGCGACATAGCCGGTGGCCTGGCCGGTCAGCGCCTCGCCCAGCGCGCCATCCAGCGCGGCGGCGTTGATCGCATCCCGCGCGAGGCCGCCTGCGGCGATCGCAAGCCCGGCAGCCGTCGCCTGCACCGCACCCCAGACGCCGAGCGCGAGCCCGATCTGGTGCGCCGGCGCCAACCGCATGCAGGCGGTGAGCGTGGCATGCGCGAAGAGCCCCGCGCCGAGGCCCACGCAGAACGTGCCGAGGGCGAAGACCGGGATCAGCTGCAGCGCGCCCGAGAGGATGATCAGCGCGAAGCCGAAGCAGCCCATCAGCGCGCCATAGGCGGCGAGCCGGTGCGCATCGGCGCCGCGCGAGAGCCAGCGCGCGCCGGCGACGAAGCCGATCGCCCCGCCGCCCGCCATCAGCGCGGTGAGCCCGGTGGTGGCACCGACGCCGAGCCCCAGCACCTGGCCGCCATAGGGTTCCAGCAGCACATCCTGCATCGCGAAGCCGGCGGTGCCGATGCCGGCGGCCAGCAGCCGCCGGTTCCAGGGGCCGGTGGCGCGCAGCGCGCGAAGCGCCTCGAGGAAGCCGGGCTCATCGGCCTCGCGGCCGCGGGTGCGGCTGGGGTCGCGCGCTTCCTGCTTCCACATCGCGACGAGGTTCAGGATCAGCGTGGCGGCGGCGCAGCCCTGGATCACCTGGATCAGCCGGAGCTGGCTGAACTCCGCGAGCAGCAGACCGAACACCACCGCCGCGCCGACCATGCCGAGCAGCAGCATCAGGGAGAGCAGCGCCACGACATTGGGCTGGCGTTCGCGCGGGGCGAGGTCGGTCGCCAGCGCGAGGCCGACTGTCTGCACCATGTGCATCCCGGCGCCGACGAGAAGGAAGGCGATGGCGGCGGCGAGCTGCCCCGTCCAGGGCGGCGCCCAGGTGTCGCCCGACAGCACGATGAGCGCGAAGGGCATCATGGCGAGGCCCGAGAACTGCATCATCGTGCCGATCCAGATATAGGGCACGCGCTTCCAGCCGAGCACCGAGCGGTGCGTGTCGGACTTGAAGCCGATCAGCGCGCGGAGCGGCGCGAAGACCAGCGGCAGGGCCAGCATGGAGGCGACCAGCCCGGCCGGGACATGCAGCTCCACGATCATCACGCGGTTGAGCGTGCCGATCAGCAGCACCGCCATCATCCCGCAGGAGATCTGGAACAGCGATAGGCGCAGCAGGCGCGACCAGGGCAGATCGGCGGAGACGGCATCGGCGAAGGGGAGAAGGTCGTGCCCGACCTTCATCCACAGCCGCGCGACGCGGGCCTCGATCCGCGTCATCGGCGGACGAGCTCCAGTGCCTGGGACGTGTAGAACCCGCTGGCGACGCGGTGCTCGCGGCCCATCACGAAGCCGGCGAGCCCAGGGTCCTGGCCGATATGGCGGTGCAGCCGGTCGGGCGCGACCGGCACGATCGCCGGCGCGCGGTCACCGCGCGGGAAGACGCGGCCCACGGCATGCATCGCGGCGAGCAGCGGCGTGCGCGGGGCGAAGGTGAAGAGCAGCGAGGCCTCGCAGCGCGCGGCGAGGCCGGCCAGGGCGCGAACCGTGTCCTGCGGCTGGTAGTGTATCAGGCTGTCCATCGCGACGATGTGGTCGAAGCGGCCGAGATCGGGGTTGCAGAAATCGTCCACCCGGAAGGTGACGCGACGTTCCGTGCCGAGCCGCTCGCGCGCCACCGCGATCAGGCCCGGGGCGATGTCCACCGCCATCACCTCGGCGCCACGCCGCGCGGCCTCCAGCGCCAGCGCGCCGGTGCCGCAGCCGGCATCGAGGATGCGGCGGCCCTTCAGGTCGGCCGGCAGCCAGGACAGCAGGTTGGCGCGCATCGCATCGCGCCCGGCGCGCACCGTGGCGCGGATGCCGGAAACCGGCGCGTCCGAGGTCAGCCGCTCCCAGGCGCGGAGCGCCGTGCGGTCGAAATACTGCAGCAGCTCGCCGCGGCGGGACTGGAAGCTGGCGGTGGGCATCAGTCGAACCCCAGCAGGTCGAAGATCTCGCGATCCTTCAGCGATCGCGCCTCCAGCGGCGTCACGCCGGCGAGCAGCGAGGCGGCGAGGCGCAGATACTCCTCGCGCACCGCCTCGACCTCAGGGCTGTCCGGCATCTCGAACAGCGACTTCTTCGACAGGCGCGAGCGGCGGATCACGTCGAGATCGGGGAAATGCGCCAGCGTCCGCATGCCGGACACCGCGTTGAACTTCTCGATCTGGTCGGTGTCGCGCGAGCGGTTGGCGATGACGCCGCCGAGGCGGACGTTGTAGTTGACCGACTTCGCCTTGATCGCGGTGACGATGCGGTTCATCGCGAAGATGCTGTCGAAATCGTTCGCCGCGACGATCAGGCCCCGGTCCGCATGCAGCAGGGGCGCCGCGAAGCCCCCGCAGACGACATCGCCGAGCACGTCGAAGATGACGATGTCGGTGTCCTCCAGCAGGTGATGCTCCTTCAGCAGCTTCACCGTCTGGCCGACCACGTAGCCGCCGCAGCCGGTGCCCGCGGGTGGGCCGCCGGCCTCGACGCACATCACGCCGTTGTAGCCTTCCACCACGAAATCCTCGGGGCGCAGCTCCTCGGCGTGGAAGCCGACGGAATCCAGCACGTCGATCACCGTCGGGATCATCCGGCCGGTCAGCGTGAAGGTGCTGTCATGCTTCGGGTCGCAGCCGATCTGCAGCACGCGCTTGCCAAGCTTCGTGAAGGCGACCGAAAGGTTGGAGCTGGTGGTGGACTTGCCGATGCCGCCCTTGCCGTAGATCGCGAAGACGGTCGCGCCCTCGATCTTCGAGGCGACGTCCGCGTGCACCTGCACGCTGCCGTCGCCATCGCCGAGGCTCGCACGCACCGTGCCCGGCGGCGGTCTCATGATCACGGTCATGCCGCCATCTCCACGGTGATGCCTTCGAGGCGGTCCTCGAGTTCCTCACCGGCGCGGCGCAGCGCGTCGACGGTGTCCTCGGAGGGTTGCCAGTAGCGGCGCTCATGCGCCTCGATCAGGCGGTTGGCGATGCGGGCGGAGGCGGTGGGGTTCAGCGCCGCCAGCCTTGCGCGCATCTCGGGGTCGAGCATGAAGGTCTGGGCAAGCTGCTGGTAGACCCAGGGCGCCACCTGGCCCGTGGTCGCCGACCATCCCATCGTGTTGGTGACCTGCGCCTCGATCTGGCGCACGCCCTCATGGCCGTGCTTCAGCAGCGCCTCGAACCATTTGGGGTTCAGCGCGCGGGTGCGGGTCTCGAGCGCGACCTGCTCGGCGACCGTCCGGATGGTGCCTTCGCCGCGCGTCTGGTCGCCGACATAGACCGCGGCGTCCACGCCGCGGGCGCGGCGCACCGCGCGGCTGATGCCGCCGAGCGTGTCGAAATACTGGTCGATCGTGGTCAGTCCGACCTCGACGCTGTCGAGGTTCTGGTAGGTCAGCTCGACGCTGCCGAGGAGCTGCGTCAGCACCTTGTCCTGCCGCGCCGGCCGGCCATCCAGGCCGTAGGCGAAGCCCTTGCGCCGGGCGAAGGTCTCGGCGAGCTCGTCCTCGTCGTTCCAGACCCCGGCATCCACCATGGAGTTGACGTTGGACCCGTAGGCGCCCTCGGCATTGCCGAAGACGCGCAGCGCCGCCTGCGCCAGGTCGCCGCCATGTTGCGCCTGGTAGGCGAGGGCGTGCTTGCGGATGAAATTCTCCTCCGGCGATTCGTCGGCGCCGGCGGCGAGCAAGGCGGCCTCGGCGAGCAGCTTCGTCTGGAGCGGCAGCAGGTCCCGGAAGATGCCGGAGAGCGTCATCATCACGTCGATGCGCGGGCGGCCGAGCTGCGCGAGCGGCACGAGCTTCGCCCCGCTGACGCGGCCGTAGCTGTCATGCCGGGGCTCGGCGCCCATCAGCCACAGCGCCTGGGCGATCGGGCCGCCCTCGGTCTTCAGGTTGTCGGTGCCCCAGAGCACGATCGCGACGGTCTCCGGCAGGCGGCCGGCATCGCGCTGATGGCGCTCCAGCAGCCGCTCGGCCTGGCGCGCGCCATCCCGCACGGCGAAGGCGGAGGGGATCTTGAAGGGGTCGAAGCCGTGCAGGTTGCGCCCCGTGGGCAGCACCGCGGTGGTGCGCAGCAGGTCGCCGCCCGGCGCGGGGCGCAGATAGCCGCCATCGAGCGCATGCAGGATCGCGGGGATCTCGTGGTCCTCGGCGAGCAGGCCATCGAGGCGCAGGCGCTCGGCCGCATCCGTCACGCCGGCGGCATCGAGCGTCTCCGCGCGCTGCGCGGGGGTGGGCACTTCGCCGAGCACGTGCAGGCCGTGCGGGATGAGCGTGTACTCCAGCTCCAGCAGCGACTCGGCGAGCTGCACGACGCGGGCATCGAGCGTCGCGCCGTCCCAGGCGGGCTCGGCCTCCGCGAGGTCCACCGCGGCGGCCTGCGCCTGCACCAGCTCCGCCAATGCCTGGCGTGCCGCCTGATCGCAGCCGGGATCGAGCGCGCGCCAGCGATCGAGCGAGGATTTGAGGTCCAGCAGGCCGCGATAGAGGCCGGCATTGGCGACCGGCGGCGTCAGGTAGGAGATCAGCGCCGCACCCGCCCGCCGCTTCGCGAGCATGCCCTCGGAGGGGTTGTTGGAGGCGTAGAGATAGAAGTTCGGCAGGTCGCCGATCAGCCGGTCGGGCCAGCATTCACCGGAAAGCCCCGCCTGCTTGCCCGGCATGAACTCCAGCGCGCCATGCGTGCCGAAATGCAGCACGGCATGGGCGCCGAAATCCTCGCGGATCCAGCGATAGAAGGCGCTGAAGGCGTGGGTCGGCGCGAAGCCGCGCTCGAAGAGCAGGCGCATCGGGTCGCCCTCCCAGCCGAAGCCGGGCTGGACGCCGATGAAGACATTGCGGAAGTGCGCCCCGAGCACGTGGATGCTGGCGCCGTCGGATTGCGCGCGGCCCGGGGCCGGCCCCCATTGCCGCTCGATGTCCTTCAGATGCGGCTCGCGCCGGACATGGTCGTCGGCACCGATCCGCGCGGCGACGTTGGCGATGGCGCCATACTGCGAGGCGTTCCCGCCCAGGATCCGCTCGCGCAGCGCGTCCACGCTGTCGGGCACCTCCACGTCGTAGCCGGCGGCCGACATGGCGCGGAGCGTGTTGAACAGCGATTCGAACACGCCGAGATAGGCCGCGGTGCCGACATTGCCGGCGTTCGGCGGGAAGCTGAACAGCACCATCGCCACCTTGCGGTCGCGCCGTTCGGACCGGCGCAGCGCGATCAGCCGCGCCACGCGGTCGGCGAGCGTCTGGGTGCGCTCGGGGTGCGGCTGCATGTCGCGCTGGCGGCCATCGCCGAGGCGTTCCGGCGCCTCGCCGCGGCCGCCGAAGGTCATCGGCCAGATGCCCCCATCGAGCTCGGGGATCGCGACCATCATCGTCGCCTCGACGGGCAGCAGGCCGCGCGGATCGGCCTGCCACTGCGCGATGGTCTGGAACTCGAGCGGATGCGCGCTGACATAGGGTACGTCGAGCCGCGCCAGCAGATCCTCCGCCGCGCGCGCATCGTTGTAGGCGGGGCCGCCGACCAGCGAGAAGCCGGTGAGCGAGACGACGGCATCCACCACCGGCGCGCCGCCGCGCATGAAGAAGCGCTCGATTGCCGGGCGGTTGTCGAGGCCGCTGGCGAAGGCCGGGATCACGCGCAGACCGCCCGCCTCCAGCGCGGCGATCACGCCATCATAATGCGCGGCGTTCCCGGCGAGGACATAGCTGCGCATGATCAGCAGGCCGACCGTGCCGGCCGTGCCGCCGCGCGGCAGATCCTCGGCGCGCTCGGTCACGCGGCCGGGCAGGCGCGGGTGGTAGAGCCCGACTTCCGGGTATTGCGTGGGGGGTGCGGCCTTCAGCGTGCCGGCGAGCGGCGCGCGCGGGCCAGCCGCGTAGCGGCTCACCAGCAGGCGCACCATGTTCGTCAGGTTCTCGCGGCTGCCGGCGAGCCAGTATTGCAGCGCGAGGAAATAGGCGCGGAGGTCCTGCGCCGTGCCGGGGATGAAGCGCAGCAGCCGCGGCAGCTCCCGCAGCATGCGCATCTGGCCCTTGCCGGAGGAGCCGCCTTCCTTCTTCGCGCCGCGCAGCCGCTTCAACAGCCCCATGATGCCCGTCGCCTCGACGCCCATGTCGAGCCGGCCCATGCGAGTGAGCTTGGTGATCTCGCCGGCGGACATCATGCAGACCATCGCGTCGCATTGCGCGCGGCGCGCCTGGAGCGCCGGCAGCACGGCGGCGATGTGGTCCTCCAGGAACAGCATGGAGGCGACGACGATGTCGGCCGCGGCGATATCGGCATGGCAATCGGCCAGCGCCTGCGGGTCGCCGGCCCATTCATCCGCCGCGTGCACGGCGAGCGCGAGCCCCGGCAGTTCGAGGGCAAGATCCTCGCGCGCGCGGAACATCGCGCTCGCCAGGTGGCTGTCCATCGTCACGATGACGACGCGGACGGGGGCCTCAGCGCGAGAAATGGGCTTTGGCATCGTACAGCGTCTCGAGGGTGATCACGCCGATGCCGCGCTCGGCAGCGAATTTCTGCGTGTTGCGGCGTGCCTTGCCGCGGACGAAGAAGGGGATCTTGCGGAGCTCCTGTTCAGCCTCGGCGCCCCAGACAGGGTCGCCCGCGGCGGCGTGGGGAGTCACCGCCGCGGGCGCGGGCACGGAGGACGCGGCGGGCGCCGATCCAATGCCCAGCTCGGAAGGCGCCGCATGGCCCGCACCGAGGTGCGAGGCGGCGGCGCCGTCATGGAACTCGAAGTCGTCGCGGAACATCGCGAGCAGATGTTCCTCGAGGCCCATCATCAGCGGGTGGACCCAGGTGTCGAACAGGACGTTGGCGCCCTCGAAGCCCATCTGCGGGCTGTGGCGGGCCGGGAAATCCTGCACATGGACGGGCGCCGAGATCACCGCGCACGGAATGCCGAGGCGCTTGGCGATGTGGCGTTCCATCTGGGTGCCGAGCACCAGCTCGGGCTGGGTGGCGGCGATCGCGGCCTCGACGGCCAGGTAGTCGTCGGTGATCAGCGCTTCCAGGTTCAGCGCCTTGGCGGCCTCCCGCACCTCGCGGGCGAATTCGCGCGAGTAGGTGCCGAGGCCGACCACCTCGAAGGCGAGTTCCGTCGCGGCGACGCGGGCGGCGGCGACGGCATGCGTCGCATCGCCGAAGATGAAGACGCGCTTGCCGGTGAGGTAGGTGCTGTCCACCGAGCGCGAGTACCAGGGCAGGCGCGAGGCCTCGGTCGTCCGCGCATCGAGGCCGGCGAGCGCGGCGACCTCCGCGAGGAAGCGCTTGGTGGCGCCGACGCCGATCGGGATCGTGGCGGTCGCCGGCTGGCCGAAGCTGCGCTTCAGCCACGACGCCGCCTGCCCCGCGATCTCAGGGTAGAGCACGACGTTGAAATCGGCCTCGCCGAGTCGCGCGAGATCGGCCGGCGACGCACCGAGCGGCGCCACGACGGAGACCTCGATCCCGAGCGACTCGATCAGCCGGCGGACCTCCGCCACGTCGTCGCGATGGCGGAAGCCGAGCGCGGTCGGGCCGAGCAGGTTGCAGCGCGGCGTCTGCCAGGCGGGACGCTCGGCGCGCTTCACGCCCGGGGGTAGCGCATGCGGGCCCGCGCAGGCGCGCACCAGCTGGTAGAAGGTCTCGGCCGCGCCCCAATTCTCCTTGCGCTGATAGGCGGGCAGCTCCAGCGGCACGACGGGGATCGGCAGGCCGAGTGTGCGGGCAAGCCCGCCGGGGTCGTCCTGGATCAGCTCCGCCGTGCAGGAGGCGCCGACCAGCATCGCCTGCGGGCGGAAGCGCTCGAAGGCGTCGCGGACGGCGTTCTTGAACAGCCCGGCCGTGTCGCCGCCGAGGTCGCGCGCCTGGAAGGTGGTGTAGGTGACGGGCGGGCGCGCGGCGCGCCGCTCGATCATCGTGAAGAGCAGGTCGGCATAGGTATCGCCCTGCGGCGCGTGCAGCACGTAGTGCACGCCTTCCATCGCGGTCGCGATGCGCATCGCGCCGACATGGGGTGGGCCCTCATAGGTCCAGACGGCGAGTTCCATCGCGTCAGACCTCCAGCCTGGCGCGGCGCGCGAGCGGGCGCGCGAAGAGCCCGGCGAGGTCGCCCGCCTGGTCGTAGCCCTGGATCGGCGTGAAGACGAGCTCGATGGACCATTTCGTCGCGAAGCCCTCGGCTTCGAGCGGATTGGCGAGGCCGAGGCCGCACACCGTGAGATCGGGCCGCGCGGCACGGCAGCGATCGAGCTGGCGGTCCACATCCTGGCCTTCGGAGAGCCGCGTCTCCGGCAACAAATCGAGCTCGGGCTGCATGATCGCGCGGTTGAGATAGGGCGTGCCCACCTCGATCGGCCGCATGCCGAGCTCGCGCGCAAGGAAACGAGCGAGCGGAATCTCGAGCTGGCTGTCGGGGAAGAGGAAGAGGCTGCGGCCTTCGAGCCGCGCGCGATGCGCGGCCAGCGCGGCACGGGCGCGCGCCTCGCCGGGCGCGGTGACGGCGCGGAGCTTCTCGGGCGGGCAGCCCCAGGCGGACGCGGCGGCGGCGAGCCAGGCGGTCGTGCCCTCCGCGCCGAGCGGGAAGGGTGCGGCCAGCCGGACCGCGCCGCGCGACTCCAGCGCGCGGGCGGTATCGCCGAGGAAGGGCTGCGCGAGCAGCACCTGCGTGCCCGGGCCGACCGGCGGCAGCTCGGCGGCGCGGCGGCCGGGCAGGAAGCGCACGGGGCCGACGCCGAGGGCGGCGAAATGCCGCAGCATCTGGTCCTCCACCACCTCGGCGAGCGCGCCGACGACGAGGAGGGACCGCGCGGTGCCGCGTTCCTCCGGCATCTCGGGCACCAGCGCGGCGAGGCAGGCATCCTCGCCCTGGGTGAAGGTGGTCTCGATGCCGCTGCCGGAGTAGCTGAGCACGCGGACCTCCGGCAGGAAGCGCGCGGAGAGGCGCTGCGCGGCGCGGGAGAGATCGAGCTTGATGACCTCGGAGGGGCAGGAGCCGACGAGGAAGAGCATGCGGATGTCGGGCCTGCGCTGCAGCAGCGTCGTGACGACGCGGTCGAGCTCCGCGTTGCAGTCAGCGAGGCCGGCCAGGTCGCGCTCATCGATGATCGCGGTGGCGAAGCGGGGCTCGGCGAAGATCATGACGCCGGCGGCGGATTGCAGCAGATGCGCGCAGGTGCGGCTGCCGACGACGAGGAAGAAGGCGTCCTGGATCTTGCGGTGCAGCCAGACGATCCCGGTCAGGCCACAGAACACCTCATGCTGGCCCCGTTCGCGCAGCACCGGCGGCGGCGGCGCGCCGCAGGACGGGATGGCGGGGGCCACGGGATGACTCATGCGGCGGTGACCCGCCCGAGCGACGGCATCCGCGCTTCCTGCCGCCGCGCGGCGCGCAGCTTGAGGACGAACTGCGCGGCGTTCACGACATAGGCGGCGTAGGCTGCGAGGGCGAGCAGCATCTGGCCGCGGCCATCGCCGATGCCCGCGAGCAGCGCCGCGAGATAGGCGGTGTGCAGCGCGAGGACCAGCATGCTGAACACGTCTTCCCAGTAGAAGGCCGGCGCGAAGAGCCAGCGCCCGAACACCTCCTTCTCCCAGATCGAGCCGGTGACCATGATCGTGTAGAGAAGGATGGTCTTCACCACGACCGATGCGGTGGCGATCGCCAGCCCCTCGCCGGTGGCGAGGTAGCGCAGCACGAGCCCGAGGCTCACCAGGAAGATCGCGAATTGCAGCGGTGCCAGCACGCCCTGCACGAAGGTCCAGGGCGAGGCATCGCGGCGGATGCGTTCCTCGGGCGTGTAGAGCGGCGGCTCGGCGCGGGCGAGACGACGGCCGGAGGCGGCGCCCCAGGGGGCGGCATCGAGCGCATCGAGAAGTCCGGCAAGGGGGCGCGCTGTAAGCATCGCTTGACAACCCTCCTTCAATAGCGGTCCGCTGGCGTCAGGACGCGATGGCACGAGGCCGGGGCGCCGGGGGGTATCGCGGGAAGCGCTGGATTTTCCTGCATTCGTCTCCCCCGCACCGCGTTCATGGACGAAGGCTAGAGACACGCCGCATCGAGTGTCAAGGACGATTGACGTAAATTGCGATTGACAGATCGAGCGGCCCGGAGAAAAGTCGTGAAGGGGAGAGGGTCATGGCCTTGAAACCGTCCGCCGCGGGAGAGTCACCGGCCGTCATGCGTCACCACGCGCCTCTTCCGACCCTCGCGCTGCCGCAGGCCAGCGGTGGGCGCGACGTTCTTGCCTTCTGCCCGAGCGCCGATCCGCTGCCCTCCGTCCTCGCCCGCACGCTCGAGACCCGGATCATCCCGCGGCTCGCGCTGGCGCATCGCGCGCCGGCGCCGGGCGCCGAAGGTGCCGTGCCGACCGCGGACGAGATCGCCGAGCTGACTGCGCTTGTGATGCAGGCGGATGTCGCCACCTCCCTCGCGCTGGTTGCGCGGCTGCGCGCGCGCGACGTGCCGCAGGCCGCCATCCTGCTCGAACTGCTTGCCCCCGTCGCGCGCCGGCTCGGCGAGATGTGGCTGGCCGACGAGTGCGATTTCAGCACCGTCACCATCGGCGTCTGCTGCCTGCAGCAGGTGGTGATGGAGCAGCGCGACGGCGCCATGGCGCGCACCGCCGCGCCGCAGGCCGAGCGCCGCGCGCTGTTCGCGCAGCTTCCCGGCGAGCAGCACGGCTTCGGCCTGCTGATCGTCGGCGAGTTCTTCCGCCGGCAGGGCTGGGAGGTGTGCGGCGCGAGCGGTGCGTCGGCGCGCGAGCTCACCGCGATGGTGCGGCGGCAATCCTTCGGGATCGTCGGGCTGTCGCTGGCCAATGAGGAGCGCAGCGGAGATCTCGCCGCGCTGATCCATGACATCCGCCGGTCGAGCCGGAATCGCCGACTCGGCGTGATGGTCGGCGGGCCCTGCTTCAAGGACCGCCCGGAGCTGTCGGCTCTGGTCGGGGCCGACGCCACGGCGTCGGACGCGCATCAGGCGGTCCTGACGGCGGAGACCCTGCTCGCGCTGCTGCTCCAGGACCCATGACGGCCGCGTCGCGCGGTCGCAGGGTTGGGAGCACGGCGCGACGGGAAGCGTTGGGGTGGGGGTGGTTCGACCGGCATGAAGGACCGGATGACGCGTGAGAGGGTTCGGAGCACCCGCGACATCGCTGGGGCACCTCGATGCGGAGGCGGCCGCCGGCCTCGTGCTGGCCGCCGCGGATGTGGCGCTCGTGCTTGACGAGGACGGCGCCATCCGCGACGTGGGCTTCGGCAGCGAGGAGCTGGCGCGCGACTTCGACGTCGCCGCGGACTGGCTCGGCCGGCCGTGGATCGAGACCGTCGCGCGCGACAGCCGCGGCAAGGTGGAGGCGCTGCTGGGCGCCGCGCCGGCCGCCGATGCGCCGCGCTGGCGGCATGTGAACCAGGTGGCGCCGGGCGGTGCCTCGCTGCCGATCCTCTGTTCCGTGGCGCCGCTCGGCGATGCCGGGCGGCGGATCGTGTTCGGGCGCGACCTGCGGCCGCTCTCGCAGCTCCAGCAGCGCCTCGTCGAGGTGCAGCAGAGCATGGAGCGCGACTATGCGCGCCTGCGCCAGGCGGAGACGCGCTATCGCCTGCTGTTCCAGATCTCCGCCGATCCGCTGCTCGTGCTCGATGCCGAGCAGCTTCGCGTGCTCGAGGCCAATCCGGCGGCGCAGGCGCTGGTGCCGCGCGGCGCGAAGCGGCTGACGGGGCGGCTGCTGACCGAGCTGTTCCTCGTCGAGGACCGGCCGGCGCTGAGCGCGCTGCTCGCCGCGCTGCGCACCACGGGCCGCGCCGAGGATCTACGGCTGCGCCTCGCGGAAGGCGGGGCGGAGGTGCTGCTTTCCGCCTCCTCCTACCGGCAGGAAGGCGGGCTGTTCTTCCTGCTGCGGCTCAAGCTGGATGGCGCGGCGCCGGAGGCGGCGAATGACGCGGCCTCGCGCCTGATGCGCGTGGTGAACGGGCTGCCCGACGCCTTCGTCGTGACGGACGCCGCGGCGCGCATCGTGATCGCCAACGCCACCTTCCTCGACATGGCGCAGCTGGCCGCGCCGGAGCAGGCGCTGGGCCAGTCGCTCGATCGCTGGCTCGGCCGCCAGGGCGTGGAGTTCGAGGTGCTGCTCGCGACGCTGCGCAATCGCGGCAGCGTGCGGCTCTATGCGAGCTCGGTGCGGGGCGAGCTCGGCGCGGTGACGGAGGTCGAGATCGCCGGCGTCGCGGTGCCGCAGGCCGGCGAGATCAGCTTCGGCTTCGCGCTGCGCGATACCGGGCCGCGCGCGCGCCCCGCCGTGCCGGCGGCGAATGGCGCGACGCGGTCGGTGGACCAGCTCACCGAGCTGATCGGTCGCGTGCCGTTGAAGGACCTGGTGCGCGAGGCGACGGATGCGATCGAGCGGCTGTGCATCGAGGCGGCGCTGGACCTGACGGATGACAACCGCGCCTCGGCCGCCGAGCTGCTCGGGCTGAGCCGGCAATCGCTCTATGTGAAGCTGCGGCGCTACGGGCTCGGCGACCTCGGCGCGGAGGAGGAGGAGGGATGACGCGCCCCGTCCTCCAGGCGGCGGCGCCCGCCACCCGGCCGTCGCCTGCCGTGGTGCTGGAACTGCTGAAGCCGATCACCTGGTTTCCGCCGATGTGGGCCTTCGGCTGCGGCATCGTCGCGTCCGGCGCCGGGTTCGCGAGCTGGCCGCTGATGCTGCTCGGCGTGCTGCTGGCCGGGCCGCTGGTCTGCGGGATGAGCCAGGCGGTCAATGACTGGTTCGACCGGCATGTGGACGCGATCAACGAGCCGCATCGGCCGATCCCCTCGGGCCGCATGCCGGGGCAGTGGGGGCTCTATGTCGCGATCGGGTGGACGGCCGTCTCGCTCGGGGTCGGCGCGCTGCTCGGGGCCTGGGGCTTCGCCGCGACGGTGGTGGCGGTGGCGCTCGCCTGGGCCTACAGCGCGCCGCCGCTGCGGCTGAAGCGCAGCGGCATCTGGGGACCGCTCGCCTGCGGGCTCGCCTACGAGGCGCTGCCCTGGATCACCGGGGCGGCGGTGCTCTCGGGCGGGGCACCGGATGGGCGGGTGGTGGCGGTCGCGCTGCTCTACGGGCTCGGCGCGCATGGCATCATGACGCTGAACGATTTCAAGTCCATCGAGGGTGATCGCCGCTTCGGCCTGCGGTCCCTGCCGGTGATGCTCGGGCCCGAGCGCGCGGCGCTGTTCGCCTGCTTCGCGATGGCGGTGCCGCAGGTGGTCGTGGTCGGGCTGCTGCTGGCCTGGGGGCTGCCCTATGCGGCGGGCGTCGTGGCGGTTGTGCTGGCGCTGCAACTGTTGTCCATGCGGCGCTGGCTGCGCGATCCGCGGGGGCTCGCGCCCTGGTACAATGGCGCGGGTGTCACGCTGTTCGTCACGGGCATGATGGCCTGTTCCGTGGCGCTCAGGCCATGAGCTGGCTCGGCATCATCCGGCTCGGGCTGGTGCAGACCTCGCTGGGGGCGGTGGTCGTGCTGTGCACCGCCGCGCTGAACCGCGTGATGGTGGTGGAGCACGCGCTGCCCGCGACGCTGCCGGGCGCGCTGGTGGCGCTGCACTACGCGGTGCAGATGCTGCGGCCGCGGCTCGGGCATGGCTCGGATCAGGGCGGGCGGCGCACGCCCTGGATCATCGGCGGCATGGCGGTGCTGGCGCTGTCCGGCGTGCTGGCGGCGGTCGCGACCGCCTGGATGGAGACGGCGCCGTTCGCGGGCATCCTGCTCGCGGTGCTCGCCTTCCTCGGCATCGGGCTCGGCGTCGGCGCGGCCGGCACGTCCCTTCTGGTGCTGCTGGCAGCGCGAGTCGCGCCGGAGCGCAAGCCGGCGGCGGCCTCGATCGTCTGGATCATGATGATCGCGGGCTTCGTGGTGACGACGGCGACGGCCGGCCGCCTGCTCGACCCCTATTCGGCGGAGCGGCTGATCGGCGTGACCGCGGCGGTCTGCGCCATCGCCTTCCTGCTGGCCTGCGTCGCCGTGGCAGGGCTGGAGGGTGCCGCGCCCGCGCGGCCGGATCGCGGCCCGAAGATCGCCTTCGGCACGGCGCTGCGCGAGGTGTGGGACGAGCCGGTGGCGCGGCATTTCACGCTCTTCGTCTTCGTCTCCATGCTGGCCTACAGCGCGCAGGACCTGATCCTGGAGCCTTTCGCCGGTGCGGTGTTCGGCATGTCGCTGGGCGAGAGCACGCGGCTTTCCTCCGTGCAGCATGGCGGGGTGCTCGCGGGGATGATCCTGATCGCCGTCGTCGGGCGCTTCGCGCGCGGCGGGCTCCGGCCCTGGATCATCGGCGGCTGCGGCGCGGCGGCGCTGGCGCTGGCGGCGCTGTCCTTCGCGCGCCCCGGCTTCCCGCTGCGCGAGGCGTATTTCGTGCTCGGGCTCGCCAATGGCGTGTTCGCGGCGGCGGCCATCGCGACGATGATGCAGCTCGTCGGCCAGGGCCGCGGCGGGCGCGAGGGCGTGCGGATGGGGCTGTTCGGCGCAGCGCAGGCCATCGCCTTCGGGCTCGGCGGCTTCCTCGGCACCGTGATCCTCGATCTCGGGCGGCTGCTCACCGGCAGCGCGGCGGGCGGCTACGCGGTGGTGTTCCTGGCCGATGCGGCGCTGTTCGTGGTGGCCGCCTGGTTGGCGCTCGGCATCGGGCGAAGCGTGACGAACCGCCGGCTCGGGCCGGCGCTGCAAGCGGGAGGCGCGGCATGAAGACCTACGACGTCATCGTCGTCGGCGGAGGGCCGGCGGGCGCGACCGCGGCGGAATCCCTGGCGCGCGCGGGGCGCTCCGTGCTGCTGCTCGACAAGGCCGGGCGCATCAAGCCCTGTGGCGGGGCGATCCCGCCGCGGCTGATCCGCGACTTCGACATCCCGGCGCATCTGCTCGTCGCGCACATCACCTCCGCCCGGATGATCGCGCCGAGCGACACCGAGGTGGACATGCCGATCGATGCCGGCGGCTATGTCGGCATGGTGGACCGCGAGGATTTCGACGAGTTTCTCCGAGACCGCGCTGCCGCAGCGGGAGCGCAGCGTGTCACGGGCGAGTTCGAGACGCTGGAACAGACGGCGCAGGGCGTGGTGGTGCGCTGGCGCGCGAAGGGAGCGTCGGAGGACGCGCCGCTGGAGGTCGCGACCGCCCGCTGCGTGCTGGGCGCGGATGGTGCCCGCAGCGCCGTCGGCAAGCAGGCCGTGCCGGGCGCCGAGAAGGTGAAATGCGTCTTCGCCTATCACGAGATCGTCGCCGCACCCGGCGCCGAGGCGACGAAATACGACGCCGATCGCTGCGACGTGTTCTACCAGGGCAAGCTCTCGCCGGACTTCTACGCCTGGGTCTTCCCGCATGGCGACAAGGTCAGCATCGGCACCGGCTCCGCGCAGAAGGGCTTCTCGTTGCGTGGTTCTGTGGCGGAGTTGCGCCGCGCCACGGGGCTCGACAAGACGAAGACGATCCGGCGCGAAGGCGCGCCGCTGCCGCTGAAGCCGCTCAAGCGCTGGGACAATGGCCGCAACGTGCTGCTGGTGGGGGACGCCGCCGGCGTCGTCGCGCCGGCCTCGGGCGAGGGCATCTATTACGCGATGCTGTGCGGGAAGCTCGGCGCCGAGGCCGCGGATGCGTTCTGCCGCACCGGCGATGCCCGCGCGCTGGCGGGCGCGCGCAAGCGCTTCATGAAGGCGCATGGGCGCGTCTTCTGGGTGCTCGGGATCATGCAGTATTTCTGGTACTCGTCCGACAAGCGCCGCGAGCGCTTCGTGGACATCTGCCGGGACAAGGACGTGCAGAGCCTGACCTGGCAATCCTACATGAACAAGGAACTCGTGCGCCGCGATCCGCTGGCCCATGTGAAGATCTTCTTCAAGGACCTCGCCCATCTTTTCGGGTTTGCGCGCGTCGCCGCGGAGCAGCCTGCAACAGCACGCGGAGACCGCGCGGCATGAAACTGTCCAACCTCGACTCGATGATCGTCTCGCCGCGCGCCCCTGGCGCGGGCAGCCCGCACCGGCACGTCACCTCGCGCGCGCTGCCGATGCGCGTCGGCACGCGCGGCTCGCCGCTCGCGCTGTGGCAGACGCGGCATTTCCTCGCGCTGATCACGCGCATCTGCCCGCTGCTGCGCGACGTGAACGCCTTCGAGGAGCATGTGATCGCGACCTCCGGCGACAAGGTGCAGGACCGGCGCCTGGCGGATATCGGCGGCAAGGGTCTCTTCGCGAAGGAGATCCATGAGGCGCTGAGCGATGGCCGCATTGATTTCGCGGTGCACAGCCTGAAGGATTTGGAGACGGAGCTGCCGCCCGGCATCGTGCTGGCCTGCACGCTGCGGCGCGAGGATTGCCGCGACGCGCTGATCCTGGGCCCTGATTGCCGGCAGGCCGATGCGGGCGATCCCTATGCCTGCCTGCCGCGTGGCGCCAGGATCGGCACCGCTTCGGTGCGCCGGCAGAGCCAGCTGCTGCATGCGCGGCCCGATCTTCAGGTGGAGATGATCCGCGGCAATGTCGGCTCCCGCCTCGCCCGGGTGCGGGCGGAGGACGGGCCGGTGGCCTCGCTGCTCGCCTTGGCGGGGCTGCGGCGGCTGGAGATGGAGCACGAGGCCGGCATGGTGCTGGAGCCGGAGGTGATGGTCCCCGCGGCGTGCCAGGGCATCGTCGGCGTGACGGTGCGCGCGGATGACGTGGAACTGCGCGAGCTTCTCTCCGTGATCCAGGATCCGGAGGCGGCGGTCGCCAGCGCGGCCGAACGCTCGCTCTTGGGCTCGCTCGACGGGTCCTGCCGGACGCCGATCGGGGCGCATGCACGCGTGGCTGGCGAGGCGGTGGAACTGACCGGCCTGGTGGCGCGGGCCGACGGCTCCTACCTGCTGAAGCAGCGGCTTTCGGGCGCGGCGAGCGATGCCGCCCGGCTGGGACGCGAGCTCGGCGAGAGCCTCAAGCGCCAGGCACCGGCCGACATCTTCGGCTGACCCGGGCCCCTGCATGACGACCGCCCCCTAGCCAGGGGGCGGAAGCTGCGACATGCTGCGACGAATCGCGCGGATCGGGACGCGCCAGTCGTCCCCTGCCGCGCCAAGAAGACAGGCCTCCGAGCATGGGATCCTGGGGAGGATCCCGTCGCGGTGCCCCCGTGCGGTGCCTCCCCTGCCCTCGCTCGATCGCCTGAAAGGGTGAGGAGAGCGGGCGTGAAGGTGACTGCGGCGACGTCCCCGGAGCATTTCCACAAGGTCGTGGACTGCCAATACGCCTGCCCGGCCCATACGCCGGTGCCCGAATACATCCGGCTGATCGCCGCTGGCCTCTACACCGAGGCCTATATGGTCAACTGGCAGTCCAACGTCTTTCCCGGGATCCTCGGCCGTACCTGCGACCGCCCCTGCGAGCCGGCCTGCCGGCGCGGCCGGGTGGAGAAGGAGCCGGTCGCGATCTGCCGCCTGAAGCGGGTGGCGGCCGACAACAAGGGCGATATCAGCGCGCTGCTGCCGAAGCCCGCTGCCGAGCGCAACGGCAAGCGCGTGGCCTGCATCGGTGCTGGGCCGGCCTCGCTGACCGTGGCGCGGGATCTCGCGCCACTCGGCTACGAGGTCGTCGTCTTCGACGGCGACGCCAAGGCGGGCGGCATGATCCGCACGCAGATCCCGAAATTCCGCCTGCCCGAGCAGGTGATCGACGAGGAGGTCGGGCACGTCCTCGGCCTCGGCGTCGCGACCCGGCTGAACCAGCGGGTGGACAGCCTGAAGGCCGTGCTCGCGGAAGGGTTCGACGCGGTCTTCGTCGGCACCGGCGCACCGCGCGGCCGCGACCTCGACATCCCCGGCCGCGCCGAGGCGGCGAAGCACATCCATATCGGGATCGAGTGGCTGTCCAACGTTTCCTTCGGCCATGTCGAGAGCATCGGGAAGCGCGTCGTCGTGCTCGGCGGCGGCAACACCGCGATGGATTGCTGCCGCTCCGCGCGCCGCCTCGGCGGCGAGCAGGTGACGGTGGTGGTGCGCTCCGGCTTCGAGGAGATGAAGGCGAGCCCCTGGGAGAAGGAGGACGCGATGCACGAGGGCATCCCGATCCTCAACTATCGGGTGCCCAAGGCCTTCACGCATGAGAATGGCCGGCTGACCGGCGTGGTGTTCGAGGTGGTCGCGCCGGCAAAGGACGAGAAGGGCCGCCGCCAGCTGGTGCCGACCGGCGAGCCGGACGAACTCGTCCCCTGCGACGACGTGCTGGTGGCGATCGGCCAGGAGAACGCCTTCCCCTGGATCGAGCGCGACATCGGGCTCGAATTCGATCGCTGGGGGCTGCCGAAGCTCGACCCCGTCACGCACCAATCCACCATCCCGCGGGTGTTCTTCGGCGGCGATTCGGCCTTCGGGCCGAAGAACATCATCTGGGCCGTGGCGCATGGGCATGTCGCGGCCGTCTCGATCGACCTGTTCTGCCGCGGGCAGAACTTGCACGAACGGCCACCGCCGGACACCACGCTCATCAGCCAGAAGATGGGCATCCATGAATGGAGCTACGACAACGGCATCTCGATCGACCTCCGCTACAAGGTGCCGATGCGCGACACCGCCGTTGCGCTGCGCGACATCAAGGCGGAGGTGGAGCTCGGCTACGACCGGGAGCTGGCCTACAAGGAAGCCGAGCGCTGCCTGAACTGCGACGTGCAGACCGTGTTCGCGCCGAAGCTCTGCATCGAATGCGATGCCTGCGCGGACATCTGCCCGACCGACTGCATCACCTTCACCGAGGACGGCGAGGAGCACGAGCTGCGCATGCGGCTGCGCGCGCCATCGGTGAACCTCACCCAGGATCTCTATGTGGGCGAGGGGCTGAAGACCGGCCTCGTCATGGTGAAGGACGAGGACATGTGCCTCCATTGCGGGCTCTGCGCCGAGCGCTGCCCGACCGGCGCGTGGGACATGCAGAAGTTCCTGCTTGAGATGGCGAAGCCGAAGGTGCCCGCATGCCAGAAGGTCTGATGCAGCCGGCGGTGCCGCCGATCAGCGCCGTCAACGACTTCGTCGTCAAATTCGCCAACGTCAACGGGTCCGGTTCCGCCAGCGCCAACGGGCTGTTCGCGAAATCCATCCTGCGCATGGGCATCCCCATCGCGTCGCGCAACATCTTCCCCTCCAACATCCAGGGCCTGCCGACCTGGTTCGAGGTGCGCGTCTCCGGCGCGGGCCATCTCGGCCGGCGCGGCGGCGTGGACCTGATGGTCGCGATGAACCCGCAGACCTGGGACCGCGACGTGGCCGAGATCGAGCCAGGCGGCTACCTGTTCTACGACTCCACGCGGCCGCTGCCGCCGGGGCGGATGCGCGGCGACATCACCGTGATCGGCGTGCCGCTGACGGCGATGTGCAACGCGGCCTATGCCGATCCGCGGCAGCGCCAGCTGTTCAAGAACATCATCTATCTCGGTGCGCTCTCCGCCCTGCTGGACATGGACCCGGAGGCGCCGGCGGCGCTGATCCGCGCGCAGTTCAAGGGCAAGGAGAAGCTCATCCCGCCGAACCTGGACGCGCTCGCGATGGGGCGGGACTGGGCGCTGGCGAACCTGCCCTGCCCGATCGGGCTCAGGCTGCAACGCGCCGATGCCGTGGGCGACCGCATCTTCGTGGATGGGAACAGCGCGGCGGGGCTCGGCGCCGTCTATGGCGGCGCGACCGTCTGCGCGTGGTACCCGATCACGCCCTCCACCTCGCTGGCGGAAGGCTTCGAGCGCTATGCGCGCCGCTTCCGCACGAATGAGGACGGCACGAAGCGCTACGCCATCGTGCAGGCGGAGGATGAGCTGGCTTCGATCGGCATGGTGATCGGCGCGGCCTGGAACGGGGCGCGGGCCTTCACCGCGACCTCCGGCCCCGGCATCTCGCTGATGCAGGAATTCGTGGGGCTGGCCTATTTCGCCGAGATCCCGGCCGTGATCTTCGACGTGCAGCGCGCCGGGCCTTCCACCGGCATGCCGACGCGCACGCAGCAATCGGACATCCTCGTCAGCGCCTATGCGAGCCACGGCGACACCAAGCATGTCCTGCTGCTGCCCGAGGACCCGCATGAGTGCTTCACGATGGCTGCGGACGCCTTCGACCTGGCGGACCGGTTGCAGACGCCGATCTTCGTGCTGCTCGATCTCGACATCGGCATGAATGACTGGCTCTGCGCGCCCTTTCGGTGGGACGACGCGCACCGGATGGACCGCGGAAAAATCATGACGTCGGAGGCGCTGGACTCGGGAAAAGCCTTCGGCCGGTATCTCGACGTGGATGGCGATGGCATCCCCTGGCGCACCTGGCCTGGCACGCATCCGACCAAGGGCGCCTTCTTCACCCGCGGCACGTCGCGCGACCGCTATGCGCGCTACACCGAGGAAGGGCCGGCCTATGTGGACAACATGCAGCGGCTCTTGCGAAAATTCGAGACGGCGAAGTCGCTGGTACCGGCGCCGATCGAGCGCAAGGCCGCGGAGAAGGCTGCCTGCGGCGTGATCTACTACGGCTCGACCTCCGCCGCGATGAAGGAGGCGCTGGAGGCGCTGGAGGCGGACGGGCTGCATTTCGACGCGCTGCGCATCCGCGCCTTCCCCTTCGCCGACTCGGTGACCGATTTCGTGCTCCGGCATGAGCGGGTCTTCGTCGTGGAGCAGAACCGCGACGGCCAGCTGCGGACGCTGCTGGTGAACGAGCTCGGCCTCGATCCCGCGACGCTCGTTCCCGTGCTGCATTACGACGGCACGCCGATCACCGCGCGCTTCATCCGCGCCGCCATCACCGAGCGTTTCGCGGCCATGGCGCCGCGCAGGCAGATCGCCGGAGCCGCCGAGTCATGACCTTCCTCCCGAAGCCCCAGCTCCACCACCCGCTGCTCGCCACCAACGAGCTCGGCCTCACGCGGCGCGACTACGAAGGCGCGATCTCCACGCTCTGCGCGGGCTGCGGCCATGATTCGATCAGCGCCGCCATCGTGCAGGCCTGCTTCGAGCTGGACCTGCCGCCGCACCGCATCGCCAAGCTCTCGGGCATCGGCTGCTCATCGAAGACGCCGACCTACTTCCTCGGCGCAGCGCATGGCTTCAACTCCGTGCATGGACGCATGCCGTCGGTGCTGACGGGCGCGAACCTGGCGAACCGTGACCTGGTCTATCTCGGCGTCTCCGGCGACGGCGACAGCGCCTCGATCGGCTTCGGCCAGTTCGCGCACAGCCTGCGGCGCGGCGTGAACATGACCTACATCGTCGAGAACAACGGCGTGTACGGGCTGACGAAGGGGCAGTTCTCCGCCACCTCCGACAAGGGGTCGAAGGCGAAGAAGGGCACGATCAACACCGATGAGCCGATCGACCTCGTCGCCATCGCCCTGCAACTCGGCGCCACCTTCGTCGCGCGGTCCTTCAGCGGGGACAAGACGCAGCTCGTGCCGCTGATCAAGGCGGCGCTGAAGCATCCGGGCTCCGCCTTCATCGACTGCATCAGCCCCTGCGTCGCCTTCAACAACCACGAGGGCTCGACCAAGAGCTTCGACTTCGTCCGCGCGCACAACGAGGCGGTGAACAAGCTCGACGTCATCCTGGGCCGCGAGCCGATCGAGACGAGCTACGAGCCCGGCTCGATCGTCGAGGTCACGCAGCATGACGGCACGATCCTGCGGCTGCGCAAGCTGGATGCGCGGCACGACCCGACGGACCGCGTCTCCGCCCTGCACCACCTGGCGGAGCGCAAGGCGGCCGGCGAGATCGTCACCGGCCTGATCTTCGTGGACCCGGAGACGGAAGATCTGCACGCCAGCCTCAACACCGTGCCGACGCCGCTGAATGCACTGGGCGATGCCGATCTCTGCCCGGGCGTCGCGGCGCTGGCGAAGGTGAACGCGGCGCTGCGGTAGGCGGCGGCTCAGTACATCCGCTGCTTGTCGAGCACGTTGCGCATGTCGCCCAGCCTGCCATCGAGCCAGCAGCGGAGGTTGTGCACGAAAATGTCGGTGATGCGCGCATTCTCGCTGGCGACGGTGCTGGCGGAATGCGGGCTGATCAGCACGTTCGGCATGTCCCAGAGCGGGCTGTCGGCCGGCAGCGGCTCCACCTCCGCGACATCGAGCGCGGCGTAGCCGATGTGGCCGCTGCGGAGCGCCGCGGTCAGCGCCGCCTCGTCCACCACCTGTCCGCGGGCGATGTTGACGAAGGCGACGCCGGGCTTCATCGCCGCGATCGCCGCGGCATCAATCATCCGCTCCGTCTCCGGCGTGTGCGGCATGGTCAGCACCACCGCATCGGCCCGGGCGAGCGCCGCGTGCAGCGCGGTGTAGGGCACCACCTCGTCGAACAGCGCGGCATGCTCGCGCGGCTTGCCGGCCTCGCGCGCCACGGCGACGACACGCATCTCGAGCGCCTTGGCGATCTGCGCGGATCCGCGCGCCAGGTCGCCGGCGCCGACGATCACGAGCGTCTTCCCGGCAACCTCCTCGGCGCAGTAGCGTTCCCAGCGATGCGCGCGCTGCTCGGACTGGAGATGCGAGAGGCCACGGAAATGCGCCAGCAGCGCCATGAAGACGAATTCGGCGAGCGGCCGCGCATGCACGCCGCGCGCGGTGGTCACCAGGATGTCGCTGTCCTTCAGCCCGACGCGCGCGATGGACTGGCCGACGCCGGTGCTCGTCGTCTGGATCCAGCGAAGCCGGCGCGCCTTGGGCAGGTCCTCGGCGGCCGGGATGTCCCAGCAGATCGTCGCGCGCGCGAGCATCGAATCCCACCGCGCGGCCTGCTCGGCGCTGCGGGTGAAGGCGCCGCCCTTGTGGTCGTTGGGGTACCGGATGGGCGGCAGGAGCTCCGGCTCGTACAGCACCTCGATCCGGTCGGGATCGAGCGCGCGGATGCGCGCGACATGGTCGGCTTCGAGCGGGGAGGAGATGAAGATCGTGTGGCGTTCCATCCCGCCATGATGGCTGCGGCCGCGGGCTGATGGCAACCGAGGGTCCGCGGCGAGACGGCGTCTTCGCCTCCTTCCGGCAGTTCAATCGCCGGACGCTGCCGCCGCTGCTGGTCTACCTGGCAGCCGGCGCGAGCGGCTTCACGGCCATCGCCGAGACCTTCTGGGTGCGCCAGGCGCTGGGCCTCGAAGCGGCGGCGCTGCTGGCGCTCGCGGCGTGGCTCACCGTGCCGTGGACACTCAAGATGGTGTTCGGCCATCTCGTGGACACCGTGCCGATCCTGGGATCGCGGCGGCGATCCTACATCCTGATCGGCGCTGTGATGCAGTGCGGGGCGCTGCTCGGGCTCTCGGCGGCGGCGGCGGGATGGGCGGGCGTGGCGGCGGAGGTGGTCTATGTCGCGGCCTCGCTGCTCTCGGTGGTCGGCCTGGTCGTCCAGGACAGCGTGGCGGATGCGATGACCACGGAGGTCGTGGACCGCGCGAACCCCGATGGCACGCCGCGCGATCCGGCCGTGGTGCAGGCGGAACTCGGCGACGTGCAGGTGCTGGGGCGCGTCGCGCTCATGGGCGGCGCCTTCGCGGTGGCGGGCCTTGGCGGCATCGCGGCGCAGATGCTGCCGACGGCGACCGTCTTCCTCATCGGCGCGGCGGTGCCGCTGCTGTCCATCGCGGCCGCGGTGCTCGCGCAGGAATCGCCGACGCCGCGGCAGCCGACCGATTGGCGGATCCTTGGCGGCGGCGCGGCCTTCGCCGCGGCGCTGCTGGCGCTCGGCCTGCTCGATCCGCCCTTCGCGCCGGAGATCGGACTGCTGCTCTCGCTCGGCGTGCTCATCTACCTGCTGCGCACCACGATGGAAGGCGTGCCGCGCGAGACCAAGGTCGCGATGGCCGCCGCGGCCGCGGTGATCTTCGCCTTCCGGGCGGCGCCGCCGGCCGGACCCGGCGTGCAATGGTGGCAGATGGACGTGCTGGGCTTCGACCAGGGCTTCTTCGGGGTGCTCGCGCAGATCGGCACGGGGCTCGCGATCGCGGCGTCGCTGCTGCTCGGCGCGCGGGTGGTGCGGCTGCCGCTGACGCGGGTGCTGGCCTGGCTCACGATCCTCGGCGCCGTGTTCAGTCTGCCGACCATCGCGATGCTGTTCGGCTTCCATCACTGGACCGAGGCGAATCTCGGCTTCGGCGCGCGCACCATCGGGCTGGTGGATACCGCGCTGTCGGCGCCGCTGGTGCAGCTCGGCATGATCCCGATGCTGACGCTGATCGCGGTGCATGCGCCGGCGGGGCGGCAGGCCACCTGGTTCGCCCTTGTGGCGAGCCTGATGAACCTGGCGCTGCAGGCGGGCAACATCGTCTCGCGCCTGCTGAACATGGCCTTCCCCGTGGCGCGCGGCGACTACGCGCAGCTGCCCGAGCTGGTCATCGCGGCGACGGTGGTGGGGCTGGTGATCCCGCTGGCGGCGATCGCGCTGCTCGGTGGGCGGATGAAGCCGGCGGCGCCACCCGTGCAATAGCTCTTGCATCGTGCTCATCTAGTGAAGTAAACCTTGCAGGACGGCGCGCGATGGGCGCGCCCCTCGGGGTTCGGCATGGCAGGCGCGGCGCCTCTGCTGTCGTTGATCGAGCAGCGGGCCGCGAGCTTTTCGGCCAGCCAGACCCGCCTCGCGCGACAGCTCACGGCGTCCCGGGAAAGCTTCGCCTTCTCCACCGCGAGCGAGATCGCGCGGCTCTGCGAGGTCAGCGAGGCGACGGTGGTGCGCTTCGCGCAGGAACTCGGCTTCAGCGGCTATCCGGCGCTGCAGAAGGAGGTGCGGCGCATCCTGCGCGCCGATCTCAAGGGCACGGACCGGCTGCAGCTCGCGGAACGCAGTGCCGCCCCGGGGCCGCTCGATCCCGTCATCGCCAAGGAACGCGAGAACATCGCGGCGCTGGCGGAGGGCTTCGACGCGGCGGCGCTGGCGGCGGCGGCGAAGGCGCTGCGCGGCGCACGGCGCGTGCTCGTCGTGGGCGATCGCGCCACCGCCTCGCTCGCCTTCCATCTCTGGTTCGCGCTCGACAAGCTCGGCCTGCCCGTGACGCGCGCGCAGGGCACGGAGGCGCTCGACGCGCTCGGGCGGATGGGCGCGCCGGATGCCGTCATCGTCATCGGCTTCCCGCGCTACCTGCGCAGCCTGGTCGCGCTGCTCGGCTTCGCCGGGACACGCGGCGTGACGCGCATCGTGGTGACCGATTCGCCCTTCTCCGCCCTGCGCGGCGAGATCGCGCTGCACGCGCCTGCGGAATCGGCGAGCTTCGTCGCCTTCCACGCCGCGCCGCTGATCCTGCTCAACGCGCTGGTCCAGCAGGTCGTCGCGGCGGACCGCGAAGCGGCGCGCCGCGCGCTCGCGGAGTTCGAGGCCACCGCCGAAGCCGGCTTGTATTTCCATCCGTCGTGAGAGGAGGAACGCCCATGCGCCCAACGCGCCGCCTGATCCTTGCCGGTCCCGCGCTGCTGCTGGCCCGCCCTGCCCTGGCGCAGTCCGCGCCGGACCTGACGCGCCGCGTCAATCTCTCGCTCGGATCGGTCGCCGCCTCCTCCGGCGTCTATGCCTTCGGCGTCGGCCTCGCGGCCGCGATCCGCAAGCATGATCCGGCGCTGAGCATCACCGCGGTGGAGGGCGGCGGCGGCTTCGACCATGCGCGGCTGATGAAGAACCGGGTGCTGGATTTCTCCGTCTCCGGCAGCCCGGCCACCGCGGATGCGATCATCAACGGCACGAGCGGATTCCAGCGCGAGGGCGCCTGGCCGGCCGTGCGGCTGATGTTCATGCGCAACGTCAACGTCGCGCGCATCTACCTCCGCGCCGATGTCGCGGCGCGCGGGCCGATCCGCCACTTCGCCGATCTCGCGCGGCAGCGCTTCGCCCCGGGCGTGCCGGGCACGCGCGACATGCAGCGCGCGATCGAGGCGAACACCGTGCTCGCCGCGGGGATCACCATGCAGCCGGGCTCGCTCGACGATGCCGCGAGCCAGCTGCGCGCCGGCCGCGTCGTCGGCATGGTGAAGGGCAGCCCGCATGACCGCTTCGATCCCGCGATGCTCGCGGTGCATTACCAGACGCCGCTGACCGTGATCGGCTTCACGGCGGAGCATGCGCAGCGCCTGCAGCAGGCCGATCCGATGAACAGCTTCATCACCACGCCCAAGGGCGGCATCCGCGAGTTGCCGGACGTCGGCCCGATCGAGGAGATGAGCTCCTCCGTCATGGTCATGGCGAGCACCAACATGCCGCCCGACATCGGCTACCGCATCGTGCGCGCCGTGCAGGCCGGCTGGTCCGACGTGAACGAGGCGTTCCAGCCCACGACCGGGCTCGACCCGATCCGCGACGCCTTCCGGCAGACACCGGAACGGCCCGGGCTGCATTTCCATGCCGGCGTGATCCAGTTCGCGCGCGAGCAGGGCATCGCAGTTCCGGCCTATCTGATTCCCCCGGAATACACCGGCCCGCGGTGACCGGCTTGCGCCAGAATGCGGCCTGGTGGGCCGGGCTGGTGCTGGCCCTGGGCCAGCTCCTCGTGCCGGCCTGGGCGGGGCTCTATGACCTGGAGCTGCGCTCACTGCATGTCGCGCTGACCACCACGCTGGTGCTGCTTGCCATGCCGATCGCGCGCGGCCGGGCCTTCGCGCTGCTGGATCTCGCGATGATCGGCGTGGCGCTGCTGGCCAACGCGCTGGTGTTCTGGAACTGGGAAGCCATCGTCTCGATGGTCGGCGTCGCGGGACCCTTCGAGATCGCGCTCGGCGGGCTGCTGTCGCTGATCGTTCTGGAGGCGGCGCGGCGCGCGGCGGGGCCGGCGATTCCCATCATGGTGCTGCTGGCCTTCGGCTACGTCTTCGTCGGGCCGCTGCTGCCGGGGCTGTGGTCGCATCCGGGCTTTCCGGTGACCTACATCGTCGAGCAGCTCTACTACTCCTCAGGCGGCCTCTACGGCTCGCT
>VFQR01000346.1_pt1 | contig 73899 bp, 68 predicted proteins | sample 3512321 | NCBI WGS metagenome assembly VFQR01 (sample SAMN10412374, study PRJNA504923) | tailings metagenome | isolation source: Relicate 3 Philex TSF1 revegetated site | place: Philippines: Tuba, Benguet | collected 2017-08-29 | reverse complement strand
ACAGCGCCTTGTATTCGTGCGGCGCGGTGTAGCCGACCGTGTCGGGGATGTTGATCGTGGTCGCACCGGCCTTGATGGCGGCCTCCACGCAGCGGCAGAGGAAATCGTGCTCGGTGCGGGTGCCGTCCTCGGCCGACCACTCGACGTCCTCGACCAGGTTCCGGGCGCGGGTGACGGAGGCCACGACCATGGCCAGAACCTCGTCCGGCTCCTTCTGCAGCTTGTGCTTCATGTGCACGGGCGAGGTGGAGAGGAATGTGTGGATGCGCGGGCGGCGGGCGTGGCGCACCGCCTCGCCGGCACGGTCGATGTCGTTCATGCCGGCGCGGGCGAGGCCGGTGACGACGGCATTCTTCACCCGCTTGGCGACGGCGACGACCGCCTCGAAGTCGCCGATGGAGGCAATGGGGAAGCCGGCCTCGATGATGTCGACGCCCATCTCGTCGAGGAGATCGGCGACCTGCAGCTTCTCCTCCAGGGTCATCGTCGCGCCCGGGCACTGCTCGCCGTCGCGCAGGGTGGTGTCGAAGATGAAGACGCGGTCCTTGCCGGAAGCGCTTGAGGTGGTGGTCATCGTGTCAGTCCTTGCTGCGGGCCGCGGCGACTGTTGCGCCTCACTTCGCAGGCCCTGGAGTTTCAGGTTGCGGTCTGTGATCCCCTGAGCGCCAAGGCCGATAAGGCCCTGCCGGTGCTCAGGGGCGGATAAGCAGAAGGAGGGAAAGCGAGGGCGTGGCGCTGAAAGCGCGAAGGCTGATCGGTGCGGGCGCACGGACGATCGGCACGGACGTTCCTCGACAAGGCGGCTCAATGGCCGCGGTTGACCCTGCCTAACCGATCCGGGTGCCCGTAGGCAAGCAGGAAGTCGCAGGGCAAGGCGGTTGCCACCCGGCCGTTAACCACGGGATCGGGGCGCGAACGGAGCATGACCGAATCGGTCACCTCATGCAGTTCCGCGTTTGTCCTGCAGGCGAAGCGCAGCTTTCCGGCCCAGCCGCGGGGCTGGCGTATGGCCTCACCCCGAGGTCGCGGCCTGGCGGTGCCGTCCGTCTTAACGGTCTGGTCCCGGATCGGGACGGGCGTGCCCGGTCTGCTGATCGCGGACTCGCGTGCGCGATTCAAAGTAGATGTTGATCAGCACGCCAGCGACGACGATGGCCGCGCCCGCAAGCACGGCCGGCTCGGGGCGCTCGGCGTAGACCAGCCAGCCGATGAGGCCGATCAGCGGCACGCGCATGAAGTCGATGGGCGTCACCACGATGGCGTCGCCATGGCGGAAGGCGTTGGTGAGGCAATAGTGGGCGGTGAACCCGCAGATGAAGATGCCGATGAGCGGCAGCCATTGCGCAACCTCCATCTTGCCGAGGAACCAGACCGGCTCGCCGATCGCCGCATTGGCGACGAGGTTGAGCGGCAGCTGGATGAGGTTCATCCAGAGCATGATGGTCCAGGTCGAATTCGAGGCGGTGAGGAACTTGGTCGTCGTCTGCTGCACGCCGAAGCAGATCGCCGCCGCCGCCACCGCCAGGGCCTCGGGCCGGAAGCTGTCGAGCCCGGGGCGAAGGATCACCAGCACGCCGACGAAGCCGAGGACGAGGGCGGCGAGCCGCGGCAGGGTCATCCGTTCGCCGAGGAAGAGGACGGCGAAGATCGCCACCCAGGTCGGCGTGGTGAACTCGATGGCAAAGACGGTGGCGAGCGGCAGCACCGTCAGCCCATAGGCCCACAGCGCCTGCCCGCCGAAATGGATGGTATTGCGGATGAAGTGGATGCCGGGCCGCGTCGCCGCCAGCCGCTGGCCTGGCTCGGGCGCGAGCAATGCCATGGCCGGCAGGATGACGAGCCCGCCGAGATTGCGCAGCGCCAGGATCACGAACACCGTATAGGTTCCGTGCAGGGCCCGGATGGACAGGGCGATGGCCGAGAAGGACAGCAGCGTCCCCGCCATCCAGAAGACCACCATGGCGAAGTTGCGCTGCGGAGAGGCGGACATGGGGGCTCGGGGAGCGAGGAACGGGGCCATCGTTCTATTCAGCCCCGGCCTCGGGGTCCCGCGCGATTTTCGCAGATCGGCCCCGTTCTGCGGTTGACGGGTGAATATCACGCGACTATACACGCCGATCCGTGGCGGCCCCGTGCCGCCGCACTCGTTTTCTTGTGCCCCGTCCGATGCGGGGCCAGCCGCCGGGACACTATCGATGGCCAATACGGCTTCCGCGAAGAAGGCCGCCCGCGTGATCGCGCGGCGCACCGCAGTCAACCAGGCCCGCCGCTCTCGCATGCGCACCTTCCTGCGCAAGCTGGAAGAGGCCATCGCCACCGGCGACAAGGCTGCCGCCACCGCCGCCTTCCAGGCGGCCCAGCCGGAGATCATGCGCGCCGCCCAGAAGGGCGTGCTGCACAAGAACACCGCCTCGCGGAAGGTCTCGCGCCTCGCCAGCCGGATCGCCAAGGTCGGCGCCTGACATCTTCACGATTTCGGCGCTGCTTGCGCCGTGGAATACCCTCAGAAGCCCGGCTCCGCGCCGGGCTTTTGTCGTTCTGGGTGGTCGACACGGGTGACGTTGGGGAGCCGTGGCGATTCCGCAACAGACTCGCGTCAACCCAAATTTTTTGATCCGCCACCTTCCCTGTCGGGGAGGGCGTCCCTGACCCGGCTAAGGACGATCCGGCAAATGGAATGAAAATCAGATGCTTAGCCGGGGGACACTCGTTCCGGGGGCGTAACATCTGGATTCAGGGCCTGCGCAATCCTCTCCGGCGAGCCCGTCTGACGGCGTTCCGCAGGTCGGATCTGGCGGGAGGAACCGGAAACTTGCCGATTCATCAGAGGCTTGTTGAAGCGGTCCGCGCAACCCGAAAACGGGAAAGGAGTCAAGCGGGAGGCCTTAACCATTTGTTAAGGGAAATCCGTTGCCGCGCCGAAGGCCGCTGTGTATCAATCTGATCACTCGGGGGGGCCACCCCGGGCTTCATCGAAGAGTTGGCGTGTGGAACCCTGTAACTGGGGTCCTGGGATGTTTTGTCTCTAAAGAGAGCAATCCGTTCCTTCAATCGCGCCAGTATTCCTGAAGCGGTCGGGTGGCAATAGATTCGCGCTGCGGTCGATAGACTGCGGCCGGGTCGAACAATCGAGCTGAACAACTCTGTCTGGATTGGGGCGCGCGGGCGCATCGTGGCCGCGCGGGGGAATGATGTCGTCTTCACTCGACTCCGGCTTCGCCGGCGACGCAACGCCAACGGAAAGCCTCGACGCCCTGCGGCGGAATCCCTCTGCGCAGCTGATCGATGTGCGGACCACGGCCGAATGGGCCTATGTCGGATCCCCCGATCTCAGCTCGGTTGCGCGGGAGACGATCCGCATCGAATGGCAGGTCTTTCCCGCCATGACCGTCAATGCCGATTTCGTTGAGACGCTCGGACGCGAGCTTGCCGCCCGGGGCCTCGGCAAGGATGCGCCTCTCTATTTTCTCTGCCGCTCGGGAGTGCGCTCCAAGGCCGCGGCCATCGCCATGACGTCGGCAGGGTACAGCCACTGCTACAACGTGGTCGGCGGTTTCGAGGGCCCCCATGACGCCGAGCGGCGCCGAGGCGCGAAGGCCGGCTGGAAGGCGGACGGCCTGCCCTGGACCCAGCCCTGACGGGCACCAGGCTTGCCACTTCCCACTCCACCATCACCGCGTACCCCGTTTCATCACCACCGGACTTTCTTGGAGAACCCCGTGTTTGCCAGCCCTGAACTTGTCCGCGAAACGACCGAGAGCAAGACCGACACCATGAGCGATGCCAAGCGCGCAGGAGCAATCTGGGAGCGGGTGAGCCGGCGCCTTCGGGCCGAGCTCGGCGAGGATGTCTTCTCCAGCTGGTTCAAGAGCATCGAGATCGATTCCGCCGTCGAGGCCGCGGTGCGCCTGTCGGTGCCGACGCGCTTTCTCAAGAGCTGGATCGACCACCACTACAAGGACCGGATCATCGCCCGCTGGTCCGAGGAGGCCGGCCAGACGGTGACGATCGACGTGACGGTCCGAACCGCTGCCAGCGCTCGCACGGTGGTTCGCCCGCGCCCGGCCGAGGATGCCGCACGCCACACCTCGCAATCGGCGGCACCGCGTGCCGTCGCGGCGCCGCACCTGTCGGCTGCGCAGAACACCCTGGGGGGGTCGCCGCTCGATCCGCGCCTCACCTTCGAGACCTTCGTCCAGGGGCGCTCCAACACTCTCGCCCGCGCCGCGGCCCTGCAGGTCGCCCAGTCGCGTCCGACCGACACCGTGCTGTTCAATCCGCTCTACATCCATGCCGGTGTCGGGCTCGGCAAGACGCATCTTCTGCAGGCCGTCGCCGGTACGGCGCAGGCCGGCGGACGCCGCGTCCTCTATCTGACGGCGGAGAAGTTCACCTTCGGCTTCGTCGCGGCGCTGAAGAACCAGACGGCCATCGCCTTCAAGGAAGCGCTTCGCAACATCGATCTCCTCATCATCGACGACCTGCAGTTCCTGCAGGGCAAGCAGACGCAGGCCGAGTTCTGCCACACGCTGAACGCGCTGATCGATGCCGGCCGCCAGATCGTCGTCGCAGGTGACCGTCCGCCGTCGGACCTGGAGAACCTCGACGAGCGGGTCCGCTCGCGCCTTGCCGGCGGCCTCACCGTCGAGATCGGCGCTCTGGACGAGAACCTGCGCTTCGACATCCTGAAGCAGAAGCTCTCCCACGCCCGCGCCCAGCATCCTGGCTTCGACGTTCCGCCGGCCGTCATGTCCTATGTCGCCAAGAACGTCACGCAGAACGGCCGCGACCTCGATGGCGCCTTCAACCGTCTGATCGCCACCAACCGGCTGACCAACCAGCCGGTGACCGTCGAGATGGCCGAGCGCTCGATCCGTGATCTCGTCCGCATCGCAGAGCCGAAGCGCGTCAAGATCGAGGATATCCAGAAGATCGTGGCGCAGCACTACAACGTCAGCCGTTCGGACATCCTGTCGTCGCGCCGCACCGCGACCGTCGTCCGGCCGCGCCAGATCGCCATGTATCTCGCAAAGACCATGACTCTGCGCTCGCTGCCCGAGATTGGCCGGCGCTTCGGCGGCCGCGACCACACGACCGTGCTGCACGCCGTCCGCAAGATCGAGGGGCTGGTGGGACAGGACCCCGCCCTGAGCGAAGAGGTGGAAGTGCTGAAGCGCCGCCTCAACGACTGAGGCGACGCACCGGCTTCACGGGCGGCAGCGCAACGCGGCGGGTCTCAGCACTCGCCCGGTCCGCGCTGGTAGGGCCGCGCATCATGACGCGCCGCCGCGAGGGCCATCATCGCGTCGCCCTGGGTGCGGGCGCTCGAGAAGGCATTCTCGTAGGCGGTGACACCGAGCGAGGTCATGGGACCGGAATCGAAGCCCACGCGATAGAGCCTCGTGTTGAGCCGCGGATCATAGCCCACCGCCTCGATGGCACGGACGCAGAAGTCGCCGACCGTGACGACGCGGATGGAAACGGTGACCCTGTTGTTGCGGGAATCGGTATCGCCCCGGCCGCTATGCGCCCCGCCGCCGGGATACTGGGCGACGGCGGGAACCGACAAGGCTCCGGCAAGCGTGAGGGCCCCGACAAGGGCGGCAGCGCCAAGCCCGGCGCGGAACGACATCGGATAGCGTGACATGACTGTCTCCTACTCGCCCCCGAGAGGTTGGCAGATGCCATCTCCCGTCTAGACAGATCGTGTGTCTGCCCGTTGGCGGCAAGGGCGCCGGTTCGTTTCGTTGCATGGGGCAGTGACGGTCCCATCGGGGCGGGGGCGAGTCCGGATGCGGTGAAAAGCACGTGGATAGGGCTGCGCCCGACGGAGTTGCCCTTGCATCATGTTGCGGCGCGGGGTTGACTGACGCCCCTTGTTTTCGAGGCGCGGCCCCGGCTGCGCCCCGCCGTCTGTCGGAGCATTGTTGATGAAGGTCACCGTCGAGCGGGCCCAGCTCCTGAAATCCCTCGGCCACGTCCATCGCGTCGTCGAGCGCCGCAACACCATCCCGGTCCTCTCCAACGTGCTGATGAAGGCTGATGGCGCTTCGCTGCGCCTCAAGGCGACCGACCTCGACATCGAGGTAGTGGAGACGCTGCCCGCCGAGGTCGCGACCGCAGGCGGCACCACGGTGCCGGCCCACATGATCTACGACATCGTCCGCAAGCTTCCCGACGGCTCGCAGGTCCAGCTCGAGATGGCCGGCGACAAGGGCACGCTGATCGTCCGCGCCGGGCGCTCTCGCTTCACCCTGCAGACCATCCCCGAGAGCGATTTCCCCGACATCGCCGCCGGCGAGATGAGCCACACCTTCCAGGTGCCGGCCGGGCATCTGAAGCGCCTCATCGACAAGACCCAGTTCGCCATCTCCACCGAGGAGACGCGCTACTACCTGAACGGCATCTTCCTGCACGTGGTCGAGAAGGGCGGGCAGAGCCTGCTGCGCGCCGTGGCAACCGACGGACACCGCCTGGCCCAGGTCGAGTTCGAGGCGCCGGCCGGCGCCATCGGCATGCCGGGGGTCATCGTTCCGCGCAAGACGGTGGCGGAGGTCCAGCGCCTCGCGGATGAGCCGGACGCCACCGCCACGGTGGAGCTTTCCACCGCCAAGATCCGCTTCCGCTTCGGCGAAACGGTGCTGACCTCGAAGCTCATCGACGGCACCTTCCCCGACTATGCGCGGGTCATTCCGGTCGCCAACGACAAGATCCTCACCGTCGAGAAGGGGCAGTTCGCGGCCGCCGTCGACCGCGTCTCGACCGTCTCCTCGGAGCGCGGCCGCGCCGTGAAACTCTCGGCCTCCGACGGCCGGCTGACCCTGTCGGTGACCAACCCGGATTCCGGCAGCGCCACAGAGGAACTCGAGGTCTCCTACGAGGCTGACGGCATCGATATCGGCTTCAACTCGCGCTACCTGCTCGACATCACCGGCCAGGTCGACGGCGACACGGTGGAACTCAAGCTCGCCGATCCCGGATCGCCGACCCTGATCCAGGACCCCGCCGGTCCCGGCGCGCTCTACGTGCTGATGCCCATGCGGGTCTGACCGGTGGCCGCGACGATCATTGACGGCAAGGCCGTCGCCGCCAGCGTCCTGGCGCAGGCGAAGGCCGCGGCCAACGCCTTCCGCGCCGCAAGGGGACGCCCTCCGGGTCTTGCTGTCGTGCTGGTCGGCGAAGACCCCGCGAGCCAGGTCTATGTCCGCAACAAGGGCCGCGAGGCGGAAGCGGCAGGGTTTCGTTCCGAACAGCATACGCTGCCCGTCGAAACCTCTCAGGCCGACCTCCTCGCCCTGGTGAACCGCCTCAACGCCGACCCCGGCATCGACGGCATCCTCGTGCAGCTGCCGCTGCCGAAGGCCATCGACACCGAGACCGTGCTGATGGCGGTTGATCCGGCCAAGGATGTCGACGGCTTCCACCCCATCAATGTCGGGCTCCTCGGATCGGGCGCGACGGCGAAGGCCCTCGTCCCCTGCACGCCGGCCGGCAGCCTGGTCCTGGTCGAGAGCGTCCTCGGCCCCTCCCTCGCCGGCAAGCATGCCGTGGTGGTCGGACGCTCAAATATCGTCGGCAAGCCAGTCGCCCAGCTGCTGCTGCAGCGCGACGCGACCGTGACCATCGCCCACTCGCGCACGACCGATCTCCCCGCCGTCTGCCGCAGCGCCGACATTCTCGTCGCCGCCGTCGGCCGTCCGGAGATGATCCGCGGTGACTGGGTGAAGCCCGGCGCGGTCGTCATCGACGTCGGCATCAACCGTATTCCGGCTCCGGAGCGGGGTGAGGGCAAGACGCGGCTCGTTGGGGACGTCGCAACTGCCGAGGCCGCGGTGCATGCCGCCGCCATCACCCCCGTGCCGGGCGGTGTCGGCCCCATGACCATCGCCATGCTCATGGCCAATACCGTGACCGCCGCCCATCTGCGCGAGGGGCTGGAACGCCCGCGCTTCACCGCCTGACGGAGCGCCCATGGCCCGATGCTTCGTCGTCATCGGAGCCGGCGCCATCGGATGCCATGTCGGCGGCCTGCTGGCGGCGGCCGGGGCAGACGTCGTCTTTGTCGCCCGTGGCGCCCGCCGGGAGGCGCTGGCGCTGAAGGGGCTTGTCCTCGGCGACATCGAAGGGCGCGAGACGCCCGTATCGCCGGATCGCTACCGCGTCGCGGCGACGCCGGCCGAGGCCGCCGCCATGGCCGGCGCGGACGTCCTGTTGATGCTCTGCACCAAGGGCGGGGCGACCGCCGATGCCGCGGGCGAGGCTGCCTGTGCCTTCGCCGAGGGGACGCCGATCCTGTCGCTCCAGAACGGTGTCGACAATGTCGGGCGAATCCGGGCGGCTGCACCGCAGGTCGTGCCGCTCGCCGGCATGGTGCCCTTCAACGTGACGCTGGATCCGATGCCCGACGGACGGCTCGTCTCGCGCCGCGCGACCTCAGGCACCCTTCACGCCGAAGACCACGCGGCAACGCGCAGCGTCGCACCGGTTTTCGACAGAGCCGGGTTGCCCCTGCATCTCGTCCGCGACATGGCGCCGGTCCAGTGGGGAAAGCTCCTTCTCAACCTCAACAATCCGGTCAATGCCGTGTCCGGCCTGCCGTTGCGCGACGAGCTGATGGATCGCGACTACCGGCGCGCCCTCGCTCTCCTGCAGGACGAGGCACTCATGGCGATGAAGGCCGCTGGCATCACGCCCGGCAAGGTGGGGGCGGCGCCGCCTCGTCTCATCCCCTTCATCCTGCGGCTTCCGACCTGGGCCTTTTCGCGCATCGCCGCCAGCATGCTGACGATCGGCCCCACGGCGCGCTCGTCCATGGCCGACGACGTCGCGGCAGGACGGGCGACGGAGATCGACGACCTCTGCGGGGCCGTCGTGAGGCTCGCGGAAGCTCATGGCGCGGTTGCGCCCGCCAATGCCGCCATGGCCCGCATCATCACGACGCTCCGCCCCGGAGACCGTATCCCGGGCAAGGAGCTCACTAAGCGGCTCTCGGCCTGAGACGGGCATCTCTCCCCTCGCACACGCAACCTTGATTTTGCCGCCGGGAGGTTCGATATCCGGGCCAACCCTTTCCACCACAGGCGAGTTGCCATGACCAACCCGAAGAACGGGCACGACGAAGTGCCGATCGACGAGGCGAACCAGACGGCCGAAGGCGCCGAGACGGAAGCCACTCTGGCCGATGCCGGGCCCGCGCTGCTCGAGGCTGCCCGCGCCGAGGCGCGCGACATGAAGGACCGCATGCTCCGGACCCTCGCGGAGATGGAGAACCTCAGGAAGCGGACCGAGCGGGAAGTCAGCGATGCCCGCGTCTATGGCGTCACCTCCTTCGCCCGCGACATGCTGAACGTCGCCGACAACATGCGCCGCGCCTTCGACACGCTGCCCGAGGACGCGCGTCCGGCCGACGGGCCTCTCAAGGCTTTCGTCGAGGGCATCGACCTGACCGAGCGGGAATTGCTGAAGACCCTCGAGAAGCATGGCGTGAAGAAGATCGAGCCGGACGGCCAGAGGTTCGATCCGAACCTGCACCAGGCCATGTTCGAGGTCCCCAACGCCGAGCTTCCCAAGGGCACCGTGGTGCAGACCGTTCAGGCCGGCTTCGTCATCGGCGAGCGCGTGCTGCGTCCCGCCCTCGTCGGGGTCTCGACCGGCGGTCCGAAGGCTGCCCCGCAGCCGGCTTCCTCCGAGGAAGGCTGACCGCCATGACCGGGCTCCTGCCCTGGCTTGAATGGGCAGGAGTGGCGGTCTTCGCGCTGACCGGGGCCCTGGTTGCGGCGCGCAAGCAGATGGACCCCTTCGGCTTCGCGCTGCTCGGCACGGTCACCGGCATCGGCGGCGGCACCCTGCGCGACGTGCTGCTCGGCGCACGGCCCGTGCCGTGGATCCTCGATCCGACGGTCGTCGCCATCTGCGTGGCGGTTTCCCTGGCCGCCTTCTTCACCGCCCACCATTTCGAGCGGGACGGCCGCGCCCGCACGCTGCTCTGGGCCGATGCGCTGGGTCTCGCGCTCTTCACCGTCACCGGTACGGCGAAAGCCCTGGTGGCCGGTGCGCCGGCGGTGTCGGCCGTCGTCCTCGGCGTCATCACCGCCACATTCGGCGGCATCATCCGCGACATTCTCGCCGGCGACGTGCCGATGGTCCTGCGGCGTGACATCTACGTGACCGCTGCCCTGGCGGGAGCCGGGGCGTTTGCCCTGATCCTGCTGGCCGGGCCGGAACCCCTCGCGGCCCTCGCCGGCTTCGCCGTCGCCTTCGGCGCCCGCGCCCTCGCCATCCTCAAGGGCTGGTCGCTGCCGCAGTATGGCGGCCGGCGCGACTGAGCCCTACTCCACCCGCTCCAGCATCCGTCGCGGCGGGCAGCGCAGGCCGGGCTCCTTCCCGCAGCTTGCGAGCGAGTAGAGGATGGCCCCTGCACGGCCGATCAGGTTCTCCAGCGGGACGAACCCCATGGAGGCGAAGCGGCTGTCGGACGAATTGTCGCGATTGTCGCCGAGCATGAAGACGCGCCCCTCGGGCACCACCTGCTCGGCCATATCGCCGGCCACCGAACGGCGGTCGCGCAGCAGGATGGTGTGCGGCTCGGCGCCGGGAAAGGTCTCGCGGTAGGCCGTCACCGCGGCGATGCCGCCATCGGTCTCGCGGTAGCTCCAGCGCCCGGCTTCGGTCAGCGGCACCGGCTCGCCGTTCAGCCAGAGCCGGCCATCGCGGATCGCCACCCGGTCTCCCGGCAAGCCGGCGACGCGCTTGATGAAGTCCTCGCCGGTGCGCGGATGGCGGAACACCACGACATCGCCGCGCGCCGGAACGGCGCCCGGAATGCGGCCGGTCTCTCCGGGAAAACGCGGCAGGTACTGGCCGCCCATCAGCGAATAGCGCGAGAAGCCGAGCGGGAACTTCAGCGCCGCGACCCGGTCGCCCACCTCGAGCGTCGGCACCATGCTCTCCGAAGGGATGTGATAGGTGGCGAAAGCGAAGGAGCGCATCAGCACGACGATGATCGCTGCGCCGATGACGGTGTTGGCGAGGTCGCGGAACTTCTTCATGGGCGATCCAACTGGACTGACCGGGGCGACATTGCCGCCCTCGTGGCATTGCGGGCGCTGCTAGGCGCCCGGATGGTACTGGTAGAGCCAGCTCTCCGAGGCCACCTGGTCGCCGACCTTGAGATAGCAACGCATCTCCACCGGCTCGTTGCCTTCGACCCGGAGGTCGAACTGCGTGCGCCAGTGGCCGGGAACGTCGTTTGGAACAGCTTCGGTATACTTGTAGTCGCCGAACACGCCGCGCGACGCCCAGAGCACCGGCTCGGGAATGTTGCCCTTGGGCAGATTGACCAGCGGCCCGCCCTTGAACTCCACCAGGAATTTGCGCACGCCCTGCGGGCGCGGCTGGCCCGGCTGGCCGCCACGGCCGAGACGGGTGGCCACGACCCGGGCGAGCGGCGTCGGATAGGGCTCGTCCGCCAGCCAGTGCAGGCGATAGCGGAACTCGCGCGGCTGGCCGGGCTCGGCCGGCGTCTCCGGCACCCACATGGCGACGATGTTGTCGTGGATCTCGTCGTCGGTGTTGAGCTCGACGAGCTGCACCGCGCCGCGGCCCCAGTCGCCCTGAGGTTCGACCCAGGCCGAGGGCCGCTTCTCGTATTTCACGCCGTCGAGATAGTGCAGGAATTCGCGGTCGCGCTGCAGAAGGCCGAAACCGCGCGGCTTCTCGTCGACAAAGCTCGAGGTCATGGTGCGCGGCGGATTGTTGAGCGGCCGCCAGATGCGCTCGCCCGCCCCGGTCCAGATGGCGAGGCCGTCGGAATCATGCACCTCCGGCCGCCAGTCGATGGTGCGCGAGGAGGCCGTCTCCGAATACCAGTACATGGATGTCAGCGGCGCGATACCGACATGGGTAACGCGGCGGCGGAAATGTAGCGTCGCCTCGATGTCCATGACGACACCCGAGGTGCGCCTGCACAGGAACCGGTAGGCGCCGGATAGGGACGGCGAATCCATCAATGCATAGAGCGTCACGGGGTCGCTCTCGCTTTCCGCCGGGGCGATCCAGAAGGCGACGAAATCGGGAAACTCCTCCGGTCCCGGTCCCTGGCCGGGCGACAGGGCAAGGCCCCGGGCCGACAGGCCAACCTGACCCAGTTCCCCCACGCCGCGGAAATAGGAGGCGCCGAGCCAGGTCGCCCAGGGCTCCTGCGTCTTCCACGGGCCCGACTTCGCCTCCTGCAGCCACAACCCGGCGAAGGCCGAGGGCTCCGGCGGCAGGGCGGCAGCCGGATGATCGGGCAGGATCGTGAAGTAGCGCGGGTCATAGACGATCTCGCGCGCCGTCTCCCCCTGGACCACATGCATGTGGACGGTCTTCGGGAAGTAGCGGCCGACATGCTGGAAGGTCACCGGATAGGCGCCGGGACCTTCACCGAACAGCGCATTGTCCTTGTCGAAACGCAGCTTGCCGTGATTGTCGTAGTCGATGCGCTCGACAACGTCGGGATTGGGCCGGGTTGGCGGTACATAGGGCTTGCCGGCCCGGGCGAGCGCCGCGAGCTTCAGGTCGTTGTAGGAAAAGGGCGTCGCCGGCCCGTAGCGCAGCGGCGTCGCGGCCTGCGCCTTGCCCGAAAGGACAGGTGCGAGCCCCGCCGCCGCGGCGACGGCGAGCAGGTTGCGGCGGGAAAGACTATGGATCATCGGGCTCTCGGCAAGCGGCATCTGAGGCATCTGTGATGGCACTGGATTCCCGGCGAATCTTGGGCGCCTTCGTGCCTTTGCCAGCGCCAAGGCCATAGCGCGATTGACATTTCGCCGCACCTGGTGTTTTTCGCTGCCCTCACGGCACTTTCGCCGAGGACACCTCTCCGCGCCATGGCTTTCGGTCGCACCAAAACGACGACGAAAACCAAGCCGGTCGCCAAAGGCGGCACGGCAGGCTGACGCTTCGTCCTCGCAACCGGGTGCTCCCCCGACGGGGAGATGGGCGCCACGGGACCCGGTGACGGGTTCCGATCCCGGGGGAGAGTTGCAAGCCAAAGAGGCTGGAATCATGGGTTACAAGGTCGCCGTCGTCGGTGCCACGGGCAATGTGGGCCGCGAAATGCTCGCCATCCTCGCCGAGCGGGGCTTCGATGTCTCCGAGGTCGTGCCGCTGGCCTCGCGCCGGTCGGTCGGCCAGGAGGTCTCCTTCGGCGACAAGGTGCTGAAGGTGAAGGCGCTGGAGCACTACGACTTCTCCGACACCGACATCTGCCTCATGTCGGCCGGCGGTGCGGTCTCCAAGGAGTGGTCGCCGAAGATCGGCGCGCAGGGCTGCGTGGTGATCGATAACTCCTCCGCCTTCCGTTACGATTCCGACGTGCCGCTGATCGTGCCGGAAGTGAACGCCGATGCCGTCGCCGGCTTCGCCAAGCGCAACATCATCGCCAACCCCAATTGCTCGACCGCCCAGCTCGTCGTGGCGCTGAAGCCGCTGCACGACCGCTTCGGCATCAAGCGCGTCGTCGTCTCGACCTACCAGTCGGTCTCCGGTGCCGGCAAGGAAGGCATGGACGAGCTCGATCGCCAGACCAAGGCGCTCTATTCCATGAAGGACCCCGAGACGAAGAAGTTCCCGGCCCGCATCGCCTTCAACCTCATTCCCCACATCGACGTCTTCATGGAGGACGGCTTCACGAAGGAGGAATGGAAGATGACGGTCGAGACCAAGAAGATCCTCGACCCGAAGATCAAGCTGACCGCGACCTGCGTGCGCGTGCCGGTTTTCATCGCCCATTCCGAGGCCGTCAACATCGAGTGCGAGAAGCCGATCACTGCCGACGAGGCGCGCGAGGTGCTGCGCGCGGCCCCCGGCGTCCTCGTCATCGACAAGCACGAGAACGGTGGCTATGCGACCCCGCTCGACGCCGCCGGCGAGGACGCGACCTATGTCTCGCGCATCCGCGAGGACGCGACGGTGGAAAACGGCCTCGCCTTCTGGTGCGTCTCCGACAACCTGCGCAAGGGTGCGGCGCTGAACGCGGTGCAGATCGCCGAGGTGCTGGTCAACCGCAAGCTGATCCAGCCGCGGGCGAAAGCGGCGGCCTGATCGCCGCCTCCTTCGCAAACTCCATATCCGATTTGCGACGGCGGGCCTCAGGGCCCGCCGTTTCTGTTTGAGGGAGCCGTCATGGCGCGCTGGATCGCGATCTTCGAAGACAATCCCGAGGCAGCCTGGGTGAGGCAGAATCACGCGCAGGCGCATTTCGACTATCTCGCCGCCCATGCCGAGCGCATCGTCATCGGTGGCGGGCTCAGGCCGGAGCCCGGCGCCTGGTGGGAAGGCGGGCTCTGGGTCCTGGAGGTCGAAACACGCGAGGAGGCGGTTCGGCTCGTCGAGGCCGATCCCTATTTCACCCTCGGCCTGCGCAAGGGCTATCGCCTCGCCATCTGGGGCAAGGCGCCCTGTTACAGCGAGGTCAGGCTTTAGGCTGCCTCAGGCGACAGGCGCGCAGGTGAAGACCCGGCCCGGTCCGTCCATGACCGGCGCGAACTCGCCCGTGGCCTCGTCGAGCACGCTGAGCACGCCGGTTGCGACGCCGAAGAAAGCGCCGTGAAGCCGCAGCTTGCCGCGCTCCTCGAGGATGCTGACACAGGGGAACGTGCGCAGGTTGGCGAGCGAGTTGACGACGGAGCCGTATTCGAGCTGGCGCAGGTAGTCGTCCATCGTGCGCGGACCGCGCGGGCCGACACGCTCGATGGCGGGGGCGATCATCGACATCCACTTGCCGATGAAGTCACCGGGCGACAGCGGCTCGGCATCCTCGGCGACAGCGGCGCGGATACCGCCGCAGCGGGCATGACCCAGCACCACGATATCGGTGACACGCAGCGCCTGGACCGCGAATTCGAGAGCGGCGGACGTGCCGTGCTGGCTACCGTCGGGGGCATAGGGCGGCACGAGGTTGGCCACGTTGCGGACGATGAAGAGCTCACCCGGCCCGACGTCGAAGATCACCTCCGGCGAGACGCGACTGTCGCAGCAGGAGATGACCATGGTCTTCGGGCTCTGGCCGTCCTCGCCGAGGCGGCGATAGCGCTCCGATTCATGCGGAAAGCGGCCTTCGAGAAAGGCGGTGTAGCCGTCGACCAGACGTTGCGGCAGCATGGTGGGGGCCTCCTGCGCTGGGTTTGAGCCCGCGCATCAAGACCGTCCGGCGCCGAAGGTCAATCCCGCCCTTCGGCAGTGCAGCAATCAGAGCCAGGCCGGCAAGCGATCCAGGGCGATGATGGCGTCCACATCGAGACGGGGGCGCACCACGGCATAGTCGCCCCCCTTCACCAGCACTTCGGGCGACAGGGCGCGGGTGTTGTAGGTGCTGCCCTGGACCGCGCCATAGGCACCCGCGGTCATCACCGCGAGAAGATCGCCGGGGCCGACCTCGGGGAGCTTGCGGCCGAGGGCGAGATAGTCGCCGCTCTCGCAGATGGGACCGACCACGTCGACCTTCGGCTTCGGCGCACCGGGCTGCGGCTGGATGACCGGCTTGATCTCGTGGTGCGCCTCGTAGAGCGTCGGGCGGATCAGGTCGTTCATCGCCCCGTCGACGATGACGAAGGTATGCCCCTCCGTCTCCTTCACGTAGATGACGCGGGTGACGAGGATTCCGGCGTTGCCGACCATCATCCGTCCGGGCTCGAGGATGATGCGGGTGCCGAGACCGGCAAGGCGGCGCTTCACCACTTCGGCATAGCGCAACGGCTCCGGCGGCGGCTCGTTGTCGTCGCGATAGGGAATTCCGAGGCCGCCGCCGACATCGACATGGTCGATGACGTGGCCGTCGGCGCGCAGCGTGTCGACGAACTCGGCCATCAGCGCATAGGCGTCGTCGAAGGGCTGCAGGTCGATGATCTGCGAACCGATGTGCATGTCGACGCCGGCGATATGGATGCCGGGAAGCTTCGCGGCGCGGGCATAGGCCTCGCGCGCCGTCGAGATCGGGATGCCGAACTTGTCGCCCTTCTTTCCCGTCGAGATCTTGGCGTGGGTCCGGGCGTCGACGTCCGGATTGACGCGGAAGGAGACGTGGGCCATCCGGCCCATGGACGTGGCGATCCGTGACAGCTGCGCCACCTCCGGCTCGCTCTCCACATTGATGCAGAAGACGCCGGCTTCGAGTGCGGCGGCATGTTCCGCTTCGGTCTTGCCGACGCCGGAGAACATGATGCGCTCGCCGGGCACTCCGGCCGCCAGCGCCCGCTTCAGCTCGCCGCCCGAGACGACATCCATGCCGGCGCCGAGCTTGGCCAGCGTTCCGATGACGGCCTGGTTGGAATTGGCCTTCATGGCGTAGCAGACGAGGGCATCCGTTCCGGCGAAGGCCTCGGTGAAGATGCGGTAGTGCCGCTCCAGCGTGGCTGTCGAATAGCAGTAGAAGGGCGTCCCCACCTCCGCCGCGATGGTCTCGAGCGGCACGTCCTCGGCATGGAGCCGGCCGTCACGATAGGCGAAGTGATGCATGGTCGGGGTCTTTGTCTGGCGATGGCAGCTTCCGGCGACGCCTCACGGGCGACGCCGCTGGCGCCTCACAGGAGCGGATCGAGGATGAACTGGCCGTTGGGCATGAGCTGGCCGCGGCCGGCAGGGCGGTTGCGGTCATAGTCGCGGCGCGGCTCCGATCCCGCCGCGCGCGGCGCCGGGCTCGCCGGATCGGCGGGTGCCTGGGCACGGGGAGGCAGGTTCGGAGGCGTCGGGCCTCCGACGGGCGACGGCGTCTCGCCGGGAAGCTCAAGCCCGCCCCTGCGGCCGCAGCCGCCAAGCGCCACTGCGCCCAGGGCGATCAGCAGGAGAGCGGAGCGGCGGGATATGGACTCGGTCAATGCAAGGCCCTCGGGCGAATAAGCGCGCAGACCATAACGGATGACGTGCGCGACTGCGAGAGGGTGTCGGCGGTCTCGACGCCCGAGATCATCAACCAGGCGGCCGCATGGCCGGTCGCGCCTTCTGGTCGGGCCTCCGGCTCGGTCACGCCGGCAGGTGGCAGGCGACCACGCCGCCCGAGGTCGTATTGCGAACCGGAGGCTGTGAGACCTCGCAGGTGCCGGCTATCCGTTCCGGGCAGCGCGGGTGGAACACGCATCCCCGGGCCAGGGACAGATCGACCTTGCCCTCGCGTGCGGCGACGGCCTCCTCCTCCAGCCATCCCCGCCTGAGCGCCGGCACAGAGGCCAGCAGCAACCGGGTATAGGGGTGGTGATCGCTGTCGCCGATCGCCGACGCCGGCATGGTTTCCACCTGGCGGCCGGCATAGAGGACCATGACGTCGTCGCAGATGGCCCGGACGGTCTTGAGATCGTGGCTGATGAACATGGTCGTCAGCCCGAGTTCGCGTCGCAGCTCGACGATCAGATCGAGGATGGCCGCCGCCACCACCGTATCGAGCGCCGAGGTGACCTCGTCGCAGAGCAGCACATCGGGCCTTGCCGCGATCGCCCGCGCGAGGTTCACGCGCTGCTTCTGCCCACCAGACAGGTCGCCCGGACGGCGACGAAGGACGTCCGCCGGCAGGTGCGTGAGATCCAGCATGCGGCGAACCTCGGCACGGCGCGCCTCTCCTCGCAGGCCGAAATAGAAGGTCAGCGGACGCCCGATGATCTCCTCGATCGACATGGTGGGGTTGAGCGCCGTATCGGCCGACTGGAAGACCAGCTGGATGCGCCGCAACTGGTCCTTGCTGCGCTGGGCGAGCGCGGGCGGCAAGGACTCGCCTGCGAGCGAGACGCCCCCGCGGGTCTGGGGCGCGAGGCCGGCAATGACCCGGGCGAGGGTCGACTTGCCGCAACCGGACTCGCCGATGACCCCGAGCGACGCGCCTCTGGCAATCGTCAGGGCGACATCCTTGAGGATCGGAATGCGCGGCTCGCCGGCCTCGGTCAGCCCGCCATAGCCGGCGGTCAGGCCCGTCACGGCAAGGAGGGGCGGCTCCTCAGCTTTCGAGTCGTCCGGCCGCAGGCGCGGAGCCGGTTCGGCGGCGGCGAGCAGACTGCGGGTATAGTCGTTTTCGGGATGGTTCAGCAGGTCATCAATCGGCCCGGTCTCGCGGACCTCGCCGTTGCGCAGCACGACGATCCGATCGGCGATCTGGGCGATGACTGCAAGGTCATGGGTCACGTAGATGCCGGTGGTCGCCCGGTCGCGGATCGCCGCCTTGAAGGCCTTCAGCACCTCGATCTGCGTCGTCACGTCCAGCGCCGTCGTCGGCTCGTCGAAGATCACGACGTCGGGGTCGGTGATGAGGGCCATCGCCGCCATGAGCCGCTGCAGCTGGCCGCCCGAGACCTGATGGGGGTAGCGGTTGCCGATCGTCTCGGGCCCGGGAATGGCAAGGGCGCGAAACAGCTCGACGGCCTTGGTCCGTGCGTCGACCTCGCTCGCGGTGCCATGGATCAGCGCACTCTCGATGACCTGGGCCATGATGGTGCGGGAAGGATTGAAGGAGGCCGCCGCGCTCTGGGCGATATAGGCGATCCGTCGGCCCCGCAGCGCCCGCAGTGCCGTCTCGTCGAGCGAGGTGATCTCGTGCTCGCCCACCCGGATCGTGCCGCCGGAGATGCGGCAGCCGTAGCGCGCATAGCCCATGGTGGCGAGGGCGATCGTGGTCTTGCCGGACCCCGACTCGCCGATGAGCCCGAGCACCTCGCCGCGCGCCACTTCGAGGCTGACGCCCTTGACGATCTCGGTTTCGACCCCGTCGGCGCCACGGGCCGCGACCCTCAGGTCCTGGATGCTGACGAGTGCCGTCACCTCAATGCACTCCCTCGCGCGCACGGCCGCTGAAGAAGGCGTCGATGGACAGGTTCACCGCGATGGTCAGCGAGGCGATGGCGAGCGCCGGCATGACGACGGCGGGGGCACCATAGGCGAGGCCGCCGATGTTCTCCCGCACCAGCGAGCCCCAGTCGGCATCGGGCGGCTGGACCCCGAGACCGAGAAAGCTGAGGCTCGACAGAAGCAGGACGACGTAAATGAAGCGCAGGCCGAAGTCGGCGAGGACCGGGCCTACCATGTTCGGCAGGATTTCGCGGAGCATGATGTAGACGGTGCCTTCCCCGCGGGCGCGCGCCGCGACGACGAAGTCGAGCGCCGCGACGTTGACCGCGACCGACCGGACGATGCGGTAGCAGCCGGGCACATAGATGATGGCGAGCGTCAGGATCAGCACCGGCACCGACGAACCGAAGGCAGCGACGACGACGAGACCGAACATCTTCGAGGGAATGGAGATCAGCGCATCGAGGAAGCGGCTGAGGGCGGAGTCGAACAGCCCTCCGATCGCCGATGCGGCAAGGCCGAGCGTCAGGCCCGTCGCGACGGCAAGGCTCGTCGCGACGAGAGCGATGCCAACCGTCTGGCGGGCGCCCGCAATGATGCGGGAGAGCAGGTCGCGCCCGAAGAAGTCGGTCCCCAGCAGGAACTTCGCACTCAGGCCCTCGAACAGGTCGGCATCCTGGATGGCGGCGGGATCATGGGGGGCGATGGCCGGGCCGAGGATCGCCACCACCAGCCAGGCGAGGACGATAGACGGCGCGATGATGCGGGTCAGGTTGCGCGACCGGCGACGGCTCTGGGGAATCGAGGCCATCATCACCCCTGCCTCAGGCGCGGATTGGCCAGAATGGCCGCGACGTCGGCGGCGGTGACGAGCACCAGATAGGCGGCGCAGAACAGCATGGCGCAGGCCTGCACCAGCGGCAGATCGCGCGTCGACACCCCATCGACCATGAGCTTGGCGATGCCGGGATAGTTGAAGATGGTCTCGACGATGATGACTCCGCCGAGCAGGAAGGACAGCGAGAAGGCGATGGCGTTGGCGATCGGCCCGATGGCGTTGGGCAGCGCATGCCACAGCACGATCCGCGTCTGGCTGGCGCCCTTCAGGCGCGCCATCTCGACATAGGACGACGACAGCACGTCGACCAGGGCCGCGCGGGTCATCCGCGCCATCTGCGCGACGACGACGAAGGTCAGCGTCATCACCGGGAGGGCGAAGACGCGAATGGCATCCAGGATCCCGCCAATGCGTCCGAGCTGTGAGAGCGCGGGAACCCATTGCAGGTGGACGGCGAAGATCAGCACGGCGGTCGAGGCCACCAGGAACTCCGGCACCGAGACGACCATCACCGTCGATGCGCCGACCACGCGGTCGTAGAGCGAGCCGCGCCAGACGGCCGAGGTGATCCCCAGCATCAGCGCCAGCGGCACGGCGACAAATGCCGTCACGCCGGCGAGAAGCAGCGAATTGCCGAGCCGCGACCCGATCAGCGCCGTGACGGGCTGGCCATTGACGAGTGACAGGCCGGCGTCTCCGGTCAACAGCTTGCCGAGCCAGGCGAGGTAACGCTGGAAGGGCGGCACGTCGAGGCCGAGAGCTTTGCGCAGACCGGCGACCGCTTCCGGCGTGGCGGCCTGGCCAAGCAATTCCTGGGCGACGTCGCCCGGGAGCAGGTTGGTGATGACGAAAACCGCCGTGGCGACGAAGAGAAGGGTCGCCAGCGACAGCAGGAAGCGGTTCAGCAGAAGCCAGCCGATCGTCGCCTTCATCGCCACCTCCTCGTCTCGTCGCGGGGGCGCCTCCGCGGGGGCGGAGACGCCGGGACCGGATCAGGCGTCGAGCCAGACGTGCTCGCCGAAGGCGTAGCCCATGAGCGAGCCCGTGCCCATCGGCGTCAGGCCCTTGAGCTTGGCGGAATGGGCATCGAGGCCGCTGATGAACACGGGAATGCCGATTCCCGAGCTCTCATGCACCATGACCTGCATGTCCGTGTACATCTGCTTGCGCTTGGCCTCGTCGGTCTCGGCCCGGGCCGCGAGCAGCAACTGGTCAAACTTCTCGTTCTTCCAGCCGCTCTCGTTCCAGGCCGCCGTGGAAGCGAAGAACAGGCTGAAGAGGACGTCCGCCGAGGGACGTGGATTGATGTTGCCGTAGCCGACCGGAACCTTCATCCAGTAGTTCGACCAGTAGCCGTCCGCCGGGACCTGCTTCAGGTCGATCTTCACGCCGACGGCCTGCGCCGCCTGCTGCAGCAACAGGCCCATCTCCACCGAGCCGGTCGCCGCGACCGAGGTGACGACGGGGATGGTCGAGCCGATGGCGCCGGCCTTGTTCAGGTGGAACTTGGCCTTCTCCGGATCATAGGGTCGCTGGGGGATGTCCTTGGCGTGGTAGCGGTTCATCGGCGGGATGGGCTGGTCGTTGGCGACCTCCGCATAGTTCTGGAAGGCGTTGCGACGGATGACATTGCGGTTCATCAGCAGCTTCATGCCGAGCACGAAGTCGGCATTGTTGCCGGGCGCCTGATCGAGACGCATGACCAGATCGGTGTAGTTGCCGGACTTGGTCTCCATGATCGCCAGATCGTTGCGCGCGAGGATGATGCGGGCGGAGGCCGGATTGACGTTGCCGATGAGATGGACGTCACCGGCCATCAGGGCGTTGACGCGCGCACCGGCGTCGGGAATGCCGAAGAACTCGATTTCGTCGACATAGGGCCCGCCGCCCTGCTTCCAGTAGTTCTCGTTGCGCACGGCGATGGACCGTACGCCGGGCGTGAATTCCTTGCACTTGAAGGGCCCGGTGCCGATGCCCTTGGAGAAGTCGGTGGTCCCGGCCTGCGCGATCAGGAAATGATGCGTGCCGAGCACGACGGGGAAGTCCGCATTGGGGCCCGTCAGGGTGACGGTCACCTCATGCGTGCCCGAGGCGACGATCTCCTTCATCTGCGCCGCTAGGGCACGGGCGCGCGAGCCGGTCGCCGGATCGAGGTGGCGCTGCAGGGAGAAGACGACGTCCTCGGCCCTGAACTCCTTGCCGTCGTGGAACTGCACGCCCTTGCGCAGCTTGATCGTCCAGACGGTCGCCTTGTCGCTCGTCATCGATTCCGCCAGCGACATGCGGGGCGTCAGCGTCGCATCGAGGTCGACGAGGCCGTTGTAGAACATCGAGCATCGGCAGTAGTCCGTCGAGTAGGACTGCTTGGCGGGATCGAGCGTATCGGCCGTCGATGTTCCGAAGCCGGCTACGCGAATTTTTCCACCCTTCTTCGGGGTCTGGGCCTGGGCCGTCGTTGCGGCGCCGATCAGGCCACCGCCGAAACCGGCGCCGATGCCCAGCGCCGCGAGCAGGGCCAGCATGTCTCGGCGCGAGGCGCCGGTGCGCACCGCCTGCATGAGGCGGCCGCGGTCCGGCAATGACAGCAGCGAGAGCGGATCGAAGGACTGTCCGGTCATGTTTGGTTCCCCTTGTTTCTGGTCGTCACTCTGGAGGTCGCTGAACGCTTCCTGCGGCGCGGGGCGAACGCCCTCTCTTGCCGGTGAAAATCTTGTTCTTGGGTCCCTGCGGACCTCTGATATCGCCCGTCTCCTCCCCCTCAGGACCATGCGTCCTTGGCGCGGTAGTACATGCCCACGAAGGGAAGGAACCACGGCTTGCCGAAGTGGAAGGGAACGGCCGGCCAGTCGAGGCCGCGCCACGGATTGGCGACATCGTGCCCGAGCGCCTCGCGGGCCATGAGATCGCCCATGTAGGTCGACATCTGAACGCCATGACCGGAGAAGCCCATGGCGAAATGCATGCCCCGGTGGCGGCCCGAGCGCGGCAGCCTATCCTGGGTCATGTCGACGAGGCCGCCCCAGCAGTAATCGATGCGGCAGTCGGCGATCTGCGGAAACACCCCTCGCAATTGCCGCTGCAGAATCTCCCCGCTCTTCAGGTCCGAGCGGGGATTGGACATGGCGAAGCGCGCCCGGCCACCCCAGACCAGCCGGTTGTCGGGGGTGAGGCGGAAGTAGTTGCCGATGTTCTGCGTCGTGGTGCAGGTGCGGCCGCCCGGCATGATGTCGCGGGCGCGGTTCTCGCCAAGCGGCTCGGTGACGATGATGAAGCTGCCGACCGGCACGATGCGGCGACGGAACCACCCGAATGGTCCCTGCTGGCTTGCACCGGTGGCAAGGATCACCCTGTCGGCCACCAGGGCACCCCGGGTCGTGCCGACCCGATACTGCCCGGAGACCTCGTCGACTGCCGTCACCAGCGCGTCCTCGAACAGGACGGCCCCCGCCCTCACGGCCGCTGACGCAAGGCCGCGTCCGAACGCGCCGACATGCAGCATGGCCGACCGCCGGTAGAGGAGGCCGCCATGGTAGGCTTCGGTCCCGACCTCCGCGGCGAGGTCGCCGCGCTCGATGATCGACGTGTCGTCATCGACCTCGCGCGCGAGGACGTCGCGCGCCCGGCGCATCGAATCGAAATGGGCCGGCTTGGCCGCCAGCTTGAGCTTGCCGGAGCGGACGAAATGGCAGTCGATGGCCTCGGCGCGGACGATCTCCCCGACCAGGTCCACGGCGCTGTCGAAGGCGCGATACATCTCACGGGCACGGTCGAGTCCGTGGGCGTCCGCAGTGGCCGAGAAGTCGTGAGCGAGGCCGTTGTTGCAGTGGCCGCCGTTGCGGCCCGATGCCTCGGAGGCGACCTTCCCGGCTTCAAGCAGGGCGACCGAAACGCCGAGCCGCGCCAGGGTCCTTGCTGCGGACAGACCGGTGAAGCCCCCTCCGATGACGACGACATCGTAGCGTCCTGACACCGGTTCCGGAGAGGAGCCGGTAAAGGGCGGAGCCGTGTCGAGCCAGTAGGAGTCGGGCTTCATGATGACCTGAACCTTGAGGGGGTGCGTCCGGTCATCGCCAGCCTCACAGTCCGACAAGGCCCGCGAGACCACCGATGTCGGCGATCTCATGGGCCCCGTAGTACGGGGCCAGAGGCTCATGCTGGCGGTTGACGAAGGCGCGCATGCCGAACCGCATGTCGTGTGCCGTCATCAGGTCGTAGCGATAGGACGACGAGACATGGAGGATATGCTCGGGCGGACAGCCGAGCTGGTCCAGCATGAACTCGAAAGCCTGCATGCGCGGCTTGTAGGCCTGGGCCATCTGCGCCGTGTAGACGGCGTGGAACGGCGCACCGAGCTTGTCGACATTGTGCTGGATCTGGTCGTTCGAGGCGTTGGACAGGATGACCAGAGGAATCCTGTCGGCGACCTTCGACAGGCCCGCGGGAACGTCGGGATGCGGTCCCCAGGTCGGGACGGCCAGATAGAACTTCTCGCCCTCCTCCGCCGAGACGGGAAAACCCCAGCGCTTTCCGGTGCGCTGGATCGCGTTCACCAGCACGTCCCGGTAGGGCTTCCAGGGGCCGAGAATCTCGTCGAGGCGATAACTGGAGAAATCCCGGATGAAATCGTCCATGCGGTCGGCCGCCACGCGATCCGCGAACATCTCCCTGGCCATGTCACCCATGCGAAACCGGGTGAGCGTGCCATAGCAGTCGAAGGTGATGTACCTGGGCCGGAAGGTCATGGCGTTTCGTGGTCCCGCTCAAATCCTGGCTCGCGCCGACCCGTCGAGGCTGGCATGGCCCCGCGTGGATTTCATGGAAGCTTTGCATGTGCCTCATGGCAGATTCTGCCGTTGTGCGGGCAGCGCCCGGCAGTTTCCTGCAAGGGCCCTGGACGCAGCTTCCCCGCGACGCCCCATGCCGTTCCTGGCAAGCGGAAGATCGGCGTGCTCCGGTCATACGCCGCGGCGGGCGAGAGCGAGACCATGTCCCGCGCGCACCTCATTTTTCACGACGAGCGGCCTTGGGGCGAGCGTGCCCGCACCGTCGATTGCACCGTTTGCGGGGCGGCAAACGCGACAAAATTCTTCTCCGCCGCGCCTAGAGTGGAGTTCCCGACACCGATCCGGACAATGGCGGATTGCGCACATGGTCGCTCGCGACCGCCAGATGAGGGAGCCAAGCCTTGAGCGTCAGCCAGTCCGCCATCCAGATCGATTTCCGCCCCATGGGCGAAAGCGACCTGTCGGCGGCCCACGCCCTGTCCTGCTCCGTCGGCTGGCCCCACAGGCTTGAGGACTGGCAGTTCGCCCTGGCCGTCGGCGAGGGCATCGTCGCCTGCCAGGGCCAGCGTCTGGTCGGCACCGCCATGTGGTGGCGGTATGAAGGGCGCCAGGCCCGCATCGGTCTCGTCACCGTCGATCCGGCGATCCAGCGGGCGGGCATCGGCCGGCAAATGATGAATGCCATCATCGAGCGTCTGGCCGAACCCCGCATCATCCTGAACGCCACCGAGGCCGGCGATCCCCTCTATCGCCGCCTTGGTTTCTCCCCCGTCGGGACCATCATCCAGCACCAGGGAGCCTCGTTCGGCGCGCCGCTTGTACCCCTGCGCGCGGGGGAGCGTATCCGGCCGCTCGGGCGGAACGACACGGAACGGCTCATCGCACTCGACGCCTCCGCCATCGGGGCGCGGCGTGACAAGGTGATCGCCGAACTGACGAGGGATGGCGATGCAGTCATCCTCGACGATAGCGGCGACACCGTCGGCTTCGCTTTCTTCCGCCGCTTCGGCCGAGGCCACGTCATCGGCCCGGTCGTCGCCCGCGACACAGCCGCGGCCCGCGCGCTGGTCGCCCATTGGATCGGCCTGAACGCCGGCATGTTCCTGCGGGTCGATGTGCCAGGTGAATCGGGCTTGTCGGATTGGCTGGACGATCTCGGCCTCGCGCGCGTCAGTCCCGTCCTGACGATGGTGCGCGGCGCCCCCCTCGACCCACCCGGACCCTTTCGAACCTTCGGCCTCGTCAGCCAGGCGCTCGGCTGATCGCGGCAGAAGATTCTGCCGCGGCGTCCCGAAGAACGATACGCGCCACCGGCAATCCCGGTGTGTTCGACGGCAAAACGCCGGGGCTGGACCGGCATCATCGGTGCATATCCGCAAGGAGGCCACCGATGCTCGCCAACTCCCTCATCGCGCTCGACCGCGAGCACTATGTCCATCCGGTCAGCGCCTACCGGGCGCACGAGGCCCGGGGCGCCACGGTTCTCGAGAGCGGCCGGGGCATGTTCCTGCGCGACTCGACCGGGCATGAGCTGATCGACGCCTTCGCCGGCCTCTGGTGCGTCAATATCGGCTACGGGCACGAAAGCGTCGTCGAGGCCGCGGCCGCGCAGATGCGCAAGCTGCCCTATGCCACCGGCTATTTCGGGTTCGCCTCGGAGCCGGCAATCCGGCTGGCCGCGAAGCTCGCGGAGATCTCCCCGCCGGGCCTGTCGCGGGTCTTCTTCAGCCAGGGAGGATCGGATGCGGTCGACAGCGCGATCAGGCTGATCACGCACTATCACAACGCCACGGGCCGCCCGTCGAAGAAGCAGTTCATCGCCCTCGAGCGTGGCTATCACGGGTCGTCCTCGACCGGGGCCGGCATGACCGCACTCCCCGTGTTCCACCGCAACTTCGACCTGCCGCGCGCCAACCAGCACCACATTCCCTCGCCCTATCCCTATCGCCACCCGGCCGGCACCGACGATGCCGCGGTGATCGCCTCCAGCGTCGCCGCGCTCCGCGCCAAGGTCGAGGAACTGGGAGCGGACAACGTCGCCGCCTTCTTCTGCGAACCGATCCAGGGATCCGGCGGCGTCATCGTTCCGCCGGTCGGCTGGCTGAAGGCCATGCGCGAGACCGCGCGGGACCTCGACATCCTGTTCCTCGCCGACGAAGTCATCACCGGCTTCGGCCGCACCGGGCCGATGTTCGCCTGCGAGGCCGAGGGCGTGACGCCGGATGTCATGACGGTCGCCAAGGGGCTGACCGCCGGCTACGTCCCCATGGGCGCCGTGCTGCTGTCGGAGAAGGTCTACGCCGGCATTGCCGACGGCGCTTCTCCGGAAGCGGTGATCGGCCATGGCTACACCTATTCGGGCCATCCGGTGAGCGCGGCAGTGGGGCTGGAGGTCATCCGCCTCTACGAGGACGGCATCCTCGCCAACGGCCAGCAGGTCGGCAAACTCCTCGAAGCGGGCCTGGCAGCGCTCGGCAGTCATCCTCTGGTGGGGGACGCTCGGGCGCGCGGAATGCTCGGCGCCCTCGAACTGGTCAGCGACAAGCACCTGAAGACGCCGTTCCCCGCGGAACTGAAGCTCGCCGACAGGCTGGCTTCGCACGGCTATCGCAACGGCATCGTCTTCCGGGCCTTCCCCGATGGCACCATCGGACTGGCTCCTGCCCTCTCCTGCAGCCCGGACGAGATGGCCCTGCTGCTGGCCCGCTTGCGGCAGACCCTCGACGACTGTCTCGCCGAATCCGAGGTCCGCGGCGCCCTGCTGGCATGAGAGAAACTGCGCTCTTGTGGCTTCCTGCAGCGGGGAGCAGGATGAGCGCGGCATATTCTGCTGCCCCAGAATTCAACTCCCTCGATTCGAAGGCTAGGTGACGATGACGACATCGTCTAAGCTTGACCGGATAGACCTCAAGATACTGGCAGAGCTCCAGAAAAATGGCCGCATCACGAATGTGGAGCTCGCCGATGCGGTCGGGCTGTCACCAAGTCCGTGCCTGACCCGCGTCAAGCGGCTGGAGACATCAGGCTATATCATCGGCTATGGCGCGCAGATTCAGCTGCGCAAGCTCGGCGACGTCCTGTTTGTCTTTACGGAGGTGACCCTGTCGGACCACCGTTACGACGACTTCGCCCGGTTCGAGGCCGCCATTCGCAACATTCCCGAGATCATCGAATGCCATCTCGTCAGCGGTGGCTATGATTATCTTCTGAAATTCGTCACCAAGGGCGTGAACAACTACCAGGACATCATGGAGAATTTGCTGGAACGCGGCATCGGTATCGAGAAGTATTTCAGCTACATCGTGATCAAGTCGCCATTCGTGAAGAGTCACTACCCCATCGACCGGCTTTTCCCCCATGCGACCTAGCCCGGAGCCCCGCCGCAGAACATGCCGCACGGCGCAGTTTTTCGGCAAAGTCGGCCGATGGGCTCCCGCGCATCGAAACCTTTCCGGCCTGCCCACGGCCTATCGTTGCACCGGGGTGGTCTGATGACCCCCGCGACGAGAGGGAATGCCATCCCATGACCCCGCTGCCGTCACGCTTCGTGCGCCTGGCTGAGACCGCCAGGCCGACGGTCTCGATCACCGTCGACGGGGCGCGCGTCGATGCCCTTGCCGGGGACAGCCTGCTCGTCGCGGTGCTGACCCATTCCGGCCGATTGCGCCAGTCGGAGTTCGGCCCCGAGGCGCGGGCAGGCTTCTGTCTCATGGCCGCCTGCCAGGATTGCTGGATGTGGACCCCCGAGGGAGACAGGCTGCGCGCCTGCGACACGCCTGTGCAGCCCGGCCTCTCCGTTCTGACCCAACCGCCGGACATGCCATGGCCGAACCGCGTGTAGTCATCGTCGGCGCCGGCCCCGCCGGCGTTCGCGCAGCCGAGGTCCTGGTTGCCGCAGGTCTGCGCCCGACAGTCGTCGACGAGGGGCGTCGCGACGGCGGCCAGATCTACCGGCGGCAGCCGGAGGGCTTTACCCGTTCCTCCTCCGATCTCTACGGTACCGAGGCCGCGCGTGCCGATGCGCTCCACGCGACCTTCGATGCCATTCGCCCTGCCATCGACCACCGGCCCGATCATCTCGCCTGGAACGTGGCCGACAGCCTGCTGCACGTGGTGCACGAGGGAACGGCGTCAGCTCTGCCCTTCGACGCCCTGATCATCGCGTCGGGAGCCACCGACAGGCTGATGCCGGTCAAGGGGTGGCAGCATGCCGGCGTCTACAGCCTCGGCGCGGCCCAGATCGCCCTGAAATCACAGGCCTGCGCCATCGGCCGGCGGGTGGTCTTCCTGGGCACGGGGCCGCTGATGCAGCTCGTCGCGTCGCAGTACCGCAAGGCCGGGGCCGAGGTGGTAGCCGTGCTCGATACCTCCGGCCTGCTGCAGCAGTTGCGGGCCCTGCCCAAACTCGCCAGCCGTCCTGATGTCCTCGCCAAGGGCATGGCCCTGGTCGCAGGCCACCTGACCGCCGGCACGATGGTCCGCCGCGGTGTCACGCCCGTCGAGATCCATGGCGATGCAGAGGCCGGTGTCAGCGGCGTCACGGTCCGGCTCGCCTCCGGGCGCGAACTTCGCCTTGCCTGCGATGCCGTCGCGCTCGGCTATCACCTCCGCCCGGAGACGCAGCTTGCCGATCTCGCCCGCTGCGACTTCACCTTCGACGAGGCGACGCGCCAGTTCTGGCCGGTCGTCGACGAGGACGGGCGCAGCTCTGTCGAGGGCGTCTATCTCGCTGGCGACGGGGTGCGGACGCAGGGCGCCGACGGAGCCGAGATCGCCGGCCGCCTGGCGGCGCTGGCCGTGCTGGCTGACCGGGGCCTTTCCGTCTCGGCCCCGCATGTCGCCGCGCTGAAGCGTCGGCGTCAGACGATAGAACGGTTCCGCGAAGGGATCGCCGAGGCCTTCCCCTGGCCGCATCATCTGGCCGCCGGGCTGCCGGACGACACCGTCGTCTGCCGCTGCGAGGGCATCACGGCGGGCGAGCTGCGCGCCGTCGTCCACGACAAGGGCGCCGACGAGATGAACCGCGCCAAGGCGCTGAGCCGGGTCGGTATGGGCCGTTGCCAGGGGCGTTATTGCGGCCATGCGGCGACCGAGGTCGTCGCCGCTGCCGCACAACTGTCGCCGGCAGCCGTTGGCCGTCTGCGCGGTCAGGCGCCGGTCAAGCCGCTGGCGATCCGCACCCGGAGGTCTGCGCCATGAGCGAACCGTTCCGGAGCGACGTGATCGTTGTCGGTGGTGGCATCATGGGGGCTGCCACGGCCTTCTTCCTGCGTCGCCGCGGCAAGTCGGTCGCGCTGATCGAGCGGGGGCTGATTGGCCAGCAGGCCAGCGGCACGAACTTCGGCAATGTCCGGCGCCAGGGCCGCTTCCTGCCCCAGCTGCCCCTCGCCAACCGCTCTCGCGAGATCTGGGGCCGGCTCAACGAGCTGATCGGGGAGGATGCCGAGTTCCTGGCATCCGGCCACCTGCGCGTCGCCTATGACGAGGAGATGACCGCGCGGCTCGAGGCCTATGCGCGCGATGCCAGGCCCTATGGGCTCGATCTCGAGATCGTCGGGGGAAACACGCTGCGCGAACGCTTCCCCTTCCTCGGCCCCGAGGTGCGCGCCGGCTCCTACGCCCCCCATGACGGCCACGCCAATCCGCGGCTCGCCGCCCCAGCGTTCGGCAGGGCGGCCCGGCGTGAAGGCGCTGCAGTCTTCGAGCGGACCGAGATCATCGCGGTGGAGCGCGATGCGGGCGAGTTTCGGGTCGAGGCGGCCGATGGCCGGGTGTTTCGCGCACCCCAGCTGATGATATCGGCGGGAGCCTGGGGGAACAGGCTCTCGACGCAGTTCGACGAGCCCGTGCCGCTCGTCACCCACGGCCCGCAGATGGCCGTCACCGAGCCGGTTCCCTATGAACTCACGCCGGTGCTCGGTGTGTCCACCAACCGGCTGGAGGAAACCGTCTACCTCCGCCAGGTGAAGCGGGGAAACATCGTCTTCGGCGGCGCGGCGCGGGGGCCCGCCAGCGCCGAGACCATGAGGGCCTACGTCAAGCCCGAGAACACCCTGCTTCAGTTCGGCCAGATCACCCGGATCGTACCGGCGCTGGCCCGGCTCAACATCATCCGTGTCTGGAGCGGCATCGAAAGCTACCTGCCGGACGACATCCCCATCATGGGGCCCTCGGCGAAGGTACCCGGCCTCTACTACGCGTTCGGCTTCTGCGGCCACGGCTTCCAGCTCGGCCCGGGCGTCGGCGACGTGATGGCCGAGCTGATCGCGACGGGACAGACATCGACCCCCATCGAACCCTTTGCCATGGCGCGTTTCGCCGTGCCGTCCGCCTGATCTTCCGGAGACCCGGCTTGGCCCACGTCCTCATCATCGGTGCCGGCATCGTGGGCCTGTCGGTCGCGCGCTCGGCGCTCAGGGCCGGTCACGAAGTCACCGTCCTCGAGCAGGGCACGGTGCCCAATCCGCAGTCCGCCTCCTACGATCGCCACCGCATGATCCGCTACCCCTACGGTGGCGCGGCGGGTTACACGCGCATGGTGACAGACGCTTTCGGTGCCTGGGAACGACTCTGGACAGATCTCGGCACCACCCACTTCGAGAACACCGGCTCCATCGCCGTCTCGCTCGAACCCGGCGACTATGCCGAGAAGACACTCGCGACCTTCCGGGCCATCGGCCTGCCCCACGAGGTGCTCGACAGGGGCGGCGTCGAGGCACTCTGCCCGCACCTGACCCTTCCGCGCGGCGCGTGGGGGGTGACCGCCTTCCCCGGAGGCCCGCTCTTCGCGGCCGACATCGTCAGGGATCTCGCCCATTGGCTGGCGCAGGCAGGAGCCCGAATAGAGGCCCGGTCCCGGGTCGTGGCCCTCGACGAGGCGGAGGGCCTCGCGACCCTCGCCGACGGCACCACCCGCAGGGGTGATTTCGTTCTCGTGGCGGCAGGGGCATGGCTGCCACGGTTGCTGCCGGAGAGTTTCGGCAACCTTCCGGTCTACCGGCAGGCCCTGCTCTATGTGGAGCCGCCGCTGACCTATGCCGAGAGCTGGCGGCGCGCACCGGCCATCGCAGTTCTCGGGGACCATACCGGCTACACCCTGCCCGACCTGCGCGGCGCCGGGCTGAAGATCGGCTATTCCGCCCACAGACGGCAGGGCATGCCCGACGTTCTCGGCTTCGATGCCGATCTCGCCAGCGAGAGCGCGGCGATCCTCGGCGCCTTCAGGCCCTACTTCAAAGAGCCGGACGCCTACCGGCCGCTGCGGATGCAGGTCGGCTACTATTCGCTCGATCCGTCCCGCCGCTTCCTCTTCCAGAAACGCGGCCGCGCCCTGGTGATCACCCAGTGCGACGGCCAGATGTTCAAGTTCGGTCCGCTCATCGGAGAGCGTGTCGTCGCCATGGCGGATGGCCACGAGTCGATGGCCGACCTCGCCCGCTGGGCGGCCGGTGACTAACCCTGAGGTGACGAGGCTTCCATGACCCTGCATGTTCTCCACCTCGGTCGCGACGGCGACCCGATCGCCGGTCAGATGGCCGCGACGCCGGACGCCGCCGATCCCTTTTCCGCCGCGCGGATGATCGCCTTTCGCGATGATGCCGGCTTCCTCGCAGGTTCGGTTTCGCTGCGCCGGGCGGTGACGGTAAACAGCCTTCCCCGCTCGGAGGTCGCGGTGGTTGTTCGTGGCCGCGTGACCGCAGCAGGCGAGGAATTCGCTGCCGGCTCCGCCTTCGTGATGCCCGCCGGTTTCACCGGGGTGGTCAGCGGCGACGATGATGCCACCTGGTTCTTCACTGCCGAGCCGCCGAGCGACGCGCCGCAGACGACCGTGGTCCAGCGCCTGGACCCCACATTGCCGCGCCCCTCGTCACCCGGACCGGCGGCAGAGATCCTGATCGGCCCGAAACCCTCCTGCCACGCGCTCAACCAGTTCACCGGGCCGGGCGCCATGCGTGCGGGTGTGTGGGACGTGACGACGCCCTGCGAGCGGAGCTTCGTGCCGCATCGCATCCATGAGCTCATGCATCTGATCGAGGGTGACGTGACCTTGACCCATCGCGACGGCACCGTCGCGCGGTTCCGAGCGGGCGACACACTGTTCCTGCCGCAGGGCGCCCCCTATGCCTGGAAAAGCGGTGTCCCCGTGGTAAAGTTCTATACCGTCTCGGCCTGAGGTCGGCGGGTCATTTCATCCGGACATCGCCGGCGTCGAGAGCATCGGCAAGCGCCGCCAGCGTCGTGAAGTGATAGTCCGGCTGCGTGAGTTCTGAATCGATTGTCCCGCCGGAATCCGCCTTGCCGGCGCGGCGCTCGATCCAGCACACCGTGTAGCCGAGACGCCGGGCGACACCGATGTCGTGATACTGGCTCTGGGCGACATGCAACACGTCGTGAAGGCCATGGCCGTCACGGCTCAGGCGGCCGAGCGTGAAGGCGAAGAAGCGCGGGTCTGGCTTCTCGCAGCCAGCCTCGTCGACGGTGACGCTGTCGTCGAAGGGATCGCCGAGGGTGCGGGCGAAGTGGGTCAGCGCCCAGCGTTGCGCATTGGTCATCGCGACCAGCTTGCACCGCCGCTTCAGCCGCCGGAGAGCCTCCACCGAGTCGGGGAAGGCCGGCCAGTCCCTGACCGAGGCCCGGAAGCCCTCGGCTATGGCGCGGTCAAGCGGAAGACCGAACTGCGGAGCGAGCTCGAAATAGACCCTTACGAGATCATCGGGATAGGTGATGACGTCGGGGTTTTTCCGGGAAGCACGATAGGCGGCGAGGAAGGTGTCGTCGTCGACGGCGGCGAGCTCGTCCCGGCAGGCCCGCCGAAGATAGGTCAGCATTCCCGCCTCGAAATCGATCAGGGTGCCCACGACATCGAAGCTGAGAACGGCAGGGATGGCGGCCATGGTGATCTCGCGGTCAGGAGGAGAATCGCCTTCTGATCGAGCCTAGACCCGACGGAACGGATAGTTCGCGTCATGCGGGGCGGATGGAACGGCAGCATCTGCCGAAATCGGCGACGCAGGGCCTGCACCTCACAGGCTGTCCGACAGCGCAGGGCGGTGATGCCCGTCGCGACCTGTCGTCGCCGGCGCGGCCAGCATGGCGTTGAGGACCGCCTCTTCGGTGGCCTCCGCCGCAGCCCGGAATGGCAGGTCGATCAGGTTTTCGTCGAGAGTGACGAGCGGGGAGACGCTCGTCTGCGATCGATGGGGAACGTGGTTCGCCGTCGAGAAGGCGATCGCGATATCCCCACTGCCGTTGCCCCAGAAGGCGCCGAGACGGGCAAGCCCCGCGCCGCACCGCCGCGCGATCCGCGACAGTTGGCGGCTCTCCAGCGGCAGGTCGGTCGCGAGCAGAATGATGACCGAGCCGCGCTCGGGCGGCTGCTGATCGTTCAACGCGGGCGGCACGGGGCGCCGCCCGTCCGGAAGCACGAGATCTCCCGGATTGCCGAAATTCGCCTGCACCAGAACCCCGACCGTGAAGCGCTGCCCGTCGATATCGAGAACCCGCGAAGCCGTGCCGATGCCGCCCTTGAAGCCGAAGGCGCTCATCCCCGTTCCCGCACCGACCGCCCCTTCCGCGACCGGCCCGCCGCCAGCCGCGTCGAGAGCGGCTTCGGCGTCGGCCACAGTCAGGCGTCGTCTGCGGATATCGGACAGAAAGCCGTCGTTGCATTCGAGCACGACAGCGTTGACCGTCCCCGTGCTGCGGCCGATGTCGGGATTGGCCGAGAGGGCCCGCCCGACCAGCGCCTCGATGCCCGTCGCGACCGCGAACGTGTTGCCGAGGAGGATCGGCGTCTCGATCTGCCCGACCTCCGCGACCTGCATCAGACCGGCGCTCTTGCCGAAGCCGTTGATGATCTCGACCCCGGCGCGGAGCTTGTGCCGGAACACATCGTCGCCATGCGGCACGACCGCGGTGAAGCCGGTCAGGACGTCTCCCTCGCGCACGGTCCGATGACCGACCCGAACCCCCGCGACATCGGTGATGGCGTTGAGTGCGCCCGGCGGCAGGCGGCCGCAGATCAGTCCATGGTCTCGCGCGCGCCTCGACATGCAGGCTCCCTGGGGCCCCGGCGGACGATCTGGATCGGATGCGCCGGCATGAATCACGTGGGCCATGCATAGCGCGAATGCATCAGGATCCGCACCTGCGAGGTGAGCGATGCCTGGTCAATTGCCACCGAGATGGATCGGACGAACCGCAAAAGGTCGGCTTCGGCAGGCCCTCGCCCGGGGAAGGCCGGCCCATCGCCGCCTGTTGACAAGGGCGGGAGTCGGCGATTGAATGAACATTCATTCGACACAAGAAACCTTGGGAGGACATGCCATGAGAACCACACGGCGCAGCCTGCTGATCGGAGCCTCGACAGCCGCCTTCGCGACCACCGCGGGGCGGGTCGCCTTCGCCAAGGACCCGATCAAGATCGGCGTCCCGACAGCGCTGACCGGCACCTATGCCCAGCTCGGTGACGAGGCCAAGCGTGCCATCGAGTTCGCTGTCGCCGAGGCCAATGCCGCCGGCGGCATCGACGGCCGCAAGGTCGAGGTCCGCTACCTCGATACGGAGGCCAAGCCGGAACTGGCTCGGCAGCAGGGCGAGAAGCTGGCCCTCGCCGGCTACAATCTCCTCACCGGCTCGATCGCCTCTGGCGAGGCTCTGGCCATGGGACCGATGCTCGGGCGCTGGAACGCGCTCTACGTGTCGACGATCAACAAGGCCGACGACATCACCGGAAAGCAGTGCCAGCCGCGCATGTTCCGCGTGAACCGTCCGGACAATTCCGATGCCGCCGTGGTCCAGCCCTGGCTCGCGACGCGCCAGGAGAAGAAGTGGGCGATCGTCGCAGCGGACATCGCCTGGGGCCGCAACTCCGGCGCCAGCTTCCGCAAGGCCGCCGATGCCACCGGCAAGACGATCGTCTCCGAGAACTATCCCGCCTTCGGCAGCAATGACTACGCCGCCCACATCCAGAAGGTGGCGGACTCCGGCGCCGAGGCCATGTGGGTCGCCCTCGCCGGTCGCGACGCCATCAACTTCGCCAAGCAGGCCAAGCAGTTCGGTCTCTTCGAGAAGGTCGTCACGGGTGGCACCAGCTTCACCACCGATGGAACCGTCAAGGTGCTCGGGGACGTGGTGAAGGGCATCCACACCATCATCAACTACTCGTCCACCCTCGACACACCCGGCAACAAGAAGCTCGTGGCCGACTGGGCGGTGAAATATCCCGGTACCCAGCCCACCAATTTCGAGGGCGAGACCTATCTCGGCATGCAGGTGATCTTCCAGGCGGTGAAGAAGGCGGGCTCCATTCGGCCCGCCGATGTCGCCAAGGCGATGGAGGGGGCGACCTTCGAGACGATCCTCGGCACGCAGATGATGCGCAAGGAGGACCACCAGCTCGTCGGACCGAACTACTTCGGCTCCGTCCAGATGCACAACGGCGTCCTGCGCCCGGTCATCACCATGACCGTGCCCGGCAACGTTGCAACGCCGGCGCCCGACGGCACCTGCAAGCTCTGACGCATCGCGGCCGGGCGGGAACCCGCCCGCAGAAGTCGGTGAAGCCAACTGTCCCGGCGAAGACGCTCGCCGGGACGCGTTTCGACGCATGCCGAATGGAGCAGTGGCCATGCAACGGCAGGGATGGATCTCGATTGCGGGGGACGCTGCGGCGGGTTCCGCCAAGACCCTGGCGAGGCGCATGCCGGCAGGAGTCATCCTGTGATCCAGATCATTAATGGACTTGTTTACGGCAGCTTCCTCTATCTGCTGTCGGTGGGGCTCGTGCTCATCTTCGGCCTCAGGCGGGTGACGAACTTCGCCCATGGCGGGCTCTTCATGCTCGGCGCCTATTTTGCCTATGCCGCCTCCGTCCATCTCGGCTTCTGGGCCGGACTGATCGTCTCGGTCGCAGCCCTCGCGGCGCTCGGCGTCCTGCTCGACCGCTTCGTGTTCCGGCCCCTGTCGAACCAGGAGCCGATCGTGACACTGCTGGTCACCTTCGGCCTGCTCTTCGTCATCGAGGACGTGGTGCGGACGATCTGGGGCAAGGACTTCATTACCGTCCAGCCGCCAGCACTTCTCTCCGGCGTGGTGCCCATGTTCGGGGCGACCTTCCCCGTCTACCGGCTCTTCGTCATCGCCGTCGCCCTCGTCGTCGCGCTGGTGCTGGCCCTCTGGCTGCGCCACAGCCGCGTCGGTCTCTATGTGCGCGCCTCCAGCGTCGATCCAGTGACCACCGGCATGCAGGGCGTCGACACCGACCGCCTCAGTGCCCTGGTAGTGGCCATCGGAACGGGGCTTGCCGGGCTGTCTGGCACCATCGCCGGCCCGCTGCTCGCCCTGTCGCCATCGATGGGCGGCTACATCATCATCGACTGTTTCGTGGTGGTCGTCACAGGCGGCCTGACCAGCTTCACCGGCGCCTTCATCGCCGCGTTGCTGATCGGCCAGGTGCATAACCTCGGCATCGTCTTCGTGCCCGAGCTGGCCTCGATGATCCCCCTCCTCATCATGACCGCGGTGCTCACCCTGCGCCCGGATGGCCTCGCGGGCGCGGGGAAGTGACCATGCAGAGCATCGATCAGTCTCCCACTGACGCCCCCGATCTCGCGGCACGCAAATCGAGCATGGCACCGATGCTGATCGGCCTCGCCATCGTGGCGATCGGCGGCGCGATGGTGCCGATGGTGATCAAGTCTCAGCTCGTGATGACACTGATGACCCAGGCCGTCATCAACGCCGTCCTGGCCACCGCCATCGGCTTCATGGTGCGGCAGAACGGCCTCACCAGCTTCGGCCATGCCGCCTTCTTCGGTCTCGCGGCCTATGCGGTGGGACTGAACGGGAAGTTCGGCACCTTTCCCACGGAAATCGCCATCCTTCTCGCCATCGCGGTGCCCGCCGTCCTCGCCTTCTTCGCCGGACTCGTCATCGTGCGCCTGCCCGGCCTCGCCTTCTCCATGCTGACGCTCGCGGTCGCCCAGGCGGTGCACGAGATCTTCCTGCGCTGGCGTGATCTCGCCAACGGCGACGACGGCATGGCGGTGCGCCTCCCTTCGCGCCTGTTCGGACTGGAGATCGAGGTCTTCCAGCAGCCGGCGACGATGTTCGTGGTGTGCTGGATTGCGCTCTTCGCCGTCATCACGCTGCTCTGGATCATCAGCCGCAGCCGGTTCGGCCTGTTGACACTGGCCATCCGCGAAAACGAGGAACGTGCGCGCTACATCGGCTACGAGACGCTGGTGCCGCGCGCGATCATCTACGCGCTCTCCGCGGCTGTCGGCGCGCTCGCAGGCGTCCTCTTCGTTCTCTACAACGCCTTCGTCTCCCCCGGCGCGCTGCACTGGGTCCTGTCCGGCGAGGCGCTCGTCATGGCGGTCATCGGCGGCACCCAGGCGGTCTGGGGACCCGCCCTCGGCGCCGTCATCTTCTTCCTGTTCAAGGATGCCGCCGGTGACTTCACCGAACACTGGCCGGCCATCATCGGCGGCACGCTGATCGTCGTCACGGTGCTGCTGCCCCATGGCATCAGCGGGGTCATCACCGACCTCGCCTCCAGGCTCAAGGCGAGGTTCAGATGAACGCCCCCGCCCTCGAAGGCATCGGCCTGACCCGCCGCTACGGCGGCTTCACCGCCCTCGACAACGTGTCGCTGACCCTTCAGCCGGGGGAGATCCGCGGCCTCATCGGTCCGAACGGCGCCGGCAAGTCGACCCTCATGGACGTGCTGTGCGGACGCGGCGGCATCAGTGGCGGCACGGTGAAGTGCCAGGGACGGGACATGACGGGCCTGTCGGCGCGCGCCCGCCGGCGCGCCGGCCTCGCACGTTCGTTCCAGAAGACCAACATCTTCCCGGCGCTGACCGTGCGCGAGCAGATCGAGCTCGCCGCCCAGGCCTCCGAACACGACAACACGACCGAGGTGATGCAGGCGCTCGGCCTTGCCGCCCATGCCGACCGGCGCGCGGCGGACATCTCCTACGGCGACCAGCGCCGCCTCGACCTGTCGCTCGCCCTCGTGGGCCGCCCCTCGGTCCTGCTGCTGGACGAACCGGCGGCGGGATTGTCGATGAGCGAATCCATCACCCTGGCGCGTCTGCTCAAGGAACTGGTGGCGAGCTGGCGTGTCACGGTGCTCATCGTCGAGCACGACATGGACGTCATCTTCTCCATCTCGGACCGCATCACCGTCCTGCACCTCGGCAAGCTTCTCGCCGACGGTCCGGGTGAGGAGATCCGCGCCAACCAGGAGGTGGTGCGGGCCTATCTGGGGACGAGCATCGCATGACCCTGCTCCGCTTCGAAGGCGTCGACGCCTACTACGGTGAGGCCAAGGTCCTTCACGACGTGTCCATCCAGGTGGGCCGCGGCGAACGGGTCGCCGTGCTGGGTCGAAACGGCGTCGGCAAGACCACCATGGTGAACTCCTGCACGGGCATTGCCCGCGTCAGGGCCGGCACCATCTCATTCGCCGGCTCGCCGATTTCGCCGATCAGGCATTTCACCGCGGCGCGCTCCGGCATCGCCGTGGTGCCGCAGGGCCGGCGCATCGTTCCCGGACTGACGGTTCGCGAGAACCTGATGCTCGGTGCGGCCGTCAATCGCAAGGGTCCCTGGACCTTCGAGACGGTCTTCGACCTCTTTCCGATCCTGCGCGAACGTGCCGACACGCCGGGCACGGCCATGAGCGGGGGCCAGCAGCAGATGCTGGCCATCGGCCGCGCGCTGATGGCCAACCCCGACCTCCTGATGCTCGACGAACCGAGCGAGGGACTGGCGCCGGTGATCATCGACGAGCTCGGAGAAACCCTCGTCAAGCTCGCAGCGAATGGCACCAGCATCCTGCTCATCGAACAGAACTTCAGCCTCGTCCACGTGGTGGCCGAACGATACTACGTGCTCTCGAAGGGAGCCGTGGTGGAGGAGGGCCAGCTGGCCGGGCTGTCGAAGGAAAGCCTCAAGAAGCACGTGGCGGTGTGAGCCGGCGACCGGCGCGCCATCACTGGAGGGAGCAACGCCATGTCTGATGTCTATGCCAAGTACCAGCGCCTGAAGTTCGACCGTCCCCATCCCAGGGTCCTGCGCATCACCATGTACAATCCCGAGCGGCTGAACGCCGCCGACGAGATCATGCATGGCGAACTGGCGAGCATCTGGCAGGACGTCGACAAGGATCCGACCGTCTCCGCCGCCATCCTCACGGGTCATGGCAAGGCCTTCTCGGCGGGCGGCGACTTCAAGATGATCGACAAGATCATCACCGATTTCGAGACGCGTGCCCGGAACTGGAAGGAGGCGCGCGACATCGTCTACAACGTGATCAACTGCTCCAAGCCGGTGATCTCGGCGATCCGCGGCCCCGCCGTCGGCGCCGGCCTCGTCTGTGGCCTGCTCGCCGACATTTCCATCGCGGCAAAGGACGCGCGCATCATCGACGGCCATACCCGCCTCGGCGTCGCTGCCGGCGACCATGCCGCGATCATCTGGCCGCTGCTCTGCGGCATGGCCAAGGCGAAGTACTATCTTCTCCTCTGCGATCCGATCTCGGGCGCCGAGGCCGAGCGCGTCGGCCTCGTGTCGCTGGCCGTGGAGGACAGCGATCTGGACGCCAAGGCGGTGGAGGTCGCGACCCGGCTCGCCGAGGGCGCGCCCAACGCCATCCGCTGGACCAAGTACTCGCTGAACAACTGGCTCCGCATGATGGGGCCGACCTTCGACACCTCGCTGGCGCTCGAGTTCATGGGCTTCACAGGCCCCGACGTGAAGGAGGGCCTCGCCTCTCACGTGGAGAAGCGCAAGCCGGCCTTTCCGGAAAGTTCGCCCCTGTGAGCGGAGGCAGCGCCATGCGGCAGAACGGCTACCCTGCCCGGCGTGCGGCCATGGTCGCGGCCGGCTTCTGGAAGGACCGCACCCTTCTCGACGACTTCGATGCGCTCCTGCGCGACCGGCCGGAGGCGCTTGCCATCGTCGCCCATGACGTGACCACCGGCCAGCGCACGCGCCTGACCTATGGCGAACTGGGAACGCGCGTCGAGCGCATCGCCGTCGGCCTCGCTGGTCTCGGGGTCGAGACAGGCGATGTCGTCTCCTACCAGCTTCCGAACTGGTGGCAGTTCGTCGCGCTCCACCTCGCCTGCCTCAGGATCGGCGCGATCACCAATCCGATGATGCCCATCCTGCGCCGGCGCGAGCTGGAGTTCATGCTCAACCATGCGCGCTCGAAGGTCATCGTCACGCCCTCGGTGTTCCGCGACTTCGACTACGCCGCCATGATCGCCGGGATGCGGGACGCGCTGCCGCACCTCACGCATGCCTTCGTCATCGGAGGCGAGGGCGACGCCGCCTTCGAGCAGCTCCTGGCCAGCCCCGTCGATCGTGCCGCCGCCGAGCGCCTCTTCGCCGATCGGCGGCCCTCCCCCGACGACATCATCCAGGTGCTCTACACCTCGGGGACGACGGGCGAGCCGAAGGGCGTGATGCACACGTCCAACACGCTGATCAGCAATCTCGGCCCCTACCGCGAACGGCTGCACCTGACGACGGACGACACCGTCTTCATGGCCTCGCCCCTCGCCCACCAGACCGGCTTCATGTACGGCCTGATGATGCCGTTCGTGCTGGGCGTGCCGGTGGTGCTGCAGGACATCTGGAACAAGTCCGTCGCGGCCGACCTCTTCGCCGAGGAAAAGGCCACCTACACCATGGCCTCCACGCCCTTTCTCGCCGACCTGACCGACGAGGCCGAAAGGCGACCAGATGCCTTCCGCTCGCTGCGGATATTCCTCGCCGCGGGGGCGCCCATCCCGCGCGTGCTGGTGCGGCGGGCGACCGACAATCTCGGCGCCACCATCGCTTCGGGATGGGGCATGACCGAGAACGGCGCGGTAACCGTCACCCGGCCGGAAGACCCGCCGGAGAAGGCCTTCGAGACCGACGGCAGGCCGCTGCCGGGCATGGAGGTGCGCACCGTCGACGCTCAGGACAGGCCACTGCCGGCCGGCGAGGAGGGTCGGCTCCAGGTGCGCGGCTGCTCCAACTTCGTCGGCTATCTGAGACGGCCTGACCTCGACGCGGTGGATGCCGACGGCTGGTTCGATACCGGCGATCTCGCCCGCATCGACGCCGACGGCTATGTCCGCATCACCGGCCGCGCCAAGGACATCATCATCCGCGGCGGCGAGAACATACCCGTCGTCGAGATCGAGGGGCTGATCTACAAGCACCCCGACGTCCAGGACGTCGCCATCGTTGCCATGCCCGACGAGCGGCTGGGCGAGCGGGCCTGTGCCTTCGTCACGGCGAAACCGGGTACGACTCTGACGCTCCAGGGCGTCGTCGACTACCTCGGTCAGCAGCATGTGTCGAAGAATTACCTGCCCGAACATCTCGAGGTGCTGGCGGAACTGCCGCGCACGGCCAGCGGCAAGATCCAGAAGTTCGTGCTCCGCGATATGGCGAAGGGCCTGAAGCGCGGGGCCTGAGTCAGTCGAAAGGCACCGGCATGAAGGCGATTGTCGTCGAACGGTTCGGGCCCCCGTCCGACCTCGTCTACCGCGACTGGCCCGAGCCGAAGGCTGGACCGGGCCAGGTGCTGGTCGACGTGCATGCGGTCGGCCTGAACTTCCCGGACGTCCTGGTCGCGGCCGGGACCTACCAGATTCTGCCGCCTCTTCCCTTCGTGCCAGGCAAGGAACTGGCAGGCACGGTGGCCGATGTCGGTCACGGCGTGACCGGCTTTGCCGTCGGCGACCGCGTCATGGCGCAATGCGAGAATGGCGCCTTTGCCGAACGGGTGGCGGTTGCCGTGGACCGCTGCTTCCCGGTGCCGGACGGCGTCAGCCTCTTGAAGGCGGCGGCGATGGGACTGACCTACCAGACCTCCTGGTTCGGCCTGTTCGATCGTGGCGCGCTGAAGCCAGGCGAGACTGTTCTGGTCACCGGGGCGGGAGGCGGCATCGGCGTCGCCACAATGCAGCTGGCAAAAGCCGCCGGCTGCCGCGTGCTCGCCGGCATCGGCAGCCCGGACAAGCGCGACTTCGTCATTGAGCAGGGCGCCGACGCCGTCATCGACATGAGCGGGGTCAACCTGAAGGAGCGGGTACGAGAGCAAGTTCACGCCGCCACGAACGGCCGCGGCGCGGACGTCGTCATCGAGAACGTCGGAGGCGATGTCTTCGAGGCCTGCCTGCGCGCGCTCGCCTGGAGCGGGCGCCTGGTCGTCGTCGGCTTCACCGGCGGAGGCCCGGGCCTCGTCAAGGCCAACTATCTCCTGATCAAGCACATCACCGTGACGGGGCTGCACTGGAGCGACTATATCGAACGCTGCCCGGGCAAGGTGCGTGAGGTGCAGGCGGACCTGTTCGCAGCCGCCGCGACGGGCCGCCTGGACCCGCCGATATGCGCCGTCCTGCCTCTGGCCGAAATGCCCGCCGCGATGGACCTCATCATCTCCCGCCGGGCGCTCGGGAAGGTCGTCCTCGTCACCGAACACGGCCGCGACCAGGGGGAAATGTCTCGCCCGGGCGCGCGCGCATGAAGACGGTCGCGAGCGACGACTCCGGGCCGGAGATGCCTCCCGAGGGCTACGTTCTCTGCTCCCTTCCCATCGGCGAGTTCGGCGACAGCCTCGGTCCGCTTTTCATCCGCCAGGACGGCTCCGGCTTCGCCTGCCGCATGCTGTCCCGTCACCAGAATCCGCGCGGCGCGATCCACGGCGGCGTGCTGCTCGCCCTCGCCGATCAGGTTCTCGGCCTCACCGTCTTCCAGGCGACAGGACAGACACCGTCGGCCACCATCACCCTCAACTGCGATTTCGTCGAAGCGGCCTTCCCCGGGGACCTCGTCGAAGGCGAGGCCACCGTCACCCGCGTCACCGGATCGGTCGTCTTCGTGCATGGGACGCTGCGTCGTGGAGAACGTGTCATACTGACTGCCAGTGGCATCTGGAAACGGCTACAACAGTCACGCAAGCAGGACTGAACGCCATCAGGCTCCGGCCGCGGAGACGGACCCCAACGTGATGAAGAAGCCCATCGAACCCGGCAGGTCCTTCGACCCCTCCTTCGTGAAGAGCCAGGTCACTGACGAGAAGCTCGTGTCGAAGCGGCGCGAGCAGATCGTGGCGGCCGGCGTCGAGCTCTTCTCGGAGCGGGGCTACTACCGCACGACGATCCAGGACATCGCGCGCAAGGCCGGCGTCAGCATCGGGCTCATCTACCAATATGCCCAGACCAAGGAGGACATCCTCCTGCTGTCGCTGATGAGCGTCATGGAGACCTACAAGCAGGGCATCCCGGACGCTGCGAGCGGCAGGACGGATCCGCTCGACGTGCTCTGGGCCTCACTCGCGGCCTACTGCCGGACCGTCGACCGCGCGCGCAACGCGGCGGTCCTCGCCTATCGCTCCACCAAGTCGCTGCCACGCGAGCACCGCCAGTTCCTCAAGCAGGTCGAACTGGAGACCAACGAACTCATCGCCAAGGCGCTTCAGGACTGCATCGACGCCGGCCTTTTCCGGCAGATCAACGTCGATCTCGTCACCTACCAGTTCGTGCTCTATGCCCATACCTGGGCGCTCAAGCATTGGCGGCTGTCGCAGTTCACCGACATCGAGGGCTATATCGCCCAGGGCTTCGACTTCTTCGTCCATGCGATGGCGACACCCAAGGGGCTGGCCCAGTACCAGGAGTTCCTGAAGGAGCGGCATGCGGAGGAGGCGCCCGGCAAAGTGTCGGCCGGTGCGGCCACCGCGAAGGCCGAGGCGACGCCCCGCAAACCGGCTGCGAAGAACGCGAAGCCGGCACCCCGGAAAAAAAGCAACGGCACCACAGCCAAGACCTGAAGCCCAGGGCGGCGGAACCAGCGCGAGCCGACGTTGCCGGTGTCGCGGCGGCCGTCCGCTGGAGCCCCCGGAGGGTTTGGTGCCGGCCGGGAGTCTGGGTGCCGCTGCGCGCCAAGCCACGGGCGCCCACCCCTCCATTGCACGTCGAACGACCGAGGCTCCGGGCGCCTGCACGCGACCGAAGCGCCTTGACGGTGCACGGTGCATCCAATATCGATTGAAGAATGAATGAGCGTTCATTCGGTGAGCAGATGTTCAAGGTCGAACGAAGGGGCGCGGTCGCCGTCCTGACCATGGCCCGCGGGCCGGTCAACGCGATCAACCGTGAATGGATCGACGGTTTCGGCGACGTCCTCGACGACATCGCGCAGGACCCGGTGATCTCCGTCCTGCTGATCCGCTCCTCGGAGCGGACCTTCTCGGCCGGGGCGGATCTCAAGCTCATGCGCGAGTGCTTTTCCACCGACGACGGCCCCGATGCCATGCTGGAGACGGTGAGGCGCATGCAGAGCCTCTATGACCGCATCGAGGCCCTTCCCCAGGTGTCCATCGCCGAGATCGCCGGGGCGGCGCATGGCGGCGGCTTCGAGCTGGCGCTGGCCTGCGACCTGCGTATCGCCTCCGACACGGCGCCGCTCGGCCTTCCCGAGACGCGACTCGGGCTGCTGCCCGGCGCCGGCGGCACGCAGCGACTGTCGCGCCTGGCAGGGCCCGGCATCGCGCGGCGGATGATCCTCTCGGCCGAGGTCGTCACCGGCGCGGAAGCCCGCGCGCTCGGGCTGGTGCAATGGGCGGTGCCGGTCGCGGAACTCGCTGCCTTTGCCGATGCCACGGCCCAAAGGATCGCCGGGCTGTCGCCCGCGGCCCTCGCCGCCTGCAAGCGCTGCTTCGGCGTGATTGATGCGAGCCTCGATCCGGGCCTGCTCGTCGAGCGCCTGGAAACCCGCAAGCTGCTCGACACGCCCGATACCCGCAAGCGCGTCGCAGCCTTTCTCGATCGTTGAGGACCAGGACATGGAATTCGCAGGAAAGACCGTCGTCGTCACCGGTGCCGCCTCCGGTATCGGCCGGGCGACCGCCGAGGCCTTTGCGAGGGCCGGCGCCGACGTCGTCATGGCCGACCTTTCGGCCGAGAACGGAGAGAAGGAAGCGGCCCGCCTGCGCGCCGAGGGACTGAAGGCGACATTCCTCCCGATCGACGTCGCCTCGGATGAATCCATCGCCGCCTTCGCCAAGGCCGCCCTGGCCCGTGGCGAGGTCCACGTGATCGCCAACGTCGCCGGCTACGGCAAGGGCCAGCCCTTCGTGGACAACGACGCTGCCTTCTGGGACCGCGTCGTCGATGTCAATCTGATGGGCCCGATCAAGCTGATCCGTGCCCTGCTCGACCCGATGATCGCGCGCCGCTCCGGCAAGATCGTCAACGTCGCGAGCGACGCCGGCCGTGTCGGGTCCTCCGGCGAGACAGTCTATTCCGGCGCCAAGGGCGGCCTGATCTCCTTCTCCAAGGGCCTCGCCCGCGAGATGGCGCGCTATGCCATCCATGTGAACTGCGTCTGCCCCGGCCCGACCGAGACTCCCATGCTCATGGCGCTTCCCGAAAACCATCTGGAGGCCTTCAAGCGCGCCATTCCCATGCGCCGCTTCGCCAAGCCCGCCGAGGTCGCCAATGCGATCCTCTTCCTTGCGAGCGACCGCTCGGATTACATCACCGGCCAGACGCTCAGCGTCTCCGGCGGCCTGACCATGGCCTGAGCCGCCGCCCCCCGACAACCGCAGGAGCATTCCCGTGCAGACGTTCAAAGCCGCCGACTACAAGGCCACCCATTTCCTCTGGGAGGTGGCGGGCAAGGTCGCCACGATCACGCTCAACCGGCCGGAGCGGAAGAACCCGCTGACCTTCGAGAGCTATGCCGAGCTGCGCGACCTGTTCCGCAACCTCGCTCACGCCGACGATGTGAAGACCATCGTCATCGCCGGCGCCGGCGGCAATTTCTGCTCGGGTGGCGACGTTCACGAGATCATCGGCCCGCTGGTCCGCATGCAGGAGGCCGACGACATGCAGGGCCTGCTGCGCTTCACCCGCATGACCGGCGACCTCGTCAAGGCGATGCGCCACTGCCCGCAGCCGATCATCGCCGCCGTCGACGGCATCTGCGCCGGCGCGGGAGCCATCATGGCGATGGCGTCGGACCTGCGCATCGGCACGCCGCGCGCCAAGACCGCCTTCCTCTTCGTGCGCGTCGGCCTTGCCGGGGCCGACATGGGCGCCTGCGCCATCCTGCCCCGCATCATCGGTCAGGGCCGGGCCTCCGAACTGCTCTACACGGGTCGCTCGATGAGCGCCGACGAGGGCGAGCGGTGGGGCTTCTTCAATCGTGTTGTCGCGCCGGAAGAGGTGCTGGCCAACGCCCAGGCCCTCGCCGCCGAGATCGCCGACGGCCCGACCTTCGCTCACGGCATCACCAAGACCTGCCTGCATCAGGAATGGGCGATGGACGTCGATTCCGCCATCGAGGCCGAGGCCCAGGCCCAGGCCATCTGCATGCAGACGAGGGACTACGGTCGCGCCTATCGCGCCTTCGTCGCCAAGGAGAGGCCGGTCTTCGCCGGCGACTGATGAGGGAGCCAGGGCGTCCGTCGCGGATGGGCGCCCGCCTCCGCTCGACAGGGGCGCGGTTCGGCCGCACAAGGCGGACTGCGCCATGACCATGCCGGACGGCCGGCATCGGGCCCGCCGTGGCTGCAAGGATGCTCGACCATGCTCTCCCCTGACCTTCTGTCGCTTCCCTTCTTCGACGACGAGCATCGCGCTTTCGCCGGCCGGCTGGCGGCATGGGCCGAGCGGGAGGTGCCGGGGCTCGTCGACCACCACGACGTCGACGGCTCCTGCCGCCGTCTCGTCGCGGCCATGGGAGAGGCCGGGGTGCTGAAAGCCTGCGTCGACGGTTCTCAGGGCGGGCTCCGCGAGGGGCTGGACGTGCGCACACTGTGCATCGCGCGCGCGACCCTCGCCTATGTCGACGGCCTCGCCGACTTCGCCTTCGCCATGCAGGGCCTCGGCACCGGGCCGATCTCGCTCTTCGGGACCCCTGGGCAGAAGGCGGCGGCATGCCCCTCCGTGCGGGAGGGAACGGCGATCGCCGCCTTCGCGCTCTCCGAGCCCGACGCCGGTTCAGACGTCGCCGCAATGGCCACGACGGCGACGCGCGTTGCCGGCGGCTGGCGCATCGACGGCGAGAAGACCTGGATCTCCAACGGCGGCATCGCCGACCGCTATGTCGTCTTCGCCCGCACCGGAGAGGTGCCGGGAGCCCGCGGCATCTCGGCCTTCATCGTGCCGGCGGCGACGCCTGGGCTGACCATCGCCGAGCGGATCGACGTCATCGCGCCGCATCCGCTGGCGCGGCTCCGCTTCGATGATTGCGTCGTGCCGGAGGACGCGCTGCTGGGCCGCCCGGGCCAGGGCTTCGCCATCGCGATGGCGACGCTCGACGTGTTCCGCTCGACGGTCGCCGCCGCCGCCCTCGGCATGGGCAATCGCGCGTTGCACGAGGCGACTCGCCGGGCGCTCGGCCGCCAGATGTTCGGTGCGCCGCTCGCCGACCTGCAACTGACCCAGGCTTCGCTGGCCGATTCGGTCGCCGAACTCGAGGCGTCGGCGCTGCTGATCTTCCGCGCGGCCTATGAGAAGGACCGCGGAAAGCCGCGCATCACGAAGGAAGCCGCCATCGCCAAGATGGTCGCCACCGAGAACGCCCAGAAGGTCATCGACCGGGCGATCCAGGTCTTCGGCGGCCTCGGCGTGAAGAAGGGCGAGAAGGTCGAGGAACTCTATCGCGAGATCCGCGCCCTGAGGATCTACGAGGGCGCCACCGAGGTGCAGAAGATCGTCATCGCCCGCGCCCACCTGTCGCAATTCCAGAATTAGACCACCGGGAAACAGCGCCATGATCCTCAACGAGCAGCAGACGATGATCCGCGACATGGCGCGCCAGTTCGCGCAGGAACGGCTCGCTCCGAATGCCGCGCAATGGGATCGCGACTGCCATTTCCCGATGGAGGAAATCCGCGAGATGGGCCGACTCGGCCTGATGGGCATCAACGTGCCCGTCGAATGGGGCGGCGCCGGCGCCGACTATGTCTCGACCGCCCTTGCCCTCGAGGAGATCGCGGCGGGAGATGCCGGCACCTCCACCGTCATGAGCGGCCACAACTCCGTCGGCTGCATGCCGGTGGCGAGCTTCGGCAACGACGACCAGAAGGAGCGCTTCCTCCGGCCGATGGCGGAGGGCCGGATGATCTCCGCCTTCCTCCTCACCGAGGCCCATGGCGGCTCCGATGCCGGCGCGCTCACCACCCGCGCCATCCGCGACGGCGACCATTACGTGATCAACGGCACCAAGCAGTTCATCACCACCGGCCGCAATGCCGACGTGGCGCTGATCTTCGCCCGTACTGGCGCGGAGGGGCCAAAGGGCATCTCCGCCTTCATCGTCCCGACCGCCACCCCCGGCTATGTCGTCGTCAGGCAGGAGGAGAAGCTCGGCCAGCATTCCTCCGACACTTGCCAGATCGCCCTGGTCGACCTGCGCGTGCCTGTCGAGAACCGTCTCGGCGCCGAGGGCGAAGGCTACCGCATTGCTCTCTCCAACCTGCAGGGCGGACGCATTGGCATTGCCGCCCAGGCGGTCGGCATCGCCCGCGCGGCCTATGAGGCGGCGCTCGCCTATGCCAATGAGCGCGAGGTCTTCGGCAAGGCCATCATTGACCATCAGGCGGTCGGTTTCCGCCTCGCCGCCATGGCGACGCGGGTGGAGACCGCACGACAGATGGTGCTGCACGCCGCCGCCCTGTCGGATGCCGGCCAGCCCTGCCTGATGGAGGCCTGCATGGCGAAGCTCGTCGCTTCCGAGGCGGCCGAATGGGTCTGCTCGGAAGCCATCCAGACCATGGGCGGCTACGGCTACCTCGCCGACTTCCCGGTGGAGCGCTACTACCGCGACGCCCGTGTCACCCGCATCTACGAAGGTACCAACGATATCCAGCACCTCGTGATCCTCCGGGAGATGCGCCGGCGCCAGGCCGCCTGAGGACAGGGCCATGCAGCCGTCAGCTCCGCCCCTCGCCGGCCTCCGCGTCCTCGATTTCTCCACCCTTCTGCCGGGCCCGCTGGCGGGGCTTCTGCTGGCGGAGGCGGGAGCCGAGGTCATCAAGGTGGAGCGCCCCGGCACCGGCGACGAGATGCGCGGCTATGCGCCCGCCTTCGACGATGCCGGCGGCAACTTCGCCCTGCTCAACCGCGGCAAGGCCAGCCTGACCGCCGACCTGAAGGATCCGGGCGACCGCGATCACGTCCGCAGCCTCGCCCGCTCTGCCGATATCCTGATCGAGCAGTTCCGCCCCGGCGTGATGGAGCGTCTCGGCCTCGGCTACGAGGCCCTCTCGTCAGAGAACCCACGCCTGATCTACTGCTCGATCACCGGCTACGGCCAGACCGGCGCGCGGGCGCAACAGGCAGGCCACGATCTCAACTACATGGCCGAGACCGGGCTCCTCGGCCTGTCGGGCGACGCGAACGGCACGCCGGTCCTGCCCCCGGTACTTGCCGCCGACATTGCCGGCGGCGCCTACCCCGCGGTAATGAACATCCTCATGGCGCTGGTCGGCCGTTCCGCGACGGGGCGGGGCTGCCATCTCGACGTCGCCATGGCCGACAACCTCTTCGCCTTCGCCTATTGGGGTCTCGCGGCGGGCCACGCCGGCGCCTGGCCAGAGACAGGCAAGGCTCTCGTCACCGGAGCCTCGCCGCGCTACCAGATCTACCGGACCGCCGACGGCCGCCATCTCGCCGCGGCGCCGATCGAGGAGCGTTTCTGGCAGGTCTTCTGCGACCGGATCGGGCTTGCGCCGGAGCACCGCGACGATACCGCCGACCCCGCTGGCGTCCGCCTCAGGATCGCCGACCTGATCGGCCGTCGCAGCGCGGCGGAATGGCGGCAGATCTTCGGCGACGCCGACGTCTGCGTCTACGTGGTCGCGACCCTCGAGGAGGCGGCATCCGATCCCGCCTTCCACGCACGCGGGCTTTTCGCCCGCACCGTCACGGGACGGAGCGCCGTGATGCCGGCACTGCCAGTGCCGCTCGACCCGGGCCTGCGGGACGGGTCGCCGACGCGCGCCTTTCCGGCCCTCGATGGCGGGGCCCGTCGCGCCGGCTGGGCTGCGGGCTGAACCTCAGCCGCGCATCGCCGCCGTCGCGGCCTTGAGGTCGTCCACCGCTTCCGGATTGACGAGCCCCGACAGGTCGCCGACGGGCTCGCCGAGCCAGACCGAGCGCACGACCCGGCGCATGATCTTCATGCTCCGGGTCTTCGGCAGGCCGGAGACGAAGGTGACCGCCTTGGGCCGGAACGAGGCGCCGAGGCCGGCCACCACCGCCTGCCGCAGTTCCTCGGCGAGTTCGGGGGTCGGCTTGACCCCGCGCGCCGGGACGCAGGCGCAGACCACCGCCGAGCCCTTGATCGGATCGGGCACGCCGATCACCGCTGCCTCTCCCACCTTGCCGGTGCCGAGCAGCAGCGCCTCGATCTCCGAAGGCCCCGTGCGCTTGCCGGCGATCTTGATCGTGTCGTCGGAGCGGCCATGGACGAACCAGTGGCCGTCGGCATCGACGGAGGCGAAATCTCCGTGGATCCACAGCCCGGGCACCTTGACCCAGTAGGCTTCGATGAAGCGCTCCGGCGAGCGCCAGAGCCCGCGGGTCAGCCCGATGGAGGGCACGGTAAGCGCCAGTTCCCCGACCGCCCCGCGCGGCAGCGGGCGACCACTGTCGTCGACCACCGCGGCACCCATGCCGGGGATCGGGCCGACAAAGGCGCCCGGCGGGAGATCACGGCCGAGCATGGTGCCGGCGACGATGCCGCCGCCGATCTCCGTGCCGCCGGAATAGTTGAGGATCGGCGCCCGGCCCTTGCAAACGTTGGCGAGGAACCAAGTCCAGGCCTCGGGCGTCCAGGGCTCGCCGGTCGAGGCGGTGACGCGCAGCGAGGAGAAGTCGTAGGCGGCGACCACCTCTGGCGGCTGCTGGATGAAGTTGCGCACCATGGTCGGCGCGACACCGAGGAAGCTGACACGGTGCTGGTCGGCGAGGCGCCACAGGCGCCCCTGGTCGGGATAGTCGGGTGTCCCCTCGGCCAGCACCATGGAGGCGCCGACGAGCGGCACGGCCACCGCGAGGATCGGCCCGGTGAGCCAGCCCATGTCGCTCATCCACAGGAGCCGGTCGCGCTCGGTGAGATCGAGGATGATGCCGAAGTCGAGAGCCACCTTGGTCATGAAGCCGCAATGGCTGTGGACCGTCCCCTTCGGCTTGCCGGTGGTGCCGGAGGTGTAGACGATCATCGCCGGGGCATCGGCCTCCATTTCTTCCGCCGGGCAGGCCTCGGCGACGGCGACGAGATCATGCCACCAGACAGCCTCGCCCGCGGCCTTCCCGGGATGGCGCGCGACCACCACGACATGGGCGAGGCTCGGCACCTGCGGCCGCACCTGCCCGATGATCTCGGCCATGGCGATGGGATTGCCGCGCCGGTAGGTGACATCGACGGTGATCACCGCCTTCGCCTCCGCGTCGAGGAGCCGCTCGATCACCGCCTGGGGGCCGAATCCCGAGAACATCGGCAGGGCGATGCCGCCGATGCGGGTGATGGCGAGGAAGGCGGCGATCGTCTCGGGCAGGAAGGGCATGTAGATGCCGACGACGTCCCCCTTGCCGAGCCCGAGGCGCTTCAGGCCGGCGGCTGCCCGCTCGGCCTCCTCGATCAGTCGCCCATAGGTCCAGGTCCGCGTCTCGCCATCCTCGCCCTCCCAGATGATGGCGGTCCTGTCGCCATGACCGGCGGCGAGGCGTCGTTCCATGCAGTTGTAGGCGAGGTTCGTGGTGCCGCCGATACACCATTGCGGCCACGCGATGCCCTTCGACGTATCCAGGACCTTGTCGAAGGGCTTGAAGAAGACAAGGCCGTGGAAGTCCATCACCGCCGGCCAGAACCACTCGGGGTCGCGGTCGGCGCGTTCGATCAGCGCCTCGTAGCTGTCGAAGCCGTGACGCTGCATGAAGAGCTCGAGCTGGAACGGGCTGGCGGCCATGGCTCAGGCTCCCTGGTCGGTGTCGAGGACGACGATCCGCGCCATGCGCGTCGTCATGAAGGCCTTCATCTCCTGATGGGCCGGCGAGACCTGATAGGCGTCATGAGCGGCCGAGGAGGTGAAGACACCGACGATGCCGTGGGTCAGCCCGTCGCTGCGCGAGGCGATGTTCTCGCGCATGAAGTAGTCGACGACGCCGTCGCACTCGGCCTTGATCCGGTCGACATAGTGCTGCGCCTTCGCGAAGAAGGCGGCGTCGGCCTCGGGCGTGAAGCTCATCAGGACGATGTGGTGGAACATGGTGGGCAATCCCCTGTGCTGACGGCGCTAGCCGATGGTCCAGCCGCCATCGACGATGAGGGAGGCACCCGTCATCAGCGACGAGGCATCCGAGGCGAGAAAGACCGTCGCGCCCATCAGGTCCTCGACGGTGCCGATGCGCCCGAGCTTGATCTTGGTGGTGACGTGGGCGCGGAAAGCCGGATCGCTGAGGGCCGGGCGCGTCATCGCCGTCTCCGTGAAGGTCGGGCAGAGGCTGTTGACGCGGACGCCGTGGGCGGCAAGGTCGATGGCCATGGCCTTGGTCATGCCCTCCACGGCGAACTTGCTCGTGGTGTAGGCCGAGCGGGCGGCAAGGGCGATATGCCCCGCCTGCGACGAGATGTTGATGATCGAGCCCTTCACGCCGGCGGCGACCATGCGGCGCGCCACCGCCTGTGCCGCGAAGAAGGCCGCGCGGACATTGAGCTCCATCACCGCATCGAGTTCCTCCTCGGTGACCTCGAGGAACAGGCGCGGCCGGTTGGTGCCGGCATTGTTGACGAAGACATCATAGGCGGAGCGCGCATCCATGGCGGCGCGGAAGGCGCCGAGGTCGGTGACATCGATCACCAGCGTGTCGGCCTTCCCGCCGCGGCCGCGGATCTCGTCGGCCGCCGCCTCGATCTCGCCGGCCGTGCGGGCGGCGAGCGTGACGGTGGCACCGGCCTCGGCGAGGGCTGCGGCGAGCGCGACACCGATGCCGCGTCCGGCGCCGGTGACGAGGGCGTGCTTGCCGTCGAGGCGGAAGCTGGGGGTTCTGGGCAGCATGATCGCAGGTCCTCCGCTCAGCCGAAGGCCAGGTAGCCGCCGTCGACGGTCAGCACCGATCCGTTGACGAAATTGGCGGCGTCCGAGGCGAGGTAGACGGCAGCAGGCGCGATGTCGTCCGGCCGGCCCCATCGGCGGTTGGGCACGCGCTCGGTGAGCTTCGCCGTGAACGCGGGATCCGTGTGAAGGACGCGGGTGAACTCGGTGGCGATATAGCCCGGGGCGATGGCGTTGCAGGTGATCCCGAGCGGGCCGAGTTCAATGGCCAGCGCCCTAACCAGCGACGTCACCGCGCCCTTGGCGGCCGCATAGGCGGGGATCTCGGCTTTCGGTGCCTGCACGGCGATGGAGCCGATCATGATGATCCGGCCGAATCCCCGCGCGGTCATCTGGGGAATTGCGGCGCGGGTGCAGAGGAAGGCGCCGTTGAGGTGGGTGTCGATGACGGCGCGCCATTCGTCATAGGTGAAGTCGGCGAAGCGCTTGCGCTTCTGGATGCCGGCATTGTTGACGAGGATGTCCGGCCCGCCCACGGAAGCCGCGATGGCCGCCATGCCCTTCGTGACGGCAGCCTCGTCGGTCACGTCGAAGGCCTCGGCCGAGCCCTTCAGGCCGGCCGCCTTCAGCTCCGCGAGTTTCGGCTCCAGCGCGGCCGGGTCGAGGTCGTTGAGCACCACGTGCGCGCCGGCGGCGGCCAGCCCCTGGGCGATGCCCCAGCCGATGCCGCGCGCCGAGCCGGTGACGAGGGCGGTGCGGCCGGCGAGCGGCTGGGCGGGTGAGCGGGTGTCGGTCATGGCAGGGTCCGGGTCGGGCGGGGTTTCAGGAGATGGTGAGGCCGCTGTCGACGGCGAGCACATGGCCGGTCGTGCGGGCGGACTCGTCGGAGGCGAGGAACAGGGCGGCGCGCGCCACGTCCTCGGGTTCGGCGAGGCCGACGAGATGGCGCGCTGAGATCTTCTGCGTCGTCTCGTTGTCCGCCAGTTGGGCGAGCACCCGCGGCGTGCGGGTGACGCAGGGCGCCACCGCATTGACGCGCACCTTCTGCGCTGCGAATTCGACGGCCATGGAGCGCGTCAGCGCGGTCACGGCCCCCTTCGAGGCGGTGTAGGCATCCTTGCCCGGCCAGCCCATCAGCGCCACGACCGAGGAGGCGTTGATCACCGAGCCGCCGCCGGAGCGGATGATCTCGGGGATCGCGTGCCGGCTCATCAGCCAGGTGCCGAGGAGGTCGAGGCGGATGGCGCGCCAGAACTCGTCGACCGGCGCCTCGGTCAACGGGCCGTCCTGCAGGGTGGAGCCACCGGCATTGTTGTAGAGGACGTGCAGCGCGCCGAAGCGGGCGACCGCCGCCGCGACCGCAGCAACGACGCTCGCCTCTTCCGTGACGTCGGTGCGAACGAAGAGCGCCTCCCCGCCCGCCGCCGTGATCGCGTCGGCTGCCGCAGCGCCGGTCGCCGGATCATATTCGGCGATGACGATGCGGGCGCCTTCGCGCGCGAAAAGCTCGGCCGTCGCCCTGCCGATTCCGCTGCCGGCGCCGGTGATGAGAGCGACCTTTCCGTCGAGACGACCCATTTCGCGTTCTCCTGGAGGCCCGCGCGGGGCTCAGTGCATGTAGGCGCCGCCGTTCACGTCGAGCGTCGCGCCGCAGAGGAAGCTTGCCCCCGGCGAGCAGAGGAAGGCGATTGGCCAGGCGATCTCCTCGGGCTCGCCGAAGCGCGGCACCGGCATGGCCTTGAGGGCGTTCGGATCGGCGGAAGCCGTCATCGCGGTGCGCACCGATCCCGGAGCCACGCCGTTGACGAGCACCTCCGGTGCCGCGCGCTTCGCCATCCAGCGCACCATGGTGTGGACGGCGCCCTTCGAGGCCGCATAGGGCAGCGGCGAATGGGCGTAGGTTCCACCCGTGTGGGCGGCCACCGAGCCCATCAGCACGATGCGCCCCTGCCCCCGTGCCTTCATCCCCGGCAGCAGCGCCCGCGCGAACTGCGCGGGGGCGCGGACATTGACCTTCATGACGGCGTCGAAGTCGTCCTCCCAGCGGTCCTCGGTCCAGGCCGAGGTCGGGAAAATGCCGGCGTTGAGCACAGCGCAATCGACCGGGCCGGCAGCGGCACAGAGCGCATCGATTTCGCCGCGGGCGGTGACGTCGCAGGCGATGAAGCGATGGCGCCGTCCCTCGCTCTCCAGGTCCTCGATGAGGCCGGGGGCATCGGCGCGGTCCGTCAGGACGAGTTCGGCGCCGAGGGCGGCGCAGAGCCGGGCCGTGGCACGACCGATGCCACCCGCGGCTCCCGTCAGTAGGATGCGCCGGCCCGTGAGATCATAGGGGCGCAGCGAATGTGGGTTCGACATCAGGCCTTCCCTGGGGTTTCCGGTCGGGATCGCGCCGTTCACGGACGCTATTAACTTGCGCGGCCAGTCAGACCGGCGGCGGGGTCATCGCGGGCTCAATGGATGTGATAGCCCCCGTTGACGTCGACCACCGTGCCGGTGACGTAGCCGGCGAGCGGGCTCGCGAGGAACAGGATGACGCGCGCGACATCCTCCGCCGAACCGAACCTGCCCAGCGGAATGGTCTCGCAGATCGCCCGCTTTCGCTCGGCGTCATACTTGCCCTGGGTCATGCCAGTTTCGATGATCCCCGGCGCCACCGCATTGGCGCGGATGCCGAAAGGACCGCACTCGCGCGCCGTCGCCTTGGTGAAGCTGATGACGCCGCCCTTGGCGGCCGCATAGTGCGAGCCGCCGAGCAGGCCGCCGCCGCGCTGCGCGGCGATCGAGCCGAGATTGACGATAGCCGGCGAAAGAGTGCTCTGCCTGAGATGGGGCAGGGCCGCCTGCGTCATGTTGAAAGTGCCGATAAGGTTCACCTCCAGCATGCGGGCGAACTCGTCTGCGGTGAGGTCGGGGATGCGGGTCGGCGCGACGATCCCGGCATTGTTGACGAGAATGTCGAGCCCACCGAGGCTTTTCGCGATCTCCTCCACCGCCGTCCGGCAGGCAACAGGATCAGCGACGTCCACCTCGCGAGCGATCTGGCCGGCCGGCAACCCGGCATCCTCGAACTTGCGATCGAGCACTGCCACCGTCGCACCATGCTCGGCAAGGAGGCGGGCCGTCGCCTGCCCGATTCCGGCGGGATGCCCCCCTCCGGTCACGATCGCCCTGCGGTCTGTGAGGAGCGCCATCCCTACCCTCTTATCGTAATGACTGAATGTTCATTCATTTTCGGAGCAATGCAAGATCAAACATCCTGTGCGGGGCTGCGGTCGACAGGCGGTCGCCGGGCTTCGCCGGATGACGCGCATCGGCGGGCACTCCGCCCTTCGGCCAGCCCCCGTCCTCGCGTCGCAACAGCGTCCCAGAGGGGAGCGGCAACGACGCTGCAAAGCCCGCCGCCTTGCGCCTCGTTCCAGCACCATGAAACGCTGCCTGCGCCTGCCCTCGGGAGCCGGCGATCGCACTGCCTCATTCCAGACGATCGCCGCGGCGGCGCGCGCCGTCCCGTCACGGCTCGCCACCCTCAGCGGCCACACGACCTTTGCACGGATCATCGAAGATCCAGGCGATCTGTCCGGCTCAACGCTTCGCCAGCGGGCAGACGCTGTCGGCCAGAGGCCGGAACGCCTTGTCGGCCGGGATGGTGGTGACCATCTTGTAGTAGTCCCACGGCTGCTTCGACTCGGCCGGGCTCTTCACCTCGACCAGATACATGTCGTGGATCATGCGGCCGTTGGGCAGCAGCTTCCCGTTGCGCGAGAACATGTCCTCGACGGGGGTGTCGCGCATCTTGGCCACCACCTTGTCCGGATCCTTGGTCCCCAGCGCCTGCACCGCTTTGAGGTAGTGCAGCACGCCTGAATAGACGCCGGCCTGCGATTCCGACGGCATCTTGCCGAGCCGGTCGTAGAAGCGCTTGCCGAAGGCGCGGGTCTTCTCATCCATGTCCCAGTAGAAGGGAACGACGAACTGCAGACCCTGCATCGTCGCCAGGCCGAGCGAATGGACGTCGGTGATGAAGGTCAGGAGGCTCGCCAGCTTCTGGCCGGTCTGATGCAGGCCGAATTCGCGGCCCTGCTTGATCACATTGACCGTGATGTCACCGCCGGATGCGAGCGCGACGATCTTGGCGCGGGAGCCCTGCGCCTGCAGCAGGTAGGACGAGAAGTCCAGCGTCTGCAGGGGATGCCGGACGCCGCCGACAACCTTTCCGCCATTGGCAACCACGGCCTCGCGCATGGCCTGTTCCATGCTGTGCCCGTAGGCATAGTCGGCGACCAGCAGGAACCAGCTGTCATAGCCCTGGTCGATCAGGGCACGCGTCGCACCTCGGGTCTGCGAATAGGTGTCGAAGGTCCAGTGCAGGCCGTAGGGGCTGCACGTATCCTCGGTGAGGCGGTCGGTGGCCGCATTGGCGTAGATGGCGAGCTTGCGCTTCTCCCTCGTGAGATGGTTCACCGCCAGGGCAATCGCCGAATTCGGCACGTCGAGGATCACGTCGACGCCATCGAGGTCGTACCACTGCCGCGCCAGATTGAGGCCGACATCCGGCTTGTGCTGGTGATCGGCGAAAACCAGTTCGATCGGTGAGCCGAGCAGGCTGCCGCCCATGTCCTCAATGGCGAGCCGCGCCGCCTCGATGGAGCCCCGGCCGGAAATATCCGCAAAGGGTCCGGCGATATCCGCGAGAACGCCGAGCTTGACCTTCTCGGCCGCCCGAGAGGCGCGAGACGTCATCGCCAGTGCCGCGCCTGCCGTGAATGTCCTTCTGGTGATCGATGACATGAGCCTCTCCCTTGCTCGATTCGTCCCTTTGGCGTCGCCTCTCTCGCGCATTTCGGCACGGCGGGCGGCTCTCTGATCGACCGTGGCCTGTTCAGGCCGGGGATAGGGGCAGTGCCCGCATTCCACCCGCCAACGGGGAACGACCGTCAGTTGGTGGCAGGATGATTGAGAAATCTCAGAATGCAAGAAAAATCACACAATGACATTGGCACCGCCATCTGCCACAGAAGGGAGTCTCGCACCTGTTCCGCCACGCTCTGACCGACGCCCGATGACCAGCCTCGCCAAGATGCTCAAAATTCTCGAGCTGTTCGGGGATGACCGGAGCAGTTTCCAGATCGATGACGCGGTCGCGGCGACCAGCGCTTCACGGGCGACCGTCTACCGGTACCTCCAGGCCCTTTCCGCCTCCGGTCTGATCGCACCGGCCTCGGGAGGGGCCTTCGTGCTCGGCTCCAAGATCATCGAACTCGACCGCCTGGTGCGCCTGACCGACCCGCTGGCCACCAGCGCCCGGCCCGTCATGGCGTCGGTGAGTGGCCGCCTGGGCCTCAACATGCTGCTGTGCAGCTACTATGGCGACCGGGTCATGTGCTCGGAGATCGTCTGGCCCGACGGCGACACGCCTGCCTATGAACGCGGCCGCCCGATGCCGATGTTTCGGGGGGCCATGGCCAAGCTGATCCTGGCGCATCTGACCCCGTACCAGTTGCGCAACATCATGCTCTGGCATGCCGACGAGATTCGCGCGGCTGGCCTCGGCGCCAACTGGGAGGAGTTTCGCCAGGCCATGGCCCGGATCCGCCGCGAGGGCACCTGCGTGACCCGCGGCGAGGTGGTCGATGGCCTCGTCGGCATCGGCGCGCCGGTCTTCGATGCCGATCGCCGCATTCTCGGCAGCATCGTCTTCGCCGTGAAGGAAATGCGTGTCGCGGCCTTCGGTGAGGACGAGCTTCGCCGCGAGATCACGGCGGCATCGGCCGCGATCGGCGAGGAGATCGCCCGCCATGCCGGTTCCGGAGCGCCCCAGGCTCCACGCTCCGCCCGCCCACGCCGGGCGCGCAACCCATAGAGTCTCGCCAAGCGTCTCAGCAGGTCAGACGCGCGGGCAGAAGCCGGTGCGATCATGTCGCTGCGATCGCCTGACAATCCGTGAATTCTCCGCAGCCTGGTCCTGGATGACCGCGCGAACCCCGTTGGGGCTGTGCGGCGCGCCCAGCCCGCGCGGCCTACCACACGATTCCATATTTTGAGCTTGAATGCTGCTAGATTTGGAATATGACTGCCGAACCTTGCCAGGGTGCCGCGGCTGCTGGGAGACTTGATGCAGGATCTGTCCGCCAAGATGGTCGAGCGCATCGCTGCAATCCTGCGCCTGCTGGCCGCGGGCGACGATCGCGGCGCCTCCCTGCAGGTCATCACCGAGACGCTCGACCTGAAGAAGCCGACGGCCCACCGCATCCTCTCGGCGCTGAGCGACAACGGCCTGGTCTTTCAGGACATGACCACGCGCAACTACCGGCTCGGCCATGCTGCGGCCGTCCTGGGGCGGACCGCTTTCGCACATGACATCGCCGGTGCGGCCCGCACCTCGCTGGTGCGGCTGGCGGCCCTGAGTGGCGACACGGCTTTCGCATCGGCGATCGAGGGGCCGGCGGCCATCTGCGTCGCCCGCGAGGTCGGCGACTTTCCCATCCGCACGCTGACCCTCTCGGTCGGCGATCGGCGCCCGCTCGGCGTCGGAGCCGGTTCGCTGGCGCTGCTCGCCGCCTTGCCCGACTCGGCTGTCGAGCGCGCGCTCAAGCGCAACGAGAGCTGGCTGCGCGACTTCCAGGGCTTCGACGCAGGAACGCTCCGAGGGCTCGTCGCCTCGACCCGGGCGCGCGGTTATGCGGAGAACGACGGGCGCATCGTCTCGGGCATGGCAGGCATCGCTGTCGCGGTGCTCGACCGAACGGGAGAGCCCGTCGCCGCCCTGTCCATCGCCGCCATCCGCGACCGCATGACCGCGGAGCGGATTCCTGCGCTCGTCGAAGCGCTCCGCGCCGAAGCGGCGCTGGTCACCGCACACCTCGATCATCCGCGCATCGCCGCCTGAGGGCCTCGCCGCGCGCCGGTCCATTCCAACGGGAGAGAAACGACCATGAGCGACAACGAAATGACCGGCGGCGAAGCACTCGCCCGCATGATCCAGGCCTTCGACGGCGGACCGATGTTCGGCATGGGCGGCTTCCAGCTGCTGCCCTTCTACGACGCCGCGCGCCGCCTCGGCCTCGAGCACCACCTGATCAACGACGAGCGCGCCGCCGTCTTCGCCGCCGACGCCTATGCCAAGGTTTCCGGCAAGGTCGGCCTCGCCGACGCGACGCTCGGACCGGGCGCCACCAACCTCGTCACCGGCCTCGTCGAGGCTCTCAACGCCGGCACGCCCATGGTGGCCCTCATCGGCGACACCAACCGCGAGCATTCCTGGAAGAACATGACGCAGGAGAGCCGCCAGCTCGATATCCTGCGCCCCTGCGTCAAGGAGGTCATCCGCGTCGAGATGATCCAGCGCATTCCCGAGCTGATGCGCCGCGCCTTCGCGGTGGCGACCTCCGGCCGGCCCGGCCCTGTCGTCGTCGACGTGCCGGAGGACATCTGCCACGGCACCTACGGCTTCTCCGACGACGACTTCAAGGTCGACCCGCGCCACGGCATGGCGCCGTCGATCCGCTGCCGTCCCGACCTCTCCGATCTCGAGCGCGCCGCGCGCATGATCGCCGAGGCGAAGCGGCCGATCATCCTCGCCGGCGGCGGCGTCCACATCTCGGGGGCCGCCCCGACGCTGACCGACTTCGCCCGCGCCTTCAACATTCCCGTCGCCCACACCATGAGCGGCAAGGGCGCGGTGCCCTGCATCGATCCGATCAGCGCCGGCCTGTTCGGCCGCTACGACCGCATCGCCAACGCGCTGATCGAATCCTCCGACCTCATCCTAGTCGTCGGCTGCAAGCTCGGCGAGATCGCCACCAAGCGCTTCACCGTGCCGCCGAAGGGCAAGAGGGTGATCCACATCGACATCGTCGCCGAGGAGTTCGGTCGCACGCTGGAGCCCGAGCTGGCGCTGTGGGGCGACGTGCGCGCAACTGTCGCCGACCTGCACGCGGCGCTGAAGGATGCAGCTCCCGCGATCCGCGCCCGTCTCGCCGACTATGCCGCCGAAATTCCGGCGAAGATGGCCGAGTGGCGCGAGGGCGTCTCCGAGCGGCTCAACTCCGACGAGACGCCGGTGTCGATGGCCCGGCTTCTCACCGAGATCAACCGGGCGCTGCCGGCCGACGGCTATCTTGTCGCCGACGGCGGTTTCGCCGCGCACTGGGGCGGCTTGCTGTTCGATACCAAGCAGCCCGGCCGCGCCTTCGTGCCGGATCGCGGCTTCGCATCCATCGGCTACGGCTTGCCCGGCGCGATGGGCGTCGCCATGGCAGCCCCCGACAAGCAGGTGATGAGCCTCACCGGCGACGGCGGCTTCAACATGATGCTGGGCGAGCTGGAAACGGCGCGCCGCACCGGGCTGAAATTCACCGTCATCGTCGTGAACAATGCCGCGTCCGGCTATGTGAAGGCGCTGCAGCACCTCGTCTATGGCCCCGGAGCCTATCACGCCTCCGACCTCGCCGAGACGAACTATGCGGTGGCGGCGAAGGCCCTCGGCTGCCACGGCGTCCGCGTCGAGGAGCCGGGCCAACTCGCAGCGGCCCTAGCCGAGGCCATGGCCCATGACGGCCCCTCGGTGGTCGACGTGGTCGTCACCCGCGATCCCGCCAAGATGCTGCCAGGCGTCGACAATCGCGCGGTGAAGATGAAGAAGGGCGACCGCCCCGCCTGATCGGGCCATCCGAGGCCGGGGTCGGCGGTGCCGGCCCCGGTTCAGTCGCGGCGGACGAGCCGCGCCGCGAAGAAGCCGTCGAGCCCGGCGCGAGCCGGGTCCGCATCCGGCCAGTGCGACGGCAGCGTCCGGAGGAAACCCTCCGGCGTGATGAAGGGGGCGATCCCGGCCGGATCGTTAGGCCGGATGGGATCGAGGGCGAGGCGCGGCTCGCGCGCGAGCAGCGCGGCGATCTGCAGTTCGCCCTCCTCAGGCTCCAGCGAGCAGGTGCAGTAGACGGCCCGCCCCCCCGGCTTCAGCAGATCGGCGAGACGGTCGAGCAGGCGCGACTGCAGGCGCGCGAGCCCCTCCACATCGGCCATCGATTTCAGCTGCATCACATCGGGATGGCCGCGCACCGTGCCGGTGGCCGTGCAGGGAGCGTCGAGCAGGATCGCGTCATAGGTCCCCTCGAGCTCCAGCGCATCGACGGCACGCGTTTCCACGGTGAGCTTCAGCCGCGTCATGTTCTCGGTCAGCCGTTCCAGCCGGCGCGCGGAGCGGTCAATCGCCGTCACGATCGCCCCTGCTGCGGCGAGCTGGGCCGTCTTGCCGCCGGGCGCGGCGCAGAGATCGGCGACAGCGAGGCCCTTCACATCGCCGAGGAGGCGTGCCGGCATGGCGGCGGCCGCGTCCTGCACCCACCATGCGCCGTCGGCATAGCCGGGAAGGTCCGGAATGGCGCCCTCCGCCTTCAGCCGCACCGACCCGGTCGGCGTGACGAAGCCGCCGAGACGGACGGCCCATCCTTCGGGGTCGGACTTCACCGTGAGGTCGAGCGGCGGCTCGCTGGCGATGATGTCGGCCATCGCGCGGGTCGTGTCCGCGCCATAGGCGGCGGTCCACCGCTCGCGCAGCCAGGGCGCAAGATCGTCGAGCGGATCGAGCGAGGCGAGAGCCTCGGCCTTGTCGCGGCCGATCCCGCGCAGAACGGCATTGGCGAGGCCGGCGAAGCCCTTGGCCTTCCGGTCGGCTTCCACCATGCGCACGGCGCTGTCGACGGCGGCATAGTCAGGCACGTCGAGGAAGAGGATCTGGCAGGCGGCCGTCCGCAGCACCGTCTCGAGGCGGGGAAGGCCCTCGGGCAGACCCTTGGCGAGGCGTTCGGCCAGCAACCGGTCGATGGTGCCGAGGCGGCGAAGGGTGGTCGCCGCGATCTTGCGGGCGAGCGCCCGGTCGACCGGTTCGAGGTCGGTCGGGGTCTCCAGCGCCTCGTCGAGCGGCCGGCGGCGAAGCATAACCGCCTCGACGAGATCGCAGGCCCGCCGGCGCGCCGGCAGGCCGGGATGAGCGGCGGGCTTCGGCTTGGGGCTCTTCGGGCGGGCCGGATGAAACGGGCGCTTGGTCATGGCGCCCGTCTAGACTCCGCCCCGCCCCGCGGCAAGGCGCAACGGGCTCAGCCCCAGGGGCCGCCGCGGCTGTTGCTGCCCCAGGGCGCCGCCTGCGGCTGGTGGTGCTGGACATAGCCGCCCGTGCCCCAGGCCTGGGCCAGCTGCTGCAGGGCGGCGATGCGGTTGCCGGTGTCCGGATGGGTCGAGAACAGGTTGTCCATCCGCTCGCCCGACAGCGGGTTGATGATGAACATGTGGGCCGTCTGCGGATTGTGCTCGGCGGTGTTGTTGACCGAATGTTCGTGGGCGCCGGCGATCTTGGCGAGCGCCGAGGCCAACCACATGGGATTGCCGCAGATTTCCGCGCCGAGCTTGTCAGCCTCGTATTCGCGCGAGCGCGAGATCGCCATCTGCACGATGGCTGCCGCAAGGGGCGCGAGGATCATCATGGCGATGGAGCCGATGACGCCGAAGCCGTTGCGGTTGTCGCTGCTGCCGCCGGAGAAGGCCGCGAAGTTGGCGAGCATCGACACGGCACCGGCAAGGGTTGCCGTGATCGTCATGGTCAGCGTGTCGCGGTTGCGGACATGGGCGAGCTCATGGGCGATGACGCCGGCGACCTCCTCGCGCGTCAGCGCATTCAGGAGGCCGGTATTGACCGCGACGGCGGCATTCTCCGGGTTGCGGCCGGTGGCGAAGGCGTTGGGCTGGTCCTCGTGGATGATGAACAGGCGCGGCATGGGCATGCCGGCGCGCTGGGTCATCTCCCAGGTCATCTGGTAGAGGTCCGGTGCGGAGGTCTGGTCGACCTCCTGCGCGCCGTACATGTTCAGCACGGCCCTGTCGGAACCCCAGTAGCTCCAGAAGTTCATGGCGGCGGCAACGGCCAGCGCGATCAGCATGCCGGTGCGGCCGCCGATGAGGAAGCCGATCCCCATGAACAGCGCGGTCATCGCTGCAAGGAGAATGGCGGTCTTCATGTAATTCATGGCGCATGTCTCCGTGGAATTCGGCGATTAGATCGTGATGACCACGCTGCCGGGCAAGGGGCGCGTGCGTCGCACCACGAGATCGCTTGCGTACGAACGACGTGATCTGGTAATCGGCGGGATCGACCGACGCATCGCTGCCGGAGACCCCGCATGACCTATGTGGTCAACGAGAACTGCATCAAGTGCAAGTACACCGACTGCGTCGAGGTCTGCCCGGTCGACTGCTTCTATGAGGGTGAGAACTTTCTCGTCATCCACCCCGACGAGTGCATCGACTGCGGCGTCTGCGAGCCGGAATGCCCCGCCGAGGCGATCAAGCCCGATACCGAGCCGGGCCTGGAGAAGTGGCTGGCCGTCAATGCCGATCTTGCCGGCAAATGGCCCAACATCACCCAGAAGCGCGACCCCCTTCCCGATGCGAAGGAGTGGGACGGCAAGGCTGGCAAGGAGCCGCTCCTGTCACAGGCTCCGGGCAAGGGGGACTGACCCGCCCGGACGGTAACCAAATGCGTCGAAACGCCGGCATGTGACCGCTGCGGCAGAAGCCGCATGCGCCCAAGCCTTTGATTTCGGCGAAATTTGTGCTATGGTGCCGCTACAGTCGAACAAAAGCGGTCCCACCGGTGCGCTCCCTTCATTGCGGGGCGTTATTTTTCGGAAAAGCTCCGATGAACTGTCGCGACGGACCCGCACCGGGTGCTGATCGCGCCGCCGAAGGTCGTTTTCATCGTCTGACGTCAGGGGACGGGCGGTCGACCCGTCGAGGTCCCCTTTCGCGCGAAACGCCGCGGCACCCCGAGAGGGACCGCGGGCCCTCCGACGGCCTCCGCCGCGGCAAGGGCATCACCAGCGGCCGTCACCGGCCGGCGAGGAGTAAGGCGCAGTATGACCGTGAAGAAGAACGCGCAGACCCGTCAGGGCTTCAAGACGAACGAGTACATCGTCTATCCGTCCCACGGGGTGGGTCAGATCGTCTCCATCGAGGAGCAGGACATCGCCGGCTTCAAGCTCGAACTGTTCGTCATCACCTTCGAGAAGGACAAGATGACCCTCCGGGTGCCGACCGCCAAGATCGCGCAGGTCGGCATGCGCAAGCTCGCCGAGCCCGATGTCATGGCCAAGGCCATGGACGTCCTCAAGGGCCGGGCCCGGATCAAGCGCACCATGTGGTCTCGCCGCGCCCAGGAATATGAAGCGAAGATCAATTCCGGCGACCTGATCGCCATCTCCGAGGTCGTCCGCGATCTCTTCCGCTCCGACGCCCAGCCCGAGCAGTCCTACTCCGAGCGCCAGCTCTATGAGCAGGCCCTCGACCGCATGGCCCGCGAACTGGCCGCCGTCGAGCGCGTCATCGAGTCCGAGGCGGTGAAGCTGATCGAGGCCCAACTCGCCAAGGGTCCGCGCCGCGGTCCGGCGAAGGCCGAGGCGGACGAGGCCGACGAGAGCGACGAGCCCGAGGTCGAGGCCGCCTGATCCGACGCGGATTCGGTAGAGCCCGAAAATTCGATCATGAAGAACCCGGCCTCGTGCCGGGTTTTTCTTTTGTCACCCAGGCTGTCCCAGAACAATTGGTCGCCGCCCTGGTCGTGGCCCCATCAAGACTGCGGTAGATGGCCGCAAGTCCGGCACGAATGGACGATCCAACGTTGATCTGCCCGAGGTTCGCGGTCGTAATCTGCGTGCATCGCCATAGAGCAGGCTGACCTGCCGCCCCGATGCAGGGAGAACAGCCATGGCACAGCTTCCCGGCGTCGGACCGAGCCTCGCGAAGGCGGCAAAGGACGCGCCCTTCCTCGACCGCGACGAGGAACATGCCCTCGCGCTTCGCTGGAAGGATCTCGACGACGAGGTTGCGCTCCATCGGCTCGCGCAGGCGCATATGCGACTGGTCTTCGCCATCGCGTCGCGCTTCCGCCACTACGGGCTGTCGATGGCCGACCTGATCCAGGAGGGCCATGTCGGCCTTCTGGAGGCCGCGGCCCGCTTCGAGCCCGATCGCGAGGTCCGCTTCTCCACCTATGCGACCTGGTGGATCCGCGCCTCGATCCAGGACTTCATCCTGCGCAACTGGTCGATCGTGCGCGGCGGGACATCCTCGGCCCAGAAGGCGCTGTTCTTCAATCTGCGGCGCCTGCGCGCGCAACTCTCCCAGACCATGGGCTCCGGGGTCGGCGCAGGCGTCATCCACCAGCACATCGCCGAGGCCGTCGGGGTGTCCCAGGCCGATGTCGCCGTGATGGAGGCCCGCATGTCCGGGGCCGATCTGTCGCTCAATGCACCGAGCTTCGAGAGCGAGGGAGACAGCTCGACGGAGCGTCTGGACCATCTCGCCGATGTCGCACCCCTGCCGGACGAGGTGGTGGGGGAGGCGATCGATGGCGATCGCCGCACCGAATGGCTGCGCCAGGCGCTGAAGGTCCTGTCGGAGAGGGAACTCGGCATCATCCGCGAGCGTCGCCTCAGTGACGAGGCGGCGACGCTCGAGGCGCTCGGCGGCAAGCTCGGCATCTCCAAGGAGCGCGTCCGGCAGATCGAGAACCGGGCCATGGAGAAACTGCGGCGGGCGCTGGTCGAGCAGCGGCCGCAGGCCGCCGCAATGCTCTGAGGCCGATCACTCGGCCAGCGGGCGGGCCTCTTCGGGCAGCATGATCGGAATGCCCTCGCGGATCGGATAGACGAGCTTGGCGCCGCGCGAGATCAGTTCGCCGGCCTCGGCGTCATAGTCCAGGGGCCCCTTTGTGACCGGGCAGACCAGCACTTCCAAAAGGCGCGGATCGACGGTTCCGGGGCGCGTGGGCGGCACCGCGGTCTTCGGTTCACCGGCAGGGCGGGACGGATCGGACATCGGCAGGAAATCCCTCGAGGCAACAGCTTTGCCAGTGATCTAGCCCGCTGGCGCCGGCTGCGCCAGCGGTTCAGTTGAGAGGTGGCTTCACCGTATCAGTACGGTCCTTGGCCAGCGCCACCTCCGTCACCGCCACGAGCAGGGCCGCGCGGGTCTTGAGATCCGGCGCCTCGAGCAGCGCCTGCTTCTCCTTCAGACCCCACGGCGACATCATGCACAGGGCGTTGACCAGAACCTCGGTCGGCGCGCGCTGGATACCGTCCCAGTCCGCCTCCATGTCGTTGACGTCGAGAAACTCCCTGAGGGTCTTCAGGAGGCTGTCGCGATCGACCTCCTCCTCCCCCACCCGCGGCTCGAAGTCACCGGAAAAGGCCGCAAAGTCCACCTTGCACTGGCGATAGGGCGTGGTCACCGCCAGTTCCTCGACGATGCGGAAGCGCGCGATGCCGGTCAGGCTCAGCATGTAGCGGCCGTCCCCGGACTCGGCGATCTGGGTGATACGTCCGACGCAGCCGACGGCCGAGAGCTCGGGGCGCTTCGCCTCCTCGTCCGCCGCGACCGGCTGCACCATGCCCACCAGCCGGCGGCCGGACAGGAAGGCATCGTCGATCATCGCCAGATAGCGCGGCTCAAAGATGTTCAGCGGCAGCTGGCCGCGCGGCAGCAGCAGCGCGCCCGGCAGCGGGAATACGGGAACGACGTCCGGCAGATCGGCCGGGCCGCGATAGGTGACGTTGGTGCCCATGGCCTTCAGCTCCGTGGCGTCACGACAGGGTTGATCCTGTCATCTAGGCGCGCCGACCGCGCCTGCCAGCCCCGGACAACGGGAAATCAGCGCGACGCCGAATGATACTGCGGATTGGGACGCATGTCGGTGGCCGAGGCCATGCGGTTCGACATGTTGTAGAAGGCCGCCGTCGCCGAGATGTCCCAGATGTCGCGATCCGAGAAGCCGACATTGCGGAGCGCCTCCCGGTCCGGGTCGTCCACGGTCCAGGGCGCCTCCGTCAGCTTCACCGCGAAGTCGAGCATCGCCCGCTGACGCGCATCGAGGCGCGCGGCGCGATAGTTCATCACCATGAGTTCGCCCAGTTCCGGGTCGCCGGAGAGCTGGCGGACCGCGGCTCCATGGGCCGTCAGGCAGTAATAGCAGCGGTTCACCGACGACACCGCCACAGCGATCATCTCGCGCTCCAGCTTGCTGAGGCCCGAGGGCGCCAGCATGAGGTCGTTGTACATGGCCGAGAAGGCCTTCAGCTTGGCGAGGTCGTGCGTATAGGCCAGCAGCACGTTCGGCACGTAGCCGATCTTGTCGCGGCACTTCTGGAAATAGGCCTCGATCTCGGCGTCGAGCGGCGCGGCCGGCAGGTCGAGCGCGATGATCGGCTCGGCCTTGGCCTTGGCTGGCTTCGCCGGCTTCTCGGCGCTCTTGACCGCCACCGGCTTGGCCGCGGCCTTCGCAGCCACTTTGGACGCTGGCTTGGCAGCGGGTTTGCTGGCGGATTTCGAAGCGCGCGCGGCCATGACGTCATCTCCCGGCTATGTCGCGGCCGGAAGCCGGTCCGGCTTCGTCATCACCGCGTTGCAAGGCTCGTAGCATGGCCATCGGGAGGGACGAAATTGTCTTTACGACCGAGGGGCCGCGTGATCATCCTGCCACCGGCACCAGAACCAAGACGAATCCCCCGCCGAGGAGATCAAGCATGAGCAATCGGGCCGAGGACGCGCGGGGGGCGGCAGCGATCATCGAACAGGCGGGCATCATCCTGCGCGGCACGGATGACAGCGTGCCGCAGGACTACGTCGCCGACCTCTTCGGCCGGGCCGATCCCGAGGATCTCGTCGCCTACGATGCACGTGATCTCGCCTCTCTCGCGGCACAGAGCTACGCGGCCTTCGCAAGGCGCCGCCCGGGCCTCTCGGCAATCCGGCTGTTCGACCCCGAGCCGACATCGGCGGCCTCTCAGCTCGCCACGGTGACCGTCGTCGAGGTGGCCAACGAGAACATGCCATTCCTCGTCGACTCGGTCCTTGGCGTCCTGAGCGAGCAGGGCCTGAAGGTGCGCCTCGTCGTCCACCCGATCCTCACCGTCGAGCGGGAGCACGACGGAGCCCTGGCAGCCTATCGGGGCCTCGACCCGAGCGACCAGGGCGCGCGTGAAAGCCTCATCCACATCCACGTCGATCGCATCGGCGACGAGCCGCGTCGCGCGTTGCTGGAGACGGAACTCGCCACGACGCTCGCCGACGTCCGTATCTGCGTCGCCGACTGGAAGCCGATGCAGGAGCGCGTCCGCGCCATCATCGAGGACCTGAAATCCAATCCCGTGCTGCCGGTCACCGAGATGGCCGAGGGCATCCAGTTCCTCGAATGGCTGGCGGCGAACAACTTCACCCTCCTCGGCATCCGCGACTATTCCTACGTGGGCGGCGTCGCCGAGGGCCAGATGGAGCCGGAGTTCACCTCCGGCCTCGGCATCCTGCGCGACGAGAACGTCCGCATCCTCCGTCGTGGCAGCGACCTCGTCGTCATGACGCCGGAGATGCGCGAATTCCTGATGCGGCCCGTGCCGCTCATCATCACCAAGGCGAATGTCCGCTCGCGGGTGCACCGGCGCATCTACATGGACTATGTCGGGGTCAAGCGCTTCGACCGGAACGGCCAGCTCATCGGCGAGGCGCGCATCGTCGGTCTGTTCACCTCGACCGCCTACACCCGCTCCACCCGCACCATTCCCTACCTCCGGCGCAAGGTCGACCGCGTCCTCACCCGCGCCGGCTTCGATCCCGACGGCCATTCCGGCAAGGCGCTGGTCAACGTGCTGGAGAGCTATCCGCGCGACGAGCTGTTCCAGATCGACGACGAGACGCTGTTCTCCCACGCCATGGCTGTGATGCAGCTGGAGGATCGCCCGCGCGTCCGCGTGCTGCCGCGCGAGGACCGCTTCCACCGCTTCGTCTCGGTGCTGGTCTACGTGCCCCGCGACCGCTTCGACACCACCGTCCGCCTCGCCATCGGCCAGCATCTGGCATCGGTCTACCAGGGCCGCGTCTCGGCCTTCTATCCCTTCTTTCCCGAGGGTCCGCTGACCCGCGTCCACTTCATCATCGGCCGCAGCGACGGCGAGACGCCGCGCATCGACCGGGCCGATCTCGAGGCTGCCGTCGCCCGCATCGTCCGGACCTGGAGCGACGGGCTCGGCGAGGCCATTGCGCTCATCCACGGGCCGGCCAAGGCGGGGGAACTCGTCTCCCGCTACCGCAACGCCTTCTCGGCCGCCTACCGCGAGGCGGTATCGGCGGAGAGCGCCATCGGTGACATCCGCATTCTCGAAGGCCTCTCCGATGCCCGGCCCCTCGCCATCGACTTCTACCGGCCGAACCCGACGGACCGGCTGGAGGCAGGCCTCAAGGTCTTCTCGCGCGGCCGGCCCATTCCGCTGTCGGAGCGCGTGCCGATCCTCGAGGCCATGGGCTTCGCCGTGGTCGACGAGCGCACCTACGAGATCGCCCCGGCCAGCGACGGCACGGCGACGGTCTGGCTGCACGACATGTCGCTCGCCCGCCCCAGCGGCCAGACTATCGATCTCGAGGCACTGGACGAGAAGCTCGAGGCTGCGCTGATGGCGGTGATGCGCGGCGATGCCGAGAGCGACGGCTTCAACGCCCTGACTCTGGAGGCAGGTCTCGCCTGGCGCGACGTCGCGGTGATCCGCACCCTCGCCCGCATGCTTCGCCAGATCCGCGCACCCTTCAGCCAGGACTATCTCTGGGCGACGCTGCGCAAGCATGCCGCCATCGCCAAGGGCGTGGTCCTGATGTTCCACCTGCGCTTCGACCCGCGGCTCGGCCTGTCGGTGGAGGAGCGTAATGCCAAGCAGGGCGACCTGATGGCCCGCTTCGAGGAGAGCCTCGCCCAGGTGTCCTCGCTCGACGAGGACCGCATCCTCAGGGCCTTCATCAACCTCATCCAGGCGGCCCTGCGCACGAATTTCTACCAGACCGGCGAGGACGGCCAGGTCCGGCCGACCATCGCCATCAAGTTCGAGTCGAAGAAGATCGACAACCTGCCGGCGCCGCGGCCGCTCTACGAGATCTTCGTCTATTCGCCGCGGGTCGAGGGCGTGCACATGCGCTTCGGCAAGGTGGCGCGCGGCGGCCTGCGGTGGTCAGACCGGCCGCAGGACTTCCGCACCGAGGTGCTGAGCCTCGTCAAGGCGCAGCAGGTGAAGAATGCCGTCATCGTGCCGGTGGGCGCCAAGGGCGGCTTCCTGCCCAAGCGCCTGCCGCCGTCCAGCCAGCGCGATGCCTGGCTCGCCGAGGGTACCGAGTCCTACCGCATCTTCGTGCGCTCGCTGCTGCAGCTGACCGACAATATCGAGGGCTCCGCCATCGTGCCCCCGCCGGAGACGGTGCGCCACGACGGCGACGACCCCTATCTGGTGGTGGCGGCCGACAAGGGCACGGCGACCTTCTCCGACACGGCCAACCAGCTCTCCATCGAGAAGGGACACTGGCTCGGCGATGCCTTCGCCTCCGGCGGCAGCCAGGGCTACGATCACAAGAAGATGGGCATCACCGCCCGCGGCGCCTGGGAAGCGGTCAAGCGCCACTTCCGCGAGATGGGGACGGACATCTCGCAGTCGGAGTTCACGGTCGCCGGCGTCGGCGATATGTCCGGCGACGTCTTCGGCAACGGCATGCTGCTGGAGAGGACGATCAGGCTGGTCGCGGCCTTCGACCATCGCGACATCTTCCTCGACCCCGCGCCCGATCCTGGGGCGAGCTGGACCGAGCGCAAGCGGCTCTTCGACCTGCCGCGATCCTCCTGGGCGGATTACGACAAGAGCCTCATCTCGTCAGGCGGCGGAGTCTTCCCGCGCTCGGCGAAGTCGATCTCCCTGTCGCCGCAGGTGCAGGCGATCCTCGACCTTCCGAAGGCCGAGGCGACGCCGCAGGAGGTGATGAACGCCATCCTCAAGGCACCCGTCGACCTCCTGTGGTTTGGCGGTATCGGCACCTATGTGCGCGCCGCCTCCGAGACCGACGACCAGGCCGGCGACCGCGCCAACGACGCCATCCGCATTACCGGATCCGACATCCGGGCGAAGGTCGTGGGCGAGGGCGCCAATCTCGGCATGACCCAGCGCGGCCGCATCGAGGCCGGCCGCCGGGGCGTCCGCCTCAACACCGACGCCATCGACAACTCCGCCGGCGTCAACACTTCGGACGTCGAGGTGAACATCAAGATCGCCCTCACCACGCCGGAGCGCGACGGCCGCCTCGACGCGCCGGCGCGCAACACGCTGCTCGCGGAGATGACGGACGATGTCGCCGCCCTCGTCCTGCGCAACAACTACCTGCAGACGCTGGCGCTCTCCCTGTCCCAGCGGCGGGGGCTTGAGGAACTCGGCTTCCAGCAGCGCCTGATGCAGAGCCTCGAGACCCAGGGCAAGCTCGACCGCGCGGTGGAGTACCTGCCCGACGAAAGCGAACTGGCGGAACGCCGACGCCGGGGCGACCCGCTGACGCGGCCGGAGATCGCCGTTCTCCTCGCCTATGCGAAGATCGATCTCTACGACGACCTGCTGGCCTCGCAGGTCCCCGACGATCCCTATCTTGCCCGCGAGCTGATCCGCTACTTCCCCCGGCCTGTGCAGGAGCGGTTCCCGGACGCCGTCGAGACGCACCGCCTCCGGCGCGAGATCATCGCCACCGGCCTCGCCAACTCGATGATCAACCGGGGGGGACCTGCCTTCGTCGCCCGCCTGATCGACCAGACCGGCGCCGATGTCGCGACCATCGCCTCGGCCTTTGCCGCGGTGCGCGATTCCTACGGCATGACCGCCCTGAACACCGAACTCGACGGGCTGGACAACCGCATTCCCGGTGCGCTGCAGCTTGAGCTCTACGCCGCCATCCAGGATCTCCTTATCGATCGCGTCATCTGGTTCATCCGCAACGTGGATCTCTCGGGCGGACTGGCCGACGTCGTGGCGCATCACCGTGCCGGGATCGAGGCCGTGGCAGCCAGCCTCGATGGATCGCTTCCGCCCGACGTGGCTGCAGTCCGCAAGGCGAGGACGGCCGAGCTGCATGCCGCCGGTGTGCCGGATCCCCTGGCCGGGGTGATGGCGAGCCTCGACCAGCTCGCAACCGCCCCGGACATCGTGGCGGTCGCCGACCAGACCGGCCGCGCCGTCGCCGATGTCGCGGCCACCAGCTTCGCGGCGGCGGCGGTCTTCCGGCTCGACCAGATGAAGGCGGCGGCACGCGCCATCACCGTCACCGACTACTTCGACCGCCTCGCCCTCGACCGCGCGCTCGACTCCATCGCCGATGCGGAGCGCCGGATCACGGCGGACATGCTGGCAAGCGAACAGTCCGGTCCCGCCGCCGTGGGGGCCTGGCTTGCGGTGCACGGGGGCCGGGCCGAGCGAATCCGCACCGCGGTCGCCGAGATGGCCGGTTCGGGCCTGACCGTGTCCAAGGCGACGGTGGCTGCGAGCCTGCTCGGAGACCTG
>VFQR01000345.1_pt1 | contig 74081 bp, 69 predicted proteins | sample 3512321 | NCBI WGS metagenome assembly VFQR01 (sample SAMN10412374, study PRJNA504923) | tailings metagenome | isolation source: Relicate 3 Philex TSF1 revegetated site | place: Philippines: Tuba, Benguet | collected 2017-08-29 | reverse complement strand
AAGCGCTTTCAGGCGCACGCAACCGCTACGGTCCGACTTCGGTGAATAAGCCGGGTTGACACCAGGCATCTGAAGGCGCCGGGGCCGGGAGGTTTGGATACACCCGTGGGGTCCCACCGCAATCAATCCAGCCTGTGGTTAAGGTCGAGCTAAGTCAAATATTCTGGGCGTATAGGCCTTTAGCTTACCTGTGCCAATTCAGCTCGGTGCAATGGTCCAATGGTGAACGTATCTCGCGCCATGAACCACGGCTCCGCGTCGATCTTCGTCACGTGCACCTGTTGGTCCATTCAAGTTGAACTCGCAGACAGTCCCGGCGGGGAAAACCCTGCGACGCACCTCGCGAGTCTCGACCACGGCGGGAAGGACGACTGCTTATTCGCATCCTACCCCGTCATTGTCACGATCAAGGTGAGATCCATAGCCTGGGTCGCCACGATAAACAGGTGCAGCTCCTGCCGCTCTCGCTTCAGAGCAGTTTCTGTATGCACCTCCGCCATTGCCGAACAGGGGCTGAGGACGACTGTTGTTCTGTGAACGGATGGTAGGCGTGGGCGCGGCAGCGCGGTGGCAGTGGTAGTCGCCAGTCTTTCGGTTGGTGTGGCAGCCGCTGGCATTCAGGCCGCCACTGTGGGCAAAGGCTCCCGTCGCAATTGTTGCAACGCAAGCAGCAAGAAAAAATGTCTTCATCAATCCGCCCGGATGTTAACTTAGACTAATCTGGTCTCCTCCTGCGGAACAAATGTCAAAGTCAAAGGCCCTCCTTCCCGGAAACATTCCAGTCGAACAGTTTCCCTGAGCGAAGTTCACAACTGAAAACACATCAAGTCCAGACATCAGGAGAGGTTCTTTTCGACACATTGTTTTCGTAGGCGTCCGGTGGACTCGCACTTTACAGGCCTCCCCCCCGGGGGGCAAACAGTTGCCGCCTCACTCTGACAGCACGATCTCCTGCCGGAACGTCCCGTCGCGCCCATAAACCAGCGCCCGCCCATCCACCGTCACCACCAGCAGGAAATCCCACCCCACCGTCACCGCCTCGGCCTTCGCGCCTTCGGGCAGCGTCAGGTTTTCCGGCAGCACCACGCCCCCACCGCCCGGCATCCGGGTGACAAGCAGCCCGACGATGGTTATGACACCCAAAATCATCGTGACCATCAACACGATGACCAGCCATTTCAGGAATTTCAGGCTGGGCGGAAGCTCACCGATCTCAGGGGTATCGTCCATGCCAGACCTTTCGTCAGATATCGAAGAGGGTGCTGACACCCTGATCGTCACCATCGGGCCAAACCCGCCTGACCGCCTTGATAAGGCCCTCGCGCGCGACGTGCCAGAGGAAGCCGCCCTCTCCCGCTCCCGCCTTATGAAGATGATCGCCGAAGGCGACGTGTCCAAGGACGGCCACCCCGTCACCGACCCCAAGACCCGCGTGGCAGAGGGCGACAGCTTCACCCTGACCCTCGCCCCGTCCGACGACTACCACGCCCAGCCCGAAGCCATCCCCCTGACCGTGGTCTATGAGGATGCCGACCTCATCGTCATCGACAAACCCGCAGGCATGGTCGTCCATCCCGCCCCCGGCACGCCCTCGGGCACCTTGGTCAACGCGCTTCTCCACCACTGCGGCGACACCCTGTCGGGTATCGGCGGCGAAAAACGCCCCGGCATCGTCCACCGGATCGACAAGGATACCACGGGCCTGCTGGTCGTCGCCAAATCCGACCGCGCCCATCACGGGCTGGCGAAACAGTTCGAAGACCACTCCGTCAACCGCCATTACATCGCCCTTGTCCACGGCGTCCCCGACGCCGCCGATCCCCGCCTGCGCGGCACCCGTGGCGTCAGTTTCGAACCGGGCGGCATCGTCCGCATCGCCACCGGCCTTGCCCGCCACAAGACCGACCGCCAGCGTCAGGCCGTGGTCTGGGATGGGGCAGGGCGTCACGCCATCACCCGCGCCCGCGTGGTGGAATCCTACGGCACCGCCGCCGCGCTGGTGGATTGCTGGCTGGAAACCGGCCGCACCCATCAGATCCGCGTCCATATGGCCCATGCCGGCCACGCCCTTCTGGGCGATCAAACCTATGGCGGCCGCCGCAAGCTCGCCCCCAAACTGGTGGGGGACGCCGGCGCCGAGGCGGGCAACAGCTTCCCCCGTCAGGCGCTCCACGCCGCGACGCTGGGCTTCGTCCACCCCGTCACAGGCGAAGACCTCAGCTTCGAAAGCCCCCTCCCACCCGACATGGCCGCGCTTGTGGAAACCCTGCAACAAGCGCGCTGAAGGGCTGAAACAAAGCCTGACATGTGCGTGAATGCACGCAAACGTTCCTTTAACGGAACGCGAACCTTCCCCAATTATGCTACAAGGGAAGGGCGGACTTGCAGCTTGCAGCGCAACTTCCCATGTTTTCCGGTTCCCGGGGGCTTCATCAAGACCCGGGCCATTTTTCAGGGAGCACGACATGAGCACCTACCAGAACCTTCCCGCACCCAGCCCGGAACAGGGGCTGAACCGTTATCTTCAGGAAATTCGCAAATTCCCTCTCTTGGAGCCGGAACAGGAATACATGCTGGCCAAGCGTTGGGTCGATCATCAGGATGCCGGTGCCGCGCACCAGCTTGTGACCTCGCACCTCCGCCTCGCCGCCAAGATCGCGATGGGCTATCGCGGCTACGGCCTCCCGCAGGCCGAGGTGATCTCCGAGGCGAATGTTGGCCTGATGCAGGCGGTCAAGCGGTTCGATCCCGAAAAAGGCTTCCGCCTTGCCACCTATGCGATGTGGTGGATCCGCGCCTCGATCCAGGAATACATCCTGCGGTCCTGGAGCCTTGTGAAACTTGGCACGACCTCGGCGCAGAAGAAACTGTTCTTCAACCTGCGCAAGGCGAAGGCCAAGGTCGGCGCGCTGGAAGAGGGTGATCTTCGCCCCGAAAACGTGGCCCAGATCGCCAAGGATCTGTCCGTGACCGAAGAAGAGGTCATCGACATGAATCGCCGCCTCTCCGGTTCTGACGCCTCGCTGAACGCGACGGTCGGCTCGGATGGCGATGGCGCGACCCAATGGCAGGACTGGCTGGAAGACGAAGACAGCGATCAGGCCGATGCCTATGCCGAACGCGATGAGCTTGACGCCCGCCGCGCGCTGCTGGTGCAGGCCATGGCGGTGCTGAATGAGCGTGAGAAGGACATCCTGATGCAGCGCCGTCTGGCCGATACGCCCGTGACGCTGGAGGAACTGTCGGAAAGCTACGGGGTCAGCCGCGAACGCATCCGCCAGATCGAGGTGCGGGCCTTCGAAAAGCTGCAATCGAAAATGCGCGAACTGGCGCGCGGCAAGGGCATGGCGATCCCGGCCTGACGCCCCGCCTGTGATCATACGCTGCGACGAATTGCCCGCGCGCGCCCGACCCAAACCGGTCGGGCGCGTGTTTCTTTATCTGCACCGACCCTGTCGCAAGGTTTAACAAACGCTTAACGCCCGTCTCGCTTGCCCCGATTACACCGCCATGGCTTGGCGCCCTGTATAGCCTCGCGCATAAGTGGCCCCTCGCCTGCTCGCCGGTTGCCTCGCCCGATGCATGGCGCTAGACCGCAGCAAAGCCGGAGACCGCCGATGACCATGCTGGAAACCTTCATCAAGCCGATGCACCGCGAAGGCATCAAATTCGTCGCGGCCTTCGCCGCCGTGACGCTGGTGCTGTTCTGGATCTGGGATCCCCTGGGCTGGATCGGCGTCGGCCTCACCGTCTGGTGCTACTACTTCTTCCGCGATCCCAAACGCGCCGTGCCGCAGAATGCAGGCCTTATGGTCAGCCCCGCCGATGGCGTGGTGTCGCTGATCGAACGCGCCGTCCCACCGCCGGAACTGGGCATGGGACCGGAACCGCTGATGCGCGTCTCGGTCTTCATGTCGGTCTTCAACTGCCATGTGAACCGCGCCCCAATCGCGGGGCGTATCTCGGAAATCGCCTACCGTCCCGGAAAATTCCTGAACGCCTCGCTCGACAAGGCCTCGGTGGACAACGAACGCAACTCCATCCGTATCGACATGGCCGATGGCCGCTCCATCGCCGTGGTGCAGATCGCAGGTCTCGTCGCCCGCCGCATCCTCTGCTTCGCAAGCAAGGGGCAAGATGTGCGAACCGGCGAACGCTTTGGCCTGATCCGTTTCGGTTCGCGTCTTGATGTCTACCTCCCCGACGGCGTCGAACCGCAGGTCGCGCTCGGCCAGACCTGTGTTGCCGGTGAAACCGTGATCGCCACGATCGGGCTCGACAGCCCCCAACGCATGGCCCGGATGGAATGACACAGCGTCACGACGATCCGATCCCCCCGCGCCGCAAGCTGCATATCCTGCATCTGCTGCCGAACCTCGTGTCGATTGTCGGCCTCTGCGCGGGCCTGACCGCCATCCGCTTCGCCTTTGACGGGCTGGTTGCCACGTCGGTTGCCCTGATCGGCCTCGCTGCCGCGCTGGATGCGCTGGATGGTCGTCTGGCCCGGATGCTGAAATCCGAAAGCGCGATCGGCGCCGAACTCGACAGCCTCGGCGATTTCGTGAATTTCGGCGTGACCCCGGGCATCGTCCTTTATCTCTGGGCTCTCAAGGACGATTCAAGCATGGGCTGGATCGCCGTCCTGATCTATGCCATCTGCTGCATGTTGCGGCTTGCCCGCTTCAACGTCGGCAACAAGGTGACTGCGGGTGAGGAACCGGTAGAAAAGACCTCCTTCATCGGCGTGCCATCGCCGGCCGGAGCGATGCTGGTGCTTGCGCCCATCTATCTCGCCTTTTGCTTTCCCGGCGATCTGTGGATCCCGAGCGAACTCGTCGCCCTCTGGATGATCGCGATGGGCGCCTTGATGATCAGCCGCATCCGCACCCCTTCGCTCAAACGCGTCACCATCTATGCCGAAGATGCACGCTACGTGCTCGTGGCCCTCGCCGCCCTGGTCGCGGCGCTGCTGACCTACCCGTGGGTGACGCTGCTGGTTCTTTCGGTGGTCTATCTGGCCAGCATCCTGTTCATCGCGCGTCATCAGTTCCTCGGTCTTTTCAACAGGATCGGATAGCGCCCCTCCGGGGTTGCACCCCAGGCCATCCCCGCCTAGCGTGCGCCCATATCAAATCGGAGGAGGTCACGATGAAACCCGTGCGCTGGGGCGTTCTAGGCAATGCAAAATTCGCCCGCGATCACATGGCCCCGGCCATCCACATGGCGGAAGGCGCCGAACTCGCCGCCCTCGGCACCTCATCCCCCGGCACGGCGACCGGCTGGGATTTCTGCCCCGGCCTGAAGCAGATGACCTATGCCGACCTGCTGGCCGATCCCACGATCGAGGCGGTCTATATTCCTCTGCCGAACCACATCCATGTGGAATGGACATTGAAGGCGCTGGAGGCGGGCAAACACGTCCTGACCGAAAAGCCCATCTCGATGAAGGCGGAAGAGATCGACACGATCATCGCCGCCCGTGATCGCACCGGCCTTCTGGCGGCCGAGGCCTATATGATCGTCCACCACCCGCAATGGATCCGCGCCCGCGAACTGGTGCAGGGCGGGGCCATCGGCACCCTGCGCCATGTCGATGCCTTCTTCAGCTATGACAACCACGAAGAAACCGAAAACATCCGCAACCGCCCCGAAACCGGCGGCGGCGGCATCCGCGATATCGGCGTCTACACCTACGGCTCCGCCCGGTTCGTCACGGGGGCCGAGGCGACCGATATCTCCTGCCGGATGATCCGCGAAAACGGCGTGGATGTCTGGGCCGAACTGGACGCCATCCTCGAAGGCCCGCTTGGCCGCGCAACCTATACCGCGATGACGTCAATGCGCCTGCAAAACCGGCAGGAAGTGACCTTCCACGGCGACAAAGGCCTCTTGAAAGTGGCCAACGGCCCCTTCAATGCCAACCTGTTCGCCGAGGCGCGGATCGAGTTGCACAATGGCCAGACCGTGACCAGCGAACGCTGGCCCGCGGCCAACCATTACAAGTTGCAGGTGGAAAACTTCGGGCGTTCCATCCGCACGGGTGCCGCGTATCCCTGCCCGCTGGAATTCACCCGTGGCACGCAGGTGATGATCGACGCGGCCTTCGCGACGGCCCGCGAAATCCACTGGTAAGCCAATGGCCGGGGGCAATCGCTCGCCCCCGGCCCCTGTTTTCCTGCGCCAAGCCGGATCAGGCCTCCATCGCCTCCAACTCGTCGATGAAGCCCGCAATCATTGACAGCCCCTTGTCCCAGAACGTCGGATCGCTCGCATCCAGCCCGAAAGGAGCCAGCAACTCCTTGTGGTGCTTCGACCCGCCCGCCTTCAGCATCTCGAAATACTTCGCCTCGAAATCCGGCAGGCCATCGGCATAGGCCGCATAAAGCGCGTTCACCAACCCGTCGCCAAAGGCATAGGCATAGACGTAGAAGGGCGAATGCACGAAATGCGGGATATAGGCCCAGAAGGTTTCATACCCGTCCATGAATTCAAACGCATCGCCAAGTGACTGCGCCTGAACCGACATCCACAGCGCGTTGATGTCATCCGGCGTCAACTCACCCTCGCGCCGCGCAGCGTGCAGCTTGCATTCGAAATCATAGAACGCGATCTGGCGGACGACCGTGTTGATCATGTCTTCCACCTTCCCCGCCAGCAGCGTTTTGCGCTCACCCTGCGTCTTGGCGCCATCGAGCAGCTTGCGGAAGGTCAGCATCTCGCCAAAAACGCTCGCCGTTTCGGCCAGCGTCAGCGGCGTCGATGACAGCAACTCCCCCTGACCGGCGGCCAGAACCTGATGCACGCCGTGGCCCAGCTCATGCGCCAAGGTCATCACATCGCGCGGCTTTCCCAGATAGTTCAGCATCACATAAGGATGCACCGCCGTCACCGTCGGGTGGGCGAATGCCCCCGGCGCCTTGCCCGGCTTCACCCCCGCATCAATCCAGCCCTTCTCGAAAAACGGCTTGGCCAGATCGGCCATCTTCGGATCAAACGCGCCATAGGCATCCAGCACCATCGCGGTTGCGGTGTCCCAATCCACCGTCTTGGGCGTCTCGATCGGCAGGGGCGCGTTGCGATCCCAGACCTGCAATTTCTCCAGCCCCATCCATTTGGCCTTCAGCCGGTAATAGCGGTGGCTCAGCTTCGGATAGGCGGCCACAACGGCGTTGCGCAGCGCCTCCACCACCTCGGGCTCCACATGGTTCGACAGGTGGCGCCCGGTCTGCGGCGTGGGCATCTTGCGCCAGCGATCCTCGACCTCCTTCTCCTTGGCAAGCGTGTTGTGGATGCGGGAAAACAGCTTGATATTCTTGTCAAACACCACCGCCAGCGCCCGCGCCGCCGCCTCGCGCCGGGCGCGGTCGGTATCGGTCAGCAAGTTCAGCGTGGCCTCAAGGTTCAGCTCCTCTTCCTCGCCCTCCACCTTGAACATCAGCCCCGCCATCGTCTCGTCGAACAGCTTGTTCCAGGCGCTGGCCCCCACGACTGAATTGTCGTGCAGGAACTTCTCCAATTCGTCCGACAACTGATAGGGCCGCATCGCGCGCATCCGGTCGAATACGGGCTTGTAGCGCGCAAGGTCCGCATTCTGCGCCAGCAATCCGGTCAGATGCCCCTCATCCAGCCGATTGAATTCAAGGCTGAAAAACACCAGCGGTGTGGTGAAGGTGGTGATCCGGTCCTGCGCATCAGCCATGAACTTGGCCCGCTCGCTGTCCATCGTGTTCTGGTAATAGCGCAAGCCCGCGTAGGACATGATCCGCCCCGCCACCACGTCGATCTGTTCATAGGCAAGAACACAGGCCAGTAATCCGGCCGCATCCAGCGATGCCAGCTTGCCCTCATAGGCAGCGGCAAAATCCGCGCAGGCTTTCTCCAGCCACGCCATGTCGCGCGCAAATTCCGGGGCATCCGGCGCCGCGTAAAGATCCGTCAAATCCCAGTCGGGCAGCTTGCCAAGGCCCCCGCCACTGGTGTTTGCGTCGAAAACGGGCCGGGGCAGGGAAAGCGTCATCGGGTAAACCTCATGCATGTTCGTAGCGTTCATCTAGGGCGGCATGGGGCAGGGGCGCAAGGGAAGGCCGGTCAATTCGGCGCAATCCCTTCTTCCGCCTGGCTCTTCTCTGTTGAAATATCCTGCGGGGGTGCGGGGGTGCAAAACCCCCGCTCCTCACATCTCATCCCCGCGCGACGCGCAGGAATTCGCGCAGACCCTCCAGCGTGTCGATCTCATCCACCGGCTTGTCACGCCGCCAGCGGATCATGCGCGGAAAGCGCAGCGCGATTCCCGATTTGTGGCGCGGGCTTTCCTGAATGCCTTCAAACCCGATTTCGAACACCAGTTCCGGCGGCACCCGCCGCACCGGCCCGAACCGCTCCAGCGTATGCGCCCGCACCCAACGGGTGATCTCGCCGAACTCCGCATCGGTCAGGCCGGAATAGGCCTTGGTGAATGGCACCAGCGCATTGCCATCCCGCACCGCAAAGGTGAAATCGGTGTACAGGTTCGCGCGCCGCCCATGGCCGGCCTGCGCGTAGATCATCACCGCATCCACCGTCCACGGGTCCAGCTTCCATTTCCACCAATCGCCCCGCTTGCGCCCCACGTGATAGGGCGAGGCAGCCCGCTTCAGCATCACCCCCTCGGCCTGCCTGTCCCGCGCCGCCTGCCGCTCTGCCGCCAAAGCCTCCCAGCTTTCAAAGCCAATCGCGGGCGACAGGCGCAGCGGCATCCCCTCCGGCAAACCCGCCACCACCGCCTCCAGCCGCGCCCGCCGTTCGGCAAAGGGCCGATCCCGCCAATCCTGCCCGTCCATCTCCAGCAAGTCATACGCCAGCATCATCGCGGGCGCCTCGGCCAATACCTTCTTCGGCACCGTCTTGCGCCCGATCCGCTTTTGCAGATCGGCAAAGGGCAGGGGCCGGTCCGCCCGATGGTCCCAGGCCAGCACCTCGCCATCCATCACCGTGCCGGGGGGCAGGAAATCGGCCAGGGCTGCGAATTCCGGGAACCGATCGGTGATCAACTCCTCCCCCCGCGACCAAAGGGCAAAGGCCCCGTTGCGGTGGATCAACTGCCCCCGGATGCCATCCCATTTCCATTCGGCCCGCCACGCCCCGGCATCGCCCAACTCTTCCGGCCCCTCTTCCAACGGCGCCGCCAGGGCAAAGGGATAGGGGCGCGAGGCGGGCCCTGACCCATCCTCCCGCACCAGCGCCTCGAAGGGTGTGGTCTGCGGCGACCAATCCCCCATCAGGCGATGCGCCAGCACCGCCTCCTCCACGCCCGTCGCGGTGGCCAAGGCGCGGGTCATCAACCCCTGGCTCACCCCCATCCGGAAGCCGCCCGTGATCAGCTTGTTGAACAGCAGCCGCTCCGTCGGGCCAAGCCGCCCCCAAAAGCCAAGGATCGCCGCCTTGCGCCGCTCGGCAGGTTGACCGGTCAACTGAACCAGATCGGCAATGACCGCAGAAAGCGATGGCGCATCCACCCCGTGCGCCGGAGGCAGGATCAGCGCGATGGTCTCGGCCAGATCGCCCACCATCGCATAGCTTTCCTCGAACAGCCAAAGCGGCATCCCTGCCGCTTCGGCCGCCCAGTCTCGCAACTCGGTCGATGTCACACTCCGCTTCGGCCGCCGCCCCGACAGCAGGGCTATGGTCCAGACCCTGTCCGCCTCGGGCGCGGTCTGGAAATACGCGGTCAGCGCTGCCAGCTTGGCCGTCGTCTTGGTGGTGCCGTCCAGCGCGGCAAAAAGTTGCGCGAACAACCTCATTCGGCCACCTCGGCCCCGGCATCCGCCGCCGTCTCCTCTGCCTCTTCCCCATATTCCGTGGCGACGATCCCAGCATCATAGCCCTGTTCCGCCAGCCAGCGCCGGAACGGCGCTGTATAGCCGTGCGTCACGAACACCTGCTCGCAGCCCGTGGCGCGGATGGCACGGTTCAACCCGTCCCAATCCGCATGGTCCGACACCACGAAGCCGGTGCCCAGCGCCCGCCGCCGCCGAATGCCGCGCACCGCCATCCAGCCGCTGGCAAAGGCCTCCTCGCTTGGCCCGAAACGCCGCGCCCAGGCCGACCCAAGCGCCGAGGGCGGCGCGATCACCAAGGCCCCCGGATGCGTCTTTGCGTCCACCCCCGCCACCGCCCGCACCGTATCGGGCAGGGCATAGCCCTGCGCGCGCAGAATTGCCGTGACCTCCTCCACCGCGCCATGCGTCAGGATCGGCCCGATCTGGTCCACCCCCGCCATCAACCTTTGCGCCTTGCCGAAACTGTAGGCCCCAAGGATTGAAACCTTGCCCGCTGCCGCATTTCCCGCCCACCAGCGGCTGATGTCGCCCATCACCTGCGCCTGCGGCTGCCATTGAAACACCGGCAGTCCAAAGGTGCATTCGCTGATAAAGGCATGGCACCGAACTGGTTCGAAGCCTTCGGCCAGCCCGTCAGGCTCCACCTTGTAATCGCCCGACACAACCCAGACCTCACCGCGCCGCTCGACCGCGATCTGCGCCGATCCCGGCACGTGGCCCGCCGGGTGAAAGCGCACCGTCACCCCTCCGATCTTCAACCGCTCGCCATAGGCGATTCCGCCTGCCTCGATCTGCCCCAACCGGTGCCGCATCACCGGCAGGGCCTGATGCGTGGCCAGATAGCGCCGATGCCCCCAGCGGGCATGGTCGGAATGGCCATGCGTGATCAGCGCGTGATCAACCGGTCGCCACGGGTCGATGAAAAAACCGCCATCGGGGCAGTAGATGCCGCGGTCGGTGAAGGTCAGAACGGGGTTTGCGGCCATGAGCGGCAGTTAGGGCGGGTGAGCAGCCGGTCCAGCACGGAAATCCGCCTGTTATTTGTGCATATGCTCATGCGGCACCCTTTTTGATGGGATGAAACGCTTTCCCCTCGCGAAATGCCCTGATTTACTCTGCCTGTGGCTTGGCGCAGGGGCAGTGACGGTGACGCAATACTTCAACGAGATGTATCACGGCGGCAAGGTGCGCGCGCCCTATGCGCAGCTTGAAGACTGGATGAAATCCATGCCGGCCGAGTTGCGCACGCTGAAACAGGCCGAGGCCGAGGAACTGTTCCGCCGCATCGGCATCACCTTCGCGGTTTATGGCGAAGGCGGTGATCCCGACCGCCTGATCCCCTTCGACATGTTCCCGCGCGTCTTTACCGGGTTGGAATGGGCCAAGCTGGAACGCGGCATCAAGCAACGCGCCCGCGCCCTGAACGCCTTTCTGATGGATGTGTACGGGAGGGGAGAGATCGTGCGTGCCGGTCGCATTCCGGCGCGGCTCGTCTATCAGAACGACGCCTATGAAAAAGCCGTCGCCGGGATCAAACCGCCCAAGGGCGTCTATTCCCATATCGTGGGCATCGACATCGTCCGCACCGGCCCTGACGAATTCTTCGTTCTGGAAGACAATTGCCGCACACCGTCGGGTGTCAGCTACATGCTGGAAAACCGCGAAATCATGATGCGGATGTTCCCCGACCTGTTTCGCGGCAACCGGATCGAACCGGTGGACCGCTATCCCGAAATCCTGCGCCGGACGCTGGCCTCCGTCGCGCCTGCGAAATGCAACCGGGAACCCACAATCGTCCTTCTGACGCCGGGGCCGTTCAACAGCGCTTATTACGAACACAGTTTCCTTGCCGATCTCATGGGTATCGAACTGGTCGAAGGGCAGGATCTTTTCGTTGAGGGCGAATTCGTCTGGATGCGCACCACCGAAGGCCCGAAGCGGGTGGATGTCATCTATCGCCGCATCGACGACGCCTATATCGACCCGCTCTGCTTCCGGCCCGACTCCACGCTGGGCGTGCCGGGGGTGATGGATGTGTACCGCTCTGGCGGGGTCAGCCTCTGCTCGGCCCCTGGTGCGGGCGTGGCCGATGACAAGGCGGTCTATACCTTCGTGCCCGAAATGGTGCGCTTCTATCTGGGCGAGGAGCCGATCCTGAAGAACGTCCCCACCTGGCAATGCGGCAAACGGGATGATTTGGGCCATGTGCTGGACAACCTTGGCGATCTGGTGGTGAAAGAGGTGCATGGGTCTGGCGGTTACGGCATGTTGGTCGGCCCCAAGGCCACGAAGGAACAGGTCGAAACCTTCCGCGCCAAGATCGTGGCTGATCCCGGCAATTACATCGCCCAGCCGACACTGGCCCTGTCCACCACCCCTACCTTCGTCGCCGAAGGCGTCGCCCCGCGCCATGTGGACCTGCGGCCCTATTGCCTTGTGGGCGAACGGATCGAACTTGTCCCCGGCGCGCTGACGCGCGTGGCGCTGACCGAAGGATCGCTGGTCGTGAACTCGTCGCAGGGCGGGGGCGTAAAGGATACCTGGGTGCTGGCGGAGTGATCGTGACATGCTGAGCCGGACCGCCGACAACCTCTTCTGGATCGCCCGCTACATGGAGCGCGCCGAAACCGCCGCCCGCCTCCTGGAGGTGGGGTCGCGCATCGCCCTGCTGCCCTCCGCCGCCGGATATCGCAACGAATGGGATTCGCTTTTGCAAGCCTCGGGCAATGCCGATGCCTTCGCCGCCAAATATGGCGATCCCGTGCAGCGCAACATCGAAAGCTTTCTGTTCTTTGATCGCGACAACCCCTCTTCCGTCGCCTCCTGCATCACGACGGCGCGCGAGAACGGGCGCATCGTCCGCACTGCGCTGACCACACAGGTTTGGGATGCGCTGAACACCGCATTCCAGGAACTGCGCCAGTTGGAACGCACCCCGCGCAGCGAATTGGAACTGTCGCGGCTGACGGAATGGACAATGCGCCACGCCGCCATGGTGCGCGGCGCGATCGAGGCGACGCTGCTGCGCAACGATGGATGGGATTTCCTGAACATCGGCTACAGCCTTGAACGCGGCGACAACACCGCCCGCCTGATGGATGTGAAATACTATGTCCTTCTGCCGCGGGTGGATTTCGTGGGCTCCGGCCTCGACAATTACCAATGGTCCACGCTCCTGCGGGCCATGTCGGCCCATCGCGCCTTTCACTGGGCCTACGGCGGCGAGGTGACGGCCGCCAAGATCGCGCATTTCCTGATCCTCAACCCGCAATGTCCCCGCTCGCTCATCACCTGTGTCGAGGGGCTTTCCGCCCATCTCGACAAGCTGGCACAGCTTTACGGGGCTACGACGGATGCCCAGGCACGGGCCCGGTCGATGCTTGTCGCGCTGCGCGAAACCCGCGAGGAAGAGATCTTCGACGAAGGTCTGCACGAATTCCTCTCGCGCTTCATCCGCGACATGGCCACCCTCGGATCGCAGATCCATGACACCTATCTGAGCGGGGATATGCGCTGATGCTGCTCTCGGTCGATCATGTGACGCGCTACAGTTATGACCAGCCGGTTCGCGCTGTGATGCAAAGCCATCGGCTGACCCCGTCGGTCTTTGACGGGCAGAAAGTCCGCAACTGGACCGTGACGGTCACGGATGGGCTCAAGGGTGGATCCTTCCGCGATGGGGCGGGGGATCTGGTGCAATCCTGGACCGTGAAGGGGCCAGTCAGCGAAATCGAGGTGCGCGTTACCGGCACGGTGGAAACCTTCGATCTGGCCGGTCTCGTGCGCGGCCACAAGGAACTGGTCCCGCCCGAGGTCTATCTTGCCTGTACTGCGCCCACCCGGGCCGATGCGGCGCTTGAGGCGCTGGCTCATTCCGCCCGCGATGCAGACGGCCCGCTCGCCACAGCGCATCGCCTTGCCGCGGCCGTGGCCGACGCCATCGCCTATCGTCCGGGGGCAACACATGCCCATACCACCGCCGCAGAAGCCTTGGCACTTGGCGAAGGTGTCTGTCAGGACCACGCCCATGCCATGATCGCCTGCGCCCGGACGCTCGGGATGCCTGCGCGCTATGTTTCGGGTTATCTGTTCGCCACGGCAGATGGGAGCGCTCATGAAGCGGCCCATGCCTGGGCCGAGGTGCATGTTCCCGGTCTTGGCTGGGTCGGTTTCGATCCGGCCAATCGCTGCTGCCCCGATGAACGCTATATCCGGCTGGGATCGGGGATGGATGCGCAGGATGCGGCCCCGATCCGGGGCATTGCACGCGGTCTTGGTGTGGAAAGTCTGGACGTAACCGTTGCGGTCCAGGATTTGCAGCAATAGGGTCGGCGCAGCCAAGGGGAAGAGAGCATGACCTATTGCGTAGGCCTCCTGCTGAATGACGGGATGGTGCTTCTGTCGGATACCCGCACGAATGCGGGGCTCGACAACATTTCTACCTATCGCAAGATGTTTCTCTATGAAGAGCCGGGCGAAAGGGTCATCGCGATCATGACAGCGGGCAGCCTGTCGGTGACGCAAACCACGATGGCCCGACTGCGCGAGGCGATCGAAGATCCCGAATGCGATGAAACCCAGTCGATCATGAAGGCCCCGACCATGCTGAAGGTCGCGGAAATCGTGGGCAACATGCTGGCCCACGTGCGTGAGGATATCGACGAAAAGCTGTCGGCCATGCAGGGTGTGACCGCGTCGATGATCGTGGCAGGGCAGCGGCGGGGCGGAACCATGCGGATGTTCCTGATCTATCCGGAAGGCAATTTCATCGAGGCGACCGAGGATACCCCCTTCCTTCAGATCGGCGAACACAAATACGGCAAGCCCATTCTTGACCGGGTGGTGAAACCCACCACCTCGCTTGCCGATGCACAGAAGGCGGTGCTTCTGTCTATGGACTCCACCCTGCGGTCGAACCTTTCGGTGGGCATGCCGCTGGACCTTTGCGTGATCGAAAAGGACGCCTGCCGCGTTTCGCACACCCGCAGGATCGAGGCGGGTGACGAACAGTTCCGCGCCATGTCCGAATCCTGGAGCCGTGCCCTGCGCGACGGGTTCAGCCAGATCAATATCTGACCTTTTCCTTGCGCGCTCAGCGATGGGCTTCGAACAGGCTTGCCGAAGCCTCCAGAAACCGGGTGCGATGGAAGGCCTGCTCCATGGGCACCTCATGCTCGGCGCCGATGTAGTGGTCGAGCCGCCCCCCGGGCCATGCCGCCATGCGCACATGGATGGGCGCCACATCCACCACCTTCTCGGCGCTCCCCAGTGCCGTGATGCAGGGCAACTGCGGCGAGGGTAAAGCCGCCAGCGCCCCGCATTCCCGAAGTGCCGCCCGAAGCCAGCCAAGGCTCGGCCCACCCAGCGCAAGGTCGGGCTGCGTGCGGATCTGGTGATGCATGTAATGCCACATCTCGGGATCGGTGGTCAGGACATTGCCCTGAAAGGTGGCGGTTGCGATATAGGTGTCGTCATTGGTCCCGGGCGCAAAGCGATGCGCCTGCCCGAAAGGCCGGGCGAGGGCAGAAATCACATGCGCGAGCGGGCGCATCCAGGCGGCCATGCTGATGCCCCACATCGGGGCGGAGAACACGGCCGCGTTGACCGGCGCGCCGCGCATCACGGCCCGTAGCCCGATGCATCCCCCCATCGAATGTGCCATCAGGAAATACGGGCGTGGCAGGCCTTGGGCCTGTGCCACCGCAAGCATCGTATCGAAATCCCGCTGGTATTCGTCGAAATCATCGACATGGCCCACCAGCCGATCCTCGACCGCGCGTTCTGCAAGGCCTTGGCCGCGCCAGTCGATTGCTGCCACGGCATAGCCACGGTCTTTCAGATCACGGGCGAGACGCCCGTATTTCTCGACATATTCCGTGCGACCGGGCAACAGCAGAACTGTGCCTCGCGCCCCTTCCGGCCAGAGGCCGATGCGGATGCGGCGGCGGTCGGGCGTATGGGCCCAGAGGGCATGCCCGCCCTCTGGCCCATCCGCCAGTTCCGCAAAGAACGGGGCAGCCGACGTCACGAAAGAACGGAACCCAGTTTCATCGCGAGGCCCATCGACCCGTCCACCGACAGCTTGCCGGTCATGAAGGCCATGGTCGGGTTCATGTCGCCATCCAGAATGGCGCGGAACGTCTCGGTCGAGGCGGTCAGCGTGACATCCGCATCTTCATCACCGGCGCGCACGCCATTGGCGTCCATCATGATCGCGCCTTCACCGGGGATCACGAATTTCGCCACACCGTCGAACCCACCGTTCAGCTTGGCCGACAGGGCGGTAACGGCGGCGTCGATCACTTCGCTCATGCTTCATCTCCATCGCTTGGTCGTGACCGCGGGAGGCTGGTCTTTCGCCGCGGTTGCTTTACCTTAGCGTTATGAAAGCGCGTGGGCGGTTACACAATCATGTCGTTGCGGCATTTGTGCTGCTTTTCTGCGCCACGGCACCTGCTGCGGCGCAGACAGTGGCGCTGGACGGCCTGTTCGAGAGGCTGAAGGAATCATCTGACCCGCGGGCGGCGTCCCGGATCGAGCGCGAAATCTGGAACGAATGGTCCAAGTCCGGATCGCCCGCGATGGACCTGCTCTTGCAGCGCGGTCGCGACGCGATGCAGGCGGGCGATGCCGCCGCGGCAATCGAACATTTCACCGCCTTGACCGATCACGCCCCCGATTTCGCCGAGGGCTGGAATGCCCGCGCAACGGCCTATTTTGCGGCCGGCCAGCTTGGCCCTTCTGTAAATGACATTGCGCGCACGCTGACGCTGAACCCGCGCCATTTCGGTGCGCTGTCCGGGCTTGGAATGATATTCGAGCAACTGGAACAACCCGAAAAGGCGCTTGAGGCCTACAAGGCTGCGCTGGCTATACATCCCCATCTGCAAGGGGTAATCGAAGCGGTGAAGCGGCTGGAAGCGAAAACCGCCGGGCGAGACCTTTAAGGGCAGCAGGATCATGGCCATGACCGGGCGGGTTGCGGCGGTTCTCGGACCGACGAACACCGGCAAGACCCATTACGCGATCGAACGGATGCTCGCGCATCGTACGGGCGTGATCGGCCTGCCGCTGCGCCTTTTGGCGCGTGAGGTTTATGACAGGATCGTCGCGCAGCGCGGCCCTTCGGTGGTGGCGCTGGTTACGGGGGAAGAGCGGATTGTGCCGGACCGGACCCAGTATTGGGTCTGTACGGTCGAGGCGATGCCCCTGGAGATCGGGGCGGATTTCGTCGCGGTGGATGAAATCCAGCTTTGCGCCGATCCGGAGCGGGGCCATGTCTTTACCGACCGCCTGCTCAGGGCGCGAGGTCTGCACGAGACGTTGTTCCTGGGTTCCGACACGATGCGTGGCGCGATTGCGGCGCTGGTGCCGGGCGTCAGCTTCACGCGGCGCGACCGTCTGTCCACACTGACGTGGTCAGGTTCGAAAAAGATCAGTCGCATGCCTCCACGCAGCGCGATCGTGGGGTTTTCCGTTGAAAACGTCTATGCGATTGCCGAACTGATCCGACGGCAAAAGGGCGGCTGCGCGGTGGTCATGGGCGCGCTTTCACCCCGCACGCGCAATGCGCAGGTGGCGCTCTATCAGAACGGCGATGTGGATTATCTGGTGGCGACCGATGCCATCGGGATGGGGCTGAACCTCGACATCCGCCATGTCGCCTTTTCCGCCACGGCCAAGTTCGACGGGCGTCGGATGCGGGCCTTGTTCCCGCAGGAGTTGGCCCAGATCGCCGGACGCGCAGGGCGGCATACCGACAATGGCACCTTTGGCGTCACGGGCGAAGCGCGCCCTCTGGACGAAGAGATGGTCGAAGCCATCGAAAACCACCGCTTTGCCCCTGTGAAGAAACTGCATTGGCGCAATGCAGGGCTGGAATTCGGAACGGTCGAGCGTCTGGTGCGGTCGCTGGAGGCGCCCACAAGCAACGAATGGCTGACGAGGGCGCGGGATGCCGATGACGTGGTCGCGCTCAAGGCCCTGTCCGAGATGCCTGAGGTGCGCGATCATCTGCGATCTCCGCAGGATGTGCGGCTGTTGTGGGATGTCTGCCGGGTGCCGGATTTCCGGTCATCCTCGGCCATGGAACATGCATCCCTGCTGGCGCGCATCTTCGAATTCCTGCGCTCGGGCCGTGTGCCGTCGGACTGGCTTGCCAAGGCGGTTGCCCGGATCGACAAGGCAGATGGGGATATTGACGCCATCTCCAAACGGCTGGCCTATATCCGCACCTGGACCTATGTGGCGCAACGCACAGGCTGGGTGGAAGATGAAAGCCATTGGCGCGAAGAGACGCGCGCTGTAGAAGACCGGCTGTCGGATGCGTTGCACGCGCGGCTGACGCAGCGATTTGTTGACCGGCGGACGAGTGTCCTCCTTCGCCGGTTGAAGCAGAAGGAGACCCTCGTGGCCGAGGTGAATGACAAGGGTGAAGTGACGGTCGAAGGCGAATTCGTCGGGCGTCTGGAAGGGTTCCGGTTCCGGCAGGATGCCTCGTCCTCGCCCGATGAGGCGCGCACGCTGCGGCAGGCGGCGGTGCAGGCGCTCAGGCCCGAATTCCATCTGCGGGCGGATCGCTTCTACAACGCCCCCGATACCGAACTGGATTACACCGAACAGGGGGGGCTCATGTGGGGCACCACCGCTGTCGGCAAGCTGGTCAAGGGGGCCGAGGCGCTGCGCCCTTCGGTCGAGGGTTTCGTGGATGAAGAGGCCGGCCCCGATGTCGCCGAAAAGGTGAAACGGCGATTGCAGCATTTCATCGACCGCAAGGTGGCCGCGCTATTTGAACCCTTGGCTGCAATGAGCCGGGACGAGGCGCTGAGCGGCCTTGCCCGCGGATTTGCCTTCCGGCTTGTCGAAGGGCTTGGCGTCCTGCCGCGCGATTCGGTGGCCGAGGAAGTGAAGCAGCTGGATCAGGATGCCCGCGGCGCGTTGCGCAAGCATGGCGTTCGTTTCGGCCAATTCACGGTTTTCCTGCCGGCCCTGCTGAAACCCGCGCCGACGCGGCTTCGACTGGTGTTGTGGTCACTGTGGAGCGGGCTGGACGAGTTTCCCGAAAGCCCGCCGCCGGGGCTGGTGACGATCCCGAACATCACAGAGGTGCCCAAGCAGCACTACACGCTGTCGGGATATCATCCTGCAGGCAGCCGCGCGATCCGCATCGACATGCTGGAACGCCTTGCCGATCTGTTGCGCGCCAAGGACAGCCGCGCCGGGTTCGAGGCGACGCCGGACATGTTGTCGATCACGGGCATGACGCTGGAACAGTTCGGCGATCTGATGACCGGGCTTGGCTACAGGGCGGAAAAGGGTGAAAGGGTGAAGGTCAAGCTGGCCGAACCCCTGCCTGTGCCCGAACTGCCCGTCTCGACCGCGCCGATCCCGGAAGGCGAATCCGTGCTGGCCCCGCCGCCCGTGGAACCGCCCGCTGCCGCGGATAAGCCGGAGGCAGAGGCTGCGCCGCCAGAGATGGAAGTGTTCTACACCTTCAGCTGGGCGCCGAAGCCCCGCTTCCAGCGTCCGGAGCGTGGGGGCGAACGGCCGGCGCGCGGCGACCGCCCCAAGCGTGCGGAGGGCGGCGAGCGGCCTCAGGGCGAGCGGCCGAAGGGCGACCGACCGCAAGGCGAACGCCGCGAGGGTGGCTTCAAGGGCGGGAACAAGGGCAAGGGCGGAAAGCCCGAGCGCCGTGATGGCGGCAAGCCGGGCGGCGCCAAGGCCTTCGAGGCGCGGCCGCCGCGGGCAGAAAAGCCGATTGACCCGGATAATCCCTTTGCGGTTCTTGCCGCGCTGAAAACCAAGTCCTGACTTGGCAGGCCCCGGTGCGCAGAAGCCTGGGGCCCGCAACGGGCCGGGGCGGGAAACGCTGCGGCTGGACAAGTGGCTTTGGCAGGCGCGGTTCTTCAAGACCCGCGCGCTGGCTGCCGACGTGGTGGAGAGCGGACATCTGCGCATCAATGGCCAGCCGACCCGCAAGCCCGGGGCAGGGGTCGGGGCGGGCGATGTGCTGACCTTTCCGCAGGGCGCGCGCATCCGTGTGATCCGCATTACCGCCCTGGGATTGCGCCGCGGACCGGCTGCCGAGGCGCAGATGCTCTATCTCGATATGGATGCGCGCGAGACTGATCCGGAGCCGCTTGAATGATCCCGAAAACCCCACTAGTCAGGCTGCCGTAAATCAGGAGACCGCGATGACCTATGTGGTGACCGACAACTGCATCGCCTGCAAATACACCGATTGCGTCGAAGTCTGTCCGGTGGACTGCTTCTACGAGGGCGAGAACATGCTGGTCATCCACCCGGATGAATGCATTGATTGCGGCGTCTGCGAACCGGAATGCCCGGCTGATGCGATCCGCCCGGATACCGAACCGGACATGGAGGAATGGGTGGCCTTCAACCGGAAGTATTCGGAAATGTGGCCCGTGATCACCGTGCGGAAAGACCCGCTGCCCGAAGCCGAGGCGCGGGATGGCGAGACGGGCAAGAAGGAGAAGTATTTCTCCGAAGCCCCGGGCGAGGGAAACTGATCCCGGACGTCCAGGGTGCGGCCATGCCGATTCGGAAGATCCGGCTTGCCGAATCGTCATACCCATATGTTTTTGGCCAAATTGCCAATGCTTGTGCCGGCAAGCCCATGACGCCGATGTTGGAATCATGGTGATTCTGTGGTATAGAATCCGTTACAAACCACACGGAAGCCTGATGCCTGGCTCAGAGCTGCTCGCCTGAGCGGGGTCTTTCTGTGACAAATGATCGAAGCTCGCTGGGCAAAGTTTCGCCCTGGGCAGATGTTTGTCGCGTGAAGCAGGCCTTCCCATCGAGGATTCGTCTGAATGACCAAGACCAAGAAGCCCGAATTCCGTCCCAACGAATTCGTCGTCTATCCTGCGCATGGCGTGGGCAAGATCATCTCGATCGAAGAGCAGGAGATTGCCGGGCTCCATCTGGAGTTGTTCGTCATCTCCTTCGAAAAGGACAAGATGACCCTGCGTGTGCCCACGCACAAGGCGACCGAGATCGGGATGCGGCAGCTTTCTTCGCCCGATATTGTCACCAAGGCGCTGGACACGCTGAAGGGCAAGGCCCGGGTGAAGCGCGCCATGTGGTCGCGTCGCGCGCAGGAATATGAACAGAAGATCAATTCCGGTGACCTTCTGTCGATCGCCGAAGTGGTGCGCGACCTTTATCGGACCGACGACCAGCGAGAGCAGAGCTATTCCGAGCGGCAGCTTTACGAGGCGGCGCTGGAACGGCTGACGCGCGAAGTTGCGGCGGTGTCCGGTGTCGATGAGGCCGGGGCGCAGAAGAAGGTGGATGACGTTCTGCTGAGCCGCGCCGCCTGATCGGAGTGCGGCTGCATTTTGTGGAATGCCCCGAAGGTGACTTCGGGGCATTTTTCGTGACCGGCACGGCAATTCATGGTGCGGTGCGGGCTGGGAAAGCTTGATGGGTATTTGGGCCAAGGTGAAACGGCATGTGTTTCCCGGTGCCCGTTTCAGCCGGTTAAGGCCGCCGCCGCCATGGCGAGCGCGGCGGCCTCTGCCAACTGTTGCGATGCGCCGAGGATATCCCCGGTCTGGCCGCCGATCCGCGCCTTCGCGCTGCGGGCGAGGGTCCAGGTGACAATCGCGGCAAGCGCCGCTATGCCGATGACCGCCGCACCCGTGCTGAGAGAGGCAAAGGTGGCGGCGATCACGAGGGCGGCGAGGATCGCCGGTCGCGGAGGCGTGCCGGTCGCATGCGACAGGCCACGACCGCGTGCGTTGGGAAGGGCGGCAATCAGCACCGCCATGGGCGCGCGCGAGATGGCGCCAGCCGCGATCAGGCCCGCCCAGTGCTGATCCACGGCGATGAGGGCTGTCAGCGCCGACCAGCGGATCAGCGTGATCAGAAGGAGGGCCAGCACCCCAAAGCTGCCGATGCGACTGTCCTTCATGATTTCAAGGCGTCTTTCGGGGGTTGCGCCGCCGAAGAGGCCATCCGCACTGTCTGCAAGCCCGTCTTCATGCAAGCCGCCGGTCAGTATCGCGGCCGTCGCAAGGGCAATTCCGGCTGCCACACCGGCCGGCATCCCCAGTGCAAGGGCGAGGCTGGCGGCGGCGGCGGCCAGGGCTCCGAGCGCCGCCCCGACGACGGGCCAGGCCCAGGCCGAACGGGACGCCGGGGGAGCTGTGGTCATCGGCACAGGCAGGCGGGTCAGCAGGCCGAAGGCGGCGATCAGGTCGTCGCGGGCGAGGTCGGCAGGGTCGCGATTTGTCATCAAGCTGTCCTTTCCCGGCTGGCCTTTGACTGCGACCTTGGGTAGCCAGTTGGCGCATGACCTTCAAGGAAAGAGCTTTGCATGACCGTTCCCTTTTCCAGCCTTGCCGACTTCCGCGCGCTACTGGCCGATCTGCCGGGGCCTGATCTGTCAGCGCAAGAGGCTGCGCGGGCGCGCAACGGGCAGTTGACGAAACCGCCCGGCGCGCTGGGGCGTCTTGAGGACATGGCCATATGGTTCGCGGGCTGGCAAGGCACGGAACGCCCGCGCTGTGACCGGCCTCAGGTCGTGATCTTTGCCGGGAACCATGGGGTCGTCGCCCAGGGGGTGTCTGCCTTCCCCGCCGAGGTGACGGTGCAGATGGTTGCAAATTTCCGGGCCGGTGGGGCCGCGATCAACCAGTTGAGCCGTGTCTTCGGGGCTGAAATGGTGGTGCATGCACTGGACCTGGATCGGCCCACGGCGGATTTCACGGCCGAAGCGGCCATGACCGAGGCCGAAGTGACGGAAGCCCTGGCGGTGGGCTGGACGGCGGTAAATGGCGCTGCGGATGTGCTGGTGACGGGGGAAATGGGGATCGGCAACACCACTTCGGCCGCCGCTGTGGCGGCGGCGCTCTACGGTGGCGACCCTGGGGGTTGGGTCGGGCGCGGGACCGGGGTGGACGATGCCGGATTGGCGCGCAAGGCCGATGCCGTGGCGCGGGGACTTGCCCTGCATCGCGCGGTGCTGGGCAATCCGCTGGAAGTGCTGCGCTGTCTGGGCGGGCGAGAGCTTGCCGCAATGACCGGGGCCATTGCCCGGGCCCGTATCGAGCGCATACCCGTATTGCTGGACGGGTTCATCTGCACGGCTTCGGCGGCGGTGCTGGAACGCGCGGTCCCGGGTGCGCTTGACCATTGCATCGCCGGTCATGCCAGTGCAGAGGGTGGGCATGCGAAGTTGCTGGCGGCCCTGGGCAAGGAGCCGCTGCTGAACCTTGGCCTGCGACTGGGCGAAGGTTCGGGTGCGGCGCTGGCGCTGGGTGTTGTGAAGGGTGCGCTGGCCTGCCATTCCGGCATGGCAACCTTTGCCGAGGCGGGCGTTTCCGAAAGCTAGGGCACCTTTCTAAGGTGTCTCTGTCCTTGGCGGGGGGTCGGCCAGCGCGTCGTCGAGGCCCACCTCCGCAAAGGGGGCAGGCACATCCTCGCCCGCCATAGGACGGGTTTCGTGCAATTCGTCGATCAGGGCGATTTCCAGATCGCGGTCAAGCTGCTTGGCCCGCTCGACATAGGCGTCGTTCAGATGCACGGGCTGGCCGGGCACCCAGAGCGCGGCCAGGTCGCGCATGGCGGCCCGATCCACCTTGTAATAGGCCTGCGAGAGCTTGGCAGCCTCATATTCCGAAAAACCCATGTTCTCCAGCACATAGCGGCCCGCGCGTATCGAACTGTCAAAGGTTTCACGGACGATGTCATCGGCCCCTGCCTGATAGAGTTCATAGACATGCACCCGGTCGCGCGCGCGGGCGACGATGTGGATATCGGGGCGGCGGCTGCGGGCATAGCGGACGATGCGGTTCGCATTCTCACGGTCATCCACCGCGACGACGAGGATCGACGCATCGGCCAGACCCGCGCTGTCCAGAAGGGCAGGGTTGGCGGGGTCGCCGAAGAACCCCTTCACACCGAAGCGGCGCATCGTTTCGATCGTGCCCATGTCGGAATCCAGAACCACGGTGGACAGGCCAGACATCCGCACCAGACGGTTGACGACCTGCCCGAAGCGACCGATCCCGGCGATGATCACCCGGCCTTTTTCGTCGATCAGGTCGGGGGGGCGGTCGGGCGTGCGGCTGCGCAGGCGGCGGGCGAGGCGTTCATAGGCGATGAAGAGCGCCGGTGTCAGCAGCATGGAAAGGCTGACCACCAACAGGGCGACCTGACCCTGCGCCAGCGACAGGATCCCTTGCTGGCGGGCGAAGCTGATCAGAACGAAACCGAACTCGCCCGCCTGTGCGAGGCCGAGCGTGAAGAGCCAGCGATCCTTTCCGCGCAGTTTGAACGGGATGGCAAGGAAATAAAGAACAGCCGCCTTCACCGCGATCAGGGCGAGGGTCAGGGACAGGATGGTCACGGGCTGGGCAAACAGGGCGCTGGTGTCGATCCCGATGCCGACGGTCATGAAGAACAGACCGAGCAGCAGCCCCTTGAACGGTTTGATGTCGGCCTCGATCTGGTGGCGGAATTCCGAATTGGCGAGAACAAGCCCGGCCAGGAATGTGCCCAGGGCGGGCGAGAGGCCCACCAGCATCATCAGAAAGGCAATGCCCAGCACGATCAGCAGCGAGATGAATGTGGACATTTCCGGCAGGCGCGCGGCATGGACGAAGCGGAAGACCGGTCGTGACAGGAAGTGCCCCACCAGAACGATGCCGCCCACGATGGCAAGGGTCAGCAAGGTTGTCGCCGACCCGGAGAGTTGGTCAACTAGGGTGAGAAGCGGCGCTGCGGCGCCTTCGGCGCCGTGTTCGGCGGAAGGGTTGGCATTGGTCACGCCGTAAAGCTCGGCCGTCGGCCCCACGATCGCGGGCAGGGACAGCAGGGGCAGGAAAGCCAGCATCGGGATGACGGCAATATCCTGTGTCAGCAGGACGGAAAATGAGGCGCGCCCCCCGGCGGTGCGCATGAGGTTCTTTTCGTTCAGCGTCTGAAGGACGATGGCGGTGGACGACAGGGAAAGCACCAGCCCCAGGGTCAGTGCGACCTGCCAGGCGAGGCCCAGTTGCAGGCTGACAAGCGTAATGGCGGCTGTGGTCAGGATGACCTGCGCACCGCCAAGGCCCAGCAGGCGATGGCGCATGTCCCACAAGGTGCGCGGCTCAAGTTCCAGCCCGATGAGAAAGAGCATCAGCACCACGCCGAATTCGGCGAAGTGCTGAAGGTCGGCGCTGTCTGCCCCTGCGAGGCCGAATACGGGGCCGACAAGGATTCCCGCGGCGAGGTAGCCGAGCACCGAACCCAGCCCAAGGCGCATGGCCAGCGGAACGACAAGGACCGCCGCGCCCAGGTAGATGCTGCCTTCCAGCAGGATGCCTTCCATACCGCCCCTTGACCCGCCCCTAGAGCCGCCCCTTGACCCGTCCTGTGCCCTGTCTCTTGACCGGGCCCTTCAGGCGGTGCTCTGCAGCAGCATGATCCGTTACGCAAGGCGAGGGCAAGGGGACGAAGCTGTCTGGTCTGCTTCAGCTGTTCGGCAAGGCCAGAACGACCATGCGCCCGCGCTTTTCATAGCGCAATTCAGATGCGGTGATGGCAGCCACCCGCCCGCCATCCAGCCGGTCGCCAACAGAGACCTTGACGTAGCGGCCATTGGGATTGCGGACGAGCGCATAGCGATCCGAGGCCGTGCCATAGACGCCGATCAGGTTCACGTTGCGCAGGTTGATCGCGTTGCGGATTGTCGCCTGTTTGGCGACATTCGCTGTCGAAGGGATGCGGGGTGCGGCGGTCGAGGCGATTTCCGGTTCCTCTTCGGTTTCCGGTGTGACCTCGGGTCCGGGCAGTTCGGGTGCGGGATCGGGAACGCGGATCGCGGCGGCAACCGCAGCCTCGACGGCGCGGTTCAGGTCTTGCGGGCGCGCCGCAGGACGCCGCGAGATGGCAAGACCGATCGGCGTGACCGCGCCTTCCGGCGCGACAAGCGCCAGATTGCCACTGGTGCTGGCGGCGGCTGGGGTGACGGTTTCGGGGGCCGGTGCCAAGGCAAGGATTGCCGCGGGGCGCGCAGCCGGACGCAGGCCCGCGATGCGCTGTTCCACCTCCGGCGCCAGAGATGCGCCGTCATCGACCACGGTCTCGGACGCGGCGGCGGGGGCAAGCCCTGCGGGCCGGGGCAGCGGGCGTGCATTGGCAAGCGCCGGATCCGAGGGCACGATCACCTCGGGCTCTGCCGCGGCTGTCTCTGCGGGTGCAGCGGCATCCGGTCCTGTGGCGGCGGCCGTGCTTGCGGCTGCCGCTGCGGCGGCGCGGCCTGCCTCTATCACGGCCTCGGGCCTGCCTGGCGGAACCAGAGCGGGGCGGCCTGCGAAAAGCAAAACACCATCGGGGCTGGCAATCCCCTCTGGCGTCGGTCTGATCAGGCCATTTTCATCGAACTGATAGACGGTGCCGAACGGGGGCGGCGGTTGGGGCTGGAGGGGTGGGGTATCGGCCCTGAGGGACAGGGAAGGCAGCGCCGCGGCATCAACCGGGGCAGGCGGCATGTCGGCGGCGGAGAGGAAGATCTCATCCTGTGCTTCATTGCCCGGGACATTGGCCGGAGCGGGATCGCCTGCAATCACGGTTGCGGGGGCCGGCCCGTTGGCGGGGGGTGCGGCCGGCGCTTCGGCGGTGGCGGTCTGGGCACCGGCCGGTTCGTCCGGTGCGACCAGGGGGGCATCTTCTGCGGCGATGGTCAGGTTTTCTGCTGCGGCGTCGTCCAGCGGGAGATCCGCGCCCAGATCGGCCGGATCCTGCAGATCGGCCAGCATTTCATCTTCGATGGCGACGTCTTCGGGATCGAACGCTTCGGGTGTTGCTGCGACGACGGCCTCGGTCGTCGCGCCATCGTCGCGGTTCCAACTGATGTAATAGGAGGACAGGCCCGCCGCGAGGGCGAGCATGATCAGAAGGATGCCCGTCAGGATCAGCCCGAGATGACGCGGCTTGCCGCGGACCGGCATCGGACGCGACCCGAGACCGGCAGGCCGCCGCGCCTGTGCGCCACCTTGAGTAGCGGCTTGCGTCGCCGCGCCGGAGGCTGCCGCCGTTGCAGCCACCATTGCGCCGGTCGCGGCGGCGGCTGCGCTTTTCGACTTGCCGCGCCCCCCGGGGATGGAGGGCGCTGTCACCATGGCCGTCACACCCCGCAAAGCCTTGCTGGCTGCGGAAGGCGGCTTCTCGCCCGGTGTTTCGTAGCTGAACTTCGGCGGAGGACGTGACCCAGCCGGCCGTTCCGCCAACGGCTTGTTGCCGGCGCGCAGTGCGTTGCGATCGGCCTCGGCCAGATCGGGGGGGATACGGGTGGCGATTTCCTTAACCTCGGGCGCCTTGCCGTTCACCGGACGCTTGGAATACGCCGCAAGCGCCGCCGTCGGGGGCATCGGCGGAAGGTCATCCTCGACCGAGGGGTCGATGATCACGCGGCGCGGTTCGGCAAGGGGGGGCGCGTCATCGCTTACGTCCACCGCCATCGGTGCTTCGTCCGCATCGGGTATTGCCGGATCGAGAACCGACGTGCCCGACGGCGGATCGCCTGCGCTGAGTGTTGCCGCAATGGCTGTGGGATTCACGGGAGGATCCACTGGGGGATCCATGAGGCCTTCGGACTGCGGGCTGTCGAGCGAAGGCGCGATCGGCGCGGGTTCCGCCGAAACGGAGGTCGCGCGATCCGGTGCAAACTCGGTCAGGGGGGGCGGAATCTCGACCGGGGGGGCAACGGGCTGGTCGTCGGCGCCGTCAGGAATTCCAAGCGGCTCTGGCTCCGGCAGGACATCGGGTGCGGGCGGCGCCTCGGGCAGCGGGGCGGGATTGATTTCAGGTTCAACCTCGGGCAGCGGATCGGGTTCCGGCACCGGCGGAGGGGGAGCGGGCGCCGGTTCGGGTTCCGGCTCTGGCTGCGGTTCCTGCGCTGCGGGCATGGCCTCGGCGCGGTCGTCCGACAGGCGGATCGGATCGGCGTCGCGGTCCACCTTCTGGCCGGGTTTCAGCACGAGTGCGGCATGATTTGCCGTGCCGAAGAAGGGTTCCGTCCCGAAGCCTGCATCGGGCGGGATCGCCACGAAGGACACCGGATTGAACCCGTTGGCGACGGCAAATCCTTCGGCCTCTTCAAGGGTTTCGCGGGCGATCACCGCGACCTGCACCGCATCGCCGGTATCGCTGTGATCCCATGCCAGATCCGCCACGTCGTAAGGCGTCTGACCCTCGAGTGCGGCAGCGATCTGGGCTTTCTTCGCATCGGCGCCCGGGCCGGGTGCGGAAACGGTCAGATACTTGATCTGCGAGTTCGGGATCACGAGCTTGGAGGTGATCCCCCCCGGCGCAAGCGCCTCGGCCTTGCTGCGCAGTCCCGAAAGCGCGGCGGGCAGGTCATCGACATCGAAAGCGGTGCGGCCAACCTCGGTCCAGCCCCGCTTTGTGCGGTGCAGCAGCGTGATGCCGTCATCGGTGAAATTGAGGGCGAAGTTCGGCTTCATGGGGCGGGTCTAGCACAGCTTCCGGGACAGCGTGAATGCAAGGCGACGGCTGTGCAATGTCCTACAGCAGCTTTTTGCCGAAGGGAAGGAGACTACACGCTAATCTGACTTGCAGCAGGGGGGGGGCGGGGTGGAAAAGACGGGGACTGCAACACAGGAGTTGTTTCATGCGCATTCTTCCCGCCGTCTTTCTGACCGGCGCCCTGTTGGCGGCGCCTGCCCTGGCCGACAGCGATTCAAGAACGGCCACGATTACCGTGACGGGCGAAGGGGTTGTGACGGCCGCGCCCGATCTGGCGACGGTCTCGCTTGGGGTCACGACGCAGGGTGATACGGCCGCCGCGGCCATGACGGCCAATTCCCAGGCGCTGACCGCCGTGCTGGAGCGGATCAAGGCGGCCGGGATCGAGGATCGGGATATCCAGACATCGACCCTGAACCTGAACCCGAACTGGTCGAACCGCGATGGCAGCGCGATGCCCGTGATCGAGGGCTATGTCGCGACCAACATGCTTTCCGTGCGCGTTCGTGACATGGGCAAGCTGGGCGGGGTTCTGGATGCGGCCATCACGGATGGCGCCAACACCTTGAACGGCGTGAGCTTCGGGCTGGCCGAGCCTGACCCCGCGATGGATGAGGCGCGGAAGGAAGCCGTGGCCGAGGCGCGGGCGCGGGCAGAGCTGCTGGTGACGGCTGCGGGGGCGCGACTGGGGCGTATCCTTTCGATCAACGAGCAGGGCATGGGCATGCCCGTGCCGATGTACCGGATGGAGGCTGCCATGTCGGACGCTGCGCCGCCTGTCCAGGGGGGAGAGGTGGGCGTGACGGCGAATGTCACGATCACCTGGGAAATCCTTGAACCGTGACAGCGGGCGGCGGCACGGGTGAAGGGGCGCAGAGTTGCGCCCCTTTTTCTTTTCTGATCAGGCGGTTGCCTTGGCAAGGGCCTGGTCGAGATCGGCGATGATGTCATCGGCATGTTCGATGCCGATGGAGACGCGCACCACATTGGGCGCCGCCCCGGCCTTGATCTGCTGGTCTTCGGTCAACTGGCGGTGGGTCGTGCTGGCCGAGTGGATGATGAGCGACCGCGTATCACCGAGGTTCGCCACATGGCTGAACAGCTTGACACTGTCGATCAGCTTGACGCAGGCGTCGTAGCCGCCCTTGACGGCGAAGGTGAAGAGCGCGCCTGCGCCTTTCGGGCAGATGCGTGCCATGCGGTGGTGATAGGGCGACGAGGGCAGACCGGCATAGGTGACATAGTCGATGCGGGGGTCTTTCTCCAGCCATTCCGCGACCTTGCGGGCGTTCTCTACATGCCGGTCCATCCGCAGGGACAGGGTTTCGATCCCCATGAGCGTGTAATGCGCGCCTTGCGGGTTCATCGTCATGCCCAGATCGCGCAGGCCCACGGCGATGGAGTGGAAGGTGAAGGCCATCGCCCCGAGCGCCGGGTGGAAGGCCAGCCCGTGATAGGCGGGTTCGGGTTCCGAGAGCGAGGGGAACTTGCCGGATTTCGACCAGTCGAACTTGCCGCTATCGACCACGATCCCGCCCGTCACCGTGCCATTGCCGGTGAGGTATTTGGTGGCGGAATGGACGACCAGCGTGGCCCCGTGTTCGATGGGGCGGCAGAGATAGGGGCTGGCGGATGTGTTGTCGACGATCAGGGGAAGGCCGACCTTGTCGGCCACGCCCGCGACGGCATCGAGGTCGGTGATGTAACCCCCCGGATTGGCGATGGATTCGCAGAAGATGGCGCGGGTGTCATCGTCCACCGCGGCCTCGAGCGCGGCGAGATCGTCGAAATCGACGAATTTCGCAGACCAGCCGAAGCGTTTGATGGTCTGGCTGAACTGGGTCATGGTGCCGCCATAAAGACGGGTGGAGGCGATGATGTTGCGCCCCGGCCCCATCAGCGGGAACAGGGCCATGATCTGGGCCGCGTGACCGGAGGAGCAGCAGATCGCCCCGGCCCCGCCTTCCAGCGCGCAGACGCGGTTGGCCAGCGCCGAGACGGTGGGGTTGGTCAGGCGGGAATAGATGTAGCCCACCTCTTGCAGGTTGAAGAGTTTCGCCGCGTGGTCGGCGTCGCGGAACACATAGGCGGTGGTCTGGTAGATCGGCACCTGACGCGCGCCTGTGGCGGGATCGGGGGCGGTGCCTGCGTGGATCTGGAGCGTTTCAAAGGCGAGCTGGCGGTCGTCGGACATCGGTTTCCCCTCCCAAGGATCATGATTGGGGCAAGGTTAGGGGAGGATGGCAGGGCTGTGAAGGGGGACGACACGGAAGAGAAGAAAACCCATGTATTGCAGGCGGTTGATGGATCAACGATTTCGTCTTGCCGGGGGTGCGGGGAAAGTTAGGCTGGCCCCGGGAAAGCAGGGGAGAGAGAGGATGCTGACGCCGTTTCATCTGGCAATCCATGTGACCGATCTGGAGGCGGCGCGGGGGTTTTATGGCGGGGTGCTGGGCTGCGCGGAGGGGCGGTCGGCGCCGACATGGGTGGATTTCGATTTCTTCGGTCATCAATTGAGCTTGCATCTGGGGGAGCCGTTCCCGAATGCCGCGACGGGGCGGGTGGGCGAGAAGATGGTGCCGATGCCGCATTTCGGGGTGGTGCTGTATCTGCCGGAGTGGCGGGCCTTGGCGGCGCGGTTGCAGGCGGCGGAGGTGGATTTCGTGCTGGAGCCGCAGGTGCGGTTCGAGGGGGAGCCGGGGGAGCAGTGGACGATGTTCTTTCGGGATCCTTCGGGAAATCCCATCGAAGTGAAGGGGTTTCCGACGATGGAGGGCGTATTCGCCCATTGATTTCAACGGGTTGAAGCGGTGACACAGATGCTGACCATGGTGCAGATGGCTGTGCAGCAAAGTGTGCATACAAATTCCGATAGACTTTTCTGCCTTTCTGGGATTTCCGTGCGGTGATGCACATAGTGAGGCGTGAATCCCCGTGGTGATGCGCCCTGCTGGGGCGGTTCGACGATGCCCCCCTCCCCCCAAAACGAGGAGGGGAGGGCGGCCGTGGGAGGGGGTGGTCGGGTCGGTGTTTGGGTATTTGGGCCAAGGTGAAGCAGCAGGGTGAATTGCCCGGGTGAAGAAACCCCTACGCTCAGGCGCGGTCGTCCTTTGGGCTGCCCATGACGACGAAGGTGGTGATGGATTGCACCTGTGGCAGGGTGCCCAGCACATCGGTATGCCAGTGTTTGTAAGCGGCAAGGTCGGTGCATTCGACGCGCAGCAGGTATTCCACGGTGCCGGTGATGTTGTGGCATTCGGTGACCTGCGGGGCGCGGGCGACGGCGCGTTCAAACGCCTCTTGCGCGGCTTTGGTATGGGTGTTCAGGCCAACGGTGACATAGGCCGTGAAGCCGATGCCGAGTTGGGCGGGATCCAGGACCGCGCGGTAGCCCTTGATGAGGCCGGACCGTTCCATTTCTTGCACGCGGCGGAGGCAGGCGGAGGGCGACAGGCCCACGCGTTCGGCCAGGATCAGGTTGCTGATCCGGCCATCGCGGCGAAGCTCATGCAATATCCGCGTGTTTATGGGGTCCAACTTCGCCATTTGTTGCAAAGAATGCATCTGGCGCGCGTGATTTGCAATCCGAATGCGCGCGGGATGTGGCACTGATTGCGCCATGACACACGAATTATTCATCGCCCTGCTGGGCTTTGCCTTTGTCACCTCGGTCACGCCGGGGCCGAACAACATGATGCTGCTGGCATCGGGGGTGAATTTCGGGCTGCGTCGGACCGTGCCGCATATGTTGGGCATTTCAGTCGGCCATTCGGTGATGGTGTTTCTCGTGGGGTTGGGCGTGGCGGGGGTGTTCGCGGCCTATCCTGTGGCGCTGACCGTGCTGAAGGTGGCGGCGGTGGGTTATATGCTGTGGCTGGCGTGGAAGATTGCGCGGGCCGGTGCGCCGGGGGAGGGGCGCGCGGGCGGGCGGCCGATGACATTCTGGCAGGCGGCGGCGTTTCAATGGGTGAACCCCAAGGCCTGGGCCATGGCGCTGGGCGCGGTGGCGGCCTATGTACCGGAGCCTTCGGTCGCGGCCTATACGGCGGTGGCGGGGGTGTTTGCGCTGGTGAACCTGCCGTCAGTGTCGGTCTGGGCGGCGGCAGGGCAGGGGTTGCGCCGCTGGCTGGAGGGGCCGGGGCGGCTGCGGCTGTTCAACTGGACCATGGCGGGGTTGCTGGTGCTGTCTTTATGGCCGGTGGTGACGCTGGAGATGTGAGGGCTGCGCCTTTGGCTGGCCCCGGGGGTTTTCCACCCCCGGACCCCCGGAGGATACTTGCACAGAGAAGAATGGGCGGTGAAAGAGGTCGGTTGCATGGTCCGTTGGCCGCGATGCCTTGATAGCGACAGGCGCGGGGGCTGCGGTCGGGCGGCTAGCGCGTCCAGAGCCCTGCGCGTTTGATGGCGTTGCGGATGGCCTGTTCCTTGCGCGGCAGGTCGGCGCGGTCGAAGAGGGCGCGGACCTGCTGGCCTTCGCCGCGGTAGAGCATCTTCTTGAAGGGCGCGTAGTGGCGCAGGATGCGTTCGACGCGCGGGTCTGCGGCGACCTGTTCCATGACTGCCACCGCATGGTCGCTTTCGCGGGCGAAGAAGAGGGGCAGGATGCGCCAGTGGCAGGTGAGCGCGCTGTCGAGGCCTGCGAGGTCCGGGCCGGGGCGGCCGCCGCCGAGGGCGTGGATGACGAGGGGAAGCGCGACCTGATCCAGCCACGGGTTGAGCGATTGGCAGGCCAGCGCAGGGCCGGGATCGGCGGCGATTTCTGTGGCGTATTTCAGGAACAATTCGCCAAAGCGGCGGGGGCTTTCGTGCAGGAACCAGCCTGCGTTGAAATAGAGATACCGCTGCCAGTATTCATCGGGCTGCGTGAGATCGAGGCTGGAGGCGAAATCGAGGCCGAAGCGGGTGTAGAGGCTTTGCCAGATGTCGGTGTAGCCGGGACCGTAGAGGTCGATCTGCGGCCAGGTGCCTTCGCGCTTCATGCTGGCGGTGGGCTTGGTGAAATCGGGGGTGAGGGCGGCGAGGTCGCCGGTGATGATCGTGTCGGTGTCGAGAAAGAGGAAGGGTTCGTCGGGGATATGGGCCAGCGCCTCGATCTTGTTGCCATGGGGATAGGCGGACCCGAAGGCGCGGCTGTCGAAGGGGATCACTTCGGCCCCGAGATCGGCCAAGAGACCGAGGGTGGCGGGATCGGTGATCTGGGGGTTTTCGGCCCCCCAGAGCGGGCCGGGGCGGGGGGTGGCCACCAGCAGGCGGCCTTGGAAGCCGGGGGATTGGGCGCGAAGCGAGGCGGCGAGGAGGAGGGCTTCATATTGAAGCCTGCCGGATTGGCCGATGCAGAGGATGTTGAACAGGGACACTGGTAACGCCGGAGTCGGTCAGGACGGGGTGAAGCGGAGCGACAGGCAGGACATGCCGCCATCCAGCTTGGCGCATTCGGAGTTGCCGATTTCCACCACGGTGAAGCCCGCCTGTTCGATCCGCGCCTTGGTGCCGGGGAAACCTGCGGGCATCAGCACCACATCGTTGAAGCGGATGGTGTTGGCGGCGGCCTCTTCGCCCGGTGCGGTGTGGATCAGGCGGTAGCCTTCGAAGCAGCCCGAGACGGAGAGGCGTTCGGTGGAGAGGATCGTTTCGGCATCGATAAGCGAGCAGTCGGTCTTGAAATGCAGGACACCGGGCGGGGTGTGCACTTCGCGCAGCGAATGGCCCCAGCGGGTGACGATGGCGCGCAGTTCGGCGATTCCCGCCGCATCGGTGCGAGCGGACTGGCCGACGAGGATTTCACGGCCTGTGACAAGGATATCGCCGCCTTCGATGGTGCCGGGGCCTTCGATCCGGGCGATGGTGGTGTAAAGGGCGCGCAGATGGGGTTCCATCTCGGCCGCCTCGCCCAGACGGCTGGGCGCGCCGGGGCGCATGATGATGGCGCCTTGCGGCAGGCAGAGGGCGGTGTCCTCGACAAAGACCGAATCCGGGTAGGCGGGCAGGGGATCGAGTTCGATCACCGTGGCACCGGTGGCGCGCAGGGTGGCGATATAGGCCGCGTGATGGGCCTGCATCAGGGCAAGGTCGGGCGTGCCGGTATCGACGGCGCGCAGGCCTTGCGTGATGGTCGCGGCGGGGCGGCGGGTGATGGCATGGGTGAAGCGGAAGGAAGCGTCTTGTGTCATGACACCATCCCTAGCAGAGGAAAGGGTGGTGGGCGACCCTGGAATCGAACCAGGCATGGGTCTCCCCGGCGGAGTTACAGTCCGCTGCCGCACCTTGCAGCACGTCGCCCGACGCGTTGCGGGGGATAGCCGAGGGGGGCAGAGGCGTCAAGGAGGAAAGCGGGCGGCGCCGAGCGGGGAAATGACACTTGCATCGGAGGGCGATCCGGGGCCAAGGATGGGGAAATGCAAGAGGTGTGACGATGAAGACCGGAGCCAGGAAACCTGCCTGGGTGATCGACAAGGAACGCGGCAAGCGGGCCGAGGCGAAGGAGACGGTCTGGCTCTTCGGTATCCATGCGGTGCGGGATGCCTTGGTCAATCCGGCGCGGGAAAAGCTGCGCTTGGTTGTAACGAAAAACGCCTTTGATCGGTTGGAGGAGGCGATCACTGCGAGCGGGATGGAGCCTGAGGTGGTGGACCCGCGCAAGTTCGACGTGCCGATTGACGAGGGATCGGTGCATCAGGGGGCGGCGCTGGAGGCGCGGCCGCTGAATTGGGGGAAGCTGGCGGATGTGGCGATTTCGGGGGCAGGCGCACCCTTGGTGGTGCTGCTTGATCGGGTGACGGACCCGCATAATGTGGGGGCAGTGCTGCGGTCGGCGGAGGTGTTCGGCGCGCGGGCGGTGATCGCGCCACGCCACCATTCGGCACCAGAGACCGGCGCGCTGGCCAAGACGGCGAGCGGGGCGCTGGAGCGGCAGCCCTATCTGCGAGTGACGAATCTGGCCGATGCGATGGGGGAGTTAAAGGAGATGGGCTTTGTCCTGATCGGCCTTGATGGCGACGGGACGGTACCCTTGGCCGAGGCCATCGCGGCGGTGGGGACACGGCCCATCGGCCTTGTGCTGGGGGCAGAGGGGCCGGGGCTGCGCGACAAGACGCGGGAGACTTGCGATGTCATCGCGCGTATCCCATTCGCGGGCGGGTTCGGATCGCTGAACGTGTCGAATGCGGCGGCGGTGGGCCTCTATGCGGCGTCGCAACGCTAGGTCTTCAGGATGATGCCCTGTTCACGAATGCGGGATCGGGTCTTAAATCCGCGACTGCGGCTTCTAAGTCACAAGGCAGGAAGCGGGTACGGAACACCCGCCTCTCATTCACTGTCCCTCGTTCCGCGACTTGGCGCCCGGCCGCAGAGGCCCGGGCGCCTTTTTCTTTTGGGGGTGATGCATGACCGATGACGATATCCGCCGCATTCTGACGGAAAACCGGACCATCGCGCTGGTGGGCTGGTCGCCGAAGCCGGAGCGCCCGAGCCACAGGGTGGCGGCCTTCCTGAAGGCGAAGGGGTTTCGTGTGATCCCGGTCAATCCGGGGCAGGCGGGGCAGGAGGCGCTGGGCGAGGTGGTGCGGGCGTCGCTGGCCGAGATCGCGGAGCCGGTGGATATGGTGGATATCTTCCGCCGGTCGGAAGAGGCCGGTGCTGTGGTGGACGAGGCGCTGGCGGTGCTGCCAGGGGTTCGGGCCATCTGGATGCAGCTGGGCGTGGTGGATGAGGCGGCGGCGGCGCGGGCACGTGCGGCGGGGGTGGCCGTGGTGATGGATCGCTGCCCGGCGATCGAGATGCCGCGGTTGGGGATGTGAGGGAGCGGAATCTGACGCAGATTTCGCGTCGGAAACTGGCGCAGTTTCCGGGGACGCCCTGATGAAGTATGCGCGGACTGCCCCGACACCGTTTGCGCGAAAGGCGTCCTTGGACGCCTTTTTTACGGCAGGTCGCGGGGCGGAGTTTGCGTCAAACTCCGTTCCGGAATCTGCGTCAAATTCCGGTCAGCTGCGCGCGGCCTTTTCATCGAGGCCGGACCGCCCTTCGCGGCGGTCCAGTTCGGCCAGAACATCCTGAAGTGTCACGTCGCGGGCGGCGAGCATGACGAGAAGGTGGTAGAGCACATCCGCCGCCTCGGACGTCAGGCGGTCGCGGTCGCCCTTGACTGCTTCGATGATGGCCTCCACCGCCTCTTCACCGAATTTTTCGGCGCATTTCTCCGGGCCTCTGGACAGGAGTTTTGCGGTCCAGGAGCTTTCGGGATCGGCCCCCTTGCGCGACTGGATCGTGGCGGCGAGGCGGGTGAGGGTGGTCATGCGAGCCTCATCGGGATGCCGGCGGCGGCCATGTGGTCCTTGGCCTGCCGGATGGTGTAGTCGCCGAAATGGAAGATCGAGGCGGCGAGCACGGCGGAGGCGCCGCCGATGGTGACGCCTTCGACAAGGTGGTCGAGCGTGCCGACACCGCCGCTGGCGATGACCGGGATCGGGACGGCATCGACGATGGCGCGGGTGAGGGGCAGGTTGAAACCGGCGCGGGTGCCGTCACGATCCATGCTCGTGAGAAGGATTTCGCCAGCGCCCTTGGCGGCGACGGTGCAGGCGAAGTCCACCGCGTCGATGCCGGTGGGTTTGCGCCCGCCATGGGTGAAGATTTCCCATTTCCCCGGCGCGACGGTTTTCGCGTCGATGGCCACGACGATACATTGGCTGCCGAACCGGTCGGCGCTGCGGGCGACGACATCGGGGTCGGCCACGGCGGCGGAGTTGAAGCTGACCTTGTCGGCTCCGGCCAGCAGCAGGGCGCGGACATCTTCCGGCGAGCGGACGCCACCGCCCACGGTGAGGGGCATGAAGCATTGTTCGGCCGTGCGGGTGACGAGGTCAAACATCGTGCCGCGATTTTCGTGGGTGGCGTGGATGTCGAGGAAGCACAGCTCATCCGCGCCTGCGGCATCATAGGCGCGTGCAGCCTCGACCGGGTCGCCCGCATCGCGGAGACCTGTGAAGTTCACGCCTTTGACCACGCGGCCATCGGCCACGTCGAGGCAGGGGATGATGCGGGTCTTGAGCATGGGCGTCACCGGATAGCTTGCGGCCTTCTAGCCTTGCCGGGCAGAAAGGGCCAGTAGATTGCGGGCCAGTGGGTAGCTTGGGTGGAGGTGCGGGTATGCGCGGGAGATGGGCCTATGGCGGGGCGGCGCTGGCCCTGGGGTGGATCGCGGTCTGGGCGGGGGAGAACCTGTTCTGGACGACGCCTGCGCCAGACCTAGGCCTGCGCGATCTGGCGTTCACTTGGGCGGCCTATTCGATGGCGGCAGGCGCGGCGCTGTCGGCGGTGATCTGGTCCGGGTTGCGCGGGTGGCGGGCGGCCTATCTTGGCGGGGCGCTGCTGGGGTTTGCGGTGGAAGGGGCGATTGTCGGCACGATGTATGACGCCTTTCCCGCGCAACTGGTCTGGACGCCGCTGGCCTGGCACGCGCTGATCAGCGGGCTGGTCGTGCTGGGTGGCGGACTGGCGCTGGCGCGCGGCGGGATCGGGCGGCAAGTGGCAGCGATGGCGGGCCTTGGGCTGTTTGGGGCGGTCTGGGGGCTGTACTGGCCGTTGGAGGGGAAAGAGACGGCGGGTCTGGCGGGGATGCAGGCCTATCTGGTGCTGACGGGGGTGGGGGTCGTACTGTCGCTGGGCGCGCTGTCGCGGCTGGAGCTGCCGGGCCGGGGGCAATCGCGGGAGGGGTGGCGCGCGCGGTGGTGGCTTTGGCTTGCCCCCGTCGCGGTGGTGGCTTTGTGGGCCCTGGGCACGGTGCTGGTGCCTGATCCGCTGCGGCTGGTCTGGCCGGGAATGGTGGCGGCCACGGTCTGGGCGATGCGACGGCTGGGAGGGGGTGACACCGGACGCGTTTTCGGGCCGCCCCTGGGCTGGTGGCGCTGCGGGCTGTTCCTGTTGGCGCCGGTGGTGACAGTGGGGCTTGTCCTGCCTGGCTGGGCGCTGCTGGGCGGGGTTGCGGTGAATGTGCCTGTGGCCCTGGTGACGGGGGCTGCGGGGTTGGGGCTATGGCTGTGGCTCTTGCTGGCGGCCGCGCGCGGGCGCGGCGTCAGCGCCGCAAGCGGCGGATGAGTTGCACCCCGCCGAGGAGGGCCAGCAGCACCGCGAGCACCAATGCGACGGGCAGGGTGACGAGGCCGAGCCAGTGGAGGGTCACGGCGGTGGTCAGCGCATCGGAGACATCGGTCCCGAAGAGGCTGCAATTGCGGAAGGCGGCGGCGATGCGGTCGCAGCCGAGCGGGCCGGACAGGGCCCCAGCCCCCAGCGCCAGGATCAGGGGCAGGAGGCAAAGGAGGAGAAGGGCACTGAGGACGATGAGGGCGACGCGCATGGGGGCAGGGTAGCGAAACGAAGCGCGGCTGTCATCGGTCTGCCCCCTTCCCGAGGGCATCGTTGCGGAAGCGGTGCAGGGGGCCAGCCCCCTCGCCGCGTGCCGCGGCTCACCCCCGGGGTATTTTCGGCCAAGATGAAGGACGGCATCGGTTTTGGTGGGAGGGGGCAGGATCAGGCCTTCAACGCCCGGAGCGCCGTCGCGAGGTCGATCGCGCCGTCATACAGCGCGCGGCCCGAGATCGCGCCCGCGATCACGCCCGTGTCGCGCAGGGCGATCAGGTCTTCCATCCGGGACACGCCGCCCGAGGCGATGACGGGGATGGTGACGGCGCGGGCGAGGGCCTCGGTCGCGTCGATGTTCGGGCCGCCCATCGCGCCGTCGCGGTCGATGTCGGTGTAGATCAGGGCGGCCACACCTGCATCCTCGAAGCTGCGGGCGAGGTCGGTGGCGATGACATCGGTTTCCTCGGCCCAGCCCTTGGTGGCGACGCGGCCCTTGCGGGCGTCGATGCCCACGGCGACCTGGCCGGGGAAGGCGCGGGCGGCCTCGCGCACGAGGGCGGGGTTTTCCACCGCGACGGTGCCAAGTATGACGCGGGCGAGGCCCTTTTCCAGCCACATGGCGATGGTCGTCATGTCGCGGATGCCGCCGCCCAACTGGGCGGGCACGGTCACGCGGGCGAGGATCGCCTCGACCGCCGCGCCGTTGACGGGCGTGCCTGCGAAGGCGCCGTTCAGGTCCACCAGATGCAGCCATTCGCAGCCTGCGGCCTGAAACTTGGCTGCCTGTGCGGCGGGATCATCGCCGAAGACGGTGGCGGCGGACATCTCGCCACGCAGGAGGCGGACGCATTGGCCATCCTTCAGGTCGATGGCGGGGTAGAGGATCATGGCGCGGGCCTCCGTCTGTGTCGCGCGCGCTTTGGCATGGGGCGGCGGGCAGGGCAAGGGGCGGCGCGACCCAACGTCAGTCTTGATCGGCGCGCCGTGGTGGAGAAGATGGGCCGCAGGACGGGGATATCAGGGAGGATCGGCCCCATGAAGCGGATGATGATGACGGTGCTGGCAAGCCTTGCCATGGCGGGGGCCGCCTGGGCGGCCGACCCGGTGGAGGGGATCTGGCAGACCAAGCCCGATGACAACGGCAATTTCGGCCATGTCGAGGTGAGGCCCTGCGGGCCAGCCTTCTGCGGCACTCTGGTCCGGGCCTTTGACGGATCGGGCGCGCAGATCGAAAGCCCGAATGTCGGCAAGCGGATCGTGTGGGATATGGTCGCCAAGGGTGACGGAAACTACGAGGATGGCAAGGTCTGGTCGCCCGATCGGGACAAGACCTATAATTCCTACATGGTCCTGAAAGGCAACGGGCTGACCGTGAAGGGCTGCGTTCTGGGCATCTGCCGTGATGGCGGCACCTGGCGGCGCGTGCAGTAAGGCGCAAGGATCGGGTCGCCTTTCGAGGGCCGCATGGGATAAGAGGGGCGCGGGGGCAACCTTGCGCCCCTTTTTCCATGGGGTGGCGGGCGGATGGGGCGTCGGGACTGGGGATTGCTGGTGCTGTTGTCTGTTCTGTGGGGCGGATCCTTCTTTCTTGTGGAGATCGCCCTTGCAGGCGGGGTGGCGCCGTTGCGGCTGGTCTGGCTGCGCGTGGCGCTGGCGGCGGGGGTGTTGGCGCTGATGCTGCTGGCGACGGGGCGGCCTTTCCCGCGCGGGGCGCGGGTTTGGGCCACCATCGCGGTGATGGGGCTGTTGAACAGCGCGGCACCTTTTACGCTGTTTGCCTTGGCGCAGGGGCAGATCGGGGGCGGGCTGGCGGCCATTCTGAACGCGATGACCCCGATCCTGACTGTGCTGGCGCTGGCTGCTTTCGCGGGCGAGCGGCCGGATGCGGGGCGGATTGCGGGGGTTCTGTGCGGGTTTCTGGGCGTTGCGGTGATGATGGGCGGCGGTGTTGGCGAAAGCGTGATGTCGGGCGCGATCTGGGCCAAGCTCGCCTGTCTGGGCGCGGCGGGGTGCTATGCGTTGGGATCGGTCTGGGGGCGGCGGTTCCGGGGGCTGGGGGTGGACCCCTTGGCGCTGGCCTTCGGGCAATGCGCGACGGCGGCGGTGGTGCTGCTGGCTCCGGCTTGGGGGTGGGGTGGCGGATTTGCGGGCGGAATCGGCCCCGGCATCTGGGCCGCTATTCTGGCGCTGGCGGTGCTGAGCACGGCGCTGGCCTATGTGATCTTTTTCCGGCTTCTCTCTTCGGTCGGGCCGCTGAATGTGGGGTTGGTGACGTTTCTGATCCCGGTCAGCGCCGCAGCCTTGGGCGCGATGTTTCTGGGTGAGCGTCTGGCGCCGCAACACCTGGCAGGGGCGGGGCTGATCGCGCTGGGGCTCGTGGCGCTGGATGGGCGGGCCGTGGCATGGGCGCGGGGCCGGATCAGCACCTGATCCGACCGCGCCTTTCACCGCTGTCGCCCTGAAAGCTGGTCGCGATGGGGGTGCATCCGGTGGCCTGTGCCACCGCGCGCAGCATCTGATCGGGGATGTCTGCCCGCGCGTTCCGGTCGGCATGGCCGTGACGGATGACCTGCACGCGCGAATCTGCACGCAAGACCGTGAAGCGGCGACCGTCGATCGTGATGTCCTGACGCGCGGCACCGAAGAATTGGGGTGAAGGGGAGGCGCAGGCGGCCAGCAGGGCGAGGGCAGGCAACATCAACATGCGCATGCGAGGCACCCGGGACAATCATCACCCACCCACGCTGCGCTATCGCTGCGATGCTGGCAAGGGGCTCGAGTCAGGGTTTCCAGCGCAGGAAGTTCGCGATGATCCGTAGGCCGGTGGACTGGGATTTCTCCGGGTGGAACTGGGTGCCTATGATCGTGTCGCGCCCCACGATGGCGGTGACGGGACCGGCGTAATCGACATGGGCCAGCAGGTGCGCGGGATCCGTCACGCGGAAGTGGTAGCTGTGAACGAAATAGGCATGGTCGCCGGTTGCGACCCCGTCCAGCACGGGATGGGCGCGGTCGATGACAAGATCGTTCCAGCCCATATGCGGCACCTTGAGCGCTGGGTCCGCCGGGGTGATGCGAGCGACCGTGCCGCTGATCCAGTCGAAGCCGGGCGTCACCTGATACTCAAGGCCCTCGGTCGCCAGCATCTGCATTCCGACACAGATGCCGAAGAAGGGCTTGCCCTGTGTCACACCTTCGGAAATCGCCTCGAACAGACCGCCCCTGTCGCCCAGTGCACTGCGGCAGGCGGGGAAGGCCCCGTCGCCGGGCAGAACGATCCTGTCGGCGCGAGCGACATCCTCTGGGTGCGAGGTGACTTTCACCTCGCCGCCTCCGACTTCGATCGCCATCCGCTGAAACGCCTTTTCGGCGGAATGCAGGTTCCCGCTGTCATAATCGACGAGAACGGTCAGGGGCATGGTCGTCTCCGCTGGAACTGGGGCGGAAAATTTTCGGCGAAAATTTTCCGGGTCTGGGGGAAGAATTTTCGTCGGAAATTCTTCCGGTTGGCGGGTTGCGGAAAATTTTCGATGAAAATTTTCCGCCCCTGGCTGATCAGAGCGCGCCCTTGGTCGAGGGCAGGGCATCACCCAGCCGGGGATCCTGTTCCACCGCCATGCGCAGGGCGCGGGCCACAGCCTTGAAGGCGGCCTCGGCGATGTGATGGCTGTTCACGCCGTGGACAAGGTCAACATGCAGGGTGATGCCGCCGTGGGTTGCCAAGGCCTGAAAGAATTCGCGAACGAGTTCGGTATCGAAGGTGCCGATCCTTTCGGTCGGAAAGGGCAGGTTCCAGACAAGGAACGGCCGTCCCGAGAGGTCGAGCGCGCAATTGACCTGTGCATCATCCATCGCAAGGCTGAAATGGCCGTAGCGGCGGATGCCGCGCTTGTCGCCGAGGGCGCGGCTCAGGGCCTGTCCCAGGGCGATGCCGCAATCCTCGACCGTATGATGGTCGTCGATGTGAAGATCGCCCTCGGCTCTGACGGTCATGTCGATCAGGGAATGGCGCGATAGCTGATCCAGCATATGGTCGAAGAAGCCGACGCCGGTCTTGCAGTCATAGCGCCCGGTTCCGTCGAGGTTCAATTCCACGGCGACATCGGTTTCGGCGGTCTTGCGGTTGATCTGGGCCTGACGCATGGCATGTCCCCTTGCAGTGCGGGCGCCTTATAGGCGCTGGGGCCGGATTTGGAAAGCGGTCAGGCGGTTACGGCCAACCTGCGGCGGCGCAAGCCGAAGAGCGCGGCGAAAGCGAGGAAGAGGCCCGAGAGCGTGGCGATGCTGCCGGCTGCGGAAACGCTGAAAGGCAGGCCGAGGGCGAGCGGCAGGTAGGCCGCGGCGAGGGTGCCAAGCGCGGCGGCGCTGGCGGCGAGGGCAAGGGACAGCGCCATCTGGCGCGGCAGGCTGTCGGTCAGCAGGCGAGCGGCGGCGGCGGGGCAGATCAGCATGGCGATGGTCAGGATGGATCCGACGGCCGAAAAGGCGGCGACGGCGGCAAGGGCCGTCAGGCCGGTCAGCCCCGCCGAGACGAGGCGGGTGGGGATCCCGAGATTGGCGGCAAGGTCTGCATCGAAGGTAGCGATCACAAGTGGACGCCAGAACAGGGCGAGGGTCACGAGGATAAGCCCGGTCGCCACTGCAAGGGCGGGCAATTCCGGCGGCAGGGTTGCCAGCGCGGCAGGGTCCGCGAGCGAGGCCCACCCTGTCGCGTCGAGCCAGATCAGGGCTTCGAGATTGCCGTAAAGCGCGTGTTCCACATCCAGATGCACGGCGCCCGCGCCGGAAGTTTCGAGCAGCAGCACACCTGCGGCGAACATGGCGGTGAAGGTCACGCCCATGGCGGCGCCGGGATCGGCCCGGGTGGTGCGGCGGATGCCTTCGATCAGGACTGCCGACAGGGCGGCGGCGGCAAGCGCACCGGCCAGCATCACGGGTTGGGCGGCAGAGCCGGTTAGCAGAAAGGCTGCGACGATCCCGGGCAGGACGACGTGCGACATGGCATCGCCCAGCATCGCCTGACGCCGCAGGAGAAGGAAATTGCCCGGCGCCGCGCAGGCCATGGCCGCCAGCATGGCAATGACCATGGGCGGAAGGGTCAGGGCGACGAATTCCGCACCAAAGGTCATGCGCGTGCTCTTTCCGCAAGGCGCGCATGGGCGATGGCGCGGGCGATGATCCCGCGACCTGGCGCGAAGAAGAGCGACAAGAGAAAGGTTGCGAAGATGATCATGACGATGGCCGGGCCGGTGGGAAGGTCCGGCAGGGCAAAGGACAGGGTCGCGCCCAGATGACCGGCGATTGCGCCGATGGCTCCGGCCAGCACTGCGACCACGCCGATCCGGTCGGACCAAAGCCGTGCGGTGAGGGCAGGGGTGATCAGCAGCGCCACGATCAGGATAAGGCCCACGACGCGCAGCCCCAGCAGGACGCAGGCCAGGGTCAGGAGAAGAAGTGCGATGTCGGCGGCTCGGGTGTTCACCCCCATCAACCGTGCATGCCCCGGGTCGAAGGCTGTCATCGCCAGGGGGCGGCGCAGCAGGGCGAGCAGGGCCAGGATGACCGCGCCTCCGCCACCGATGAGCAGGGCGTCGGCGCGCAGCATCCCGGCCGTGGAGCCGAGGAGAAAGCCTTCAAGCCCCGCAGGGCGCCCGATGGAGAGGTTCTGGATCACCGTCAGAAGCACGACACCCGCGCCGTAGAAGGTGGACAGGATTGCGCCGGTTGCGGCGTCTTCGGTAAGGCGGGTGCGGTCGGTCAGGCGTTGCAGCCAGAACAGGCCAAGGCCTGCGGACAGCCCTGCACCGAGGAGGAGGCCCGCGAGATTGCGGCCATCGCCCCCGGCGGCGGCCATGACGAGGAAGGCAAGGCCGATCCCGGGCAATGTGGCATGGGCCATCGCATCGGATACCAGTGCGCGGCGGCGCAACGTGGTGAAGGCCCCGACGGCCCCCGCCGCAAGGCCGAGAAGTGCTGCGCCAAGGCTGACGACGGCGGCGTTGTAGCCGCCTTGAAACAGAAGGGCCTGAAGGAAAGCTTCGGTCATGATGACGTTCTGACTGACAGTCCTTCTGGTGTTCCGGCCTTCTGGTGTTCCGGTCAGGCGGGGATGGCGGCCAAGGGGCTGCCGCCATAGGCTTCGGTCACGGCGGCGCGGCGGAAGGTGGTGGCGGTCGGACCTTCGGCGATGACGCGGCGGTTCAGGAGCAGCACCCGGTCGAAATAGGCAGGCACGGTGCCGAGGTCGTGATGCACGGCGATCACGGTGCGGCCCTCGGCGCGCAGGCCGTGCAGAACGGCGATGATCGCGGCTTCGGTCGCGGCATCGACTCCGGAGAAGGGTTCATCGAGGATAATGAGATCCCCCCCCTGCGCCAGAGCGCGGGCGAGAAAGACGCGCTGTTGCTGCCCCCCGGACAGCGCGCCGATCTGGCTGCTGGCAAAGGTCTCCATCCCCAGACGCGCGAGACAATCCATCGCTTGCGCCTTCAGGCCCGGGGTCAGGCGGCCGAGAAGGCCGGTCTGGCGATATTGGCCCATGCGAACCACGTCGATGACGCGGGCCGGGAATTCCCAATCCACGGCGGCGCGCTGCGGCACATAGGCGATGCGGGCCAGGGCCTGCGTCACGGGCAGTCCGAAGGCGCGCGCCTCGCCCGATGCGGCGGGGATCAGGCCGAGTGCGGCCTTGAGAAGGGTGGATTTGCCCGCTCCGTTGGGGCCGATGATTGCGGTCATGGTGCCTGCGGGAAAGCGGGCGGTCACGCCCTCGATCGCGGGCATGGCCGCGTAGGCCGCCGTCAGCCCGGTCAGGGAGAGGGCGGTTTCCGGACGGGCAAGCGGTGTGGGATCCACCATGTCAACTGCCTGCATTCAGCCTGCCCGTCATGCCGCGTTCGGGCGCGGTGCCGCCGAGGGCACGGGCGATGGTGGTGACATTGTGGTCGATCATGCCGATATAGGTGCCCTCATAGGTGCCGTCCGGGCCCATGGCATCGGAAAACAGTTCGCCCCCGATGGCAACGCCATGCCCACGCGCGGCGGCGCCTTCGATCAGCGCACGGATGGCGCGGTCGGAGACGGAACTTTCGACAAAGACGGCAGGGATCGCACGATCCACCAGCAGATCGACAAGCGCGGTGATCCGGGCGAGGCCTGCCTCGGAGTCGGTCGAGATTCCCTGGATGCCTTCGACCTGCCAGCCATAGGCCCGGCCGAAATAGGCAAATGCATCATGCGCGGTCACAAGGATGCGGGCGGGTTCCGGCACCGTGCCCAGCACCTGACGGGCGTAAGTGTCGAGGGCGGCCACCTCATCCAGAAGCGCCTGTGCGGGGCTTTCGGTTGGAAAGCCCGCATCGGACAGGACCGTTGCCGTGGTGCCGATCACCTCTGTCCAAAGGCCCGGATCGAACCAGACGTGCGGATCGGGTCGGTCGGAATAGTCCGGATCACCGAGAAGCGCGGTGTCGGGCAGGCTTTCGGCCACGGCAACAACGGTTCGCTGGCGGGCGAGATCGGCCATGACACTGGCGAACTGCGCTTCGAGGTTGAGGCCGTGCCAGAGGATGATGTCGGCGCGTGACAGGGCAAGGATGTCGGACCGGGTGGGGCGATAGCTGTGCGGATCCATTCCGGGGCCCATCAGGGCAGTCGCCTCGCCCCCCGTCAGGCGGCGGGCGATGTCCGCGATCATGCCGGTTGTCGCGACGATCTTCGGGCTGTCGGTCGCGGCCATTGCCCGGCTTCGCAGAAGCGGGATGAGCGCGATGCCGGCAAGAAGGGAACGGCGTTCGATCATCGAGGTGCGGCCTTCGTCATGCGCGGTGCTGTCACGGTCGTCGCGGATCGGATTTTCCGGATCATGGCAGGAAGATGTGAGAACCGTTCGCAAAAGTCAATGGGAATGCGAAGCATTCGCATTCCAATCTTCATGGGGTGCGATGGCGGTGCCGTCTGGCAGGTCGGGGTTGCGGCTATCTTTCGTCGGGGTGGGGCAACCCGGCTTTAATCGCGCGCCGCCGTGCCGTTCTGCAGGATTGGGCGGGGTTGGTATTGGCAAGGCCCGGCAGACCGGGTCCAGGAGGCCGAATGCGTATTGTTTGTGTGGATGACGACCCGATCTTCCTGTCGATCGTGACGGAATACCTGCGGGCCATGGAGATGAAGGTGGTGGCCTGCTTCGGCAATCCGGACTTGGCGCTGCGGGCGGTGCGGGAGGGGCGGATCGAGACGGACCTGTTCCTTCTGGATCTGGAAATGCCGGGCATGTCGGGAGCCGAGCTTTGCGCGGCATTGCGGCAGCAGCCGGCGCACCGGGTCACGCCGATCATCATGATCTCGTCGGTCACGGATCGCGGGCGGGTGAAAGAGGCGCTGGAGGCGGGCGCCAACGATTTCCTGCACAAGCCGCTGGAAAGCGTCGAACTGGGCGCACGCCTGTCGATGGTGAAACGTATCCTGGAAGAGCGCAGCCGTTCAGCCGCGCTGGCCGACGAGGTGGGGTCGCTGCGCGCGCAGGCGGGTTTCGGCTTCGGCTTCGAGGATGCGGTGCTGCCCAATGCCGAAGACGGGGTGGTGGATTATCTGGTTCTGGAAAACCATCTGGTGTCGCTGGGATGGTCAGGACTGCCGGGGACGGTGATCCTCTGTTTCCGGCTGCGCAACGCGCTCTGGGCGTTTGGCCATCTGGAACGGCTGGATTATTTCGACTTTCTGGCCGAGGCGGCAGAGGCGATCCTGGAGGCGCTGCCCGCGCTGCAGTACCGTCTGGCCTATGCCGGATCGGGGGATTTCGTGGCCGTGCTGGATCGCGGCAGCCGCGTGGACCCTGTGGAATTGCAGATGGCAGTGCAGGCGGTGCGGGGGCCGATGTGGGACGCCTATCGCGCGCTGGATATTCCGGCCCCGGAGATTGCGGTCGGGATGCCGGTGCAGGCTCCGATCCTTGGCGGGGTTCCGTCGCGGCTGTTGCGCGCGGCGCGGATGCAGGTGGTGGCCGGGGAAGCGACGATGCCCGAGGCGGGGCTCGCCCTTCCGCTGGCGGGATCGGGGCGGATTTCCGCTTTTCGGCATTGACGAGGGCCTGGCCTGATTGACGCCGACGCCACCGCCATGCCCTCTTCGTGCCACAACGAGTGGGCAGAAAGCCCCGGTACATTAGGGCAAGCCGCAGCATGCGGCGGGGAAGAGGGCAGGTTGGCATGCGAACAGTAATGACATGGGTTTCCGGCGCATCGGCGGTGCTGATCGCCGTGCAGGCCGGAGCGGGCGAAGTGGCCTCGCGCACGGGGACGATCACGGCGGTGCCGGTATCGGCGCATGCGGTGGAAGTGCGGGTGCAAAGCGTGCATGGGTGGCACTGCGTGGGCCTGTTTGCAAAGCCCGCGCAGGAGGGGGAGGCAGTTCAGTTTCCGCTCACCTGTTCCGACAAGGTCGAAGCCCGGGCGCTGATGTCGGTCGAGGATGGGCGCGCGGCGCTGGTCTTCCGCCGCAAAGACGGCAACAAGGGCAGCGCGGCGCTTACGCTGGATTGAGCGGCTGCCTTCGACCGCCGCGATCACCTGCCAGATCTGGAAAACTGGAGCGGGCGATGAGATTCGAACTCACGACCCTAACCTTGGCAAGGTTATGCTCTACCCCTGAGCTACGCCCGCACTCCGTGGGCGGGTGATAGTGCGGGCCGCGCGGGGGTGCAAGGGGAAAGTTGCGTCGTTTCGCCGGACGATTTTCCTGCGAAAAATCTGGCCTGCGACGCAGTCCGGCCATAGCCGAAGCCAGCCCGTGCCGGGTGCGAGAATTTTCGGAGGAAATTCGTGGCCGGGCAAAGGCAAATGGCCGCCCGGGGGCGGCCATTCGGCGGGTCCGACTGGAGCGGGCGATGAGATTCGAACTCACGACCCTAACCTTGGCAAGGTTATGCTCTACCCCTGAGCTACGCCCGCGCCGGTTGGACAGGCTGCGATGTATAAACAGCCGCGCGCGGCTGCAAGGGGAAAAACGCAGTCGCTGGGCGATATTCCGCTTGCGCCGTGCCGTCAGAGCGGCAGGACCAGGATCGCGCCGAGGATCAGGGAGAGGAAGGTGAGGCCCATCCCGCCCGTGCGCAGCGCGGGGCTTTTGAGCGCATAGGTGAAGTTCAGCCCATGCGCCGCCCGACCGGCCAGAAGCATGAGGCCGGTCAGATGTAGCCAGACCGGGGCGCTGCCTTGCTGTTCCGCGATCAAGAGCAGGATCAGGCCCAGGGGCGCATATTCGGCAAAGTTGCCATGCGCGCGCATCCGGCGCAGCAGATCGGGGTTGTCGCCATCCCCCAGGCTGATTTTCTGCCCCCGCCGCACCGCAATCACCCGGAGCGACAGGAGCAGATAAAGCAGGGTCAGCGCCGCGGCATAGACGCCGGTAATGGCAAGCGTCATTCGAATTCGACCAGCAGATCCTTGGCCTCGATCTGGCTGCCTGCATGCACATGCAGGGCCTTCACCACAGCTTCGCGATCGGCATGCAGGCCGGTCTCCATCTTCATCGCTTCGATCGTGAGCAGAAGGTCGCCCGCCCGCACCTTTTGCCCCACTGTCACCGCAACCGACGCGATGGAACCGGGCATTGGCGCGCCGACATGGGCGGGATTGCCCTCTTGCGCCTTGGGGCGGGCGGCGGTCTTGGCCTTGACCGCGCGGTTCGGGACGCGGATCACGCGGGGCTGGCCGTTGAGTTCGAAGAAGACGCGGACCTCGCCATCCTCAGTCGTCTCGCCCACGGCTTGCAGGCGGATTTCAAGCTGTTTGCCGGGGTCGATTTCCGCCGTGATCTCTTCGCCGGGTTCCATGCCGTAGAAGAAGGTCTTGGTCGGCAGGGTGCGGACCGGGCCATAGAGGCGGTGGCGACCCATGTAATCGAGGAACACCTTGGGATACATCAGGTAGCCGTTCAGATCCTCGTCATCCACCGACTTGCCGCCAAGTTCGGCGGAAAGCTTGGCGCGGGTCTCTTCCAGATCGACGGGGGGAAGGGTCTTGCCCGGGCGTTCGGTCAGGGGTTTTTCGCCCTTGAGAACCTTCTTGAGGATGCCTTCGGGCCAGCCGCCATGCGGTTGGCCGATATTGCCGCGCAACATGTCGATGACCGAGTCCGGGAAGGCCACATCGACGGCGGGGTCTTCGACCTGGGCGCGGGTCAGGCCTTGCGCCACCATCATCAGCGCCATGTCACCCACCACCTTGGACGAGGGCGTGACCTTCACGATGTCGCCGAACATCTGGTTGGCGTCGGCATAGGCCTGGGCCACTTCGGGCCAACGCTCCTCAAGCCCGAGAGAGCGGGCCTGCGCCTTGAGGTTGGTGAACTGGCCTCCGGGCATTTCGTGCAGATAGACCTCGGATGCGGGCGCGGGGAGGCCGGATTCGAAGGCCGCATATTGGGTGCGAACATGTTCCCAGTAGTTGGAAATCTCGCGGATCGCGCGGATGTCCAGGCCGGTGTCGCGTTCGGTATGGCGCAGCGCCTCGACGATGGAGCCGAGGCAGGGCTGCGAGGTGCCGCCCGAGAAGGCATCCATCGCGGCATCCACCGCATCGACACCCGCGTCGCAGGCGGCGAGGATCGTGGCTGCGGCCGCGCCGGAGGTATCATGGGTGTGGAAATGGACAGGCAGCCCCACTTCCTGTTTCAGCGCCTTGACGAGGATACGGGCCGAGGCGGGTTTCAGAAGCCCGGCCATGTCCTTGAGCCCCAGAACATGGGCACCTGCTGATTTCAGTTCCTTGGCGCGGTCCACATAGTATTTCAGGTCATACTTGCTGCGGGCGGGATCGAGCAGGTCGCCGGTGTAGCAGATCGTGCCTTCGCAGACCTTGTTCGCCTCGAGCACCGCATCCATGGCGACGCGCATGTTTTCGACCCAGTTGAGGGAATCGAACACCCGGAACACGTCAACGCCGGTTTCTGCCGCCTGCAATACGAAGGATCGAACAACGTTGTCGGGGTAGTTGGTGTAGCCGACGCCGTTCGAGGCGCGCAGGAGCATCTGCGTCATCAGGTTGGGCATGGCGGCGCGCAGGTCGCGCAGGCGCTGCCACGGGCATTCTTGCAGGAAGCGGTAGGCCACGTCGAAGGTGGCCCCGCCCCAACATTCCACGGAAAAGAGTTGTGGCAGGTTGGCGGCATAGGCGGGGGCCACGCGGACCATGTCAATGGACCGCATCCGGGTGGCCAGAAGTGACTGGTGCCCGTCGCGCATGGTGGTATCGGTAATGAGCACCTTCTTCTGGGCGCGCATCCAGTCGGCCACGGCCTGCGGGCCCTTTTGTTCCAAGAGGTTGCGGGTGCCGGTCGCCGGGGTTTCGGTGTGCAGTTTCGGCGGCTTTGGCATCTTTGCCTCGGCCGGGGGTTTGGGGCGGCCTGCGGTTTCGGGATGCCCGTTCACCGTGATGTCGGCGATATAGGTGAGGATCTTGGTCGCCCGATCGCGCCGCTTGCGGAAGTTGAACAACTCCGGCGTCGTGTCGATGAATTTGGTCGTGTAGGTATCGTTCAGGAAGGTGGGGTGTTTCAGGAGGTTGATGACGAATTCGATATTCGTGGCCACCCCCCGGATACGGAATTCGCGCAGCGCGCGGTCCATGCGCGAGATCGCCTTTTCCGGGGTCTGGGCATGGGCTGTGACTTTTACCAGCAGCGAGTCATAATAGCGCGTGATCACGCCGCCCGCATAGGCCGTGCCGCCGTCCAGCCGGATGCCATTGCCGGTGGCGGAACGATAGGCGGTGAGCCGCCCGTAATCGGGGATGAAATTGTTCAGCGGGTCTTCGGTCGTGACCCGGCATTGCAGGGCGTGGCCATTGAGTTTGACATCGGCCTGTGACGGGACACCCGTCGCCTCGGCCAGAGACTTGCCTTCCTCGATCAGGATCTGGGCTTGGACGATGTCGATGCCTGTCACCTCTTCGGTGACGGTGTGTTCGACCTGCACGCGGGGGTTCACTTCGATGAAGTAGAACTTGCCGTCATCCATATCCATCAGGAATTCGACGGTGCCCGCGCATTCATATTCCACATGCGCGGTGATGCGGCGGGCCATTTCGCAGACCTCTTCGCGCTGGGCCTGCGTGAGGTAGGGGGCGGGGGCGCGTTCGACGACCTTCTGGTTGCGGCGCTGAACGGTGCAGTCGCGTTCCCACAGGTGCCAGACATTGCCCTGCTTGTCGCCAAGGATCTGCACCTCGACATGGCGGGCGCGCAGGATCATCTTCTCCAGATAGCCTTCGCCATTGCCGAAGGCCGCCTCGGCCTCGCGCCGCCCTTCGCGGACCTTTGCCTCCAACTCGTCTTCCGAAAGGATCGGGCGCATGCCGCGCCCGCCGCCGCCCCAGGAGGCCTTGAGCATCAGGGGATAGCCGATTTCTGCCGCCTGCTTCTTGATCAGCGCCATGTCATCGCCCAGCACCTCGGTCGCCGGGATGACGGGGACGCCCGCCTCGATCGCCACGCGGCGGGCAGAGGCCTTGTCGCCAAGCGCGCGCATGGTCTCAGAACGCGGGCCAATGAAGGTGATACCGGCCTGATCGCAAGCCTCGACGAAATCGGGGTTTTCGGACAGGAGGCCATAGCCGGGATGCACCGCATCCGCCCCGGCCATCTTGGCCACCCGGATGATTTCCGGGATCGACAGATAGGCGCCGACCGGGGACAGGCCTTCGCCGATGCGGTAGGCTTCATCCGCCTTGAAGCGGTGGAGGGACAGTTTGTCCTCTTCGGCGAAGACGGCCACGGTCTTCTTGCCCATCTCGTTGGCGGCACGCATGACGCGGATGGCGATCTCGCCCCGGTTGGCGACGAGGATCTTGTGGAATTCTGGCATCGGTCTCTCCGGATGTCGGAAGGTCAGGCGGGTTTTCCATCGGCGCCGGCTGCGTGGACCGGGCAGATCGCCCCACCTTAGGGCTGCTGCAATGCAGCGCAAGAGCGGCAACCGGCATGACATGCAAATTTTGCGAAATATGCAGGGCGGGGTTTGCAGGTGCAAAGCGGGGTGGAAAAAGTGCCGCGGAACATTTCCGGAACCTTTCCCTTTGACACGGATGGCGCTAGGGTTTCGCGCATGAACGGTTGGGATGAGAATGAAGCCTTCGAGGCGGCCGCCGTGCCGCTGTCGCAGCGCGCGCTTCAGGCGACGCGGCCGGCGCCTTATCTGGACGATCTGAACCCCGCGCAGCGCGCGGCGGTGGAGGCGCTGGATGGGCCGGTTCTGATGCTGGCCGGGGCCGGGACGGGCAAGACCAAGGCGCTGACGGCGCGGATCGTGCATCTGTTGCGGATGGGCAAGGCGCGGCCGAATGAGATTTTGGCCGTGACCTTCACCAACAAGGCTGCGCGCGAGATGAAGCTGCGCGTGGGGCGGATGCTGGGCGAGGTGGCCGAAGGGATGCCCTGGATGGGCACGTTCCACAGCCTGTCGGTGAAGATCCTGCGGCGGCATGCGGAATTGGTGGGGTTGAAGTCGAACTTCACCATTCTGGACACGGATGATCAGGTTCGGCTGCTGAAGCAGTTGATCGTGGCCGCGAATATCGACGAAAAGCGTTGGCCCGCGCGGATGCTGGCGGGGATGATCGACGGCTGGAAGAACCGCGCGCTGACGCCGGAGCGGGTGCCGTCAAGCGAGGCGGGGGGGTACAACAACCGCGGGACGGAGATCTATGCGCAATACCAGGAGCGGTTGCGCACGCTGAATGCCTGCGATTTCGGCGATCTTCTGCTGCATTGCGTGGTGATCTTCCAGAACCACCCGGATGTGCTGGCGCAGTATCAGCGGTGGTTCCGCTATATTCTGGTGGACGAGTATCAGGATACCAACGTCTGTCAGTATCTGTGGCTGCGGCTGTTGGCGCAGGCGCATCGCAATATCTGCTGCGTGGGGGATGACGACCAGTCGATCTATGGCTGGCGCGGCGCCGAGGTGGGCAACATCCTGCGGTTCGAGAAGGATTTTCCCGGCGCGCATGTGGTGCGGCTGGAACAGAATTACCGGTCCACCCCGCATATCCTGGCCGCCGCGTCTGGGGTGATTGCGGGAAACAAGGGCCGCCTGGGCAAGACCCTGTGGACCGAGACGCAGGAGGGCGAGAAGGTCCGCCTGATCGGCCATTGGGATGGCGAGGAAGAGGCGCGCTGGATCGGCGAGGAGATCGAGGCCTTGCAGCGCGGCGGGCGCGGGTTGGACCCTGTGGGGCTGGACGGGCAGGCAATTCTGGTGCGCGCAAGCCACCAGATGCGGGCCTTCGAGGACCGGTTCCTGACCATCGGGCTGCCTTATCGCGTGATCGGGGGCCCAAGGTTCTATGAGCGGCAGGAGATTCGGGATGCGATGGCCTATTTCCGGCTGGCGGTCAGCCCCGAGGATGATCTGGCCTTCGAGCGGGTGGTGAACCTGCCCAAACGGGGGCTGGGCGACAAGGCGCAGGCCGATATCCAGCGCGCGGCGCGGGGAGCGGGTGTGTCGCTGCACGAAGGCGCGCGGGAGTTGGTGGCGCATGGCGGCATCGGCGGCAAGGGGGCGGGGCAATTGCGCGCCTTTGTCGAAGGCATCGACCGTTGGCATCGCGCGACGCGGGGGGTGGATTACGACCATGTCAGGCTGGCCGAGACCATTCTGGAGGAATCCGGCTATACCGAGATGTGGCAGAACGACAAGACGCCCGAGGCGCCGGGGCGGCTGGAGAACCTGAAGGAACTGGTCAAGGCCTTGGAGCAGTTCGAAAATCTGCAAGGCTTTCTGGAACATGTCGCGCTGATCATGGACAATGAGACGGAAGAGGCGGGCGAGAAGGTTTCCATCATGACGCTGCATGCGGCGAAGGGGCTGGAATTTCCGGTCGTCTTCTTGCCGGGCTGGGAGGATGGGCTGTTCCCCAGCCAGCGCAGCATGGATGAAAGCGGGCTGAAGGGGTTGGAGGAAGAGCGGCGGCTGGCCTATGTGGGGATCACGCGGGCGGAAGAGCTGTGCACGATTTCCTTTGCGTCGAACCGCCGCGTCTATGGGCAATGGCAGAGCCAGTTGCCGAGCCGGTTCATTGATGAACTGCCGTCGGCGCATGTGGAGGTACTGACACCGCCCGGGCTTTACGGTGGCGGGTTCGGGGCAGCGGCGCCCTATGCGGTGTCTGATATGGACGTGCGGGTGTCGAAGGCGGATGTCTATAACTCGCCGGGGTGGAAGCGGATGCAGGACCGGGTGCAGGCGCGGAGCATGGCGCAGCCGCAGGAGGCGCGGGGTGTGGTGATAGATGCCACCGCCGTTTCGGCCTTTACCGAAGGGGATCGCGTGTTCCACCGCAAGTTCGGTTATGGGATCGTGACGGGGATCGAGGGCGACAAGCTGGAGATCGACTTTTCCAAGGCCGGGATCAAGAAGGTGGTCGCGGGGTTCATCGTGGCCGCCGAGGACGCGGATGACGTGCCGTTCTGATCGCATCTGCCGGACCGTTTGCGCGCCCGGTTGAGAGCGGATATCAAGCCAAGCATATGATTTTGAAAGAAAAATTCACGTCGCGTTGGGCGGGCGCGATTGCGGCCGTTCGAATGGAAAACGGCGGCGCCAGAGGGAGGAGGGCGCCGCCGCGATCGAACGGTCCGGCCAGGGAGGAGGAGAGGCCGACCGCAGGTTCGACCCGGCCAGGGAGGAGGAGAGGCCGGGCGCGAATTTTGTGCGGCGACCCCTGGGAGGAGGAGCGGGGCCGCCGCTGGTCCGACGGACCCCAGGGAGGAGGAGGGGGCCCTTCGTACACCGTTTGGGGTCGCGCGACCCCGGAAACTGAGCGCGGCGACCCCAGGGAGGAGGAGGGGGTCGCCGCTGGTCCGATGGCCCTCAGGGAGGAGGAGGAGGGCCGCCGTACACCGCTAGGGCCATGTGGCCCCGAATAAGGGTGCGGCGGTTCCTGGGAGGAGGAGCGGAACCGCCGCTTTTCCGCATGTCCCCAGGGAGGAGGAGGGGGACTTCGGATTTGTCATGGAAGACTACGCGGGAGCGCGGCTTCCGGATCAAAGTGCGGCGACGCCAGGGAGGAGGAGAAGCGCCGCCGCTTTTGCCACGGGCCCCGGGAGGAGGTGGGGCCCAGCAAGAAACTTACTTGCCGTAAGCCGCTTCGCGCGACACGGCGTAGATGTCGGCCCGGGCGATGCCCAGATCGGCCAGTTCGCGATCGGTCAGCGCGTTCAGTTCGCGGACCGTCTGGTTGTACACGGCGCGGCGGGCGAGGTTCGCTTTCGTCAGGGCGATGACGCCCGAGATGCGATCTGCCAGCGAGAAGGACGCGGCGCGGGAAGAGTTTACATAAGCCATTTCGATCAGCCTCGGTTTGTTACACCATATCGAGACAGCGTTCTGTTGCGCTGTTAACGGAAACATGGGCCATATGCTGCAACTGCACAATAGCCGGGGTCTGCAATGCTGCCATGCAGCAACCGCATGGCTTATTGTCACGGAAACGTCATTAATTTCAGGGGTTTCGCTGAAAACCTGAGCAAATGGTCAACTTGACCTTGCCGAGTGCTGCAAAGATGGCGAGGTTTGCCGAAAGCTTGTGCAGGAGAAGAACAGATGGCGGTTTCGCGCGAGTTAATCATGCGGGCTCTGGCAGGGGTCGGATTGCCCGGTGGCGGCGATCTGGTGGGGCGCGATCTGATTCGCGCGCTGACCGTGGACGGGGGAACGGTGCGCTTCGTGATCGAGGCGGAGAGCCCGGAGGCGGCGCGGGCGCTGGGCCCGGTGCAGGCGGCGGCCGAGGCGGCGGTCCGGGCGGTACCGGGGGTCGAGGCCGTGCAGGTGGTGATGACGGCGCATGGGCCGGCGGCGAAGGCGCCGGGGCAGGGCGCGGCGCCGCCCAGCCTGAAGATCGGCCAGCATCCGACGCCGCAGCAGGGCGGGCCGCAGAAGGTATCCGGGGTGGACCGGATCCTTGCCGTGGCGAGTGGCAAGGGGGGCGTGGGGAAATCGACCGTGTCGTCGAACCTGGCCGTTGCGTTGGCGCGGCAGGGGCGGCGGGTCGGGCTGCTGGATGCCGATATATACGGCCCGAGCCAGCCGCGGATGATGGGGGTGTCGAAGCGCCCCGCCAGCCCGGACGGCAAGATTATCGAACCTTTGCAGGCGCATGGCGTGACCATGATGTCGATCGGGCTGATGCTGAAGGAGGATGAGGCGGTCATCTGGCGGGGGCCGATGATCATGGGGGCCTTGCAGCAATTGCTGGGTCAGGTGGCCTGGGGGAGGCTGGATGTGCTGATCATCGACCTGCCGCCCGGGACGGGGGATATCCAGTTGTCGCTGGCGCAGCGGACGCAGTTGACCGGGGCACTGGTGGTATCGACGCCGCAGGACGTGGCGCTGCTGGATGCGCGCAAGGCATTGGACATGTTCAACAAGCTGAAGGTGCCGGTGCTGGGGTTGATCGAGAACATGTCCACCTTCTGCTGCCCGAATTGCGGGCATGAGACGCAGATCTTTGGCCATGGCGGGGTGAAGGCGGAGGCGGCAAAGCTGGGCCTGCCGTTCTTGGGCGAGCTTCCGCTGGCGCTGTCGGTGCGGCAGGCGGGCGATGCGGGGGTGCCGATTGCGGCGACGGATGCGCCCGAGGCAGAGGCCTATGCGCGGTTGGCGCGGGGGTTGATTGCGGGCGGGATGGCGTAAACCTTCCTTTGTTTGCAAAGGTTTGGGCTTCGGGGGCTGTGCCGGAACGCGTGCAGGAACGCGTGCAGACAGGCGTGCATACAAAATCCGGCAGGTGAGGGGTTGGGATCATGGTTAACCGTGCTTTGGCGCACGGATCGGAGTTGTGAAACTTTTGTTAGGTAAAATACCAACCGGTTGGTATGTTAGTAGGCAAGCGGGGGGGAGAATCGCCATGACCAGTCCGGTTCGCACGGTGCTGTGGTTCAACGGGCGCGGGCGGGAGGCGGCGGAGTTCTATTGCAGCCTGATCCCCGGCAGCGGGATCGAGGGCGGGTTCCGCGCGGGGGGCGAGCCTGCGCCGTTCGAGGTGGTGGATTTCACGCTGGGCGGGGTGCCGTATCAGATTCTGGATGCCGGGCCGAAGTTTACGCTGTCGGAATGTGTGTCGATCCTGGTTCTGACGCCGGATCAGGCAGAGACGGACCGGTTGTGGCATGCGCTGGTGGCGGATGGCGGGGCGGAAAGCCGCTGCGGGTGGCTGCGGGACCGGTTCGGATTGTCATGGCAGATCGTGCCGGAGGCGGCGATGCGATGGATGACGCATCCTGACGGGGTGCGGGCGGGGCGGGTGATGGCGGCGCTGATGGAGATGGGGAAGATCGACCTTGCCGCGCTGGAGGCGGCGGCGGCGTGACCGTGCGGAAGCGGGATTTCACAAGGGGAGGATGAGATGAACGATCAGTTGGAAGAACCGCGCTATCGCCCGGAGGATCGGGTGATGCAGGGGGTGATCCCTTATCTCGCGCTGCCCGGACAGGCGGGGGCGGCGGCGGATTTCTACATCCGGGCCTTCGGGGCCAGGGACATCGGGCGGATGCCGTTCGAGGGGCGCCCGGGCGAATTCATGCATGTGCAGGTGGAGATCAACGGCGGTGCCCTGATGCTGACCGACAATGACATGATGTCGAGCGCGGTCGGCGGGACGGAGCCGATCCCGCGCGGGCATCTGCAATTGGTGGTGCCGGACGGGCAGGTCTGGTGGGACCGGGCGGTTGCGGCGGGCTGCACGGTTCTGGCCCCGTTCGAGCGGCAGTTCTGGGGGGATACCTGGGGGTTGCTGTCCGATCCGTTCGGGTTGAAATGGGCGGTCTTGACGCCCGACCCTGCGCTTTGGGAGAAGGCGTGACTCGCTGGGGGTGACGCGCTGGTCGGGCGCGGGGATCAGGGATCGGATGGAGCGTCGGTGAGCCGGATTGCAAGGGGCGAGGCGCGGGCGCGGTTGATCGAAGCGGCGCGGTATCTGGTGCGGGTGCAGGGCTTTGCCGCGACGAGCGTGGATCAGCTTTGCGCCGCAGCAGGCGTGACGAAGGGGGCGTTCTTTCACCACTTCGCGTCGAAAGAGGCGCTGGGTGTGGCCCTGATCGAGGATTGGACGGACATGACGGGGGCGCTGTTCGCGGCGCATCCCTATAACGACATGGCCGATCCGCTGGACCGGGTGCTGGCCTATATCGACCTGCGGCGCAGTCTGCTGGATCAGCCCTTGCCGGATTTCACCTGCGTGGCGGGGACGACGGTGCAGGAGACCTATGCGACCAGCCCCGCGATCCGGGCGGCGGCGGAAGCGAGCCTGATGTCGGGGGCCGCGCATGTGCGGCGGCATCTGGCCGAGGCGCTGGCGCGGCATCCGGTGGCGGGGGTGACGGCCGAGGATCTGGCGATGCAGTTTCAGGTGGCGGTGCAGGGCGGGATCATCCTGGCGAAGGGCGCGGGCGATGCCCGACCGGCGCGGGCGGCGCTGGACCATCTGGAGCGATACCTGCGGCTTCTGTTCGACCGGCCGGCGCCGGAGAGGGCCAAACCCTAGCTTTGCCCCGGCCGGCCTGCGGAAATTTCCCGGCCGTTCGGGACGGTCTGGAGGTTTCCGGGCAAGAGCGGGACGGGGAAGGGGGCGCGAATCACCCCAATCGGGAAAAGGTGGGATCGGGGTGTGAATTTGCCCTGTCGGCGGCGATTCCGGGCGGGATTCGCGATCGGATTCGGGTTTGAGGCCCGGATCTGACCTAGGAGCCGCCCTTGTCTGAGGCCGGCGCGAAAAAAAGTTGAAGATTTCGAACGGAAGCACCGCTCACGAGCGATCACTAGATGTTGTGTTTCTGAGAGGTGTTGCGGCGAAACATTGATGGAGTCCTGTGGATAACTTTACCAGATGCTGTGTTTCGGGGGGCTCTGATCCAAGATGTGGCGCGCTTTCCCAGAAATTTCCGTTGCGTGGGGCATTTTCCCGATGCATAAAGTGTTCACGACGATGAGGGCAGGCAAAAAGAAAGCAGGGGCGGCTACAAGACCCCGAACAGGCGAAAGCAGGCTTCATACAGGCCCCCGCCTTCATCGAAACCAGAGATCCGGCGCGCGAGCGAGCAGACATCTCCCCCAGGTGGCGCGCGTAGCTGGACGCCCAGCGATGGGACAGGCGGCGGATCGAGCAGTGGCAGCAGCTCGGTCCGCCGTTTCCGTTTTCAGGGCCCGGAGTTCCGGGCAGGGGCCTGACGGAATGGGACAGGGGCTGCGTTGAAGGAGGCCGGAAGGCCAATGTCGGAGGCGTTCAGAGGCGAGTTCACCCAGAAGGTGGACGGTAAGGCGCGGGTCTTGATCCCGGCAGCCTTTCGCCGTGTTCTGGAGGCCGGAGACCCGGAAAGCCCCCGTGCGCGCATCGTGATCGTTTATGGCGACGAGCGCCGGAAATTCGCGGAATGCTATACGGTGGCCGAGGCGCAGCGCCTTGAGGAACGCATTCGCCGCCTGCCGCTTGGGTCGATGCCGCGGCGCGTGCTGGAGCGCAACATGATCACCCTGTCGGCGACGGTGGAGATCGACGATGACGGGCGGATCGTGCTGCCGCCCAAGGTGCGGGAGAAGATCGGACTTGCCGGCGCGGAGCCTGCCGAGGCGGTGCTGGCCGGATCGCTGGACACGTTTCAGTTGTGGAAGGCGGAGACCTATGACGGGGAGATTCGCCGCTCGGCGATGGAGGACATGGCCGCGCTGCCCCCCGACATGGATATCCTGTCGCTTCTGAGCGACCTGCCGGAGGCCTGAGCCTTGGGTGCAGGCGATCAGGACAGCGGTCGCAGCCCCCATGTTCCGGTGCTGCTTGGCCCGCTTCTGGCGGCGGTGGCGCCGGTCGAGGGCGACTGGCTGGACGGCACCTTTGGCGCGGGTGGCTATGCGCGGGGATTGCTGGAGGCGGGCGCGGCGCGGGTGACGGGCGTGGACCGCGATCCGCTGGCGCTGGAGATGGCCGGGGCCTGGGCCGCGGCATACGGGGATCGGCTGCGGCTGGTGGCGGGGAATTTCTCGGACCTGGATCGGCATGCAGAGGGCCCGCTGGATGGGGTGGTGCTGGATCTGGGCGTGTCGTCGATGCAGCTTGATCAGGCGGAGCGCGGGTTTTCGTTCCAGAAGGACGGGCCGCTGGACATGCGGATGAGCCAGGCGGGCGACAGCGCGGCCGATCTGGTGAACGGGGCGGACGAGGCGGTGCTGGCCGACATTCTGTATCATTACGGCGAGGAGCGCGCCTCGCGCCGGATCGCGCGGGCGATTGTCGAGGCGCGGGCGGTGGCGCCGATCACCACCACGCTGCGGCTGGCCGAGATCGTGGCGAAATGCCTGCCGCGCCCGAAGCCGGGGCAGAGCCATCCGGCGACGCGGAGTTTCCAGGCGATCCGGATTGCGGTGAATACCGAGTTCGAGGAATTGGCCGAGGGGTTGCAGGCGGCGGAGCGGGCGCTGCGGCCGGGCGGGCGGCTGGCGGTGGTGACGTTCCACAGCCTTGAGGACCGGATCGTGAAGCGGTTCTTCCAGATCGCGAGCGGGGCCGAGGCCAATGCCAACCGCTATGCGCCGGCGCGGGCCGATACGGCGGCGCGGTTCGAGATGATCACGAAGAAGGCGGTGGCGCCGGATGCGGCGGAGCTTGCCGCCAATCCGCGTGCGCGCAGCGCCAAGCTGCGTGTGGCGCGGCGCACGGCGGCGCCGCCCGCGCGCATCGCGCCGGACCTGCTGGGCGTGCCCGTGATGCAACCGAAGAAAGGACGCCGCTGATGCGACCTGTGTTTTTCGTCCTGACATTCCTTGCCGTGATGGGCCTGGCCTTCTGGGCCTATCGCGAGAATTACGCCACGCAGGCGGCGCTGCGCGACATGGGGCGGTTGCAGAACGAGATCGCGTCCCTGCGCGAGGCGCTGGCCTTGCAGCGGGCGGAATGGGCTTACCTCAATCGGCCCGAGCGGCTGCGCGAGCTGGCGACGCTGAACTTCGACCGGCTGGGGCTGTTGCCGCTGGACCCGACGCAGTTCGGGGCGGCGGCGCAGGTGTCCTACCCGGCGCCGACGCTTTTGCCCGGGGACGACCTCTTTCCCGATATTGCGAACCCGGTGGATGTGACCGGGCAGATCACTTCCGAACTGGCCCCACCCCCTGCTGACGGACAATTCCCATGATCCGCACGCCCCTGCGCCCGCTTGCCCGCATCCTTCTGGCCCGTCAGAAGGGCGAGAATCCCGACACGATCGAACGCGAGAACCTGCGCCTGCGGCATGAGGAGATCCGTGACCGCACCCGGGCGCGGGCCGAGGTGCGGCTGCTGTTCCTGAGCCTTGGCTTTCTGGCGGCCTTTTCAACCATCGGGGCGCGGATGGGGCTTCTGGCGGCGACGGTGCCGGTGGAGCCGCGATCGGCCGCGGCGGGGGCGCAGATCCTTGCGACGCGGGCGGATATAACCGACCGCAACGGGCGCATCCTTGCGACCAACATGCAGACCAATTCGCTTTATGCCCAGCCGAGGGACATGGTCGATCCGGGCCGAGTGTCGCGGGAACTGGCGAAGATTTTCCCTGAGATCGACCCTGTTGCGCTGGAACGGCGGCTGACGGACGGGCGGTCCTTCCTGTGGATCCGGCGCGTGATGAGCCCCGAGCAGATGCAGCGGGTGCATGAAATCGGCGATCCGGGGCTTTTGTTCGGGCCGCGCGAGATGCGGCTTTATCCCAACGGGACGCTGGCGGCGCATGTGCTGGGCGGGGCGTCCTTTGGGGCCGAGGGCGTTTCCAGCGCCGAGGTGATCGGGACGGCGGGGATCGAGAAGGCGCTGGATGCGCGGCTGCGCGATCCGGCGCAGGCGGGAGAGCCGCTTGAGTTGTCCATCGACCTGACCTTGCAGGCGGCGGTGGAGGAAATCCTTGGCACCGGCATGACCATGCTGAACGCCAAGGGCGCGGCGGCGATCCTGATGGATGTGCGGACGGGCGAGATCCTGTCGCTGGCCAGCCTGCCCGCCTTTGACCCGAATGACCGGCCGAGCCCTTTGGTGAAGGGCGATCCGGGGGATAGCCCCCTGTTCAACCGGGCGGTGCAGGGGGTGTATGAGCTTGGCTCTACCTTCAAGATCTTTACCGTGGCGAATGCGATGAATCTGGGATTGGTGAACCCGGATACGATGGTGGATGCCAATGCCCCGCGGCGCTGGGGGCGGTTCACGATCAAGGAATTCCAGAACAAGAATTACGGGCCGCTCCTTTCGGTCGAGAATGTGATCGTGAAATCGTCGAACGTGGGCACGGCGAACCTTGCCCTGACGATCGGGGCGGACCGTCAGGCGGCCTTCTTCCAGTCGCTGGGGTTCTTTGATCCGACGGTCGTGGAATTGGTGGAAGCGCCGGGGGCGCGGCCCATCGTGCCAAAGCGGTGGCCGGATATTACAACGATTACAACATCCTATGGTCACGGGATTTCGGCAAGCCCGATGCATCTGGCGGTGGCCTATGCGGCGATTGCCAATGGCGGGGTGCGGGTGACGCCCACGCTCTTGCATGGTGGCGTGCCGCAGAACGGGCCGCGCGTGATGACGGCCGAGACGGCGGCGGCTTCGGTCGGGATGTTGCGCAAGGCGGTGGTGGACGGAACGGCCACGCTGGGCGATGTGCCGGGCTATGAGGTGGCGGGCAAGACCGGGACGGCGGAAAAACCCAATCGTGCGGGCGGCTATGACAAGGACAAGGTGGTGAACACATTCGCCAGCATGTTCCCCGCCAGCAACCCGCGCTATGTGCTGGTGGTGACGCTGGACGAGCCGGTGGAGACATCGGGAAGCGAGCCGCGCCGCACGGCGGGCTGGACGGCGGTGCCGGTGGCGGGCGAGATCATCCGGCGGGCGGCGCCGCTTCTGGGCCTGCGACCGATGGTTGAACCCCGACCGGTGGATGAGATAACAGCCGTCGCGAACTGAAACAGGGAACGCGGGGCGCGCGTGTGTGTGCGGGATGACCAGGGCAACGGCAGCAAGGGCGAAGAAACTGTCGGAGCTTGGTCTCGCGGCGCGGGGCGGGCGTGATCCGCTGCTGACGGGCGTCACGGCGGACAGCCGTGCGGTGAAGGACGGGTTCCTTTTCGCGGCGCTGCCGGGGGCGGTGCTGCATGGTGGCGAATTCATCGGGCCTGCGCTGCGGATGGGGGCTGCGGCAGTGCTGACCGATACGGAAGGGGCGCGGATCGCCGCCGAGGCGCTGGCGGGCAGCGATGCGGCGCTGGTGGTGGCCGAGGATGCGCGGGCGGCGCTGTCGGGCGCGGCGGCGCTGTGGTTCGGGGCACAGCCGGAGGTCATGGTTGCCGTGACCGGGACGAATGGCAAGACATCGGTCGCGACCTTTACCCGGCAGATCTGGGCGGCGCTGGGCCATGCGGCCATCAATATCGGGACGACCGGGGTGGAGGGGGCGTGGGAAGCGCCGTCGAGCCATACCACGCCGGATGCCATCACCCTGCACCGGATGCTGGCGCAGGCGGCGGGCGCGGGGGTGACGCATGCTGCGATGGAGGCGTCATCCCACGGGCTGGATCAGCGGCGGATGGATGGGGTGCGGCTGGCGGCGGCGGGGTTTACCAACTTCACGCAGGACCATCTGGATTACCACGGCACGATGGAGGCCTATTTCGCGGCGAAGGCTGCGCTGTTCGGTCGGGTGCTGCCGCCCGAGGGCGTGGCGGTGGTGAACCTGAACGATCCGCGGGGGGCAGAGGTGGCGGCCCTTGCGCGCGGGCGCGGGCAGCGGGTGCTGACCGTCGGGCATGGGGCGGGCTGCGACTTGCGGCTGTTGGGGCAGCGCCATGACGCGACGGGGCAGGAGGTGCGGTTCCAGTGGCAGGGGCAGCCGCATCAGGTGCGGCTGGATCTGATCGGGGGATTTCAGGCAGAGAATGTGGCGCTGGCGGCGGGGCTGGTGATAGCGGCCGGGGCAGAGCCGGCGGAGGTGTTCCGGGTGCTGCCCGCGTTGCAGGGCGTGCGGGGGCGGATGCAACTGGCCGCGATGCGCGCGAATGGCGCGGCGGTCTTTGTGGACTATGCCCATACGCCGGATGCGATTGCGACGGCGCTCAGGGCGCTGCGTCCGCATGTGATGGGGCGGATCGTCATTGTCTTTGGCGCGGGCGGCGACCGGGATCGGGGCAAGCGCCCCCTGATGGGGGCGGCGGCGCGGGAGTTTGCCGATGTGCTGTTCGTGACCGACGACAATCCGAGGAGCGAGGCGCCTGCCGCGATCAGGGCCGAGATCATGGCGGCCTGCCCGGAGGCCAATGAGGTGGGCGACCGCGCCGAGGCAATCCTGCGCGGGGTGGATGCGCTGGGGCCGGGGGATGCGCTGCTGATCGCGGGCAAGGGGCATGAGACGGGGCAGATCATCGCGGGGAATGTCTATCCGTTCGACGATGTGGAGCAGGCGAGCATCGCGGTGGCGGCCTTGGATGGGGTGATCTGATGGTGTTGTGGACCTCTGACGCGGCGGCGACGGCGACGGGCGGGCGGGTGACGAAGCCCTGGGCGGCGACGGGCGTGTCGATCGACACGCGGACGCTGCGGCCGGGGGAGTTGTTCGTGGCCCTGCGGGATGTGCGCGACGGGCATGATTTCGTGGCGGCGGCGCTGGAGAAGGGCGCGGCGGCGGCGCTGGTGAGCCGTGTGCCCGACGGGGTGGCGGCGGATGCGCCGCTGCTGGTTGTGCCCGATGTGCTGCGCGCGCTGGAGGATCTGGGTCGCGCGGCCCGGGCGCGGACGAAGGCGCGCGTCGCGGGCATCACCGGATCGGTCGGCAAGACATCGACGAAGGAGATGCTGCGCGCGATCCTGGGCGGGCAGGGGCGGGTGCATGCGGCAGAGGCGAGCTACAACAACCACTGGGGTGTGCCGCTGACCTTGGCGCGGATGCCGGAGGAAACCGAATTCGCGGTCATCGAGATCGGGATGAACCATCCCGGCGAGATTGCCCCCCTGGCGCGGATGGCCGATCTGGATGTGGCGATGATCACCACGGTGGCGCCTGCGCATCTGGAGGCCTTCGAGAGCATCGAGGGGATCGCGCATGAGAAGGCGTCGATCCTGGAGGGCCTGCGCCCGGGCGGTGTGGCGGTGCTGAACGCCGATATCGCGACCACGCCCATCCTGCGGGCAAAGGCGGCGGCGGTGGGGGCGCGGGCGGTGATGTTCGGCACCTCTGACGGGGCAGATTGGCACATCCTTTCGGTCGAGATCGCGGGCGAGACGACGGTGGTTCGGGTCATGCGGCAGGACCAGCCGATCCTGTTCAAGGTGCGCTCTCCGGGGCGGCATTTTGCCGCCAATGCGACGGGCGCGCTGGCGGTGGCGGAGGCGCTGGGTTGCGACACGGCGATCACCGCCTGCGATATCGGCCAATGGTTGCCGCCGACGGGGCGTGGCACGCGCGAGCGGATCGTGACGGATGCGCTGGAAGAGACGGGGTTCGATCTGATCGACGATGCCTTCAACGCGAACCCCGCCAGCATGGCGGCGGCGCTGGATGTGCTGATCGCGGCCGAACCCGAGCATGGGGTCGGGCGGCTGGCTGCGGGGCGGCGCATTGCGGTTCTGGGCGACATGCTGGAACTGGGGCCGACCGAGGCCGCCCTGCACGCGGCCATCGCACGGCACCCGGGGCTGGAAGCAGTGGCGGTGATCCATTGCGTCGGCCCCCGGATGCGGGCGCTGTGGGAGGTGCTGCCGCGCGGTCAGCGCGGGCAATGGGTGGAAACGGCGGCGGAACTGGCGGCGCGGGCGCGGTCCATCGTGGATGGTGGCGATATCGTGCTGGTGAAGGGATCGAAGGGGTCGAAGGTCAGTCTGGTCGTTGACGGCCTGCGCAAACTGGGGCAGGCGGTGGCGCCAAGGAACACGGGGACAGAGTGACATGTTCTATTGGCTGACGGCTTTTTCGGATGGCGGGGATTTCTTCAACCTGTTCCGCTATCAGACGGTGCGGGCGGGTGGGGCCTTTCTGACGGCGCTGGTTTTCGGCTTTGTCTTCGGGCGGCCGCTGATTGATCTGCTGCGGCGGCGGCAGAAGAAGGGCCAGCCGATCCGCGACGACGGCCCGCAGAGCCATTTCGCCAAGGCGGGGACGCCCACGATGGGGGGATTGCTGATCCTGTCGGCGCTGATGGTGTCAACGCTGCTCTGGGCGCGGTGGGACAACCCCTATGTCTGGATCGTGCTTCTGGTGACGCTGGCCTTTGGCCTGATCGGCTTTGCCGATGATTATGCCAAGGTGACGAAGCAGAACACCAAGGGTGTGCCGGGGAAGGTGCGGTTCGGCGCGGGGCTTCTGATCGCGGCGCTGGCGACCTATGCGGCGTCGGCCTTTCATCCCGGGCCGCTGACCAACCAGTTGGCCTTTCCCCTGTTCAAGGATCTGCTGCTGAATCTGTGGCTGTTCTTCATCCCCTTCGGCATGGTGGTGATCGTGGGGGCGGCCAATGCGGTGAACCTGACCGATGGTCTGGACGGGCTGGCCATCATGCCGGTGATGATCGCGGCGGGCACGTTCGGCGTGATTGCCTATGTGGTGGGGAATGCGAATTACACCGAGTATCTGGGGGTGCATTTCGTGCCCGGGACCGGGGAATTGCTGATCTTCTGCGCGGCGCTGTTCGGGGGCGGCATGGGATTTCTGTGGTACAATGCCCCGCCTGCGGCGGTGTTCATGGGGGATACCGGTTCGCTGGCGCTGGGGGGCGCGCTGGGGGCGATTGCGGTCTGCACCAAGCACGAGATCGTGCTGGCGATCGTGGGCGGGCTGTTCGTGGTGGAGGCCTTGAGCGTGATCATCCAGGTCGCCTATTTCAAGGCGACGGGGAAGCGCGTCTTTCTGATGGCCCCGATCCACCACCATTTCGAGAAGAAGGGCTGGGCCGAGCCGCAGATCGTGATCCGGTTCTGGATCATCTCGCTGATCCTGGCCCTTCTGGGCCTGGCGACGCTGAAGGTGCGGTAGTGGCGATTTTCCTCCGTAAAATCGAAAGGGCGGCCTGAAGGGGCCGCCCTTTTCTGGGTGTGGGTCCGGGCGTCGGGATCAATGCCGGGCGGGCAGGAAATCCGGGCGCATCCGGGCGAGGCTATGGGTGATGAGGCCGGTCAGCACCACCTTGATGGCATCGCCCGGAAGATAGGCGGTGACAAGGAACGCCGCTTCGGGCCAGGGCTTTTCGAGCATGATGGCCATGCCGGTGATGCCGAAGATGTAGAGAACCACCATGCCACCGAGGAAGGCCCCGATCCCGGCGGCGATGCCGATGGGCGCGCGGAGGCGTTCGACCACCAGACCGGCGACGAAGGCCGCGATGGGGAAGCCCATGAGAAAGCCCACGGTGGGCGAGGCAAAGACACCAAGCCCGCCGCGCCCACCAGACAGAAGCGGCAGGCCGAGCGCCACCAGCAGGAGGAACAGAAGCACCGCGAGTGCGCCGCGCCTGGCCCCCAATACGGTGCCGCAGAGCATGATGCCAAGGCTTTGCGCCGTGATCGGCACGCCGGTGACAAGGGTGATCTGGGGTATGAGGCCCAGAACCGCGATCAGCGCGGCGAAAAGGGCGATGTGGGACAGGCTGCGTTCCATGGGGTCCTCCGTTGGGTGGCGGGCATCTAGCCCGCGCCGCCACGGGCGCGCAAGGCCTCGGCCACCTGATCGGCATCGTCGAGGGTGGCCAGCGTGGCGGGGGTGAGGATGCGCCAGCCGGGGCGGCGTGGCGCGCGGGCACGCCAGGCATCGGACAGGCGGGCGAGTCGGTCCGAAAGGACAGGGAGGAAGCGGATGGTCAGGGCGATGGCGAGGGCAAGGGTGCGCGGTGGCAGGCCGAGGCGGCCGAGGGGGGCTGCGAGACGTTCGACAATTGCGATCATGTCGGAGAGGCGCGTCGTCATGGTGACGAGATTGGCGGCGGCGACGGCGGTGACAAGGCGCAAGAGGATGACGGCACCGCCGCGCAGGTCATCCGTCCAGAGGTGCCAGAGCGCAAGGATCAGGACAAAGGGCCAGAGCGGCCACAGCAGGCGCAATGCATGGGCGGCGAAGGGCAGGCCCCCCGTCAGGTGCAGCGCGGCGATGGCGGCGAGGGCGGCGGCGAGGGGGGGCAGGCTGTGAGCCTGGAACAACAGGGCGGTGAACAGGACAAGCGCGGCGAGTTTTGCCCCGGCAGGCAGGCGGTGAAGCGGGGTCCGGACGGGGGAGGTGAGGGCCAGCATGCGCGGTCAGTCCACCGGATCGGGGCGGGGCGTTGAAGGGAGGGCGCTGTCGGCATCCTCCTGCGCGATCCGGTCCATGGCTGTGGTGAAGGCAGGCAGCACCTGCGTGGGCGGGCCGTCCAATGCGATGCGCCCGCCCTCCAGCCACAGGATTCGGTCGGCATCGGTCAGGCTGGCGGGATCGTGGGTGACGGTGATCAGGCGCTGTGGCAGGGCGGCAAGGCGGCGGGCGAGGCGGCCTTGTGTGGGCAGGTCCAGACCGGCGAAGGGTTCGTCCAGGAGGATCGTGCCGGGTGCCATCATCAGCACCGCCTGCAGGCAGAGCCAGTGCCGCTGCCCCTGGCTGAGCGTGGCGGTGGATGCGCTGGCCCAATGGGCGCGCCCCTCGGCCGCCAGCAGGGCATGGGTGGCGGCGCGGGCCTCGGCCTCGGTCCGGCCCTGCTGGCGCAGGCCAAAGGCCAGTTCCTCCTCGACCGTGGGGAACAGGATTTGATGATCGGGGTTCTGGAACAGGATGCCAAGGCGGGACAGCGCGGCCTTGCGATCCTTGAACGGGTCAATCCCGTCCAGCCGGACGCGGCCGGTGGTGGGGCCGATCAGCCCGGCCAGCAGGCGCAGCAGCGTGGTCTTGCCGGATCCGTTGCGGCCAAGGATGCCGATGCGCGCCTCGGTCAGGGACAGGGTCAGGCCCGACAGCACCGCCCGCCCGCCAAGATGGACCGAGACGTCAGAGAGGTGGAAGCCGGAGGGATCGGGGGCGTCGCTCATGTGAGGGGCTTAACGCAAGCGAAAGGGCCATTCCAGTTGGAACGGCCCCCTTTGCCTTGCTGACGCGGGCTTCATCTTGGCCCAAATACCCAAAAGGCGCGGATCATCCCGCGATCAGGCCTGACGGGCGGCGGCGACGGCCTCTTCCAGAATATCCATCGCCTCGGCGAAATGGGCGTCGGGGATGGTGATGGGCGCGAGGAAGCGGATCACGTTGCCATAGACGCCGCAGGTGAGCAGGATCAGGCCGCGCTTCAGCGCCTCCATCCGTACCCGACCGGTGAAGCCCGGGTCGGGTTCCTTCGTGCCGGGATTGGCGAATTCCACGGCGACCATGAAGCCGGGCCCCCGGATGTCGGTGATTTCCGGGGTGGTGGAGCGGATCGCCTCGAGCCGCTGTTTCAGGCGCGAGCCAAGTTCATTGGCGCGGGCGCAGAGCTGTTCCTCCTCGATCACGTCGAGGACGGCATGGGAGGCGGCGATGCCCAGCGGGTTGCCAGCATAGGTGCCGCCCAGACCGCCCGGGTTGGCAGCATCCATCAGGTCGGCGCGGCCGGTGACGGCGGCCAGCGGCAGGCCGCCGGCCAGGCCCTTGGCCATCGTCGTCAGGTCGGCGGCGACGCCGTGCATCTGCATGGCGAAGAGGTTGCCGGTGCGGGCGAAACCGGTCTGCACCTCATCCGCGATCATGACGATGCCGTGCTTGTCGCAGAGCGCACGAAGGGCGCGGACGAGGTCGGTCGGCGCCTCGTAGAAGCCTCCCTCGCCCTGGACGGGTTCGAAGATGATGGCGGCGACGCGGGCGGGGTCGAGATCGGCCTTGAAGAGTTTCTCGATGCCCTTCATCGAATCCTCGGTCGAGATGCCGTGCGGCCCCATCGGGAAGGGGACGTGGAAGACATCGGGCATCATCGCGCCGAAGCCCTTCTTGTAGGGTTCGACCTTGCCGGTCAGCGACATGCCCATGAAGGTGCGGCCGTGGAAGCCGCCGCCAAAGGCGATGACGGCGTTGCGGCCGGTGGCGATGCGGGCGATCTTGATGGCGTTTTCGCAGGCCTCGGCCCCGGTGGTGACGAAGATCGTCTTCTTCTGGAAATCGCCCGGCACGGCAGTGTTCAGCCGTTCGGCCAGGCGGATGTAATTCTCGTAGGGCAGAACCTGATGGCAGGTATGGGTGAAGCGCGACATCTGTTCGGTGACGGCGGCCATCACCTTGGGGTGGCAATGGCCCGTGTTCACGACGGCGATCCCGGCAGCGAAGTCGATGTAGCGGTTGCCCTCGATATCCCAGATTTCCGCGTTCAGGGCGCGGTCGGCGTAGATCTGGGTCATCATCCCGACACCGCGGGAAATGGCTTCATCCCGGCGGCGGGCGACTTCGGCGTTCTGCATGGTGAGGCTCCATCCGTGAGGGCCCGGCGCGGACCCTGAATTCGGACGTATTTGATCAAACTTTGGCCCGGGCTTCAATCACGAAGGCGACGGGGTTTGGGGGAAAACCGTCTGTCGGCACGCGGCGATTCACCGCTGTTTAAGGAATCAGCGGCAATCTGGCGTGGAAGGGCGGCAGAAGGCGGGCCAGATGCGGGATTTTCAGGACGACGATCCGGTGGATCGGCTGCGGCTGATCCGGTCGCGGCGGGTGGGGGCGGTGACGTTTCACCGGCTGGTGGCAGAGCATGGCAGCGTGCGGGCGGCGCTGGCGGCCCTGCCCGAGGTGGCCCGCGCGGCGGGGGTGGAGGATTACGCCCCCTGCCCGGTCGAGGTGGCGCGGCACGAGATGGCGCAGGCGCGTCTGGCCGGGGCGCGGCTGATCGTTCCGGGCGATCCGTTCTATCCGGTGGCGCTGGAGGGGTTGCCGGATGCCCCGCCTGTGCTGTGGGCGATCGGCGATGTCGGCCTGCTGAAGCGGCCGATGGTGGCGGTGGTTGGGGCGCGGAACGCATCTTCGCTGGGCGTGCGGATGGCGCGGCGGCTGGCCGCGGCGCTGGGCGAGGCGGGGCAGGTGGTTGCATCCGGTCTGGCGCGCGGGATCGACGCTGAGGCGCATGCGGCGGCGTTGGCGACGGGGACTGTGGCGGTGATGGCAGGCGGGGTGGATGTGATCTATCCCGAGGAGAATGCCAGCCTTGCCGCGCGGATCGCGGAAGGCGGGTGCCTTCTGTCGGAACAGCCGATGGGGTTGCAGCCGCAGGCGCGGCATTTCCCCCTGCGCAACCGGATCATCGCGGGGCTGGCGCGGGCGGTTGTCGTGGTGGAGGCGGCGGCGCGGTCGGGCAGCCTGATCACGGCTCGGGATGCCCTGGACATGGGGCGCGAGGTGCTGGCGGTGCCGGGGCATCCCTTCGATGCGCGGGCGGCGGGGTGCAACATGCTGATCCGCGACGGGGCGGTTCTGGTGCGCGGCGCTGATGATGTGCTGGAGGCGATCGGCGCAGCCGGGATCGGGGCGGATGCCGTGGAGCTGCGTGCGGGCGCGGCACGCGCTTCTGGTGATGCCGCCCCGGCGGTGGCGGGCGTGATGCATGCGGCCCCGGTCGGGTCTGCATGCGTCAGTGAGGATGGGGGCGGAACGGATGCGGGCGTCGTGGACGAGGCCGGGGTTGGCGGACATGACATGCGGCTGAGATCGGTGAGATTTGTGCCTTCGACGGCGGATGGCACAGGCCCGGAGGGCGTGGCGCAGGTTGCGGTCGCGCAGGTTGCGGTCGGGCGGGGCAGAGCTGCGCAGGATGCAGGCGTGCCGGATGGGGTTGCCGATGACAGTGGTCCTCGGGAGGCGCGCGCGCCGGACATGGGGGCGCGGGAAGCGGCTCTGCCGGGCAGGGGCGAACAGGAGAGGGGCGTACGGGAGAGGGGCGCACTGGAAAGGGGCGCGCGGGAAAGGGGTTCAGGGGGCGGGGCCATGCAGGATGCAGGCCAGAAAGATGGAGGCGGGCGCGGAGTGCAGACAGTGCAAAGATCCGCGGTGGCCGTGGACTTGCGGGCCGGGCAGACAGCCGATGCGATGCAGGCTGGCGAAGCGTCGGCAGGGCATGTGCCGATGCCGCAAGGCCAAGTGTCGGGGCCTGTGCCTGCGGCGCGGCCCTTGCAGGAGGTGGCGGCGCTGCATCGGATGATCCTTGATCGACTGGGGCCGAGCGCCGTGGCGGAGGACCAGTTGATTCGCGATCTGGATCTTCCGACCGAGACGGTGGCACGGGAACTGGTGGCGCTGGAGGTGGAGGGCCGGGTGCTGCGACAGGCGGGGGGACTTTTGTCGCGCTGCTGAAATGGCGTCGGCGGCAGGACAGCCCGATCGAATGGCAGGCGCCGGGACGTATGGACCGATCGGCAGGCGCCGGGGCTGCGGTAGGGGGATTTCGCCGGTTTGTCCCCCCGCAGGCGGGACGGAGCGGCTTTCCCGACGCCTGCGGTTTGCAGGCGAGGCCCGCCGTCCGCGACACCCCCGTCTGCGACATACCCGTCCGCAACGGCCCCTGACCCGCCTGGCAGCCCCGGAGCCGCCTGGCAGCCCCGGAGCCGCCCGACACCCCCGGGAGCCGCCCGACACCCGTGGGGCCGCCCGACACACCCTTGGAGCCCCCGACACCCCCGGAGCCCCCGACACCCCGGACCCGTCCGGCAGCGCCGGGGTGGCCCGGGCCGACCTGGGCTGCATTGACAAGCGGCGGAGTTCGCCCACATGGTGCCGCGCTGTTTGGTCTGGGGCGATAAAGGAATTCTTCATGGCTGTTGTCGTTGTGGAAAGCCCGGCGAAGGCCAAGACGATCAACAAGTATCTTGGCCCCGATTTCACGGTTCTGGCGTCCTATGGCCATGTGCGCGATCTGCCTGCGAAGGATGGGTCGGTCGATCCGGAACAGGATTTCCGGATGGAATGGGAAGTGGCGGCCGAGTCGAAAAAGCATGTCCGCGCCATTGCCGAGGCCTTGAAATCCGACGACACGCTGATCCTCGCCACCGACCCCGACCGTGAGGGGGAGGCCATCTCGTGGCACCTGAAAGAGGCGCTGGCGAGTTCGATCAAGAAGGGCAAGAAGGTCGCGCGGGTGACGTTCAACGCCATCACCAAGGATGCCGTCACCAAGGCGATGCAGGAGCCGCGCGAGGTGGACGAGGCGCTGGTGGAGGCCTATCTCGCCCGCCGCGCGCTGGACTATCTGGTGGGTTTCACCCTGTCGCCCGTGCTGTGGCGCAAGCTGCCGGGGGCGAAATCGGCGGGGCGGGTGCAGTCCGTCTGCCTGCGGCTGATCGTCGAGCGCGAGATGGAGATCGAGGCGTTCCGTGCGCAGGAATACTGGACGGTGAAGGCGGTGCTGAGCACCCCGCGGGGCCAGGAATTCGAAGCGGTGCTGACGGTTCTGGGCGGGAA
>VFQR01000344.1_pt1 | contig 74532 bp, 67 predicted proteins | sample 3512321 | NCBI WGS metagenome assembly VFQR01 (sample SAMN10412374, study PRJNA504923) | tailings metagenome | isolation source: Relicate 3 Philex TSF1 revegetated site | place: Philippines: Tuba, Benguet | collected 2017-08-29 | reverse complement strand
CGCCGACCTGATCGCCGATGTGCGGGCGATGGGCGAGTTGCTCACCGCCGAGGACCTCGCCGAGTGCCGGGCGCGCTTACTGCCCTCCATCGCCGCGCCCTGGCGCGGCCGCACGCTGCACCTCTCCAACGGCCTGACCGCCGCGCCGACCTTCCGGCGCGTCATGGACCTCATGGAAAGCGCCGACTGGTCCGGCGCCGCGCCCTCGGCCGCCTGGTACCTCGGCTTCGCGAAGGCGATGCAACGCGCCTATGCCGAGCGGCTGGACGGCCTCGGCGAGGCGGAACCCAAGGGGGCCGACACCTGCACCACCCACCTCACCGTCTGCGACGCGGACGGGATGGTGGTGAGCATGACCACCACGCTGCTCTCCTCCATGGGCAGCCGCGTCGTGCTGCCGAAGACCGGCGTGCTCATGAACAACGGCGTGATGTGGTTCGACCCGCGCCCCGGCACGCCCAACTCCATGGCGCCCGGCAAGCGGCCGCTGACCAACATGTCGCCGGTGATCGCAACCGATCCCGCCGGACTGCCCACGCTCGGCCTCGGGGCCTCCGGCGGGCGGCGCATCCTCGCCGCGGTGTTCCAGTTGCTCTCGCTCGTCGCCGGCTTCGGCATGCACCCCGAAGCCGCCGCGCACCACCCGCGCCTCGACGTCTCCGGCCCCGAGGGCCTTACCGCAGACCGCCGCCTGCCCCCCGAAATCATGTCCGCCCTGGCCGAGGCCGGCCCGATCGAAACCGTCGAACACGCCGTCCTCCCGGTGAACTTCGCCTGCCCTAACCTGATCGCCCTCAGCCCCGACGGCTGGCGCACCGGCATCAGCGACACGATGTCGCCCTGGTCGGCGGCGCTGGCGCAGGGGTAGCGCGGGTCGCGTTGGGGAGGGACGTTGTCCCTCCCCAAACCCCACCCTGCCAGGGGACAGCGGTCCCCTGGACCCCTATCCGTTGGTGGCTTTCTGGGGAGGGGGCCACGTGCGCCCTTGATCGAGGGCTCGCCAGGCCCCCTCCCCAGAAAGCCACTAAATCGAACGGGTTTCCAAAGGGCCGCTGCCCTTTTGGCGGGGAGCGTTTGAGAGGGGCAGAGCCCCTCTCAAGCCACCCGCGGCACGCCCCTTGCTCCGCGCCTCCACCAGGAGCGTCCATCGCATCGCCGGGCCAGTTCGCTGCCCGATTGTTGCGCAGGGTGCGCTCCGGGTGATCAAATGGGAGCGCTTGCATGTTGAATCGTCGTCATCTGCTCGGGTTGGGGGCTGGGGTTCTGGCGGCGCCGTCGCTGGCGTTGGCGCAGGGCGCCTGGCCGAACCGGCCGATCCGGCTGGTCGCGCAGTTCCCGCCGGGCGGGCTCGTGGACACCGTCTCGCGCCTGCTCGCGCCGATCATGGCGCAGCAGCTTGGCGTGAGCGTGGTGGTGGAGAACCGCGCGGGGGCGGGCGGGATCATCGGCACCGACGTCGTCGCGAAGGCGCCGGCGGATGGCTACACGCTGCTGGTGAGCCACGCCTCGGTGCATGTATTCTCCACCGCGACGCGCCCGACGCTCCCCTTCGATCCGATCGCCGACTTCACCCACATGGTGCACATGGTGGAGGCGCCGAACGTCATCCTGGTGCGCGGCAACTCGCCCTTCCAGACGCTGGAGCAGTATGTGACGGCGGCGAAGACGCAGCCGGTGCGCTTCGGCTCGTCTGGCATCGGCTCCGCGCCGCATCTGCTGGGCGCGATGCTCTCGGCCGAGGCGCAGGCGCCGCAGCTCGACCACATTCCCTATGCGGGCAGCGCGCCGGCGATGCAGGACCTGCTGGCGAACAACATCGAGAGCATGGTGGACCCGATCACGACCAACGTGCAGCAGATGCGCGATGGCAGCCTGCGCGCGCTCGCGGTCTCCACGCCGCAGCGCCTGACGGCCTTCCCGAACGTGCCGACCTTCGCGGAACTGGGTTATCCGAAGCTCACCTCGGCGCAGTGGCTCGGCCTCTCCGCGCCGAAGGGCCTGCCGGCGCCGATCGTCGAGCGGCTGACGGCGATGATCCCGCCGATGCTGAAGCGGCCCGAGCTGATGGCGCGCTTCACCGATCTCCAGACCGTGCCGCGCGAGACCCCGCCGGCCGGCGAGGCCTTCGTCAGCCTGATGCGCGAAGAGATCGCGACCTGGACCGCCGTGGCGCGGCAGTTCAACATCGTCGTCGGCTGACTCCCATCCCGCGTCACGCCGCCGGCGTGACGCGGGATGCTCGGCCCTACATTCCCTGCCGGTGGACGATGCGGCCTTCGAGCATCGTCATCAGCGCGCGCGTCTCGCGGATGCGCTCCGCCTCCACGCCCAGGATGTCCTGCGACAGCACCACGAGGTCGGCGCGCTTGCCGACCTCGATGGAGCCGAGTTCGCTCTCCGCGCCCAGCAGAACCGCGTTGTTGCGCGTATAGAGCGTCAGCGCCTCGCGCGGCGTGATCGCGTGCTCGGGGCCGAGGCGATAGCCGGCCAGCGTGCCGCGCGTCGTCATCCACCACATGGACTGGAAGGGATCGCCTGGCACCACCGGCGCGTCGGTGCCGCCGCCCACATGCACGCCGGCATCAATGATCCGCCGGATCGGGATGGAGTAGGCCGCGCGCTCATCGCCCCACCAGCGCCGCTGGTTGTGGCCGAGCAGCACTGGGTGGTTCTGCGCCGTCGCCATCACGCCAAGACGCGCCATCTCGGTCAGCGCGGCCGGTGTGGGCAGGAAGATGTGCATCACCGCCCAGCGCAGCGGCCGGATGCTGCCGAGTTCCCGGTCCACCTGGCCGTAGAGCCGCGTGATCAGGTCAATGGTGAAGTCGCCGACCGCATGGGTCTGGACCTGCAGCCCCGCGCGATGGATCAGCCGGAGGCCGTCGAGCAGCTCCGCCTCGCCCCCGGCGGGCAGCAGCAGGATGCCGCGGTAGTTCGGGTTGGTCTGTTCGCCCGGCACGATGCGGTAGGGGTCGTTCATCCGCCCGCCCTCGATCCCGCCGTCGAGTGGGAGCTTGATGCCGGCGGTGCGCAGCATCGGGTGCTGCGGCCAGCCCTGCTGCGCCGCGATGCCGCGCGCGATCTGCTCGCGGTTGGCGGCCCGCCAGAGCAGCCAGGTGCGCACCGTCATCCGGTCCGCGTCGCGCAGTTCGCGGTAGATGCCGGCGATCTCGTCGCTGATGCCGGGCTCCACCACCGCGGTGACGCCGAGGCTGTTCAGCTCCCGCATCGCTTCGACGACGAGCCGCGTCTGCTCGGCCACGGGCGGCGGCGGCGGCAGGGCGCGGCGCGCGATGGAGGTCGCGCCGGCGATCAGCAGCACGCCGGTCGGCTCGCCATCCTCGCGCTTCACGATCACGCCGCCCGTCGGCTGCGGCGTGTCGCGGGTGATCCCCGCGCGTTGCAGGCCGAGGCTGTTCACCGTCACCACATGCCCGCCGCGCGGGATGAAGACGGGGTTGTCGGGGGAGACCGCGTCCAGCTCCCACCGCGTCGGCAGCCGGCCTTCGGCGAGGATGCTCTCGTGCCAGAGGGAGGAGGCGATGATCCATTCGCCCGGTGGCGTGGTGCGCGCGCGCGCACCGATCGCGGCGACGACATCGGCCAGGCTGCGCGCGCGGAGCAGCTGCACGGCCGGCAGGTTCATCCCCCATTGGTGCTGGTGCACATGCGTGTCGATCAGCCCAGGGATCACGGTGCGGCCGCCGAGGTCGATGACCTGGGTCTGCGGCCCCGCCAGCGCCTCGGCCTCGCCGCCGAGCGCCGCGATGCGCCCGCCACGGATCGCGACGGCGGTGGTGGTGGAGAAGGCGGCATCCACGGTGTGGATTCGCCCGTTGCGCAGCAGTGTCTCCGCCGGCTGCGCCATGGCGGGCGCGGCAAGGACCGCGGCGGCCAGTACGAATTTCCACATGCTCAGGCGCTCGCCAGCCCCGCGTCGCGCAGCACGAGGCGATCGAGCCCCGTCTCCCGGGCCGGCTCCAGCGCGAGCACGCCCTCGATGGTGACCCGGGAATAGGGATCGGGGAGATGCGGCAGGTTCGCCGCCTCCACGGCGACGACGCCGACCGGCCAGTCATGCGCGCCGCCGCAGAGCTGGCATGGCACGAGAGCGGTCTCGCCGAGGGCAAGCCAGCCGGCGGCGCCGGTCGGCACCGGCGCGACGAGGCCCACGAGGGCGATGCGGCGGCCGGCGCTGCGGCGCGCAAGCGCGGACGGCCCGGTGCCAGCCTCGTCATAGAGGTCGCGGAGCGCGAGCGTTCCCGCCCGCGCCGGCGCGGCGGCGAGGCCGAGGCAGGCGAGCATCGCCGCGCGGCGGCCGCTGGTTCCGAGATGCGTCATGCGTTCCCTCCGGCGCCGTCATGGCGCGCGGCAAGGATAGAGCAGATGTGGCGCGCTACGCGATCACCACGATCTCGTTGCCGCCGAAATTGGCGGGCGCACTCGCGAAGGTGAGCAGCGCGCGCGCCACTGCCCCGCCCATGCCGTCCGCGTCGAACCAGAGCGTCAGCGCGTCCGTCTCGTAGATGAATTGGCCGATGCCCGAAGGCGCGGTGGCCAGCCCGGTGGTGTTCGCGACGAAGCGGTCCGGCACGTTGATCGCCATGCCCGCCACCAGCCCACCGCCGAACCCCGCCGCGCTCACCTCGATGGCATCCTGCGCCACGAGGTAGTCCGTGACGCGATCCGCCCCGTGCGTCGCCAGGGCGTAGCGGAACACGTCGAGGCCGTTGCCGCCCGCCAGCGTATCGGCGCCGGCGCCGCCAATGAGCGTGTCGTTGCCGCTGGCGCCGGAAAGGCTGTCATTCCCCCCGCCGCCATCCAGCATGTTGGCCGCGTTGTTGCCGAGCAGGACGTTGGCGACCGTGTTGCCGATGCCGTCCGCCGTCGCCCCGCCGATGAGCGTCAGGTTCTCGACATGGTTGCCGAGCGCGAAGCTCACCGTGCTGAAGACGAGGTCGGTGCCGGCATTGGCGCCTTCCACCACCGTCACGCCGAGCTCGGTCACGCGGTAGAGATCGTCACCCGCCCCACCCTCCAGCCGGTCGGCGCCGCCGCCGCCGAACAGGCTGTCCGCACCCTCGCCGCCGCGCAGGGTGTCGTTGCCGGCGCCGCCATTCAGCGTGTCGGCGCCACCGAGCCCGTCCAGTCGGTTCGTCTGGCCATTGCCGACGATCAGGTTGCCGAGCGCATTGCCGGTGCCATTGGCGGGGTTGGCGCCGGTGAGCAGCAGCGCCTCGACCTCCGCATGCGACTCCAGGCTGAAGGCGTTGATCGCGATGACGCGGTCGAAGCCGCCGCCGGGGAGTTCCACCAGCATGTCCAGCGCATCGGCGCGGTAGGTGTCGTCGCCGAGGCCGCCCTGCATCGTATCGGCACCACCGAGGCCGTAGAGCGTATTGGCGCCGTCATTGCCGACCAGCAGGTTCGCCTGGTTGTTGCCCGTGCCGTAGAGCGCGCCGGCCAGCAGGACCAGCGCCTCCAGGTTGTTCGCGAGCGTCGCGTCCAGGGTCGCCAGCACCGTATCCGCGCCGGCGCCTGCCGCTTCCACCACGCGATCCCCGGCGCCCACGCGATAAAGATCGTTGCCCGCGCCGCCGGCCAGCGTGTCGGCGCCGGCGCCGCCATCCATCTCGTCATCACCGGCGCCACCCCGGATCGAATCGGCGCCGCCCGTGCCGGCCACGGTGCTGCCGCCGCCGGCGAGGCTCGCGAGCGTCACCGGCAGGGTGCCGGCCAGCGCGCCGAGCTCGGCCGCGACGCCATCCGCGACCTCGATCCGCTCGATGCTGACCAGGCTGCCCGGCAGGAGGCTCAGCGACGCGGCGATCACCAGCGTATCCGTCCCCGCGCCGCCATCCGCGAGCGTGGGCGCCGCGGTCACCACGATGCGGTTGTCGGCGCTGCCGCCCGTCAGGGTGAGCTGGCCCGGCGCGTCGGGCGTGACGGTGGTCTGGCTGCCATTCACCGCGATGAAGCCCTGGATCACGCCGGGGCTGGTGAGCTGGTTGAAGACGAAGCTGCCCTGCTCGACGACGATCAGCCCCTGGTTGAGGAAGCTTGTCCCGATCGCGTGCGAGCCCGCGGCATTGCCGATGAAGGTGCCGGCATTGGTGACCGCGCCGGCATTGATGGCGCCGCCGGTCACGATGTAGGCGCCGCCCGCCTCGTTGATCAGCGTGCTGCCATTGTTCAGCGTGATGGTGCCGGTCTGCGTGACCGTGCCGGCGTTGCGGATCGTCACCGCCTGCGTGGCGCCGGCCGAGAAGCCGTTGAACGTTGCGCTGCCCGCCACCTTCAGCGTGCCGGCGCCGTCGATGATGTTGAAGCCGCCGGTGAGCGAGGCGGTGCCGGAGAGCGTCAGCGTGTGGCCGGCGAGATTGATCCGCGCGAAGCCACCGAAGGAGAAGCTGCCTGTATAGTCGAGGTCCAGGCCGAGCGTCGTCGTGCGGTTCGCGGCGAGCGAGGCCGCGCCGATCTGGGTATTGACCGTGACGTTGCCCGCCAGCACCAGCCCGCCCGCGCCGGTGACGGTCCCGCCCAGCGTCGCGCTCCCGCCCGAGACGCCGAGCTGGAGCGTGGCACCCGCGGCCACCTCCAGCGTGCCCGCATTGGTGAAGCTGCCGCCGCTGATGGCATGCGAGGCGGTGTTGGCGTTGGTGACCAGGACGGTGCCGTTGTTGGTGACGAGGCTGCCGCCGAGCAGCGTGATGTCGCCGCCCGCCAGCGTGTAGGTCCGCCCCGCATCGTTCAGCAGGGCGCTGCCATTGTTCAACGTGATGTTGCCGGTCTGCGTGACCGCGCCGGCATTCTGCAGCGTGACGCCGGTGGCGACGCCCGCCGAGAAGCCGCCGAAGGTCGCGCTGCCCGTGACCTTGAGCGTGCCGGCGCCGTCAATCTGGTTGAAGCCGCCGGTGAGCGAGGCCGTGCCGGCGAGCGTCAGCGCGTGCCCGGCCAGATTGATCCGCGCGAAGCCGCCGAAGGAGAAGGCGCCGGCGTAATCGAGATCCAGGCCAAGCGTCGTCGTGCCGTTCGCGGCAAGCGAGGCCGTACCGATCTGCGTGTTGACCGTGACATTGCCCGCCAGCACCAGCGTGCCCGCGCCGGTGACGGTCCCGCCCAGCGTCGCGCTGCCGCCCGAGACGCCAAGCTGCAAGATGGCACCCGCTGCGACCTGCAGCGTGCCCGCATTGGTGAAGCTGCCGCCATTGGTGGCATGCGAGGCAGTATTGGCGTTGGTGACCAGGAAGGTCCCGTTGTTGGTGACGAGGCTGCTGCCGACCAGCGTGATGTCGCCGCCGGCCAGCGTGTAGGTGCGCCCCGCATCGTTGAGCAGCGTGCTGCCATTGTGCAGCGTGATCCCGCCGGTCTGGGTGACGGCGCCGGAATTGCGCAGCGTCGCGGTCGCGCCTGTGCCCGCCGAGAAGCCGCCGAAGCTCGATGTCCCCGTGATGCGGAGCGTGCCGGGGCCATCAATCGTGTTGAAGCCGGCGGCGAAATCCGAAATGCCCGACAAGGTCAGCGTGCGGTTTCCGAGCTCGAGCGTGGCGAAGCTCGCGAGCTTGAACTGCCCGGCGTAGGTCAGGTTGCGGGCGATCGTCGTGGAGTTGTCGGCCAGGATGGCGCCGATCGTCAGCGTCGTCGCGTTCAGCGCCGAGTTGCCGGCGAGCCAGAGCGTGCCGTCGCCCGTGATGGCGCCGTTGTAGAGGCTCTCGGTCGTGCCGCGGAAATCGGAGAAGCCGATCCGGAGCGTCGCCCCCGCGGCGACCGAGAGCGTGGCGCCCACGGCATTGGTGAAGGCGACATCGAGCCGGCTGGCCGTGGCCGAGGCGGCGGTATCCGCGAAGGTCCCGTTGTTGAGCACCAGGGCCTGGTTGGCCGTGCCGAAGCTCGAGATGTTGCTCACCGCGGCAATGGTGTAGCTGGTCCCGGCATCCACCTGCAGCGTGCCGAGCAGGTCGTAGCTGCCGGTCTGGCTCGCGGCGCCTGTCGCGCCGCCGGATTGCGCAACCTGGAGCAGGACGCCGCCCGTGTGGCTGGTGCCCGTGAAGGTCGCCTCGCCGAGGATGCGGAGCGTCCCCGGCCCCACGATGTTGCCGCCGATCGTGCTCGTGCCGGTGAGCGTGAGCGTGTGGCTGTTGAGGTTCAGGATCGCTGGGTTGCCGAAGGGCGCGTCGATCGTGAAGGTGCCGGCATAGGTCAGGTCGGCGTTCAGGTTGGTGGTCGAGACGGTGCCGGAGCCGATCTGGTAGGTCAGCAGCCAGTTCGCGACCGTCATCGCGAGGCCGGCTTCGAGATCGAAGGTGCCGTTGATGAAGCGGAAGGTGCCGGAGCCCGCCAGCGTCCCGGCCAGCGTGCCGCCGTTGAAGCTCAGCGTGCCCGCGTTGTTGGTGAGGACGAAGCCCGGGGCGACCTCGAAGAGGCCGTTCTCGAGGAACACGCCGGTGCCGCCGCCATTGTCGATGGTGAGCGACCCCGCGACGAAGTCGAGCGTCACGGCGCGCGTGCTCGTCAGCGTGTTGATCGTGCTGATGCCGTCATAGGTAATGGTGAAGGGCGTCAGCATCCCCGACTGGTCCGGGATGATGACGTCGTTCTGCGGCCCGGGCACGTAGTGCAGCAGCGGCGGCGGCGGGTTCGGGTTGGGCTCGTCCCAGTTCGCCGGCGAGAACCAGATGCCGGAGCCCGTGTTCCAGGTCGCGCTGATCGTCGTCATCGCCGGCTCCGTGCTGCGCGGCAGCAGGGTTCCGCGGCCACGCGCCGTCATGACGGTGGGTGAACCCGCTCAGCATTGACCCGGCTCGATACGATAGACCATCGGGTGGCCGGCTTGTCCACCACGTTGCGGCGTGGCCGCGCGCGCGGCCCGCCGCACAACGAAAAACCCCCGGGCGAGGCCCGGGGGTGTGACGAAACCGGTGACGTTGCGGCGCGACTCAGCGGCGCGGCGGCACTTCCGAGATGCGCACCGTCGCGCGCTGCGTCGGGCCGGCGTCGAGCGTGCCGATCCAGATGTTGTAGTTGCCGTGCAGTGGCTGCTGGAAGATCACGCCGGGGTTCAGCCCCTCGAAATCGTCGTTGCAGTGCCAGCGGCCCTGCGGATCGTTGATCACGATCGTGGTGTCGGACTGCGACACGGCGGAGATGTAGAGCGGGTACTGGCCCTGGCCGGGGGAATAGTTCAGGTCCACGTCGGGGCGCGAGAAATCGATCCAGCCGGCGCAGTTCGGGCCGAGCCCGCTCACCTGGCGGTCGCCGCCGGCATCCACGTCCACGGTGCGCGGATCGGGCTCGAAGCCGACATTGAGGTTCAGCGTGCCGTAGCGCGGCTCGGCGCGCCAATCCGGCTGCTGGCCACCCTGCCCGGCGGTCGCCTTCGGAGGGAAGCGGGACTGCGCGGCCGCCGCCGGCGCGGGGGGCGCGCCCTTCTGCTGCGCGTAGGAATAGCTCGCGCCGAGCGCGATGGTGGCGGCCACGGCGGCCAGGGTGACGATGGGCGTCTTCATGGGGCGCGTCCTCGCTTGCGGGCAGGTGATCCGATACCGGGCGGCGCCGCAAAGCAACCCCCCGGCCGGTTTCATCCGCTTCACGCCCGCGTTCAGGGACGGATCAGGGTCCCCGCGCCGCCATCCGTGAAGAGTTCGAGAAGGACGGCATGCGGCACGCGGCCGTCCAGGATCACCGCGCCCTTCACACCCTGCTCCACCGCATAGATGCAGGTCTCGACCTTCGGGATCATGCCGCCCGAGATCCAGCCATCGGCGATGCCCCGCTTCGCCTCGGCGACCGTCATCTCCGGGATGAACGCGCCGTTGGCATCCAGCACGCCCCGCACGTCCGTCAGCATCAGCATGCGTTCCGCATTGAGCGCGCCGGCGATCGCGCCGGCGACGGTGTCGGCGTTGATGTTGTAGGTCTGGCCGTCCGCGCCGACGCCGACGGGGGCCACCACCGGCACGATGTCGGCGCCGATCAGCAGCTTGAGCACCCGCGGGTCAATGCTCTCGGGCTCGCCGACGAAGCCGAGGTCGAGCACCTGCTCGATGTTGCTCCCGGGGTCGCGCACCGTGCGCGTCAGCTTGCGCGCGCGAACCAGGTTGCCGTCCTTGCCCGAGATGCCGACGGCGAGCGCGCCGGCGCGCGTGATCGCCTCCGCGACCTGCTTGTTGACCGGACCGGCGAGGACCATCTCGACCACGTCGAGCATCTCCGCATCCGTCACGCGAAGCCCCTGCACGAAGGTGGACTTCACGTTGAGCCGCTTGAGCATCGCGTTGATCTGCGGCCCGCCGCCATGCACCACCACGGGGTTCACCCCGACCTGTTCCAGCAGCGCGACGTCGCGGCCGAAGCGCAGCGCCGTCTCCTCCTCGCCCATGGCATGGCCGCCATACTTCACCACGACGATCTGGTCGTCGTAGCGCTTGAGGAAGGGCAGCGCGCCGGCGAGGATCGCCATCTGGTCTTGCGCGTCGTCGGTCATCGTGGCTGGCGTCCCGGGTGGCTGCGGGGCCGATAGGATTGCCGGCCAGCCGGGTCAAGGGAGCGGGATCGGCATCTCCAGCTGGAGGCCCGGCGTCAGCTCAAGCGGCAATTCGCGCCAGGTGCCCTCCACCCGCACCCGCGCCAGGTATTCGCCGGCCGGCAGCACGAAGCGCGGCCGCACCGCATTCGAGCTGGCAAGCACCGCCGTCTCGCCGGCGCGGCGGATCTCGGCGGCCTGGGCGAGCACCGGTCGCCCGCCGCGGCTCGGCAGCAGGGTGATGTCGGCCGCGCCGAGATTGACGCGCGCGGAGACGAGCTGGCCGGCCTCGACGAAGGCGATGCTCTCGCCGCTCGCCTCGCCCTCGCGGAACTGCAGGCGGTAGCTGCCCTGGGTCAGCCGCAGCATCGGCTCCAGCCCCTCGACCAGAGTCACCTGCTCGCCGGTCTGGTAGCCGGGCACCTCATCGGCGAAGACGGTCCAGGTGCCGAGGCGGGATGGCCGGCCCGGGGCGAGCGAGCCGATCGGGCGCAGCGTGCCGAGCTGGAGCACCACCCGGTGCTGCATGCGCTCGCCCTCCACGTCGAACCGCTCGACGATGCGGGCATTGCCGGAGGCCACCCGCACCTCGTAGCGGCCGGGGTCGAGCCGAACCTGTGGCTGGATCGTGCGGCTGTCGGTCACCACCGCGCGGCGCTGCGCGCCGATCGCGATCAGATTCCAGGATTCCACCGGAACGGGGGAGCCGCCGGGAAGCTCGCTCGCCTCCATCTGCAGCAGCGTCTGGGCGCCGCGCGGGAGGGGCATGACCGGCGGACCGCTGGGCGTGATCGCGAGCGGCGAGGTTCCCGCCGCCTCCGCGAGCGCGGCGGCGAGATCGGGCATCGAGGGCGCGCTGAAAAACCGCCCGCCGGTTGCTTCCGCCATGCAGCGGAGCGTCGCCGCATCCCTCGGGTCCACCACGTCGAGGCCGAAGATGTGCGCCACGAATCCCGGCCGGTCGGCCTTCAGCGCGCGCACCTCGGCGCAGGGATCGGGCGCGCAATTCTCCCCGCCATCGGTGATCAGCAGCACCCGCGGCACGCTACGCGCGGCTTCCTGCAGCGCATTGGCGATGGCGGTGCGGCCCCGCGGCACGAGCGGATTGGCCAGGCGGGCGAAGACGCGCGGGCTGACCGGGCCGGGCGAGACCAGCACCTCGATGTCGTCGCAATCGCCTGGGCGGCGGTGGCCGAAGGCCATCAGCCCCATCCGCGTGCGCGGCGGCAGGGCGGTCGCCAGTGCCTCCATCACCGTGCGCGTCGTGGCGATCTTGGTCCGGCCGTCCACCTGGCCGAGCATGGAATTGGACAGGTCGAGGACGAGCAGCGTCTCCTGCGCGCGCCCGGGTCGGGAAAGCACCAGGGACAGCAGCAGGGCGAGGGCAGCCAGGGCGAGGACGCGCATGGCGGCGATGGGAGGGTAAAGACCGCCGGCGCGCAAGGGCGCGTCACGCCGCCAGGGTGGCGATCTCGGCGCGCAGTTCGGGAATGCCCAGCCCCGTCTCGCTGCTGGTGACGAGCACAAGCGGGTGCGCCGCGGTGCGCTTCGCCGCGATGGCCTGCACCTCGGCAAGGCGCGCGGCGAGGGCGGCGGGCTTCACAGCATCGGCCTTGGTGATGACGAGCTGGAAGGCGACCGCGGCCTCGCCCAGCAGGTCCATCGCGGCGCGGTCGGCTGCCTTGGTCTCGACGCGCGCATCCATCAGCAGCAGCACGCGGCGGAGCGAAGGGCGGCCGCGCAGGAAATCGAACATCAGCCCCTGCCAGTCAGCCTTCACCTGCTTGGACGCCTGGGCGAAGCCGTAGCCCGGCATGTCCACCAGCGTCAGCCGGCCCTCGCCGAGATCGAAGAAGTTGAGCTGCCGGGTGCGGCCCGGCGTATGGCTGACACGGGCGAGCGCGTTCTGCCCGGTCAGCGCATTCATCAGCGAGGACTTGCCGACATTGGACCGGCCGCACAGCGCGACCTCCGGCGTGGCGGTCGCGGGCGGCAGCTGGTCGATCCGCTGGGCGGCGAAGAAGAAGCGGCAGGGGCGCGCGAAGAGGAGGCGCCCGGCCTCGATCAGCGCGGCGCGCTCGGCCTCGTCCTTGGCTTCGAGAAGGCTTGCGGGAAGCGGCATGACGGCGCCCGCCCTACCCCTTCTTCGCGGCCTTCTCCGGCTTGGCGGGGGGCGGGACCGCTCCCTTGCTGACCTGGCGCTGCTGGTCCAGCCGCAGGATGTACCATTGCTGCGCGATGGAGAGCAGGTTGTTCCAGGTCCAGTAGATCACCAGGCCCGCCGGGAAGCTCGCCAGCATGAAAGTGAAGATCAGCGGCATCCAGGCGAAGATCTTCTGCTGGATCGGGTCCGGCGGCGTCGGGTTGAGCTTGAACTGAAGATACATCGTGATGCCCATCAGGATCGCCCAGACCGGCATGTGGAAGAGCGCCGACCACTGCATGGGATCGAAGGGCAGCAGGCCGAACAGGTTGAACAGGTTCGTCGGGTCCGGCGCCGAGAGATCGTGGATCCAGCCGAAGAAGGGCGCATGCCGCATCTCGATGGTGACGAACAGCACCTTGTAGAGCGCGAAGAAGACCGGGATCTGGATCAGGATGGGGAGGCAGCCGGAGGCCGGGTTGACCTTCTCCGACTTGTAGAGCGCCATCATCTCCGCCTGCGCCTTGGACGGGTCGTCCTTGTAGCGCTCGCGGATCTCCTGCATCTTCGGGCCCAGGATCTTCATCCGGGCCATGGATTTGTAGGCCTTGTTGGCCAGCGGGAAGAACAGGATCTTCAGGATCAGCGTGAAGATCAGGATGGCCACGCCGTAATTGCCGACCACGGCGGCCAGGAAGTGCAGGATGTGGAAGAACGGCTTGGTGAGGAACCAGAACCAGCCGAAGTCGATCGCCTTCCAGAAATCCAGGATGCCGTAGCGCGCCTCATAGGCGTCGAGCAGCGCGACCTCCTTCGCGCCGGCATAGAGCCTCGTGCCGAGCGTGCTCTCGGCGCCCGGTGCCACCGTCACGGGGGCCGGGGCGGCGATGTCCACCTGCCAGCGGTCGGCGCCGTCGTTCACGTGGCGGAAGGCTGTGCGGATGCGCGTCGCCTGGTCCTCCGGCGTCAGCGCGGTGAGCCAGTATTTGTCGGTGAATCCGGCCCAGCCGCCGGCGCTTTCCTGCTCGAAGGCGGGGCCGCGGCGCTTCAGCGCCTCGTCGCGCGTGGCGCTGTAGGTCCATTCCTGCAGCCGGCCATCGAGCACGCCGACGAAACCTTCATGCAGGATGAAGAACCCGGCGGTCTGCGGCGTCGCTTCGCGCCGGATGCGCGCCCAGGGCAACACCTGAACCGCCTCGGTCCCGCGGTTCATGACGGATTGGCGGACATTCAGCATGTAGTCCGCGTCGATCTGGAGCGTGATGCGGAATTCCTGGCCCTCGCCATTGTCCCAGCGCAGCGTCACCGGGCGGCCGGGGGCGAGCGGGCCGCCTTCCGCGGTCCAATCGGTCTCCTGGTCGGGCACGCGGGTGCGGCCATCGGCGGCGGCCCAGCCCCATTGCGCGAAATAGGGGTGCGCATCGGTCCGCGGCGCGAGCAGCCGCACCGGCGGGGAGGCGCGGTCCACCGTCTCGCGATGGTCCTTGAGGACGAGGTTGTCGAGCCGGGCGCCGCGCAGGTTAAGGCTGCCGGCGACGCGGGGCGCGTCCACCACCACGCGCTGCGGCTCGGGGCGGGCGGGTGTCGCGGCGGCAACGGCCGCCTGGCCGGGCACGCCGGGGGTCACGGCGGCAGGTGCGGCGCCCGGCGTCGCAGGCAGCGGCACCGGCGCAGCCGGCTGGGCCGCCTGCTGCGCGGCGCGCTGCTGCTCCAGCCGGCGCTGCTCCGCCTCGCGCTGCGGCCGGTTCCAGATGTCGAAAAGCAGCAGGATGCCGATCGAGATCGCGATCGCGATGAAGAGGCGCTTCTGGTCCATCACGGAAGGGGCTGGCCTTTCGTCATCCCGGTCGGGACGGAGGAATGCGGGGCTTGCCTCGGGGGCACCGGGTCGTACCCGCCGGGGTTCCAGGGGTGGCAGCGAAGGACGCGCCGTCCGGCCATCCAGCTGCCGCGCGCCGCGCCATGCTCGGCGATCGCCTCGCGGGCATACTCGCTGCAGTGCGGGTGGAAGCGGCAATGGCTCCCGATCACCCCGCGCAGCGTGAGCTGGTAGCCGCGGATCGCGCCGCGGAGCGCGTGCTGCGCAAAGTTCATGGCAGCACGCCCGCCTGCTTCAGCGCCCCGCGGAGATCGCCAAGTAGCGTCGGCCATGGCCGGTCCCGCGTGGCCTCGCGCCCGATCAGCACGATCTCGAAGCCGGCCGGCTCGCCGGTGCCCAGCAGGGCCCGCGCGGCCTCTCGCAGCCGGCGCTTGGAGCGATTGCGGACCACGGCGTTGCCGAGCTTCTTCGTGCAGGTGAACCCCACGCGCAGCGGCGCATTCGGCACGGCCAGCGCCTGCACGACCACGCCTGGGCGCGCGGCACGCGCACCCTTCGCGGCCACGCGCTGGAACTCGCGGCGCTGGGTCAGGCGCGGCGGCCGCGCCGGCATGGCACGCGCCCCGCCCGACGCGTCAGGCGGAGAGGCGCTTGCGGCCCTTGGCGCGGCGGCTTGCCAGCACCTTGCGGCCGCCGACCGTCGCGGTCCGCGCCATGAAGCCATGGCGCCGCTTCCGGACAAGCTTGGAGGGCTGGTAGGTACGCTTCACGACACACTCCCGAACCGCCAGGCGGCCAACAACGGACAGCCGGCGACAAGCCTGCCCCGGCGGAGGCGGGTGTATAGGAACCACCCCACTTCCCCGTCAACCGCAGCCGGTCTCTTCTCCGGCCCCTGGCACCTGGAAACCGGCCCCTGACCATGCCCGATTTCGACCTGGTGGTGATCGGCGCCGGCGCCGCCGGGCTCTCGGTCACCGCGATCTCCGCGGCGCTCGGGCTCAAGGTTGCGCTGGTGGAACGCGGCGAGATGGGCGGGGATTGCCTGAATTTCGGCTGCGTCCCGTCCAAGGCGCTGCTGGCGGCGGCGCATGCGGCCCATGCGGTGCGCGGCGCCGGCCGCTTCGGGGTGCGGGCGGCCGAGCCCGAGGTGGATTGGGCGGGGGTACGGGCGCATGTCCGCCACGCCATCGCCCGGATCGCCCCGACCGATTCCGAGGCGCGATTCCGCGGCATGGGGGTCGCCGTCATCCGGGCGAATGCGCATTTCGTCGCCCCCGATGCGATCGAGGCGGGTGGCCGGCGAATCACCTTCCGCCGCTGCGTGATCGCCGCCGGCAGCGCGGCCATCGTGCCGGACATCGAGGGGCTCGGCGCCCTGCCCTGGCTCACCAACGAGACGCTGTTCGACCTGACGGAGCGGCCGGACCACCTGCTGATCCTCGGCGGCGGCCCGATCGGGCTGGAGATGGCGCAGGCGCATCGCCGGCTTGGCTGCCGGGTCACCGTGGTCGAGGCGGGGCGTATCGCCGGGCGCGACGACCCCGAACTGGCCGATGGCGTCCGCCGCGTCCTGCTCAGGGAAGGGGTCGCGCTGCTGGAAGGCGCCCGGATCGCCCGCTTCGAGCCCGGGCCGACCGCACTGCTGGAGGATGGCCAGCGCATCGGCTTCAGCCATCTGCTCCTCGCCACGGGCCGGGCGCCGCGGCTCGCGGGACTCGACCTGGAGGCCGGGCGGATCGCGGCGACGCCGAGGGGCATCGCGACGGATGTGGGGCTGCGCTCCCTCTCCAACCGCCGGATCTGGGCGGCGGGCGACATCGCCGACCCCGAGGGGATCGGCCCGCGCGCCTTCACCCATGTCTGTTCGCAGCATGCCGGCGTGCTGGCGCGGCGGATGCTGTTCCGCCTGCCGGCGAAGGTGGACTACGCCGCCCTGCCCCGAGTCACCTACACCGATCCGGAACTCGCCCAGGTCGGGATGACCGAGGCGGAGGCGCTGGAGGCCGGGCTCGACCCCCGGCCCTACCGTTTCCCGCTACCCGAGACCGACCGGGCGGTGGCCGAGGGGATCGAGGACGGGCTGGTCAAGCTGGTGGTGAGCCCGAAGGGGCGGCTGCTCGGCGCCGGCGTATTGGGGCGTGGCGCGGGCGAGATGGCGGGGATGTTCGGGCTGATGATCGGCCGGAACCTGCCGCTATCCGCACTCGCCGGCCTTGTCCTGCCCTATCCGACGCTGGCCGAGGGGGCGAAGCGTGCCGCGGGGGAATTCTACACGCCCAGGCTCCTTTCAACCGTCTCGAAACGTCTGGTCGGCTTGCTATGGCGGCTTCCCTGAGCAAGTAACCATCGGGTTCCGGGACGCCGTCCCGCGATCGCAAGGCAAGGACTGACCAGGATGGCAAGGTTGCTCGATGGGCGCGTCGCGCTCGTCACCGGCTCCACTTCCGGCATCGGGCTGGCCATCGCGCTGCGCTACGCGGCGGAGGGCGCGAAGGTGATGCTGAACGGCTTCGGCAAGCCGGAGGAGATCGCCAAGGCCCGCGCCGAGGTGGGCGCCGCGATGGGCGTCTCGGAAGCGCCCTATTCGCCGGCCGACATGGCGAAGCCCGAGGAGATCCGCGCGATGGTCGCCGCCTGCCAGCAGCAGCTCGGCAGCTGTGACATCCTCGTGAACAATGCCGGCATCCAGTTTGTCGCGCCGGTCGAGGATTTTCCCGAGGACCGCTTCGACCGGATCATCGCGATCAACCTCGTCTCCAACTTCCACGCCATCAAGGCGGCGCTGCCGGCGATGAAGGCGAAGGGGTTCGGGCGGATCATCAATATCGCCTCGGCGCACGGCCTGGTCGCGAGCCCGTTCAAGACCGCCTATGTCACCGCGAAGCATGGCGTTCTGGGGCTGACGAAGTCGGTCGCGCTGGAGGTCGCGCGCACCGGCGTCACCTGCAACGCGATCTGCCCCGGCTTCGTGCGCACACCGCTGGCGGAAGCGCAGGTGAAGCCGCTGGCCGAGAAGCACGGCGTCAGCGAGGAGGCCGCGCTGACCGACTACCTTCTGGAACGCCAGCCGACCAAGAAGTGGGTCGAGGTCGAGGAGATCGCGGAGGCGGCGACCTATCTCGCCGGGCCCAACAGCGGCTCCATCAACGGCTCGGCGCTCAGCGTGGATGGGGGCTGGGTCGCCCAATGATGGAGGACGAGTTCCTCCGCGAAGCCGCAGACGCGCGCGCCGGATCGGAACCGCTGTCGCGCCCGGCAGTGGCGAAGCCGGTCGCTGTGAAGCGGGTGAACCTGGCGCTCCAGGGCGGCGGGACGCATGGCGCCTTCACCTGGGGGGCGCTGGACCGGCTGCTCGCCGACGACCGCATCGAGATCGAGGCGGTCTCCGGCACCTCCGCCGGCGCGGTCAACGCCGCGGTGCTGGTGCAGGGCCTCTGCGAGGGCGGGCGCCCGGGGGCGCGCAAGGCGCTGGAGCGCGTCTGGCACGATGCCGGCGCGCGGCTCGCCGTCTCCCCCTTGCAGAACACGCCCTTCGAGAAGGCGATCTGGGGCTACGACCTCACCTGGTCACTCGCCTACCAGACCTTCGAGACGCTGACGCGGGTGATGTCGCCCTACCAGCTCAACCCCACGCCCTTCGACTTCAACCCGCTGCGCGCCGTGCTGGAGGAGACGATCCATCCGGAGGTGCTGCGGGAAGGCAAGGGGCCGAAGCTCTTCATCTCCGCCACCTCCGTCCGCACCGGCAAGCCGCGCGTGTTCAGCCGGCAGGAGGTGACGGTGGATGTCATCCTCGCCTCCGCCTGCCTGCCGCAATTCTTCAAGGCGGTGGAGATCGAGGGCGAGCCCTTCTGGGATGGCGGCTATCTCGGCAACCCCGCGCTCTGGCCGCTCTACGAGCAGGGCGGCGTGCCGGACCTGCTGCTGATCCAGCTCAACCCGACGGTGCGCGACGAGCTGCCGACGCATCCGACCGACATCACCAACCGGCTGAACGAGATCTCGTTCAACGCGTCGCTGATGGCGGAGATGCGCGCGATCGATTTCGTGCAGCGGCTGCTGGATGCGGGCCGCCTGGAACAGCCGCGCTATCGCCGGCTTTTTGTCCATGTCATCGAGGACGAGGAGCGCATGCGGAAGTTCAAGCTCTCGACCAAGCTGAATGGCGACTGGGCCTTCCTCCAGACGCTGAAGCAGTATGGGTGGGAAGCCGCCGATTCATGGCTCGACCGGAACTTCGACAAGCTGGGGCGCGAGAGCAGCGTGGATCTGCGCGAGCGGTTTCTCTGAGGAGTGACGTATGGCTGATCTGTCCGGCTTTCCCATCGCGCAACGCTGGCCCGCGCAGCATCCGGACCGCCTCCAGCTCTACTCCACGCCGACGCCGAACGGCGTGAAGGTCTCCATCATGCTGGAGGAGATCGGCCTGCCCTACGAGCCGCACCGCGTGGACATCGGCAAGGATGAGAGCTGGACGCCGGAATTCCTCTCGCTGAATCCGAACGGCAAGATCCCCGCGATCATCGACCCCGACGGTCCGGAGGGGAAGCCGATGGGGTTGTTCGAATCCGGCGCGATCCTGCTCTACCTCGCGGAGAAGACCGGCAAGCTGATGCCGCCCGGTCCCGCCGGCCGCTGGCGCGCGACGCAATGGGTGTTCTGGCAGATGGCCGGACCGGGCCCGATGTTCGGCCAGGTCGGCTTCTTCCACAAATTCGCGGGGCGGGAATACGAGGACAAGCGGCCGCTGGAGCGCTATCGCAAGGAGAGCATGCGCCTGCTCGGCGTGATGGAGGGCGAGCTGGCGAAGGGGCCGTGGATGCTCGGCGAGGATTTCTCCGTCGTGGACGTGTCGCTGGTCGGGTGGGTGCGCAACCTGGTGAATTTCTACGGCGCGCGCGAGCTGGTGGAATTCGACAGCCTCACGCATGTGCCGGCCTGGCTGGACCGCTGCCTCGCGCGGCCAGCGGTGCAGCGGGGGCTGACGATCCCGGCGGCGGGGTAGCGCGCGAACGCTCTCACGTTTCTCGGGGGAGGCTGCCGAGCAAAGCGAAGGCGGGTGAGGGCCGGGCGACCTGTCAGGTCCGGTGCGTCACCATCACCAGCCGCGCTAAGCGCCCCGGCGCCACCACCACGACCGCCGCCTGCCGGAAGCGCCGCGCCAGCACGACCAGCGCGCGCGGATCGCCCGCCACCAGCAGATGTCGCTCGGTCCATCCGCGCGCGCTGCCCCAGCCTTCCGCGATGAGTCTTCCCCGCGCCGCCTCGCGCATCCGGGCGAGCATCCGCTCGTTCCAGCCGCGCGGCATGCGGCGGCTCATCGGGTTCCAGGCCGTGACGAAGGCCGCGCGTCGGCCGTCAAGCAGCGCATCCATCGCGGCGTTGTGCCGGCCGATGCGCACCACCACGCCCGCGGCCTCGTACTCCGTGCGGAGATAGGCGGCGCGCATCACTCCAGCGCCAGCAACTGGCCCTTGAGATAGCCGCTCTCGGGCAGCGCCGGATGCACGGGATGGTCCGGCCCCGCGCCGACGCTGGCCAGAATCCGGGCCGACCGCTTCGCGCGATGCACGCCCCAGGCGACGCCCTCCGCGAAATCCGCGACACCCACGTGATGCGAGCAGGACGCGATGAACAGCAGCCCGCCCGGCGCCACCAGGCCCGCCGAAAGCCGCGCCAGCTTGGCATAGCCCTTCAGCGCCGCCGGGATGTCCTTGCGCGTTTTGGCGAAGGCCGGGGGGTCGGAGACAACGATGTCGAAGCGCCGGCCGCTCGCGATCATGCGCTCCATCTGCTCCAGCGCCTCGGCCTTCAGCGGCGTGACGCGATCGGCGAAGCCGGCGCGCGCGGCGGCCTGCATCGCGAGGTCCAGCGCATGCTCGCTGCGATCGAGCAGCGTCACCGCCGCGGCACCGGCCTGCGCCGCCGAAAGCCCGAAGCCGCCGAGATGGCAGAAGGCGTCCAGAAGGGAACAGCCCTTCGCCAGCCGCGCGACCATCGCGCGGTTCGGCCGCTGGTCGAAGAACCAGCCGGTCTTCTGGCCGCCGAGCAGATCGACCGGGAAGGACAGCCCGCCCTCCTCCACCACCGCCATGCCGTCCGCGCCATGCAGCAGCGCGACGCCTTCCTCCAGCCCTTCCAGCTTGCGCACGGCGGAATCGTTGCGCGCGACCACGACGCGCGGATCGAGCAGCCCGCGCAGCGCCGCGACGATGTCGGGCAGCGCGCGGTCCATCCCCGCGGTGTTCGCCTGCACCGCTAGCGCATCGCCATAGCGATCCACGACCAGGCCGGGCAGCCCATCGGCCTCCGCATGCACCAGCCGGTAGAAGGGCGCGTCGAACAGCCGCGAACGCAGCGCCAGGCAGGCGCCGAGCCGCGCGCGGTACCAGCCCGCGTCGCAGGGCGCGGCCGGATCGGCATCCAGGAGGCGCGCGGCGATCAGGCTGTGCGGATTGAAGTGCCAGGCGCCGTGCCTGACGCCGTCATCGCCCTCCAGCCGCACGACGGAGCCGGGCGGGATGGCGCGCGCGGCCGCGGTCATCGCGACCTCGTTGGAGAAGGCCCAGGGGTGCCCCGCCTTCACGCGGCGATCGGCGCCGGGGTTCAGCCTGACAAGCGGTCGTTCCATGGTCATCCCCGGATCGCCAGCACCACGCCGCCCACCGCGAGCGAGAGCGCCAGAAGCTCGCGCGGCCCGAGCGGCTCGCCGAGCAGCGCCGCGCCGCCGAGCACGCCCACCACCGGCGTCAGCAGCGTTCCCATCGCCGCCGTCGAGGCCGGCAGGCGGCGCAGCGCGGCGAACCAGAACAGGTAGGAGAGGCCGAGCGGCAGCACGCCGCCATAGATCATCAACCCCCAGGTCAGCGGCGAGACCGCGCCCCAATCCGTGGTCTCGAACAGCAGCGCCAGCGGCAGCAGCGGCGCGCATCCGAGCCCGATCTGCCAGGCCGCGCCCGCGGTCGGCGGCAGGCCGAGCGGCCAGCGCTTGCCGATCACCGTGCCCAGCGAGAACAGCATCGCCGCCGCGAGCCCGACGGCGACGCCCGGCAGCTTCGCCAGCCCCACACCCACCCCCTGCCCGAGCAGCAGCACGCCAAGCGCGCCGAGCGCGAGCCCGAGCGCCACAAGCCGCAGCGGCCCGATCGCCTCGCCCAGCACCAGCCGCGCGGCGATCACCGCCCAGACCGGCATGGTGTAGCAGACGATCGTCGCCTCGCCCGAGGCGAGCCAGAGCAGCGAGAAGCCGGCCAGCCCCATCCAGGAGGTGACGTTGAGCAGGCTCGCCAGCAGCAGCGCCGGCCAGACGCGCCGCGGCACGCCAAGCCGCTCTCCCGCGCGATTCGCCAGCGCGGCAAGCAGCGCCGTTCCGATCACCCAGCCGACCAGCCGCATGGAGAGCGGCGGCACCTCGGCGACCACGAGCTTCATCGCCGGCCAGTTCAGCCCCCAGCCGATCACCGCGCCGAACAGCAGGAGAAGGCCGGCGGGATCGGGCCGGGACGCCGCGGGCATCGTCATCCCGGCCTTGGTAGAGCAGAACGCGCGGCGCGGAAATCAGCCTGCCGGATTGGCCATGGTCGGCCGGCGCATCCGCGGGGGCGGTGGCGGCGTCGGCACGGGCGCGATCACGTCGAGCCCGACATCGCAGGGCAGCTGGAACTCGTCGCCGGCGCATTCGCGCGGGCTGAAGCCGAGATGGCCGTATTCGTCGCGGCAGAGCGCGCCGTTGCGGCGCCGCAGCTCGTGGAACAGATTGTCGGGCGTGTCGAGGCCGGGGATGTCGAGGCCCGCCAGCCCCGCATGGGTGAAGGCCATCGCGGCGTGGCTGGAGCAGTTCCAGCCGATGATGCTGAAGCTGCCCGGCCGCGTCCGCATCGCCTGCCAGGCGCGCAGGAAGCGTTCGGATTGCGCCGCGGTGACGCGGATCAGCAGCACGGCGGAGACGACATCGCGGGCGATCGCGTCATCGAGGTTCACGTACCAGGGGCGGTTGGCGGAGAATTGCGCATAGCAATAGACCTGCCCGGGCACGCCGATGCCGAGCGTGCCGGCGCGTTCGGTGTCCTCATGCACGAAGAAGCCGGCCGGCGCGCCGGACGGCATGATCACATCGGCATGGCCTTCATCCGGCGGCACCGCATCGCGCGATCGCTTGCCGCGCACCACCAGCGCGATATGGCCCTGGTCCGGGAACGGCAGAGTGATGCTGGCACCAAGCGTCATCGCGACCTCCTCCGGTCACCATGACGCAGCCACGCGCCCGCGCGGAATCACGCCTCTGCCAGGAATGCTGCGCGCGTTTCGCCTTCGGTCAGTCGGCGAAGTCGGGTTCGTCGCGCGCAAGAATGCGCTTGACGCTCTCCAGGTGCAGCCGCGCGCTCTCGCGGTCGCCCTCGCGCATCTGCGCGTAGGTCTTGGCGGCCATCGCGTGCGGCACCGGCTTCAGCGTGCGGCCCGTGGCGAGTGCCAGCCGCTGCACCTCGGCGGCGCGTTCGAGATAGTAGAGATCGTCCCACGCCTCGGCGATGGTCGGGCCGCAGACCATCACGCCGTGGTTCTTCATGAAGACGATGTCGGCATCGCCGATGGAGGCCGCGATCCGGTCGCCCTCCTGCGTATCCAGCGCCAGGCCGTTGTAGTCCTCGTCCACCACGGTGCGGCCGTAGAATTTCAGCGCGCTTTGCCCGGCCCAGAGCAGCGGCGGGCCCTCCAGCATCGCGAGCGCGGTCGCGTTCGGCATGTGGGTGTGGAAGCAGGCCTTGGCACGCGGCACGTTCTTGTGGACGCGGGCATGGATGAAGAAGGCGGTGGCCTCCGGCACACCCTCTCCGGCGATGACGTTGCCCGCAAAGTCGCAGACCAGCAGGCGGGAGGCGGTGACCTCGGCGAAGGCCCAGCCATAGGGGTTCACCAGGAACAGGTCGTCGCGGCCGGGCACCACGAAGGAGAAGTGGTTGCAGATGCCCTCATGCAGGCCGAGCCGTGCGGCCATGCGGAAGCACGCCGCGAGATCCACGCGCGCGGCGCGCACGGCATCGGCGTCGAGTTCGCTGTTGCGGAGCAGGGCGGGGGCGGCGGCGGCGCCGAGCGCATGGGCCATGGGGTGATCCTCCGCCGCCTGCATTGCAGGCCGGGCGGCTTGGGGCAAGGCTTGCGCCCGAAACCTTTCGGCGCGAGAGGATGGCGATGAGCGGCAACCAGCGCATTGACGGAAAGCGGCTGTGGGACAGCCTGATGGCCATGGCCGAGATCGGCGCCACGCCCAAGGGCGGCGTGAAGCGCCTGACCCTGACCGAGGTGGACAAGGCCGGCCGCGACCGCTTTCGGGGGTGGTGCGAGGCGCTAGGTCTGACGGTGCGCGTGGATGCCATCGGCAACATGTTCGCCCGCCGCGAGGGGCGCGATCCCACCCGCAAGCCGGTACTGTTCGGCAGCCATCTCGACAGCCAGCCGAGCGGCGGAAAATTCGACGGCGCGCTCGGCGTAATCGCGGGCCTCGAAGTGATGCGCACGCTGCATGAGATGGAGATCGCGACCGAGGCGCCGCTCGAGCTGGTCAACTGGACCGACGAGGAAGGCAGCCGCTTCGGCCATTCGCTGATGGGCAGCGGCGTCTGGGCCGGGGTCTATGCGCAGGACAAGGCCTATGGGCTGACGGATGTGGAGGGTGTCACCGTCTCCGATGCGCTCGACGCCATCGGCTACAAGGGCGCGCACCCCGCCGCCCCCTTCCCGGCCGACGCGTATTTCGAGCTGCATATTGAGCAGGGCCCGATCCTGGAGCGCGAGGGCAGGACGATCGGCGTGGTCACCGGCGCGCAGGCGCAGGTCTGGTGGGATGCGGTGATCACCGGCCAGGACAGCCATGCCGGCACCACGCCGCCCTCGACACGGAAGGATGCGCTGGTTGCGGCCTCCCGCGTGATCGCGCTCGTGGATGCGCGCATGCGCGAGGCCGGCGAGGATGGCCGCGGCACGGTGGGCTTTCTGCAGGTCATCCCGAACAGCCGCAACGTGATCCCCGGCGAGGTGCGGTTCAGCGTGGAGTTCCGCCACCCCGACACGGCGCGCATCGAGCACCTTGCCGAGACCTTCCCCGCCGAGGCCGCCGCGGTGGTGGCGGAGACAGGCTGCCGGCTGAACCTGCAAGAACTCTTCCGCTTCGCCGCGCAGCCCTTCGATCCGGATTGCGTCGCGCTTGTGCAGCAGGCCGCCGACCGGCTCGGCCACGCCTCGCGCCGCATCGTCTCCGGCGCCGGGCATGACGCGGTCTATGTCGCGCGCCGCGTGCCGACCGCGATGATCTTCACGCCCTGCAAGGACGGCCTCAGCCACAACGAGGCCGAGAGCATTGAGCCGGAGGAGGCCGAGGCCGGCTGCCAGGTGCTGTTCGAGGCGGTGCTGGCCCGCGCCAACCGGAGACTCTAGCCGCGTGCCCGCCCCCCCGATCCTCGCCCGCGCGCTCCTGCTCGGCGAGCGTCTGGATCATCGGGGCCTGCCGCGCGAAGGCGCGCCGACCGCCGATCCAATGCCCCTCGCGACGCCGGAAGGCATGACCGCCTTCGCCTTCCGATGGGGCGCGGTGGTGTTCTTCGGCGCGGATGCCGCGCAGGAAGCGGCGGTGCTCTCGATGCTGCGGCCGCGCCTGACCAACCCCCTGCCCAGGCCGATCGAGGAAACCGCGCGCATCGGCGACGGCGCCGAGCAGGATGGCGTGGACCCCGATGGCGTGATCCGCCTGGTGGACCTCTCCACGCCGCGCCTGGCCGTGGTCGCCGACACGCTCGCCAAGAGCGCGGCGCTCGCGCATCAGGAGGCGCTGCTGGCGGAGGCCATGGACCGGCTCGATCCGATCGTGACGAAGCTGCGCACCGAAGGCCGCCTCGCCGCCTCCACCCGCGCGCTGCACCGCCAGATCGGCTACGGGCTCGCGGCACGCAGCCGCACCACCGCGCGCGTCGAGGCGGAGGAGAAGCCGGAGCTGCTCTGGGACCACCCCGCGCTGGAGCGGCTGCACGCCCGGCTCGTGGACGAATACGAGCTGAAGGAGCGCTGCGCCGCGCTGGACCGCAAGCTGACGCTGATCGGCGACACGACGGAAGGTGTTCTCTCCCTGATCCATGGCCGCCGCGCCCTGGGGCTGGAGGTTGCGGTGGTCGTGCTGGTGGGGATCGAGGTGGTCTTCACCGTCTGGGAGTACGTCGTGAAGCCGCTGGTTCTGCGCTGACGCGCGCCACGGGGCGCGGCCCCGGAGGTCGTGAGCGGATAGGGGTTGCGCCGGCCGCGTGGCGCGTGGTTCTCCAGGGTCGCCGGGCAGGTGCCGCGGCGCCACCGGGAAGGAAACCGCCGCCATGAGTCCTCGCGACCGCGCCCGCCAGACCACCTTCGCCGTCACGGCCATCGTCCTGTTGGGGCTGCTGGGCTGGGGCCTTCTGGCGCTGAACGATGGCGATCGCGACGAGGCCCTGGCCGGGCTGCGCGCGGCGGAACAGCGCGCCGCGGCTAGCGAGGCCGCGCTGGCGCAGGAGCGAACCGCGGCGGGCGACCTCGCCGCGATCAACGGCCGCCTGGCGCAGGCGCAACGCGACCTCGCCGCGGCCGAGGCGCGCACACGGCAACTGGCCGAGGACGCGACCGCGACGGATGCCCGCCTTGTCACCGCGCGGCAGTCTCTGGCGCAGGTCCAGCGTGACCTCGCCGCCGCCGAGGCCCGCGCGCGGCAACTGGCGGAAGACTCGACCGCGACGGAAGCCCGCCTCGCCACGGCGCGGCAGTCGCTCGCCGAGGCCGAGCAGGCCAATGCCGCGCTGCGCCAGGAGAGCGAGCGGCTGACCGCCGCGCGCAACGACCTCCAGCGCGGCATCGCCGAAGCGGAACGGCGGCTGGAGGAACTCCGCCGCGCCGCGGCCGAGCCCCCGCCGCCGCGTACCAACTGATCAGCGCGAAAACAGGCTCGCCGCCAGCAGCGCCAGGGCGGAGGCGGCGAGCCCGATGGAGAGCATCCCCGCTGCGCCATGCATCGGCGCGGCGCCCACGCCGCGGGCCCGCAGCCAGCCGAACCCGGCGAGCCCCGCCAGCACGACCAGCGTCGCGGCCGAGAAGGCCGCGGCCCCGGGCCCGAGCAGCATCCAGGGCAGCAGCACCAGCACGCCGCCGGCGACATGGCCGGCGCCGGTCAGCAGCGCATCCCGCGCGGCACGGCCGGGGTCGGGCTCCATCAGGTCGAGTTCGAAGCGCATCATGAAATCCACCCAGCGCCGGCGGTCGGCGGCGATCGCCTCCACCGCCTGGCGCAGCGGGTCGCCGCGCACGCCGTAGCGATGGAGGATCGCCGCGACCTCCCAGCGTTCCCGGTCGGGGTAGAGGCGGCTTTCCTCCTCCTCGCGCGCGCGCTCGGCGGCGTAGTTCTGCGCCGCGCCCCGCGCCGCGAGGTAGAGGCCGAGCGCCGAGGCGACGGCGCCCGCGACGGTCGCGGCGAGCCCGACCGGCAGGATCAGCGCGGGGGCGAGCGCCAGGAGCACGCCGGCCAGCGCATAGGGCAGCACCATCCCTTCCGCCGCGCCGGCGACGAGCGCGCGTACCAGCGCATCCTGGGCGAGGTGGCGCTCCTCGTGCGGCGGGCCCGGCGGCATCGGGGGCAGGCCGTCGCGGGTGGGTTCAGCTTGCGTGTCAGGCATGGACGAAGGCTAGCATCGTGATCGTGCGGCGACACGGGCTTTCCTACGCCGAGCGTGTTCGGCCATGATCGTTGCGTCAGTATCCGGGGATGGAAACGCCAATGCGTCTCACTTTCGCCGCCGCCGCGCTGCTCCTCGCCGCGCCGCTTGCCGCGCAGCCCTTGCAGATCCGCGAGATCGGCAGCCTGCATGTCGGCGGCCGGATCGCTGAGATCAGCGGCCTGCCGGAGCAGGAGATCGTCTTCTCGCCCGGCGCACCGCCGCTGCGGGTGAACCCGAACGGGCAGTTCCATGTCGAGCAGATGTACGCGCAGTTCGTGCGGCTGGAGGCGCCGCGCGCGCGCTTCCCGCTGATCCTCGCGCATGGCGGCGGCCTCACCGGCGTCACCTACGAAACGACGCCGGATGGTCGCCCCGGCTGGCAGATGGCGTTCCTGCGCGCCGGGCATGACGTGTTCGTGACCGATGCGGTGGAACGCGGCCGCTCGGGCTGGGCGCGCTTCCCGCAGGTCTTCGCGGGCGAGCCGGTGTTCCGCACCATGGGCGAGGGCTGGGGGCTGTTCCGGATAGGCCCGCAGGATGGCTGGAACCTGGACGCCGCGCAGCGGCGCGCGCACCCGACCACGCTGTTCCCGGTGGCGCATTGGAACCAGTTCATGATGCAGTCCGTGCCGCGCTGGGTGACGACGGACCGCCAGATCCAGGCGGCCTATGACGCGCTGGTACAGCAGGTCTGCCCCTGCGTGATCGTCGTTCACAGCCAGGGCGGCAATTTCGGTTTCCGGGCCGCGCTGAATGCGCCCGACAAGGTGCGCGCGGTGATCGCGATCGAACCCTCCGGGGCACCGGCCGCCGACACGAACGCGGCGGCGCTGCGCGACATCCCGCATCTCGTCGTCTGGGGCGACTTCATCCGCGGCAACGCCTTCTGGGAGCGCATCCGCGGCAATGTCGAGCGCTGGCAGGGCCAGATCCGTGACGCCGGCGGCCGGGCGGACACGCTCGACCTGCCGGCCGAGGGCGTGGCGGGCAACAGCCACATGCTGATGATGGACACCAACAGCGATGCCATCGCCGCCCGCATCCAGGCCTGGATCGAGCAGCGGGGCCTGATGCGGTGACCCTTGCGTCGGCGCGCCCGCATACCGAAATCAGCTTCATGTTCGATCCAAAATCGCTGCTCGACCAGTTCCTCGGCCCGAACGCGGCGCAGAACCTGCCGGACTCGGCGAGGCAGGCGATGGACCGCTTCGGCGGCGGCTCGCTGGGCGGCGCGGCCTCGGGCCTCGGCGATGCGGCGCAGCGCGCGATGGGCGGCCTCGGCGGGGCGGGGCCGCTGGTCGGCGCGGCGGCCGCCGGCGGGCTGCTCGCGCTGCTGCTCGGCGGCAAGCGGCGCAAGGCCGGCGGGCTGCTCAGCCATGGCGGCGCGGCGGTGGTCGGCGCGCTCGCGCATCGCGCCTGGCAGAACTGGCAGGCCGGCCGTCCGCCGGCCTCCGCCCCGGTCGCGACCGCGGCCGACGCCGCCGCGCTGGAGCCGCGCTTCCTGCCCGGCGCCACCCCGGCCGCCGGCGGCGAGCCCTTCGAGCTCGCGCTGATCCGCGCGATGATCGGCGCCGCCCGTGCCGACGGCCATATCGACGACGCCGAGCGCGCGCGGATCTTCGAGCAGGTCGAGAAGGCCGGCCTCGACGCGGAGGCGAAGGCCTTCGTCTTCGACAACCTCGACGCCCGCGTCGGCGTTTCCGAGGTCGCCGCGGCGGCCGCAACGCCGGAGCAGTCGGCCGAAATCTACCTTGTTTCGCGCCTGACCATCGATCCCGACCGGCCGGATGAGCGCGCCTATCTCGCCGCGCTGGCGCATCGCCTGCGGCTCGACCCGGCGCTGGTCGCGCATCTCGACCGGCAGGCGGACACCGCCGCCGCATAGCGGCGACGCCGGCGGCGCGCGTCACGGAAGGCGCGCCGCGCTTGACCTGCATCAATGCGCGCGCAGCGTCGTTTGATGCATTCGAGCATCGGGCGCTTGAATGCGGCCACGTGCATCGCGGTTTGCCACCCGCCGAAGCGGGCGGCGCATCGCGGTGGCGTGTATCCCAAGCTGTCCCGCCGCAGCGGCCCCATCCGGGTCCGCGTCGCGGCCAATCACGACGCGCCGGCCAGCGAGCCGGCGCCATATGCCAGGAGAGACCATCGTGACCATCACGACGATCGCGTTGCATGTGGAGCCCGGCTCGCCGGCGGCGGTGGAGGCGGAGCTTGCGCTGCCGCTCGCGATCGCCGAGGCGCATGCCGCGCATGTCACGGCGCTCGTGTTCACCGCAGGCGTGCCCCGCGACACATCCGACGCAGCCGCAGCGCCCAAGACGGAAGGCGACGTCGTCTCGCGCGAGCAGGCCGTGGCGGCGCAGGTGGGTAAGGCGCTGGAGGCGCGCGGCCTGCGGCATGAGGTGCGCGGCCGCGGCAGTTTCGCCTATGGCGTCGGCGAGGTTCTCGCCGACCAGATGCGGGTGAGCGACCTCGGCATCATGGCGCTCGGCGCCGGCGTGGATGCCGGCCGGCGCTTTTTGGCCTCCGGCGGGATCTTCTCGTCCGGACGGCCGCTGCTGCTCGTGCCGGCGGGTCATGCGGCGGCCGGGCCGCCGGCGCGCCTGGTCCTGGCCTGGGATGCCTCGCCTGCCGCGGTCCGGGCGATCCACGGCGCGCTGCCCTTCATCCGGCGCTCGGAGGCCGTCACCATCGTGAGCGTCACCGATGACAAGACGTTCCGCCCCGGCCAGTCGGGGGTCGAGTTGGCGCATCTGCTGGCGCGGCACGGCGCGCGGGCCGATTTCCGTGCCATCGAGCGCGGCCGCGACGGCGTGGCGGGCGCGATCCTGGGCATGGCACGCGAGCAGCGGGCCGACATGATCGTCATGGGCGCGGTCCGCCATGCGCCGCTGCACAACCTTGTCTTCGGGAGCGCGACGATGGACCTGCTCGACCGGGGACCGGTGCTGCCGACGCTCCTCGCGGCCTAGGTTTCGCGCCGGTGCAGCGCGATTCGACGACCCCGGCGGAAGCCGGGGCGGGCGCGACGGATGGTGTGTGGCACAGTCTCGCGCCAGACGAGGCGTTGCGCCGATGCGATGCCTCGCCCGGGGGACTGAGCGTAGCCGAGGCGGCGCGGCGGCTGGCGTCGCACGGGCCGAACCGGCTGCCCGAGCCGCCGGCGCGCGGCCCGCTGCGCCGCTTCCTCGCGCAGTTCCACAACGTGCTGATCTACGTGCTGCTCGGCGCGGCGGCGGTCACGGCCGCCTTGCAGCATTGGGTGGATACCGGCGTGATCCTCGCCGTGGTGCTCGCCAACGCGATCATCGGCGTGATCCAGGAGGGCAAGGCGGAGGCCGCGATGGCGGCCATCCGGCGGATGCTCGCCCCGCACGCCGCCGTGCTGCGCGACGGAAGGCGGATCAGCGTGGACGGCGCCGAGCTGGTGCCCGGCGACCTCGTGCTGCTCGAAGCCGGCGACAAGGTGCCCGCCGACCTTCGGCTGATCGAGGCGCGCGGCCTCGCGGCGCAGGAGGCGATCCTCACCGGCGAATCGGTGCCGGTCGAGAAGGCGGTCGCGTCGGTGCCCGCCGATGCCGCGCTGGGCGACCGGCGCTCCATGCTGTGGTCCGGCACCTTGGTCACGCAGGGCACGGCACGCGGCGTCGTCGTCGCGACCGGCGCAAGGACCGAGATCGGGCGGATCGGCGGCCTGCTGGCCGAGGTGGAGCAGCTCAGCACGCCGCTCGTCGCGCAGATGGACCATTTCGCGCGCTGGCTGTCCTTCCTCATCCTGCTGATGTCCGGCCTGCTGCTGCTCTACGGCTATTTCGTCGGCCACCATGGCTTCGGCGATCTGTTCATGGCGGTGGTCGGCCTCGCCGTCGCGGCGATCCCGGAGGGGCTGCCCGCGGTGATGACCATCACGCTGGCCATCGGCGTGCAGGCGATGGCGCGGCGCCACGCCATCGTCCGGCGGCTGCCGGCGATCGAGGCGATCGGCTCCGTCTCCGTCATCTGCACCGACAAGACCGGCACGCTGACGCGCAACGAGATGGTGGTGACGGCCGCCGAGACGCCGGCCGGCGCGTTCTCCATCGGCGGCGAGGGCTACGCGCCGGAAGGCGCCGTCACGCCTTGGGGCGATCTCGCGCGGCTGGCGCTCGCCGCGGCGCTCTGCAACGACGCGGCGCTGCACCGCAAGGACGGGCATTGGACCGTCGAGGGCGATCCGATGGAGGGCGCGCTGCTCGCCTTTGCCGGCAAGATCGGCGGCGATCACGCCGCGCGGCGGCTGGACGCGATCCCCTTCGACAGCCGCCATCGCTTCATGGCCGTGCTGACGGAGGGCGCGGCGGGCAGGCTGGTGCATGTGAAGGGCGCGCCGGAGCGGGTGCTGCGCATGTGCCGCGGCATCGAGGCGCGGGCCTGGCTCGACCGCGCGGATGCCATGGCGCGGCACGGCCTGCGCGTGCTGGCGCTGGCCGAGCGTCCCGAGGCGGGCGAGCGGATCGACGCGGCGTCGCTGGAAGGCGGGCTGGCGTTCCTGGGCCTGGTCGGGCTGATGGACCCGCCGCGGCCCGAGGCCATCGCCGCGGTGGCGGAATGCCGGGCGGCCGGCATCCGGGTGAAGATGATCACCGGCGACCACGCCGGCACCGCGGCCGCCATCGCCGCGCAGATCGGGTTGGAACATCCCCGCCGCGTGCTGACCGGCGCCGATCTCGACCGGCTGGACGAGGCGCAGCTCGGGCTCGAGGTGGTCTCGGTGGATGTCTTCGCGCGCACCAGCCCGGAACACAAGTTGCGCCTGGTGACCGCGCTGCAGGCGCATGGCCTCTCGGTCGCGATGACGGGCGATGGCGTGAACGACGCACCGGCACTGAAGCGCGCCGATGCCGGCATCGCGATGGGGCAGAAGGGATCGGAGGCGGCGAAGGAGGCCGCCGATCTCGTCCTCGCCGACGACAATTTCGCCTCGATCGCCGCGGCCGTGCGGGAGGGGCGGACAGTGTACGACAATCTCACCAAGGTCATCGCCTGGACGCTGCCGACCAATGCGGGCGAGGCGCTGGTGGTGGCGCTGGCGCTGCTGGCGGGGCTGGCCCTGCCGGTGACGCCGGTGCAGATCCTCTGGGTCAATCTCATCACCGCGATCACGCTCGGCCTGGCGCTCGCCTTCGAGCCGACCGAGGCCGGCACCATGGCCCGCCCGCCGCGCCGGCGCGACACGCCGATCCTCTCCGCGGCGCTCGTCTGGCATGTGGTGATGGTGGCGCTGCTGTTCCTCGCCGCCGTCTTCGGCGTGTTCAGCTATGCGATGGACCGGGGCTATCCGCTCGCGCTGGCGCAGACCATGGCCATGAACACGCTGGTGGTGCTGGAGATCTTCCATCTCTTCTTCGTCCGCAACATCCACGGCACCTCGCTGACCTGGGCGGCGGCGAAGGGCACGAAGGTGGTCTGGGCCGTCGTCATCGCCGTCACCGGGGCGCAATTCGCCGTGACCTACCTGCCGCCGCTCCAGGCGGTGCTGGGCACCGCCGAGGTTCCGCTCGCCGACGGGCTGCTGATCGTCGGCGTGGGCGCGGCCTTCTTCGCCATCATCGAGATCGAGAAGCAGATCAGGCTCGGATTGCGGGCACGCGGCGCGGCGCGGAGCCCGGCGTGAGGGAGGGCGCGTGATTGATCTGGCGCAATCCGCATCCGACGATGCCCGGGTAGCGTCGAAGGCGCTCAACAGCGATGAAGTGCGGCCGCCATGCTGACGCGCAAATTCATGACGGTCCGCGAGGTGGCCGATCTGGCGCAGGTGAGCGAGGCGACGGTGCGGCACTGGATCAAGGCGGGCGATCTGCGCGCCGTGGATGTCGGGCGCGAATTCCGGATCGTCCCGCGGGACCTGGAAGACTTCTTCGATCGCCATGCCACGCGCGCCGCGCAAGGGCCGGCGGCCACCTCCGGGTCGGCCGGCGCCACGGTTCCGGAGGGTGCCAAGCCGCGTCGGTGACGCGGGCTGGCGCGACGGAGAGCAGACCGGCAGGGAAGACGGGACAGGCCGCCGGACGGTCCCGCTGCCGCAACCAACAAGGGAGAACGAGCATGCAGCCGGATCCATCACCGCAGGGCGACACCAGCGCGAATGCGCGACCGCGCAACCTGCTTCTCGCGACCGATCTCAGCAGCCGGTGCGACCGCGCACTGGACCGCGCCGTCATGCTGGCGGCGGCCTGGGGCGCCAAGCTGCACCTGCTGCATGTGCTGGAGGGCGAGGAGCCCGAGGAGGGCGGCGAGCTCCTGCCCGGCCGCTCCGCCCGCGCGCTGGCCGAGCGGCAGTTCCAGGCCGCAACGCGCGATCACGGCGTCCAGGGGCAGGTCCTGCTCGAGCGCGGCAGCGCCGACGACATCATCCTGCGCAAGGCGCGGGAACTCGATTGCGGGCTGATCGTCACCGGCATCGCCCGCGGCGGCAGCCTGGCGCGCTCGGTCCTTGGCACCACCGTCGAGCGGCTGGTGCATCGTGCGCCGATGCCGGTGCTGGTCGTGAAGAACCGCCCCTGGCGCGCCTATGCGACGATGGTCGTCGCCTCGGACTTCTCCGAGACCTCGGCGCATGCGCTGCGACACGCGTTGGGAATGTTCCCCGACGCCGCGCTGACCCTGGCGCATGCCTACCGCGTGCCTTTCGAGGGCTTCATCAGCCGCGAGGCGAACGAGGCGGAGCTGCTGGCGGATGCCGAGCGCGAATGCGCGGCCTTCCTGCGAGGCCTCGGGGTCGCGCCGGAGGCGGTGGCGCGGATGGCGCGGCTGATCCGCTACGGCTCGCCCGAGAGCGTGATCGGGACGCATGTGTGGGAGAACGATACGGACCTGGTCGTGATGGGCACGCATGGGCGCAGCGGCCGCTTCGGCATCCTCATGGGCAGCACCGCCGAGCGGCTGCTCGCCACCCTGCCCTGCGACGTGATGGTGGTGCGCGAGCCGCGCGCCGTGCCCGGCGCGGCGGGCGCAGGCTGATCCTCGCCGCTGTCCGCGGCCACGTCGGGCGTTTCGCCCCTGCGGCCGGGACCGCGGCGGCGGTGCGCCGCTCAGCCCCCGGGCTTCGCCGGCCCGGCCGTGGCGGCTTCGGAGGCGTCCGGCTTCGCGGAGGCTTCCGGTTCGCGGTCCTGGGCAGCCTTCGCGGCGCGCTTCTCCAGCTTGGCCGCGGCCTTCGCCTGCTTGGCGCGTTCGCGGTCCTTGCGCTCCATGTTGTAGTTCGGCTTGCGCATCATGCGTTCCCTCAAGGCTGCGCGCCGCCGTCGGGGCGCGCGCTGTACCGCTAATCCGTGGCGATCGTCGAGACCTCGGGGCCCTTGCGGCCCTGGACCACGCGCATCCGCACGCTCTGTCCCTCGCCCAGCGCCCGCACGCCACTGCGCTCAAGCGCCGTCGCGTGCACGAACACGTCCCTGCCTCCATCCGCCGGCGAGACGAAGCCGAAGCCCTTCGCCGAATCGTACCATTTGACGACGCCCTGCACCTCCTCGCCCTCGGCATAGGCGGGCGATGCCGGGTAGGGATCGCGTGGCCGGGCATGCGATGGTCCGGCGGAGGAGGGCGACGCGGCCGTGATCCCGAGCACCTCGGTCACCTGCAAGCCCTTCTGGCCCGGCCCGGTGCGGACCTTGAGGCCCGCGCCGGGCTCGACCATCCGGGCGCCGGCCCGTTCCAGGACGCTGGCGTGGAGGAAGGCGTCGCCGCCGCCGCCCGCGACCTCGACGAAGCCGAAACCCTTCTCCGCGTTGAACCATTTGACGGTGGCCTCGCGCTCCGGCCCCGCGGCCGGATCGGCGTAGCGGGGAGCGGGGCGGCCGAATTCGGGCGGGGGCGCCCAGGCGGCCTCGCCGAAGGCGTCATCCTCCGATCGGCCCCTGCCACGGGATTTGCGAACGCGACCACCATCTCTGCTCAAGGCAACGTTTCTCCCCACCGTGCAGACCGCGCAGGTCCGGACAAGGCCGGGGGGCGGGATCTGCCCTGCTACCAGCAGGCCAGAGTCGTCGCCGCAGGCACAGGCAAGCAGAAACGGCTCCGGAGTCAGGCATAATGGATGCGCGCCACGGAGCCTAGAGCAGCGTTCCCCGCGTCGAAACGCGCCGCCCTCCCGCCTCGCGGAGCCATGCGGCCCCGGCGGGATGCGGAACAGCGGGCCCGGTCTGGCGGCGCGCGGCGGGATCAGCGGCGCATCATGCCCTTGCGGATCTCGCGCTCGACGGCGCTGCGCTCGCCCGAGCCGACGCGGCGGATGATCTCACGAATGATCGCCGGCGAAATGCGGTGGCGCTTGGCGAGATAGGCGATCTCGTCCTCTTCCACGCCGAAGGCCGGCCTTGCGGCCCCCGCCTCGACGGCCTTTGCGCGCTGCTCCATGTCGATCTCTTCCAGGATGCGATGCGGTGGCGATGCGGAGCGCAGCGATCGGCCGCGGCCACCGCGCGCCAGGATGGCTCAGCCGAGCAGGGGCTTCGCGCCGGCCCGGAGCTGGCTCTCGCGCACCACGCGCTCGTGCCCGTCGCGGACATTCCGGACGCGGTATTCGCGATCCGCCCCGTCATTGGGGAGCAGGCGCTGCACCGTGTAGGCGCCGCGCGGCACGTTGCCGTCCAGGCGGCCCGGAGAGAGCTCGACGCGCTCACCGACGGAGAAGCTGTGTCGTTCCATGGTGGATCTCCTTCGCAAGACTGCCACCGGCACGGCGCATCGGGGTGATGCGCCTGGTCGCGACGGTTCGCTGTCGATCGTGTCGAAATCGGCGCGGCATCACTTGGGCGATGCCGCACCGCAAGGCCTGGCGCGCGGTCGCGCGCCGCGTGCTCGCCCGCAGGCGCCGATCATGCGGCGCGGTGCGGACGGGCAGGTGCGAAGCGAAGAAGGCCCGCCGAAGCCTGGCTCAGACCAGCCTGAGGTTGCAGGCCGAGGTCTTGCCCTGCTGGCCCTGCTGGATCTCGAACTCGAGCCGGTCGCCTTCGCGAACATCCTGGAGGCCCGAGCGCTGGACATCCGAGATGTGCAGGAAGACGTCCTTGGAGCCGTCTTCCGGCATGATGAAGCCGAAGCCCTTGGTGGCGTTGAACCACTTCACGGTGCCGATGGACATGGTGGTGTTCCGTTCACAACAGAAAACCGTCACGCGAACATCGCGTGCCGGACCAAGCTTCGAGGGGAAACGGACACCAGGCTCGGCGCTCCGTAAGGAGCAGGGGACCAGGCCGAACCAGACGAGGTTGACGATACTCCTATGGACGATTCCGCGCTGCGCCGCAACTCCCATCGCAACACCATCACGTGCTCGACATACCGCTTTCGCCACGCGCGGCGGTGCCGCGTTGCAGGGAGAAGGGCAGGATGGTCCCTGACCGGCCACCGGCTTCGGCATCCATCACCCAGTCGCGCACGGCAAGGCCGATCGCCTCATACGGAAGCGCGACGGAAGAGAGCCAGGGCGCGATCCAGGGATTGAGCGGCCCGCCATCGAAGCCCCAGATCACCGGCAGCGCCGCGCGCGCATCGGACAGCACGCGCCGCGCGGCCAGCGCGATCAGGTCCGAGGTGCACATCAGCCCATCCGGCACCGCGCCCCGCCCCAGCCAGGCGCAGGCCGCCTGCGCGCCGATGCGGAAATGGTCGAGGCCGCTGCCGCCGCGCACATCAGCGGATGCGAGCAGAGGGTCCGCCGCGGCGACGAAGCCGGCCACGCGGTCCGCGGTGGCGGAGGAAAACATCGGCCCATGCACCGCGCCGAGCCTGCGGCAGCCGGCCTCCTGCAAGGCCCGCGCGACGGCGGCGCCGGCGGCGCGGTCGTCAATGCCGATGAAGGGGGCCGCCGCATCGCCCGGGCATCGGCGCGCGACGAAGAGCAGGCGTTCGCCCGCGCGCCGGCAGGCCGCGAGACCCGGGCTTGCAACCGCGCCGAGCAGCACGGTCGCGCGCGGCCGCATTGCACGCGTCGCGGCCAGCGCCTCATCCTGCAGCGCAGACTGGTCATGCGTGTCGGACAGGACCACGCCGATTCCCTCGGGGCGCAAGGCGGTCTCGATGGCGGCGGCCATGCCGGCCATCGTCGGGTTGGCGAGGTTGGGCGCGAGCAGCGCCACCATCTCCGCGACGCCACGGCGCAGGCCGCGCGCTGCAGCGAGCGGCCGATAGGCCAGCTGCTCCGCCGCCTGCCGCACGCGACGCACCGTCTCGGGCGTCGCCTTGCCGGGGATGTTGTTCAGCACGCGCGACGCGGTGGCGACGGAAACGCCGGCGGCCTCCGCCACGCGCCGGAGCGTCGCGCCGGCCTGGGGTTCGGGCAGCTTTGTCCTGGACATGCGGCAGTATGGCACGGTACGATTGGCGGGTAAACGATTACCCGCTATCGATCGGAAGAACGGGCGGCCAGCCCAGGGAGGACATCATGCCGAACCGCAGCGCGGGCACGCCCCGCCTCAGCCGCCGTACCCTGGGCGCCGCCATGGTGGCGCTCGGCCTGCCCGCCTTGGCACGCGCGCAGGCCGCGACACTGACCGTGTGGCACGACCTCGGCGACAACGGGATCGCCTGGTTCGAGCGGATGGGCCAGGCCTTCGCGCAGCAGCGGGCGGGCGTCACCATCCGAAGCCAGTCCTTCCCGACCGAGCAGTGGTTCGGCCGCGTGATCGGCGCGATCAACACCAATTCCGCGCCCGACCTCATCTTCAACAACTACGAGCGCGTGATCCGCATCCAGTCGCAGACCGGCAAGGTGATGGACATGCGCCCGGTGCTGGAAGGCGTGCGGGACCGCGACTTCCTCTCCACGGAGGATCTGCGCGTTGGCACCTTCCGCGACCGGATGATCATCATCCCGATGCAGCGCGTGCAGATGGCCATGGGCAGCCGCCGCTCCTGGCTGGCCAAGGTGGCCGAGCAGGTGCCCGTGACCTGGGACGACGCGAAGCGCGTGGCGCAGAAGTTCCGCGAGAACGATCCGGACGGCAATGGCCGCGCCGACACCTTCGGCTTCGCACTGCAGGCCGCCCGGCCGCGCGACCTGATCCACATGCTGGATCTCTTCACCTTCGGCGCCGGGCTGACGCATACGCTGGTGGATCCGCAGGGCAACGTGATGATTGACCAGCCGGAGCACGCGCTGGTGCTGGGCGAGTTCCTGCGCACCTACTCCACCTACCGCTTCGTGCCGCCCGACACGATCAACCACTCCTTCACCGAGATGTACCAGGTGATCGAGGGCGGCCGCGGCGGCATGTTCCGCGTGGGCGACTGGAATGTGCGCCGCTGGGACCAGGCGAACACGCTGAACGGCGACTTCGTCTCCCACCCCTGGCCGAAATTCTTCCCGAACCGCGACCCGGCGGTGGTGATCGGCGGCATGCGCGGCATCGGCATCCCCGAGAACGCGCCGAACCGCGAGCTTTCGATCGCCTTCGCCCGCTTCATGCTGGAGAAGGCACCGCAGCAGGCGAGCCTCGAGATCATGGGCTCCGCGGTGCGCAAGGACCTCGACGTCTCGGCGCTGTCGGAGCGCCAGCAATGGTTCGCGCGCGCCAACCATAAGCTCGTCGCCTACGATTTCCCGGAGGCGACGCACAGCTGGTATCCGGAGCTGGAGGCGCAGTATCACCGCCGTCTCCTCGCCGCGATCGGCAGCCCGCCGCGCGACATGGAGGTGTTCATCCGCGATCTCGCGCGCGAGATGCGCGACACCGCGCAGCGCCTGTCGCTGGGCTAGGGCGCATGCGCGTCCGATCGCCGGAGGGCGCATGCCCGCAGGCGTGAATCGGCCGCGCCGCCGCGCAGCGGCGATGCTGCGGGGCGAGGGGATCTTCTACCTTCTCGTCCTGCCCTTCGCGGCGCTGACAGTGCTGTTCGGCCTCTGGCCGATCCTGCTGTCCGTGCAGGTCTCCTTCACCGCCTCCGCCACCGCGCTGCGGCCCGATCCGCAATGGGTGGGCCTCGCGAACTATGCCAGCGTGCTGGCGGATGAGCTGTTCCGGGCGAGCCTGTGGCGCACGCTGATCTACACGGTGCTGGCCGTCGCCGCGAACCTCGCCTTCGCGCTGGCGGCCGCGCTGCTGCTGGATTCGAAGCTGCTGCCGCGCGGCAACATGGCGTTCCGCCTGGTGCTGTTCCTGCCCGTCGTCACGCCCGATGTCGCGGGCTATGTCGTCTGGAGGTGGCTCTTCGACCACAGCTTCGGCGCGGTGAACGCGGCGCTCGACCTGATCGGCCTGCCGCCCTTCGCGGGGCTCACCAGTGTCGCCACCGCGACGCCAGCGATCCTGATCGCCGAGCTCTGGCACCATGCGGGCTTCTACATGGTGATCTTCCTGGCCAACCTCGCGATCCGCGACCTCGCGCTGGAGGAGGCGGCGAAGGTGGATGGCGCCGGCGCCTGGGCGCGTTTCCGGCACGTCATCCTGCCTCAGCTTCGTCCCGCCCTGGTCATCAACCTGGTCTACGCGACGATCCAGTTCCTCAAGACCTTCACCGTCGTCGTTGTGATGACCAAGGGCGGGCCGGCCGAGAGCACGACCTTCGTCAGCTACCTCGCCTACCAGTATTTCGACCAGGCCCGCTACGGGGAGGCGACGGCGATGGCCACCATCCTCTTCGCCATCGTCATCCTGCTCTCGTTGCTCGCCTATGCGCTGGGGGAGCGGGGGCGATGATGCGGCGCCGCCTCCTCTCCCTGGCAGCCTATGCGCTCGCCCTCGTCGTCGCGGCGATGTTCCTGTTCCCCTATGCCTGGATGCTCTCGGGCGCCTTCCGCCACACGCGCGACGTGCTCTCGGACCCGCTGCGGCTCTGGCCCGAAGACTTCAATCTCGACGTGCTTGGCGACATCGCGCGGATCGGCGGCGCCCCGCTCGGCGGGTTCGTGCTGAACTCGCTGCTCTACACCACGCTCGCCACGGCGATCGGCACGCTGGCTGCCGCACTCGGCGCCTATGCCATCACGCGCAAGCCGTACCTGCCGGGCTTCCGCTGGCTGCGCGCGGGATTCCTGCTGACGGTGATGTATCCCTACATGCTGCTGGTCATCCCCGTGTACATCGTGATGCACAAGATCGGCCTGCTCGGCTCCCCGCTCGGCATCGTGCTGTTCCTGAGCCTGGGGCCGATCCAGTTCTTCCTCTTCGAGCAGTTCTTCCGCGCGATCCCGAAGGAGGTGATCGAGGCCGCGACGATCGACGGCGCGAGCGAGGTGCAGGTGCTGCTGCGCATCGTGCTGCCGATGGCGATGCCGGTGACGGTGACCGTCGCGCTGATCGGCTTCCTGCTGACCTGGGCGCAATGGTTCCCGGTGCTGGTGATCTCGCGCGGACCGGAGACCTACACGCTGCCCGTCGCGCTGCTGTCGCTCAACACGGAACTCGGCGCGAGCTTCCAGGGGATCATGGCGCTGGCGGTGCTGACGACGCTGCCGCCCGCGATCCTCTTCCTGCTGGCGCAACGGCGGGTGATGCAGGGCATGGCGCAGGGTGCGGTGAAGGGATGAACGAGGAACGTCTCGCCGGGCGGATCGAGGCGGCGCGCCGCCGCAGCCTCGCCTGGCTGGATGCAATGCAGGCGCCGGGCAAGCCGCGTGGCGTCTCGCGCATCAGCGCCGCGCATGATCCGGCCGCCTGGCCCGGCGTTCTGCTGCCCGGCACCTACAACGCGGTGATGTGCCGCGCGCTGATCGGCGGCCTCGCGGAGTTTTCCGTGGCGGACCGCGCGGCGCTGATCGCCTGGCTCGAATCGCATCGCCTGCCGGATGGCCGCTTCCGCATCCCGGGCATGGCGGAGGACGCCGTCTTCAAGAAGCCGGACGCCGCCGAGACCTGGGGCTACATTGATTTCCACGTCACCAACTACAGCCTCGGCGCGATCGAGGTGCTGGATCCCGCGCGCCGCCCGGCGCTGGGCTTCGCGCGCCGCTTCCTCGATCCGCAGGCGCTGCTCGCCTGGCTCGCGCTGCGCGACCTGCGCGACCCCTGGCAGGAGGGGAACAACATCGTCAACCTCGGCGCCTTCCTGCTGGCGATGCGCGCGGAGGAGCCGGCGCGCGTGGCCGCGGCGCTCGACCATCTCTTCGCCTGGCATGAGCGGCTGCAGGAGCCCGCCACCGGCTTCTGGGGCGTGAACCAGGTGCACGACGCCACGGCACTGCTGCACGCCTTCGCCGGCTCGATGCACAATTTCCATCTGTGGTACGCGCTGCGGCGGCCGCTTCCCTACCAGGCACAGGCGATCGACTACACGCTCACGCTGCCGCCCGTGGTGGACAGCGCCTGCATCGACGTGGACGCCGTGGACCTGCTGGTGCATGGGCTCGCGCTGACGGGCCATCGCGCCGACGACATCCGCGCCTGGTGCACCGCGCTGCTGCCCCGCCTGCTCGACTGGCAGGAGGAGGATGGCGGCTTCTGCGACGTGCGGGACGGCACGCGCCGCCAGGATGGCTGGGTGCGTGGCTACGAGGAGCCGCAGGGCCTCTCCAACACCTTCGCCACCTGGTTCCGCTGGATCGCGATCGCGATGATCGCGGACCTGTTCTGGCCTGGCCGGTGGCCCTGGCGATTCCGCGGCATGATCGGCATCGGCTACCGGATGCCCATGCCGTGACCGATGCCGAGGACCCCTTCGCGCATCTGCATGACGAGCGGTACGACGCGCCGCTCGCCGCACGCCGCGCCACGGCGGCCACGCTCGTCAACGCGCATGGCCGCGCGGCGCTCCCGCTCGACGGCATCTGGCGCCTGACGCTCGACCCCTTCGAGGAAGGGCTGCGCCAGCGCTGGTATGCCGCCGACGACACGCCGCCCGAAGCCTGGGACACGCCGCGCGACTGGGAATGGGAGGCCGGTGAGCCGGCGCCCGTGCCGGGCTGCTGGAACCTGCTGCGCCCCGAACTGCTGCACTATGAGGGCGCCGCCTGGTATGTCCGCGTCTTCGAGGCGGAGGCCGCCGCGCCGGGCGAGGCCGTGCTGCTGCAGTTCGGCGCCGCCGCGCAGCGCGCGGAGGTGTTCCTGAACGGCGTGCATCTCGGCGGCCATCTCGGCGGCTCGACGCCCTTCACGCTGGACGCGACGGCGGCGCTGCGCGCCGGGCGCAACCGGCTGATGGTGATGGTGGAGAACGCCCGCCGGCCCGAGCGCGTGCCGATGCACCATTTCGACTGGTTCAACTATGGCGGGCTGCACCGTTCCGTCGCGCTGCTGCGGGTGCCGCGCCTGCATGTGCGCCGCTTCGCACTGTGGCTGGAGCCGGGTTCGGATTTTCGCCGGTTGCGGCTGCGGGCGTCACTTTCCCACGACGAAGATGGGCGCGGGCGGCTCGTCATCCCCGCGCTCGGATTTTCGGCCGACGTGCCGTTCGAGCATGGCGAAGCCGACCTGCTGATCGAAGCAGCGCCGCCCCTCTGGTCGCCCGCCTCCCCCGTGCTGCTGGACGTCGAGCTGCACCACGCCTGCGAGGTGCTGCGCGAGCGCATCGGTTTCCGCGAGATCAGGACGGAAGGCACGCGCATCCTGCTGAACGGCGAGGACCTGGTGCTGTGCGGGGCCTGCGTGCATGAGGACGATCTCGCCACCGGCCGCTGCTCGGATGAAGCCGACATCGTCCGCCGCATCGCCCATGCGCGCGAACTCGGCGCGAACTTCCTCCGCCTCGCCCACTACCCGCATGACGAGCGCGTCGCGCGGATGTGCGATGAGGCAGGCATCCTGCTCTGGGCGGAGATCCCCGTGTACTGGGCGATCGCCTTCGACAACACGGCGACGCTCGCCGATGCGCGCAACCAGCTCGGGGAGCTGATCGCCCGCGATGCCAACCGTGCCAGCATCATCCTCTGGGGCGTCGGCAACGAGAACGCCGATACGGATGCGCGGCTCGCCTTCATGGCGGCGCTGGCGCGCGCGGCGCGGGAGGCCGATCCCTCGCGACTCGTCACCGCGGCCTGCCTGATCAACCGCGCGACCTTCCGCATCGAGGACCGCCTCGCCGAGCATCTCGACGTCATCGGTCTCAACGAATATTTCGGCTGGTACGAACAGGGCTTCCAGGGCCTGCAGCGGCTGCTGGCCAACTCCTCGCCCGACCGCCCGGTGATCGTCAGCGAGACCGGCGCCGATGCGCGGGCCGGCCATCGCGATCCCGCCGCCCCGCTGTTCAGCGAGGAGCGCCAGGCCACCTTCTACGAGGGACAGGCTGCCGCGCTGGAACGGGTGCCTTATGTACGCGGCCTCGCCGCCTGGCTGCTCTACGACTTCCGCTCGCTGCGGCGCCAGACGCGCGCCCAGGGCGGCTTCAACCGCAAGGGTGTGATCGCCGAGGACAAGCGGACGCGCAAGCTCGGCTTCGCCGCGCTGGCGGCCTGCTTCCGCCGCCTGCGCGAAGCGCGCGGTCACCCACGACCCGAGGGACGCTGACGACCGCTTGCATCCCGCGCTCTCCTTCACGACACTGGCGCGCGGAATGCGGGAGCACGGCCGATGATCTTCCGTCAACTCTTCGACACGACCTCGAGCACCTACACCTACCTGCTCGCCAGCCGCCGCGGCGGGGAGGCGCTGATCATTGATCCCGTGCTCGAGCGCGTGGAGCGCTACCTCAAGCTCATCGAGGAGCTCGACCTCAAGCTCGTCAAGGCGGTGGACACGCATCTGCACGCCGATCACATCACCGGCCTCGGTGCGCTGCGCGACCACACGAAATGCATCACCGTGATGGGCGAGCAGAGCGGCGTGGACGTCGTCTCGATGCGCGTCGCGGACGGCGACCGGCTGGAGATCGAGGGGATCAGCCTCGGCGTGATCTACACGCCGGGCCACACCGATGACAGCTACTGCTTCACCCTGCCCGATCGCGTCTTCACCGGCGACACGCTGCTGATCCGCGGCACCGGCCGCACCGATTTCCAGAACGGCAGCGCGCGGGCGCAGTACGAAAGCATCTTCAACCGCCTGCTGAAGCTGCCGGACGAGACGCTCGTCTTCCCCGCGCATGACTACAAGGGTGACACGGTCAGCACCATCGCCGAGGAACGCGCGCACAATCCGCGACTGAAGGTGAAGTCGGTCGAGGAATACGAGGCGCTGATGGCGGGCCTCAAGCTCTCCAATCCGAAGATGATGGATGTCGCCGTGCCCGCCAACATGCGCCAGGGCCTGCACCAGGAGGAGGTGGCGCGGCGCGGCTGGGCGGTGGATGCCGCCGCGGCGCAAGCGCTACTCGGCCGGCCCGACGTGGCGCTGATCGACCTGCGCGAGCGGTCGGAGCGCGAGCGGCATGGCTGCATCCCCGGCGCGCTGCACGCCCCCTACCCCAACCTGCGGGAGAACATCGGCGCGGGCGGCGTGCTGCACGAACTCGCCACCGCGACCGGCAAGCGCCTGGTGTTCTTCTGCGCTTTCGGCGAACGCTCGGCGATGGCCGTGCAGGCCGCGCAGGATGCGGGGCTCAGCAAGGCCTGCCACATCGAAGGCGGGATGGGCGCGTGGAGGCAGGCTGGCGGGAAGCTGGCCTAGCGGAATCGGGCGCGTCAGCCGCCCCACACCGCCTCGTACACGCGCAGCCAGTTGCCATGCGTGATCTTCGCGACCTCCTCCGCGGTGAAGCCGACGGACTTCAACCCACCCTCGATCTTCCCGATATCCTCGACGCGGGGGAACCAGTCGGGCGGGCCGACCTTGCCCGGCTTCGCCGCGGAACCCGCGCCGTAATCCACGCCGCGCGTCCAGCGGCCCATGCGCATCCAGTCATAGTCCGGCTTGGTGAAATTGTGGCTTCGGTCGGTGCCGACGCCGACATGATCAATGCCGGCCAGCTCGACCGTACGCAGCACCATCGTGCACCAATTCTCCACCGTCGCGCAGTAATGGTCGCCGGTGATGTTGCGATACGTCGCGCAGCCGATCACGCCGCCATTGTCGCGCAGCGCATGCAGCACGTCATCCGTCTTGTTGCGCTTGTGCGGGAAGAGGCTGTCAGCATTGGCATGCGTGATCGCCACCGGCTTCCTCGAGAACTTCACGGCATCCAGCGTGCTGCGGTTGCCGACATGGCTGAGATCCACCAGGATTCCCGCGCGGTTCATCTCGGTGATCAACTCGCGCCCGAAGCGGGCGAGCCCGCTATCCTCGGCCTCGTAGCAGCTGCCGGCGTAGCAGTTCTGGTTGTTGTAGGTGAGCTGCACGCAGCGCACGCCGAGTTCCGCGAAGATCTCGACGAGGCGGATCCGGTTGCCGAACAGCTCGGTGTTCTGGAAGCCGAGGATGATCGCCAGCTTGCCCTCGGCCGAGATGCGCCGGATATCGCCGGCCATCCTTGCGATCTCGACAACATCAGGGTGCGCAGCGCAGAGATCGCGCCAGCGTGCGATGGAATCCAGCGATTCCGTCGTGTCCTCCCAGAAGCCGCAGGTGACCGTCACCGCGCCCACATTCCCGCGGCGCAGCGCCTCGAAGGCATCGCGGTCGAAATGGCCGCATTGCAGGCCGTCAATCAGCATCGTTGCATTCCTCAGCGTACGGGGGTGGCGCGCATGGCGAGCGTGCCTTCGTCGAAACCGGGGGTGAACGCAAAGCCGCGGCGCGTCGCCCAGATCCATTGCGCGGTATAGAGCGGAACGAGGCCGACATCCTCCATCGCGATGCGCATCGCCTCGCCCTGCAGTTCCGCCCGGCGCGCCTGATCAATCGTCTGCGCGGCGGTCTCGATCAGCCGGTCCACCTCGGGGTTCGCGTAGCGGCCACGGTTGAAGCCGCCATAGCCACGCGACGGGTCCACCGAATGGATCGCCTGGCGCAGCACCACAAGATTGTCGCCCGTGCTGCCCCAGCCATTCAGCAGCAGCGAGGCGTTGAAGGCCGTCATGCGCGTCATGAAGACGGATTGCGGCTCCGCCTCGGCCTGCGTCTCGATGCCGATGCGCGACAGCATCTGCGCGACCTGGAGGCAGGTGGTGCGGTCGTTGACGTAGCGGCCATTCGAGCAGTGCAGCGTGAGCCGGAAGCCGTTCGGATACCCGGCCTCCGCAAGCAGCCGGCGTGCCGCTGCGGGGTCGAAGGCCGCGGGCGCGAGGCGCGTGGAATAGCCGAACATCCCTTCCGGCGCCGCCTGGTTCGCCGGCGAGGCGAGGCCATCCATCGCGCGCTCCGTCAGCGCCGCGCGGTTGATGGCGAGCGAGAGCGCCTGGCGGACGCGGATATCGCGCAGCGGGTTGCGTTCCAGGGCGCGCCCCTCGCGATCGGTGGCGAAGGGCGTCGCCTCGCGCGCCGTGTCGGGCACCAGGAACATGGAACGGTTGCCGTCATGCGCGAAGATGCTGACTCGTGCATCGCCGCGCAGCCTCGCCACGTCGTTCATCGGCACCTTGTCGATCAGATCCACCGTGCCGCTGAGCAGAGCCGCGAGACGCGCGGCATCATTGGCGATCGGCCGGAACGTCACATTTTCCCACGCGGGCGTGGCGCCCCAGTGGGACGGGTTGCGCGTGAACTCCAGCTTCTCGCCGGGCGTCCATCGCACCAGGCGATAGGGTCCGGTCCCGATCGCCGCCCGGCCGGCGTTGAAATCGGCAGTGGCCGCGTCGCCGATGCCGGCGGAGACCACCCGCAGCCGCGCGACATCCAGCAGCAGTTGCGGATAGGGTGTCGCCGTTTCCAGCCGGATGCGGTGCGGGCCGAGCACGGTGACGCTGGTGATCGGCCGCGCGTACGGCGCATAGGTGCCGGCGCCATGCCGCACCGCCTTCACGCGCGCCAGCGAGAAGGCGACATCCTCCGCCGTCAGGGGGCGGCCATCGGAGAAGGTGACGCCTTGGCGAAGCTCGAACTCCCAGGCGGTGTCGCCCACCGCGCGCCACGCCGTCGCGAGACTGGGCTCGATCGTGTAGCGCGGGTCCATGCTGACCAGCGTGTCGAAGACATGCTGATGCAGCGCCGAGGCCGTGAAGGTCGGCGCGACATGCGGGTCCATGCTGGTCGTGTCGGTCTGGAGCGCGACGTTCAGATCCGCCGCCATCGCGGTCCCCGCCAGCAGCAGCGCCGCAAGCCCTGCACCGATCCTTCGCATGGTCCGTTTCTCCCTTACCTGGTGATCAGATGCGCGGAATCCGGCGCCCAGGCGAGCGGCAGGTCGGCGCCCGGCGCAAGGCCCTGCGCGGCGCGGCCGGCGATGCGCGCGCGCAGCGTGACGCCGCCGACCTGGCCGAGGACGAGCGCGCTGTCGCCGAACTGCACCACCTCCTCCACGGCGAGCGTGAGACGGTTGGCCTCCGCACCGCTCGGCTGAAGCGCCTCCGGCCGCAGCAGCAGCGTCACGCCATCCGGCGCGGACGCGGTCGCAGCCGGATCAAGCTGCACGCGGCCCAACCCCTCGACCTCCGCGATACCCTGCGCGCGGTCGGCGATGCGCGCTTCCAGCAGGTTGCTGTCGCCGACGAAGCGCGCCACGAATTCGGTGCGTGGCCGGAGGTAGATGTCGAGTGGAGCGCCATCCTGCTGGATGCGCCCGCCCTCGAACACCACGATCCGGTCGGACAGCGCCATCGCCTCGGACTGGTCATGCGTGACGAAGACGGTGGTGACGAGCAGCGCCCGCTGGATACGCTTGATCTCCAACTGCATCTGCTCGCGCAGGTTCTTGTCGAGCGCGCCCAGCGGCTCGTCCAGCAGCAGCAGGGCGGGGTCGAAGACCAGCGCGCGGGCCAGCGCCACGCGCTGCTGCTGGCCGCCGGAGAGCTGGCGCGGGTGGCGGCTCGCGAGATCGGCGAGGCCAACCAGGTCCAGCATCTCCCGCGCCTTCGCCTCGGCCTTCGCATGCGCCACGCTGCGCATCTGCAAGGGGAACATCACGTTCTGCAACGCGGTGCGATGCGGGAACAGCGCGTAGTTCTGGAACACCACGCCGATCCCCCGCTTGTGCGGCGGCACGCCGGCCATCTCCACGCCGCCGACGCGCACACTGCCGCCATCCGCGGCCTCGAAGCCGGCGATGAGCATGAGCGTCGTCGTCTTGCCCGAGCCTGAAGGACCGAGGAAGGTGACGAATTCACCCTTCCGCGCACCGAGGGAAACGCGATCCAGCGCCTTCGTCTTCCCGTCATAGGATTTGGTGAGGTCGCGGATCGTCAGGTAGTCGTCGGCCATTCGTCAGCCTCCGGCGCGGCGGCGCAGCATGGCGGCCAGCGCGAGCAGCGCGACGACCCCGAACAACAGGGTGGAGACCACGGCGATGACCGGATCCGCCTGCATCCGGATCGCGTCGAACATCTTTCGGGGCAGCGTCTGGCTGTCGGCGCCGGAGACGAAGATCGCGACGACAGTCTCGTCGAAGCTTTGCACGAAGGCGAAGAGCGCGGCGGCCGCGAATCCCGGCCAAAGGACTGGCACGGTCACATGCCGGAACACCTGCCAGGGCGGCGCGCCGAGGCTCATCGCGGCGCGTTCCAGCGTGCGGTCGAAGCCCTTCAGGCTCGCGGTCAGCACCAGGAAAGCGACGGGAACGGAGAGCGCGGTATGCGCCAGGATCACGCCGGGGAAGGAATGCAACAGCCGGATATCGGCCAGGAAGGCGTAGTAGCCGATGGCGATGACGATGTGCGGCACCACCAGCGGCAGCATCAGCAGCAGGTTGACCGCGCCCTTGCCGCCGAAGCGGTAGCGCACCAGCGCGAAGGCGGCGGGCGTCACCAGCGCCATCGTCACCACGGTGACGCCGCAGGCGATGATCAGGCTGTTGATCGTGGGATCGATCCAGCGCGGATCGGAGAAATAGTGGCGGTACCAGCGCAGCGACCAGCCCGGCGGTGGAAACTCCAGCGAGACCGCGTCGCTGAAGGAGATCGGCACCACCACGGCCAAGGGCGCCGCGACGAAGATCGCGACCAGCCAGCCGAGGATGATCAGGCCACGCCGCATCGCCTCAGCCCCACAGCCTGTCCAGGCCGAAACGGCGGTGATAGAGGCCGAGCACGATCATCGTGCTGGCCAGCAGCACGACGGAAAGCGCCGAGGCCTCGCCGAAGGCCAGGAATTCCTCGACCTGGTGGCCGATGACGCCGGCGATCATCTGCTCGCGCGGGCTGCCGACCAGCACGGGCGTCACGTAGAAGCCGAGGCAGAGCACGAAGACGATCGTCAGCCCGTTGACCATGCCGGGTGCGACCAGCGGCAGCACGACATGGCGCAGCACGGAGGTCGGCGGCGCGCCGAGGCTCGCGGCGGAGCGCAGCAGCGCCGGTTCGATCCGCTTCAGCGCGGCATAGAGGCTCAGCACCATGTAGGGGATGAGGATGTGCACCATCGCGAGCGTCGAGGCGAAGCGCGTGAACAGCAACTGCGGCGGCGCGCCGCCGAGCAGCGTCGTGCTGAGCCAGGCGATCGGCCCGGCATTGCCGAGGATCACCATCCACGCATAGGTTCGGACAAGGAAGCTCGTCCAGAAGCTCATCGTGACCAGCACCATCAGCAGCGCGGCGGTGCGCGGCGTGCTTTCGGCCATCGCATAGGCGAGCGGGAAGCCGAGCAGCAGCGTGAGCGCGGAGACGAGCGCGGCTGTCGCGAAAGTCTGGCCCAGCACGCGCAGGAAGAAGGCGTCGCCGACGATCTCGGCGAAGTGGCCGATGCCAGGCTCCGGATCGGTCACGCTCATCAGCAGCACCTGGCCGAGCGGGACCAGGAAGAAGGCAGCCAGGAAGACCAGCAGCGGTGCGAGAAGCAGCCAGGGGCGCCAGCCGGACGCACCCCCGCCGGGCGCGAGCTTCGCCCCGGCGGGGGCGTCGCTCACGCGCCGATCCAGCGTTCGAAGCGCTGCGTGACCTGCGCGACGTCGCCACCGAAATTCTCGATGTCCTGCTCGAAGACCTTCGCGACATTCTGCGGCGAGGTCGGCATGCGAACCGCCTCGCGCTCTGTCACATACTGGAAGGCGGAGGGGTTCAGCGGGCCATAGACGGCTTCCTTGCAGAAGCCGGCCAGCCGCTCCGCCTGCACCGCCGATTCGACGAAGCGCATCGCGAGGTCCCTGCGCGGCGTGTTGCGCGCGACGACCCAGTAGGCGCGGTCCACCTGGCCGTCCTGCCAGGTCATCTTCACGGGCTTGTTGTCGTCGATCAGCTCCAGCACGCGGCCGTGCCAGATGCCGATCATGTCCACCTCGCCGTCGCGCAGCAGCTGCGCGGATTGCTGGCCCTGCGTCCACCACACGCGGAGCGACGGCTTGATGCGGTCCAGCGCCCGGAAGGAGCGGTCGATGTCCAGCGGATAGAGCCGGTTCACCGCCACGCCGTCGCCGGCGAGCGCGATCGGCAGCACGCGCGCGGCGTAGCGCTGCAGGCAGCGCGTGCCGGGGAAGCGCTGGAGGTTCCAGAAATCCTGCCAGTTCTGCGGTGCATCACCATACTTCTGCGCATTCCAGGCCAGCACCGTCGCGAAGGCATGCGAGGCGACGCCATTGAGATAGAGCCCGCCCGGCCAGGTGATGCGGTCCTTCAGCCGGTCGAGCGGCTCCAGCAGCCGCGCCTGATGCGCGCGCACCAGCTCCGCGAGGCCGAGCGTGGTGACATCGAACTCATAGGCGCCGCTGCGCACCTGAGCCGCAAGCTTCGCGAAGGAGACCGGCGAGACGGGCCTGATCTCCACGCCCGTCTCCCGGGTGAAGGGCTCGAAGAGATGCTTGGACGCCGCCCGCTCCCACGGCCCGCCCCAGGTGTTGATGAACAGCGTCTCCGCCGCGCGCACGCGCCGGAAGGCCGGCGCCGCGAGCGCCGTGCCGAGCAGCGCGCGCCGTGCAATCATCCCCGTCATCCTTCTCTCCTCTCCCGTTCAGGTCTTGTTGGGCTCGATCGAGGTCAGCAGCGAAACATCGGTGTCGTCGTCATTGTCGCGGCGGCCGAGGAGCGTCCCATCCGGCATCAGGATCACCGGGCCCGCGTGCCGGCGCGATTCCACCGTGTCCGGCGCCAGCGCGGTGTTGGAAAGGTGATGCGCGCGCCACCAGAGGTCCTCCGGCACCGCCATCCCCTCGCGCAGCGCGCGATCCAGCAGCGGGTCGGCATGGCTCTGTGCTGGCGCGGCGAACAACGTCGCGGCGGAACGCGCATCGCGCAGCCGGCCGGAGGCCGCCTCCGCGCAGGGCGCGGCGACGCGGGCCTGGCCGATCGCACCGAAGACCAGCAGCCCCTGGCGCCGGCCAAGCCCCGCCGCGACCAGCAGCTCCTCCGGATCGAGCAGGTCGGTCGCGGTCACGACCGCGCTGCCATGCAGCGCGACACCCTCGGCTGCGAGATCGAGCAGGGATGGCAGCGCGACCCAGGCCTGCTGCCCGCCGCAATCCACCTCGAAGCGGCCCGGCTCCGGCTCCGCCACGCGAAGCGCGCGCGGGTCGGCGGTCCTGATCGTGTCCAGCCGTTCCAGCAGCATCGCCATGCCGCCATGGCCCGCGATCGCGGAGTAGAACACCGCGTCCCGGACAGCCGGGATGAAGCCGAAGGGCAGGCCGGTGAGCAGCAGCAGCCGTTCCACCACGAGCCGGATCTCGCGCGGCAGCAGCGTGACGGTTCCGCTCATGGTGCGGGCTCCGCCGGGTAGAACCAGGGTCCGTCGGCGCCGGCGGCGAGATCGGCCGCGGTCGGCGCGCCGTGCAGCAGGACGCCGCGCAGGTTGCGGCCGAGGAAGTCGCGCGTCTTGTCGATGCCGTGGAAGGCCGCGTTGAGCAGCCGCACGACCTGCGCCGGCACGAAATCCTCGCCCATGATGTTCGCGTGCGGCGCGTGGTACGGCAGGCCGCGGAGCCCCTGGATGCGCGCCACCATGAGCCGCAGATCGGGCCGTTCGATGAGCAGGCGCGACACCGGCTGCAACGCCGGACGCCGCGCGAGCTCCGCTTCCAGCGCCTGGCACAGCGAGGGGATGTCCAGGCCGAGATTGTGCGCGCCGGGCGGCAGCTCCTCGATCGGGCCACGGCGCGGCTCCTCGGCCGTCGCCGATTTGTACCAGACGAAGCGGCGCGCGCCGGGTGCGTCCATATCGATCGCCAGCGCCCAGCCATGCTCGGCATGCAGCAGCGCGCGAAGGTCGCTGCAGCGCATGGCGGGCTCGACGGTGAGTTCCTCGCTGACGACCAGGTCGCCCATCAGCGCATCGGCCTCGTCCGGCACCAGGTCAAGCATCAGCGACAGCAGCGTCTCGATCGTCTCGGGGTGCAGCCGCCTCTCCAGCCGCGTCACGAGCGCATCGAGCGGGCGCGGGCCTTCCGGATGCGCCAGCCCGGACGACACCTCCTCAAGCTCCGCCGCGATGCGCAGGCTCGCGGCGAAGCCCTCGTACAGCATCCGGTCCTCGCGCCGGAACCGCGTGGCACGGGCGACAGCTTCGCGGAGCGCCGCAAGCCGGGGATCGCCTTCCGTCAGCGGCAACGCACGGGCCAGAGCGATCGCCTGCTCCCTCGCCGCGATCCAGCGATGCAACAGCCGCGGATGATTGTTGAAGAACAGCATCAGCCCGAGCGCCGAGCCATTGCCCACGCCGATGAAGCGCCGCACCGCGGGATCGAGCGGCACCGCGCGCGCACCGCCCTGGTGCCGCGCGAGGCACTCGGCGAGGTCGGCCGCGAATTCCCGCATCAGCACCGCCGTCAGCATCTGCGCCGAGAGCGCGCCGCGCAGCGGGTGGTCCCGTTCCAGCGCCAGGAAGGACCGCGTGCCGAAGGTCCCGTTGCCGTCGAGCCCGGTGTTGCGCATCAGGTAGCAGCTCGTCGCGAGCGTCGCGATATCCGGTTGCCGACCGGCCGCCAGCGCCGTGACCGTGCTGTCGAAGACGCGCATGGAGCGGTTGGAGCGGCACCACACCAGCGTCCCTGGCGTCGCGCGGCCCTGGTAGAGCTTCGGGAGTTCCTGCCGCGTCCGCTCGATCGCCGCCTCGTCGGGCGGCCCCTCGATCAGCGCGCCCTGCATGTCCCAGGCGCGGCCGATGATGCGGCCGGTGCGGCCGCCGCGCTGCGGGGGGACGGAGAAGGCGCAGAAGGTGAAGCGCCCACCCGGCGCCTCGATCTCATACACCGCCGTGCCGCGCGCCGTCGCGTCAATGTCGAAGCGGGCGATGCGGATCCGCCAACGTTCGCGCAGCGCGCGCAGGATCAGCGCGCGGGAGAGCGATAGCCGGCTCGGCTGCATCGCGCCGAGGCGCTCGGGCCGCATGATCACCGCGGGGTCGCGCGGCAAGGACCTGTCCGGCAGCTTCAGCGTGGCGCTCATCGTCCGTCCAGCATGTCAGCAAGTCTCTTCGCGCCACGGAGCAATGGCGGGACGCAGGCGGCGATATCGAAGCGGTTGCTCGGCCCCACCAGCGAGAGCGCGGCGATGCAGCGCCCATCCGAATCCAGCACCGGCACCGCGGCCGCGCGGATGCCCTCGATGCTGTGGCCGGAGGAGACGGCGTAGCCGAGCCGTCGCGTCTCCTCGCACAGCGCGTCATCAGGCAGCGTCGCGCCGGCGAGCGTGAGGCGCAGGCGCGTCGGCGCATCGGCATAGGCGACGAGCACCCGCCCCGAGGCGGATTCCGGCAGCGACAATGCCGCGCCCACGCGCAGTTCGAAGCGCAGCACGCCGGATGGCTCCACGCGCTGGATGATGACCGGCTCGCTGCCTTCCAGCACCGCGAGCGAGGCGGTCTCCCGCGTTTCCGCAACCATCGCCTCCAGCACTTCCAGCGCGCGGCTGCCGAGCCCCGCCTGCTCCGCCGCGGCCTTGCCGATGCGCGCGGCGCGCAGCGTCAGCCGGTAGCGGCCATCCTGCACCGGCTCGACCCAGCCGGCATGCACGAGCGTCAGAAGGCGCTGATAGACCGTGGCGCGGCCCTCGCCGAGTTCCGCCGCGAGTTCGGCTGGCCGCACCGCGCTGCGGCGCCGGGCGAGATGATCGAGCGTCGCCAACACCTTGAGCGCGGAACTCAGCGGCTTGACTCCGCCATCCCCGGTCTCGCGTATTGGAATAGAATACGGCGTATCCATATCGAATTTAGTTCTGCGCTTCCCACGCCGGGATTGTCAATCTCCGATTTGCCGCGTGGCAGGGTGAATGGGATCGCCTTCGGGGTGGAGGAGCGGGGCGCCGCGAAGCGCGGCCGAGCGGACGCTCAGCCGCGCTTCGCGATCAGCGCATCCACCGCGACGATGCGCGCGCCCGCGCAGATCAGCGGATTCACATCCACCTCCGCGATGAGCGGCGCGTGATCCGCCGCGAACTCCGAAAAGCGCGCGAGGACATCGCAGAGCGCCGATCGATCCACCGCCGCACTGCCCCGGAATCCGTCCAACAGCTTCCCGCCGCGCAGCCCACGCAACGCGACCTCGGCCTCGGCCGGCGAGAAGGGCGCCGGCAGCAGGGCGGTGTCCTTCAGCAGTTCAACCAGCACGCCGCCGAAGCCGAAGGCCACCATAGGGCCGGCCGCCGGGTCGTTCACCACGCCCATCATCAATTCCAGCCCCGGCGGGATCATCGGTTGCACAAGCACGCCGTTGATCGCCGCCGGCGGCGTCACGGCCTGGGCGCGTGCCATGACCTCGGCATGCGCCGCCTCCACCTCCGCCGCGTCTTGCAGGTTCAGCCGGATCACGCCGGCTTCGGTCTTGTGCGGAATGTCCGGGCTCTCGACCTTGATCGCCACGGGAAAGCCGAGCGCCGACGCCGCCCGCGCTGCCTCGGCCGCGGTGTGCACGAGGCGTTCCTGCACCACCGGGATGCCATAGGGGGCGAGTGCGGCCTTCGCCTCCCGCTCGGTCAGAATCGTTCGCTCCGCCGCACGCAAAACGGAAGCCGCCTCCGCTCGCGCGCTGCCGGACGAGAGGCGCTGCGACACGGGCAGCGCCATCCGCGCCTCGCGTGCATGCCAGGCCGCGATCGCGCGCATCAGTCGGCCGAGCGAGCGGAAGGTGGCGATGCGCGGTTCCGCCTCCATCGCGATCACGTCCTCGCCTTCCAGCCATTCCGTCGCCCAGTGGTTCACCACCGGCTTGTCATGCCGCTCCGCCGCTGCGCGCCACAGCGTCACGCGCGACATGCCGAAGGCGTCGGCATAGGGGTACACGACATGCAGCGCGCTGTAGGCGGGGTCCGCGAGGAAGGCGTCGCAGGCGGTCTCGAAGGCGAGGTTGTCGTTCAGCGCGCCCGCCGTCACGTCGCAGGGATTCCGCGCCGCGCCGAATTCCGGGATCTGCGCCTGGATCGCCGCGAGCGTGGCCCCCTCCGGCTGCGGCAGCGTCACGCCATGCTGCTCCGCCTTGTCCGCCGCGGCGACGCCGAGCCCACCAGAAGCCAGCACGATCGCGAGCCCCCTGCCCTTCGGCCGCCCGGCCTTCGCGAGGAAGCGCGTGGTCTCCACCATGTCCTCGAGATCATCCACCAGCACCGCGCCGGCGCGTTCCAGCAGCGCTCGGTACGCCGCATGCGATCCCGCCAGCGCGCCGGTGTGGGAGAGCGCGGCCGCCGCGCCCTCCTCGCCGACCGCCATCTTGTAGACGACCACGGGCTTGCCGCGCCGCGTTGCATGCGCGACCGCGTCGGCCAGTTGCCGCAGATCATCCACCCCCTCGAAGGTCGCCATGATCGCGCGGCAGGTCTCGTCCTCCGCGAGATAGGCGACGAGGTCGGCGACGACGACATCCGCGGCATTGCCCACGGGTATCGCGTGGCTCACCGGCACGCCGCGCTCCATCGCCTGCGCCAGTGCCATGCTGATGGAGCCGGATTGCGTCACGATGCCGATCGCGCCTTCCGCAAGCGGCCGCGGCGCCGGCATCCGGCCGAACATGATGCGCGCGCCGATCGCGTAGTTGGTGATGCCGAGGCAGTTCGGCCCCAGCAGCCTGGTCGGCGTGCCGGCCACCACCGCGCCGAGCCGGGCCTGCATCGCCACGAGGTCCGGCCGGCGCGTCTCGGCATAGCCGGAGGCGTAGAGGATCACGCCGCCCACACCCGCCTTCACGCAGGCGGCCACCTGGTCCTCGGCCGCCTCGCGCCCGACGGCGATCACCGCGCAATCCGGCACCTCCGGCAGCGCGGCGACCGAGGGGTAGCAGCGATGCGCGCCGACCGTCTCGTAGCGGGCGTTGACCGGGTAGATCGCGCCCCGAAAGCCTTCGAGGTTGGTGATGGTGCGCAGCCCGAAGGATCCTTCGCGCGTCGAGGCGCCGATCACCGCGACACTCCGCGGATGCAGCAGCCGCCGCAACTCCTGATGCCGATAGGGGGCGCGGCGTGGGCTGCCCGGACTCACGCCCAGTCCTCAAGCCGCGCGGCAAGCTGGCCGAGGTGCCACTCCGCATCGCCGAAGAGCTGCGAGGCGATGGTCAGCGCGCGGAGGTAGTGCCCCGCCGCGTAGTCCTCGGTCATCCCGATGCCGCCATGCAGCTGCACCGCCTGCTGCCCGACGAAGCGCGCGCCGCGCGCTACGACAAGCCGTGCGCGCGCGATATCGGCCGCGCGACGCACCGCATCCGGCTCCTCCAGCGCTTCCAACGCCAGCAGCGTCATGCTGCGCGCTTCCTCCACCGCCACCAGCATGTCGGCGGCGCGGTGCTGCAAGGCCTGGTTGGAGCCGATCGGCCTGCCGAACTGCTTGCGCGTCTTGAGATACTCCACCGTGAGATCGAGCGCCGCCTGCATCGCGCCGACGGAGTAGGCGAGCAGCGCGACGGAGGCCGCCTGGATCGCTGCCTCGATCGCCGGCCAGGCCTCGCCGCCGAGGCGCTCGGCCGGCGCGTCCTCGAAGGTGATGTCGGCGATCCGCGTGCCGTCCTGCAAGGCGCCGCCGCGCCGCGCGACGCCCGGGACATCGGCGCGCAGGACGAACAGGCCGAGGCCATCGCGCGAACCGGGCTCGCCCGACACGCGCGCGCTGACGACCAGCAGATCGGCGGAATCGCCGTGCAGCACCACAGGCTTGCGGCCATTCAGCAGCCAGCCTTCCCCGTGCTGCGTGGCACGCGTCTCGACCCAGGCCGGATCATGCCGCGCCGCGGCCTCGCCATGGGCGAAGGCGGCGATGACCTTGCCATCGGCGATGCCCGGCAGCCAAGCCTCGCCGCCGCTCCGCACCAGCGCCGTGCCGGCGAGCACGCTGCTCGCCAGCAGCGGCTCCAGCGACAGCGCGGCACCAAGCGCCTCGAAGGCGATCGCCAGCTCCTCCGGCCCGCCGATCCCGCCATGCACCTCCGGGAGGTTGATCGCGGGCAGGCCGAGCTCCGCGAACCGAGTCCACATGGCCTCGCTCCATCCGCGCCCGCTGGCCAGCGCCGCCTTGCGCTGCAGGAATCCGTATTCCGCCGCCAGCAGCTTGCCGAGGCTGTCGCGCAGCATGGCCTGGTCCTCGGTCATCGCAGCCCCAGGCTCGCCTTGGCGATGATGCTGCGCTGGATCTCGTTGGTGCCTCCGAAGATCGATTGCGCGCGCGAGTAGAAGTGCGAGGCGCCGGCGAAGCTGACCCAATCCGGCACGCCATCCGCGTCGTTCGCCGCCTCGCGCTGACGCAGGCCGTCGAGCCCCGCGATGTCGCACAGCACCTCGATCGCGCCTTGCAGCAGCTCCGACCCGCGCAGCTTCAGGATGGCGCCGAGCGCATCCATCGCCGCGGCATCGCCGGCGGGCGCGGAGGCCAGCCGCAGCTCGGTGACTTCCAGAGCGACCAGCTCGGCCTCCAGCGCCGCGATGCGCCTCCGCCAGCCCTCCTGCTCCAGCAGCGGCCGGGCGCCCTGCCGTGTCGCTTCCGCCAGCGCGCAGGCGCGGCGCAGCCGGTCGCGGATGCGGCCGGTACGACCGATTCCGGCACGCTCGTTCACCAGCAGGAACTTCGCGTAGTCCCAGCCCTTGTTCTCCTCGCCGACCAGGTTCCCGGCCGGCACGCGCACCGCATCAAGGAAAACCTCGTTGACATGCGCCTCGCCATCAATGGTGCGGATCGGGCGGATGGTGATGCCGGGCGTCGCGAGATCGATCAGCAGGAAGCTGATGCCGAGCTGCGGCTTCGCGGCGGTCGCGTCCGTGCGCACCAGCGCGAACATCCAGTTGCTTTCCCTGGCAAAGGAGGTCCAGGTCTTCTGGCCCTCCACGATGTAGTGATCGCCCTCCCGCCGCGCGCTGGTGCGCAGCGCCGCGAGGTCGGAGCCGGCATCGGGCTCCGAGAAGCCTTGGCAGAAGGCCATCTCCAGCGTCAGCAGCTTCGGCAGGAAGCGGCGCTGCTGCGCCTCCGTGCCGAAATGGATGATGACGGGTCCGACCAGGTTGATGTTCAGCCCGTGCGGCGCGGGTGCGTTGGCGAGATCAAGCTCCCGCTGGAACAGCAGCCGCTGCTTCACGCTCCAGCCGGGGCCGCCATGCGAGGCCGGCCAGGATGGCGCGCCCCAGCCGCGCTCGTTCAGCAGCCGCTGCCAGAGCACGAGATCCGGCCCATGCGGCGCCATGCCGCGCGCCACGCGGTCACGGACAGGCGTCGGCAGCTTCGCGCGCAGGAAGCCGCGGACATCGTCGAGGAAGGCGCGATCCGCCTCGGTCGGTCTGAGGGCCATGGGCGATTCTTCGGCCCTGAGGCCGATCCGGTCAATCGCGGCCGGGTCTCACCGCTGCCAGACGCGGTCCAGGCTCACGAAGCGGTTCACCAGCGCGAGCAGCGCAACGGTGCCGAGAATGACGAGAGCGGAGATCGCGTTGATCGTCGGCTCCGCGACCATGCCGAGATCGGCGAACATGCGCACCGGCAGGGTCTGCATCCGCGCCGTCGTCAGGAACACCGTGACGGTGACCTCGCCGAAGGAGACGAGGAAGGCGATCACCGACGCCACCAGGATGGAAGGCGCGAGCAGCGGCAGGGTGATGCGGCGGAAGGCGCGAAAGCGCCGCGCGCCCAGGCTCATGCCGGCCTGCTCCAGCGCGGGATCGATCTGCATCAGCGCGGCGCGCAGCAGGGAGAGCATGAAGGGCGCGACCAGCACCACATGCACCAGCAGCAGCCCGAGGAAAGGTGGCACGGCGCGGAACGCCTGCAGAAGGAACAGCATGCCGATGGCGATGGCGACGCCGGGCAGCGCCAGCGGCAGCATGAAGAAGGCGAACCACGCCTCCCTGCCGCGCGGCACATGGAACACCAGCGCATAGGCCGCTGGCAGCGTGAGCAGCACGGAGACGAGCGCGGCACAAAGCGCGAGCAGGAAGGAGTTCAGGATCGGCACGGCATAGAGCCCGTCGGCAAAAACCTTGGCGTACCAGCGCAGGGTGAAGCCACGCCAATCCGCCACGAAAGCCTCCGGCACGTTGTTGACGGAGCCGACCAGCACCAGCAGCAGCGGGAAGGTGAGGAGCGCGATGGCGATGGCGAACAGCGCGCGGCCGATCCAGGGGCCGATGGCTTCCAGCGCGGCGTCGAACGCGCGGCCCGCGCCGCCCGCGAGCCGCGGCAGGTGCGGCACCCAGCGCGGGCGGCCGCTGCCACGCCAGGGCATCAGCGCCGAGGTGACGAGGTTCAATAGCAGCGTGAAGGCCACACCGATGCCGAGCAGGGCAAGCGCCATCGCCGCCGCCGAGCGGTAGTTCAGCACCTGCAGCGCCTCGCTCCAAACGACCATGCCGGCGACCCAGATCTTGAGCCCGCCCAGGAACGTCGCGGTGACGAAAGAGGTGGAGGCGAGCAGGAAGGTCACTAGCAGCCCCGCGCGGATGCCCGGCAGCGAGAGCGGCAGCGTCACGCGGAGGAACGCCTTGACCGGCCGCGCGCCATTGGCCGCGGCGGCTTCCGCCAGCCGATCATCGAGCGATTGCAGGTTGTCGTAGAGCGCCATGATCGCGAAGGGCATGAACACCTGCACCAGCGCGGCGACGATGGCGCCCCAGGTGAACAGCATGTTGAAGCCGGAAGGCAGCCCGACCGCGGCGAAGAGCGTATTGAGGAATCCATGCGGCGCCAGCAGCAGGATCATTCCCATGGTACGGATGACCGTGTTGGTCAGCAGCGGGATCAGCACGATCGCGACGCCGAGCGGCCGCCAGCGCGGCGGCAATCGCGCCAGCCACAGCGCCACGGGATAGCCGAGCAGCACGCAGAAGAAGGCGACCGCCAGCCCCATCAGCACCGTGTCGAGCGTGATGCCGATGTAGTAGGGGTCGCCAAAGAGGTAGCGCCATTGCTCGCCCGACAGTTCGAGCACCAGCGGCGCGAAGGGGCTCGACTGCTCCTGGAAGGAGAGCAGGACGACCACCCCGAGCGGCGCGGCAAACGCGAGCAGGAGCCAGGCGGTGAGCGGGGCGAAGAGCCACCCCGCCCGCGGCGACGTCACGCGCTAGGCGCCGACGATCTCCCGGTTGTAGCGGCCGCTCCATTGCTGCATCCGCGCATTCACCTTCGGGATGTCGAAGGCGAGCAGCGTCGCCACCTCGGCCTCGGAGGAGATGGTGCGGGCGGCGAGTTCGGGCGGCAGGCGGACCTCGGAATTGGTGGAGCCGAAATAGATCTCCTGCGCGTAGCGCGTCTGCACGGGAATGGAGAGATGGCGGTTGATCCACTCCTCCGCGGCGGCCTGGTGGCGCGCGCCGGTGGTGATGCAGGCGACGTTCATCGCGACGGGCTGGCCCTCGGTGGGCTGCACGACTTCCAGGTTCGGGTTCACCCGGTCGCGCCGCAGCGTGGTGAAGCTGCGGAACTCGATCGAGACGTCGCCGACATTCTGCTCCATGAAGTTCCAGAGTTGCTCCTGCGCCGTCTGCACCGCGGCAAACGGGCGCAGGCGCTGCAGCGCCTGGAAGCCGGGGTTGATGTTGTCCTCGCTGCCGCCGTTGAGCTTGGCGGCGGTGAGCAGCGCGGCCGTGCCGATGGAGTTGAAGGGCACCCAGATCAGGCGACCCTTGCCGCGCTGGTCGTCGCGCCAGAGGTCGGCCCAGCTGCGGATCGGCGTCTGCACCCTCGTCTTGTCATAGACGATGTTGACGGCGTTGAAGGCCACGCCGTAGCCGGACTGCCGCGCGACGGGATAGATCTTCGACGCGTTGGCGAAGTTGTCCCGCCAGGGCTGGGTGACGCCGGCATCCATCAGCTCCCGCGCCTCGAAGATGTTCTGGTAGACGATGTCGAAGCTGGGCCGGCCGCGCTCCGCGATGGCCCGGGCGCGGCGTTCCGGCGTACCGCCGAGCACGTAGTTCACGCGGATGCCGTACTGGTCTTCCATCGGCTTCGCGATCATCTCGCGGGTGATCGTCTCCTGGATGCCGCCCCAGATGCCGACGACGAGCTCGTCGCCACGGCGGATCTGCGAGGGTGCGGTCTGGCCGAACACGGCCGGCATCCCGAGCGGCGCGGCAGCCGCCCCGAGGCCAAGGCGCGCGAGCGCGCGGCGCGAAAGCAAGCCAGACGTCATGTCACGCTCTCCCGTTCGTGGTGTCTCAGTCGTTCAGCAGTCCCATGCGCCGCGCCGCGACGACCTGGTAGAGCCGGTCGCCGCGATGGCGGAACTCCTCGCGCGCCGACCAGACGAGCGAGATGTCATGCTCGTCGTCGGAGGCGCATGCCGCGGCGGCGATCGCCGGCCAGTCCGGGCAGGGCAGCGCGCGCTGTCGCGCGGCCTCCTCGAGCGACATCGGCGCGGGGCAATGCATCTTGTGATAGACGGCGGCGATCGCCTGCCAGAAATGGCGGATCGCGCGTTCCTGGTCGGCGGGCCCGAGCAGCGGCAGGATCAGGCGCACCCAATGTGCACCAGTCACCGCATGCAGCGCGCAGAACTCCATGGTGTTGGCGAAGACCAGCAGCGACGCGGCGGCGATGCGGTCGAGCGTGTCGGGGCGGACATCCAGCCAGTCATAGACCGGCGCGAAGGCCGGGCGCGCGGCGGTGTTGCGCATGAAGTGCCAGAGCAGGTCGATCTCGACCGTGACGTCGGCGAGCGACGGCTCGGCGCCGACGCGCAGCAGGATCTCGACGGGATCGGCAGTGACGGGCTTCGCGCCGACGCCCTCGCCGAGCGGCAGGTAGCAGGCCGACCAGTAGCCGAGCGCCTCGGCGATCTCCGCATCGTCCCGCGCGTCCACGGCATAGGCCAGGCGCATCAGCGCATGCAGCGCGCTGGCGGGAAAGCCGGAGAGCAGCCTCGGCAGCCATTCGCGGGCCAGCGCCTCGCCGGATCCGAGCCGGGCAAGCTCCACACGGAAGAAGGCGCGGTGCGCGGCCTCGAAGGCGCGGTCGCCGAGATGGCTCGCCCAGGTCGCGCGCGTGATCTCGCCGGGCGAGGGGGCCATCGGCGCCAGGCCGGTATTGCGAATGTAGTTTTCGAGGAAGCGGCGCGCATCGGCTTCGGTCCCGCCGAGCCGGCGCTGCGCGTGCAGCACCATCGCGGCGTGGTTGGCGAGCTGCGTGCCGAACTCGACACCGAGCGAACGGGCTTTCGCGAGTGCGGTCATGGCTCCTCCGATACCGTCAGCCGCGCGCCTTCATCATAGGCCATGAGATCGGCGAAATGACGATCCGAATCCTCGACGAACAGCGCGCGCGCGATGCCGGAGACGAGCCGCGGCACGCCGTGCTTCAGCCCGGTGATGCCGTTGCACACCGGCCCGAGGCTCGCCACGGCGCCGTTGTTGAAGTTGTGCACGCGCGCGAGCCAGGGCGCCGTGCCCGGCTCGCGCTCGGTGAACTCGAAGGCAGGGCCGAGATAGGGATGCGCCGCGAGCGTGGGCCATTCCTCGCCCGCCGGCGGCGTGTGGCGATCGGCCCAGCGGGCGATGCGCGGCGCATGCGGTGCGAGCTCCGGCCGCGCCTCCAGCACGACCTCGAAGCCGGTGCCGAGCATCAGCAGGTCGGCGCGGAAGGTCCGCGCTTCGGTCTCCACCGCAATCTCGTCGCCTTCCATGCGCACGGCGTGCAAGGGCGCGCCCAGATGAGCCCGGAAACGCGGGTCGCGCATCGCCTCGCCGAAGGCCTCGGCGGTGGGCGGTGTCTGCAGCTCGAAGAAGCGGCGCATGAAGCGCCAGCGCCGGGCATCGTCCAGCTCAGCGAGCCCGGACATGAAGCCCGGGAAGTTCGCCCAGGCCAGCGCCTCCGCATGCGGCAGCGCGGCGCGGCGCGCGAGCAGGTGCACGGAGGCTGCACCGTTGCGCAGCGCGCTCACGGCGCAATCGAAGGCCGAGGCGGCGGCGCCGATCACCAAGACGCGCTGGCCCTTCAGCCGCGTGCCCGCGAAGGGCGCGGCGCTGTGACACCAGCGATCGAGCGGCAGCGCGCGGACGGCCTCGGGCACATGCGGGCGGCCATTGCCATCTATGCCGGTCGCCAGAACCAGGCGCCGCGTGCGCAGCGTGGTCGGGCCTTCCGGCCCTTGCACGTCGAGCGCCAACGCCTCGCCGTCCGGCGCGAAGCCCCGCAGCGCCGTGTCGTTGCGCACCGGCAGGTCGAGCACGTCGCGATACCAGAGCAGGTAGTCGGCCCAATCCTCGCGCGCGATCTTTTCAAGGCTCTCCCACGCCGCCGCGCCGCGCCGTGCCTCGAACCAGGCCCGGAAGGTGAGGCTCGGCAGGCCAAGATCGGGGCCGGTCAGCGCCTTGGGCGAGCGCAAGATGTCCATGGTCGCGTAGCTCCGCCACGGCCCTTCCTGGCCGCGCGGCGCGCGATCCAGCACCAGCAGGCGGCGGATGCCCTGGCGCATCAGGCCGAAGGCAATCGCGAGCCCGCTCAGCCCGGCGCCGACCACCACGACATCCAGCAAGCCGGGCGTGGCGGGCAGCCAATCGCGCGGAGGCACCTCGATCATCTCGAGGTCCCGTCGGATGCGCGTGCGTTCGGCCTCTAGAAGCTCGTCCATCCACCCCTGGCAGCAGTTTGCGATCCGGGCCATTTTTGCGCGGACAGAAGGGAATGTCGAATGCCGGATGGGCTGCTGCAAGGGCGGCGAGCGCTGGTGACTGGCGCGGGAATGGGCATCGGCGCGGCGATTGCCCGCGCCTTGGCCGAAGCGGGCGCCACCGTGGCGGTGACCGACCGGGACGCGGCCGCGGCGCGGCAGGTCGCCGCCAGGATCGGTGGGGTCGGGCTGACGCTCGACGTGACCGATGCCGCCGCCACGACCGCCGCCTTCGACGCGGCGGAGGCCGCGCTCGGCCCGCTCGACCTGGTCTGCGCCAATGCCGGCGTCTCGACGATGCGGCGGGTGCAGGACCTCACGGAGGAGGAGTGGGACTTCAACTTCGCGGTGAACGCGAAGGGCGTGTTCCTGACCAATCGCGAAGCCGTGCGGCGCTGGCTGGCGCGCGGCACGCAGGGCACCATCGTCAACACCGCCTCGCTGGCGGCGAAGATGGGCGCTCCGCTGCTGGCACACTATTCCGCGAGCAAGTTCGCCGTGGTCGGCTTCACCCAGGCGCTGGCGCGCGAGGTTGCGCCTTCGGGCATCCGCGCGAACTGCGTCTGCCCAGGTTTCGTGCGAACCTCCATGCAGGAGCGCGAGGTGGCGTGGGAAGCGACGCTGCGCGGGATGTCGCCGGGCCAGGTGGTCGCAGAGTACGTCGCGCAGACGCCGCTGGGCCGGCTGGAGGAGCCGGAAGACGTATCGCGCGTCGTCGTCTTCCTGCACAGCGACCTCGCGCGATTCATGACGGGCCAGGCCGTGAATGTGACGGGTGGAGTCTACATGACATGAACGCCCTGCTGGCGCTCCGAAAGCCGATCGTGGCGATGGTGCATTTCCTGCCGCTGCCGGGATCGTCCGGCTACGATCCGAAGGGCGGCATGGGCCGCATCCTGGATGGCGCGGCGGCCGACATCGTCGCGCTGCAATCGGCCGGCGTGGATGCGGTGATGTTCGGCAACGAGGGCGACCGGCCCTATCGAACGAAGGCGGCCGGCGCGGGGCTCGCGGCCATGGCGGCCGCGATCGGCGAGTTGAAATCGCTGATCGAGGTGCCCTTCGGCGTGAACTATTTGTGGGACCCGCTGGCCACGGTGCAGCTTGCCGCCGCCACCGGCGCCACCTTCGCGCGGGAAATCTTCACTGGCGTCTATGCCTCCGACATGGGTGTCTGGGCGCCGGACGCAGCGGCCGCGCTGGAGGAACGCGCGCGGCTGGGGCGGGACGATCTCGCGCTGCTTTTCAACATCAACGCGGAATTCGCGGCACCGCTCGACACGCGGCCGATCGAAACGCGCGCGCGATCCGCGGTATTCTCCTCGCTCGCCGATGTCGTCTGCGTCTCCGGCGGGATGACGGGCGAGGGCGTGGAGGTCAGCGACCTCGCCAAGGTCAAGCGCGCCCTGCCCGGCACGCCCGTTTTCGCCAATACCGGCGTGCGGATCGACACGGTGGCGGACATCCTCCAGCACGCGGATGGCTGCGTGGTGGGGACGCATTTCAAGCGCGGCGGCGATACCTGGGCGCCGGTGGATGCCGACCGCGCGCAGCGCTTCATGGACCACGTGCGCACGATCCGCTGATGGCGATCGTCCTCGGCCTTGATATCGGCACGACCTCCACCATCGGGATCCTGGCGGATACCGATGGGCGCGTGCTGGCGCTCGCCGATGCGCCCGTCACGCTGCACAGCGACCATCCCGGCTGGGCAGAGGAAGACCCGGAGCAATGGTGGGCGAACACCGGCACGGTCTGCCGCGCGCTGCTGGCGAAGGCGGGCATCGCGCCAGCGGAGGTGAAGGCGGTCGGCGTCACGGGGATGGTGCCGGCGCTCGTCACGCTCGATGCGCAGGGGCGCTGCGTGCGGCGCTCCATCCAGCAATCGGATGGCCGCACCGGCGCGCAGGTGGCGGCGCTGGCGCGCGAGGTGGACGAGGCGCGCTTCCTCGCCCGCACCGGCAACGGCGTGAACCAGCAGCTCATCGCGCCGAAGCTGCGCTGGCTGGCGCAACATGAGCCGGACGTCTTTGCCCGCATCGCGACGATCTGCGGGTCCTATGATTTCATTGCGGGCCGCCTGAGCGGCGCGCCGGCGCTGGAACGCAACTGGGCGCTAGAGGCGGGCTTCCTCGATCTCGGCATGGGCGACATCGCGGACGACCTCGTCGCGCTCGGTGGAATCACCCGGGAGAAGCTGCCGCCGCTGCGTTCAGGCGAGCAGATCGTCGGCACGGTGACGCCAGCCGCCGCCGCACATACCGGCCTGGCGGGCGGAACGCCGGTCGTCGCCGGCGCGGCGGACCACGTCGCCTCCGCCTTCGTCGCGGGCATCGCGGCGCCGGGCGACTTCCTCATCAAGTTCGGTGGGGCCGGCGATGTGCTGATGGCGACAGATGCGCCGCGCCCCGACCCGCGGCTGTTCCTCGATTTCCACGTCGTGCCCGGCCTCTTCATGCCGAACGGCTGCATGGTGAGTTCGGGCTCAATGCTCAACTGGTTCGTCGCGACGCTCGGCCAGGGCCATGACCATGCGGCGTTGGACGCGCTGGCGGCGCGCGTTCCGGCGGGCAGCGAGGGCCTGGTGCTGCTGCCTTATTTCCTTGGTGAAAAGACGCCCATCCAGGATTCTTCCGCGCGCGGGACGCTCGTGGGGCTAGGGCTGCATCACGAGCTTGGGCATCTGTGGCGCGCCTTTCTCGAAGCGGTGTGCTTCGGCTTCCGCCATCACGCCGATGTCGCGCGGGAGCTCGGCTACCCCGTCACGCGCATCGTCGCCTCGGATGGCGGAACGCGGAGCGCGGTTTGGATGCAGATAGCCGCCGATGTGCTGGGCATGCCGGTGCAACTGCTGGAAGGGCATCCGGGAAGTTGCCTCGGCGCGGCCTACATCGCGGGCGTGGCGATCGGGGCGCTGCCGGATTGGACTCAGATGCACCGCTTCGTGCGGCCCGCGCGCGTGCTGGAGCCATCCGGCGCCACGCCGACCTATGACGAGGCGTATGGCGCGTATCGCGAGCTGTACGTCCGGCTCAAGGCATTCTATCCGAAGCTCGCGCGCTTTGGCGGGTGATCACACCAGCCGTCCGTCCCGCGCCACGACCTTCCCCGCCTTGATCACCAACTCCCGCGCCGGCGCGCTGGCGACGGCCTCAGGGACATGCGCCGCGCGGACCACCACGAGATCCGCCGGCGCGCCTTCCGCGATGGCGCACTCGCGCCCCATCACGGTCGCCGGCGCCTTCGTCACCAGGTCCAGCCCGAGCCGCAATTCCTCGTCCGTCAACAGTGCGGCGCGATAGCCGACCAGCCGCGCGCGTTCGAGCATGTCGCCATTGCCGTAGGGCGACCAGGCATCGCGGATATTGTCGCTGCCGACGAAGACCGCCACGCCTTCCCCCACCAGCCGCTTCACCGGCAGGATCGCCTCCGGCCCCGGCCCGTTGGTCATGATCGCGACACCCGCCTCCGCCAGCGCCGCGGCGGTGCGGCCGAGCGTCGCATCCTCGATCATGCCGAGCGCATAGGCGTGGCTCACCGCGACGCGGCCCTGCATCCCCGCCGCGCGCGTCCGCGCCGCGATCCGCCGCAATTCGTAGGCGCCGAGCTCGCCCGGGTCGTGCAGGTGGATGTCGAGCCCAGCGCCCTGCCGCTCCGCGATGCCGAAGACGATGCCGAGCTGCCCCTCGATATCCTCGTCGATCCCTGCGGGGTCGAGCCCGCCGACGAGATCGGCGCCGGCGCGGATCGCTTCCTCGAGTAGGCTCGCGCAGCCGGGATGGCTCGTCACGCCGGATTGCGGAAAGGCGACGATCTGGATGTCGCAGAGCCCCGCGACCTCCTGCCGCAGCGCGAGCAGCGCATCCAGCCCGGCAAGCCCAACCTCCGTGTCCACGTCCACATGCGTGCGCAGCGCCGTGGTGCCGCGCGCCACGACGTGGTCCACCAGGCGCCGCGCGCGCAGCGCCATCGGCTCCGCGATCGCCTGGCGTTCCGCCTTCTCCGCCGCGATCCGGCCTGCCACCGAGCCATCGGGCCGATGCGGCCGCCAGGGCAGGCCGAGATAGGTCTTGTCCAGATGGATATGCCCATCCACGAGCCCCGGGATCACCAGCGCGCCGCCAAGCCGCAGCGCCTCCGCACCCTCCAGCGTGCCCGGAGGTCCGATGCGCGCGATGCGGCCTCCTTCAATTCCAAGATCGGCGGCTTCGCCATCCAGCCTGATATCGGCGAGCACCAGATCATGCGGCATGGTCGAGCAGCTCCCGATAGATCGCTTCGAGTTCGCGGCAGAGCGCGGCGGGATCGCAGGCCGGGCTCATTGCAAGCCGCTCGCGCTGGGTGGCGCGCCGCGCCGCGAGGCCCGCCGGATCGCCGGCCAGCCGCGCCGCCAGCGCGACGAGCGCCTCGGCATCCGTTGCGACGAACTCCTCCAGCCCCGCGGCCAGCAGGATCGAGCGCGAGGTGCGCCCCGCCCAGCGATCGCCCTGCGTGGTCAGCACCGGCACGCCCTGCCACAGCGCCTCGGCCGTGGTCGTACCGCCGTTGTAGGGAAAGGTGTCGAGCGCGATGTCCATCGAATCGTAGCTGCGCAGGAAGGCTTCATGCGGCGCGCCACCGAGCAGCGTCAGGCGCTCCGGCGCGATGCCGCGCGCGGCGAGCCGCGTCGCGAGGTCGGCGCGGTTGCCCTCCTGCTCCAGCGCCCGGTTGCGCAGCAGCAGTTGCGAAGCCGGCACCGCGCGCAGCACCGCACCCCACATGTCCAGCGTCATGTCCGTGAGCTTGTAGGCGGAGGCGAGGCTGCCGAAGGTGACGAAGCCGTTCCGCAGGCAGGGCGGCGGCCCTAGCTGCGACGTCGGGTAGAAGACGTGGAAAGGGAGGTAGGTGCGCGCCACCCGCCGAACCCGCTCGCTGCAGGATGGATCTTCTTCCGGTGGAATCACCGCGGCGTCACCGATCAGCGCGTCCACCTGCGGAAATCCGGTGGTGCCAAACATCCCGTTCCACGCCACCTGCACCGGCGCCGCCCGCCACGCCATCAGCGGCAGGCGCGCGACGTGGCTGTAGCCGTTGAGGTCCACCAGCACGTCAATCGGCGCCTCCGCGATCAGCGCGGCGAGCCGCTCGTTCGGCACCCCGTCCACCTCCCAGATGCGGTCGGCGTCGTGGTCGCGATAGCCCGCCTCGGCGCAGGGCACGCCGCCATCCACGATCAGGTTGATCTCGAAGGCGTCGCGGTCATGCGCGTTGATCACGCCCATGTACATCTTCATCCAGTTCGGCTGGTCGAAGAAGGCGCCGTAATAGGCGAGGCGGATTCTCGCGCCACGCGCCGGCCTCGCCTGGATCGGCCGCGCGCTCTGCGTCTCCGTCCGCGCCCAGCGCCGCCGCATGCCGAGGATCATGCGGTTGTCGAGCGCCGGATCGCCCGGCGCCATCACCGCGGCGTTGCGCAGCGCATGCCCGCGCGCCTCGCCATCGCCCTCCTGCACGACGCGCTCGTTCTCGCGCATCGCCTCGGAGACATGGCCGAGCGCGAAGAGCGCGCGCGCGAGGTTCACCCGCAGCCAGTGCTCGGTGGGGCGCAGCGCGAGCGCACCGCGCATCGCAGCGATGGCGCCGGCATGGTCGTGCCGGGCGACGAGGGATTCGGCGCTCTCGACCAGGGCGTCGAAGGCAGCGCCGCTCACGGCCAGGCCGCGCAGGCGTCCCAGCCGATCTCGCGCGCCTGCTCCTCCGCGGCCGCGATCCATTCGGCGACCAGCGGATGCGCCAGCACCGCATCGGCATAGGCTTGCGCATCGGGCGAGAGCGGCACGGAATAGGTTCGGAAGCGGCTGGCCATCGGCGCCCACATCGCATCGGCGAAGTTGAAGCGCGCGCCGAACAGGTAGGGCCCGCCCTCGCCCCAGGCGGCGCGCGTCTGGCGCCAGCTTTCCTGCACGCGCGCGACCTGCGCCTCCACCCCGGGACGGCCGAGCAGCTTCGCGTTGGAAGGGATGCCGTTCGCGATCGGCCAGCGTTTCACGAGGTTCATCGGCATCGCCGCGCGCAATTCCGCGAAGCTCGCATGCATCTCCGCCGCCGACATGCGCGCCGCTGCGCGCGCTGGGCTGTCCGCCGGCCAGATATCGGAGCCTGGCGCCAATTCCCACAGATACTCCGCGATCGCCAGCGTGTCGGTGACGAGGAAGCCATCATGATCGAGCACCGGGATCAGCCCCGTCGGCGAGACCTGCGCGAGCTTCGCCTTGCTGTCTGGGCGCGAGAGGAACAGCGTCTCCGCCGAGAAGGGAAGGCCGGAGAGCCGGCAGGCCAGCCATCCCCGCATCGTCCAGGTGGACGAGAATTTCGCGCCGATCACCAATCGCATCATGCGGCGCATCCTGCGTCGGCCGGGGCGCGGCCGGCAAGCACCCCGGTTGACGCCCCCGCTGCGCACGCCCAAGCATCCGCGCCGATCGGCCCGGAGAGCGACGCATGAACGACACCATGGCGCGGCTGCAGCGCGCAGCGGAGAGCGAGGGCGCCGCCTCGGTCGGCTTCCTGCGCGACCTGATCCGCCTGCAGGCCGAGGGCGAGGCCGCGGTGCAGGCGCGCGTCGCCGCGGCCGCCGAAGCGGCAGGGTGCCAGGTGGAACGCCGGCGCTACCGCCCGGCCGAGGTCCGGCTGAAGGACGAGTTCGCCGCCGAGGCCGCGATGGCGACGGAGGAACGGGAATCCATCCTCGCCCGCCTCCCAGGCACCGGCGGTGGCCGCAGCGTGATCTTCTTCGCCCACCCCGATGGCGAGCCCTTTCAGACGTCGCATGGCTGGCGGCACGATCCTTTCGCCGGCGTGCTCGACCAGGGGCGGCTCCATGGCTGGGGCGTGGCCGATGATCTCGCCGGCGTCGCGACGATGGTGGAAGCCGTGCGCGTGCTGAAGGCCGCCGGCCTCAAGCCGAAGGGCGATGTCATCCTGGCCAGCACGCCCTCCAAGCGGCACGCGCGCGGCGTGCATGCGCTGCTGCATGGCGGCGTCGCGGCGGATGCGGCGGTCTATCTCCATCCGGCCGAATCCGGGATCGGCATGCGGGAGGTGAAGGCGCTCGCGGCGGGACAGCTCATCTTCAAGATCATCGTGCCGGGCCGGCTGCCGGCCACGAACGAGCCCGGCCACGCCGCCTTCGCGCATACTGCGGTCAATCCCGTGGACAAGGCGATGGTGGTGCTCGCGGCGCTGAAGGCGCTCGATGCGCGGCGCGGCGCGCGGGTGCATCACCCGGCGCTCGACGCGGCGATCGGGCGTTCCACCAACCTCCTCGTCGGCGACATCCGCACGCTTGGCGATGGCCGCGCCAGCCGCATCGCGCCGGCCGCGCAGTTGTTCTGCGCGCTCGCGTTCCCGCCCGGCGAGAAGCTGGCCGATGTGCAGGCGGAGGTGGAGGTGGCCATTGCGGAAGCCGCCGCCGCCGATCCCTTCCTGCGCGAAACGCCGCCGCGGATCGAGTTCCTCTCCGGCGTCACCGGCGCCGAGGTGAAGCTCGACCATCCGCTCTGGACGGCGACGAGCGAGGCGGTGCGGCTCGGCACCGGCGAGGTGCCGGAGATCAACCCGCTGCACACCTCCTCCGACATCCGCAACCCGATGGTGCAATCGGGCATTCCCTGCGTGGGGCTGGGCCCGCTCTGCGGCGACCTCACGCAGAATGGCGGGCGCGACGAATGGGTGGACGAGGCGGATTACCGCCGGGGCGTCGCCGTGGTCGCCGCCCTGATCACGCTGTGGTGCGGGGTGGGGGCGGGCTGAGAATCAGGCTGGCGTCGCCACCGGGCGGTGCGCAACATCCCTGCGCAACGCAAGGGGGAGATCGCATGCAACCGCCCATCACCATCAAGGAACCGGCCTGGCTGCGCGAGTTCAAGGCCTTCGTGCTGCGCGGCAACGTCATTGACCTCGCCGTTGGCATCGTCATCGGCGCGGCCTTCACGGCGATCGTCAGCAGCCTGGTCGAGGACCTGATCAACCCGATCATCGGCCTGCTGGTAGGCGGGATTGATTTCTCGAACCTGTTCATCGTGCTGACCGGGGAGCGGCGGCCCTCGCTGGAGGCGACGCGGGAGGGCGGCGCGGCGGTGCTCGCGATCGGCCGCTTCATCAACGCGATCATCAAGTTCGTGATCGTGGCGCTGGCGATCTTCTGGCTGCTGAAGGTGATCAACACCCTCTACAAGAAGGAAGCCGCCACGCCGAAGGGGCCGACGCCCACCGAGGCGCTGCTGGCCGAGATTCGCGACGAGTTGAAGGCCCGGCCGCGCCTCTGATCGTCACGCCTCGGCGAATTGCAGCGCGGCGAGGCGGGCATAGAGCCCGCCCTCGCGCACCAGCGCGTCATGCGTCCCCTCCGCGACGATGCGGCCGCCATCAAGCACCAGGATGCGGTCGGCGCGGCGCACCGTGGCGAGGCGATGCGCCACGACCAGCGTGGTGCGGCCCTCCGCCACGCGCTCCAGCGCACGTTGCACCGCGCGTTCGGATTCGGCGTCGAGCGCGCTCGTCGCCTCGTCGAGCAGGAGGATCGGCGGATCGCGCAGGATGGCGCGCGCGATCGCGATGCGCTGGCGCTGGCCGCCGGAAAGCATGACGCCCTTCTGGCCCAGCGGCGTCGCGTAGCCCTGGGGGAGCGCGGCGATGAAGCCATGCGCGTCGGCCGCCTCGGCGGCGTCGCGGATCTCGGCCTCGGTCGCCTCCGGCCGGCCGTAGCGGATGTTCTCGGCGGCGGTGGCGCCGAAGATCAGCGGCTCCTGCGACACGAGGCCGATGCGGCGACGGACCGCGGCGGGATCGGCCTGCGCGATGTCCACGCCATCCACCGTGATCCGGCCGGATTGCGGATCGTAGAAGCGCAGCAGGAGTTGGAAGAGCGTGGTCTTGCCGGCGCCTGAAGGGCCTACGATCGCCACCGTCTCCCCAGGCGCGACAGCCACGCTGATGTCGTGCAGCGCGGCCTGCGTCGGGCGCGTGGGATAGGCGAAGCGGACGCCTTCGAAGGCGAGCCGGCCCTGCGGCGGCTCGGGCAGCGCGATCGGGCTGGCGGGGATGGCGATGTCCGGCTGCGCGGCCAGCAGTTCCAGCAGCCGGTCGGCGGCGGCGGCGGCGCGCTGGATCTCGCCCCAGAGCTCGGAGAAGGTCGCGACCGAACTGGCCAGCAGCACCGCATAGAACACGAAGGCGGAAAGCTGGCCGCCCGTCATCCGCCCGGCGACCACGTCATGCCCGCCGGTCCAGAGCGCGAAGGTGATCGCGCCGAAGCCGAGCAGGATCACCAGCAGGATCAGCGTGGCGCGGCTGGCGATGCGGCGCAGCGCGGCGCCGACGCTGTCCTCCACCTGCGCGGCGAAGCGCGCGCGGTCCAGCGGCTCATGCGTGAAGGCCTGCACGGTGCGCAGGCCGTTCAGCGTCTCCTCCGCCGTCGCGGCGAGATCGGCGATGCGTTCCTGCGCGGCGCGCGAGAGGCGACGTTCCCGCCGGCCGAACAGGATCATCGGTGCGACGACCAGCGGCACCACCACCAGCATCAGCCCCGCAAGCTTCGGGCTCGTCGCGATCAGCATGATCACGGCGCCGAGCCCCGTCACGGCGTTGCGCAGCCCCATGCTGATCGCCGAGCCGATCAGCGATTGCAGCAGCCCGACATCGGCGGTCATGCGGGAGAGGATGTCCCCCGTCCGTGCCGTCTCGAAGAAGCGCGGCGAGAGCGTGAGCACATGGTCGAAGACGCGCCGGCGGAGATCGGCGGCGATGCGCTCGCCGAGCCAGGAGACGAGGTAGTAGCGGGTCGCGGTGGCGAGCGAGAGGGCGACGACAATCGACCCCATGAAGGACGCGGCGGCATTGAGCCCTGCGGCGCCCGCCCCGAAGCCGTCGTCAATCAGCCGCATCAGGCCCTGGCCGAGCAGCAGCGTCATGCCGGCGGCCAGCAGGAGAGCCGATACGGCGCCGAGCGCACGCGGCCAGTAGGGGCGAAGCTGCGGCAGGATGAGCCGGAGGGAGGCGAGGGGCGGGCGAGGAGGCGTCACGCCAGAGAAATGGCGCGCTTCCGCCTTCCCCGCAATGCGCGAAGGAAGGGAGGGCGGCTACTTCAGGAAGTCCGGCTCCAGCAGGCGGGGAAGGAACAGCGCGACCTCCGGCCAGACGATCAGCAGCGCCAGCACGCCCAGCATCGGCAGCAGCATGATGCAGGTGTCCTTCAGCGCGTCCATCATCCGGATGCCGCCCACCGCGCAGGAAATCAGCAGGCACAGGCCGTAGGGTGGCGTCACCAGGCCAAAGGCCAGGCTCACGATTCCGATCATCGCGAAATGGATGGGATGCAGCCCGGCGTCCATCGCGACCGGCTGAAGAATGGTCCCGACGATGATGATCGCCGGGATGGCATCCAGGAAGCAGCCCACGACCAGGAACACCGCGGCGACGA